>Ga0163144_10010251_pt1 | contig 20003 bp, 18 predicted proteins | sample OliLak19BULKMAT1_FD_123175 | JGI IMG/M metagenome (GOLD analysis project Ga0163144, IMG submission 123175) | Freshwater microbial mat bacterial communities from Lake Vanda, McMurdo Dry Valleys, Antarctica - Oligotrophic Lake LV.19.BULKMAT1 | ecosystem: Environmental > Aquatic > Freshwater >... | reverse complement strand
GCGAGATGACCGTATAGTCGGTGATGGCATGGCGAGCGCCTTCGACGCCCTGCGCCGAGCGGATCATCCGTTCACGGTCCACATCCCGCCGCTTCGACGTGGATTTCGGATCATAGGGACGGTAGCCCGAGGGTTCGTCCGCATCCGGAATACCCTTGATCATCCAGCAGCGGATCTGGCCCATCGGCGGATTGGGCACACCGACCGTGATGGCCCAATAGACCTTGTCCATCTCCCGGCCCTTGAACATGTCGGCCAGCTGGTGAGCAGCGCGCGGATGCTTTGCAATGAGCAGGACGCCGGAGGTTTCCTTGTCGAGGCGGTGGACGAGGACGGGGCGGTGCTCCTCGTCGGCATAGACGCCCATCAGCAGGCCGTCGATATGACGCCCCTGTCCTGAGCCGCCCTGCACGGCGATGCCGGCGGGCTTGTTCAGGGCCATCATGTCGTCATCCTCGTAGATGATGATCGACTCAAGAAAGGCTTTATCGTCGGCGCTGACGCGCGCGGTATGGTGAGCCTTGGGGGCCATGGTCTCTGTGCTGAAGATCGGCAGGCGGACTTCATGACCGGCTTCGAGGCGGGTGTTCGCCTTGGCGCGGGCGCCGTTGACGCGGATCTGGCCGGTGCGCAGCATCTTCTCGATCTGGCCCTGGGTCAGCTGCACGCGGCGCTTGATCCAGCGATCAAGGCGCGCGCCGGCTTCCTGGTGGGAAACGGTTTCGGTGATGATCTGTCCGCTCATGCGAAAGCCCGCCTTGCAATCCAGAGGCCGAGGCCGAGCGCGGCGACGCTGAGAATGACCGACAGCGCGGCATAAGCGAGCGCTTTGCCGGCCTCTCCGCTGCGGAGCATGTTCATTGTTTCGAGCGAAAAGGCCGAGAAAGTTGTGAAGCCGCCGAGCACGCCAGTGGCGAGGAAGAGGCGCAGGTCCTGTCCGCCTTCGGCCGCCTTGAAGGCAAACCAGCCGGCAGCGAGACCCATGGCGAATCCGCCGATGAGGTTCACCGAAAAGGTGGCCCAGGGCCAGTTGGCCGGGAGATGACGCACACTCAGGAGACCGGCGCCGTGGCGCAGGGATGCACCGATGGCCCCGCCTGCAGCGACGAGAAGAAAGCTGTTCATGGCGGGCGTTTACACGCGCGAAAGGCGCGGCGCCAGTGTGTATTGGCGGGCCTTGCGCAGGGCCGCGTTACAGATCAAATACCGGCATCAAAGCGGGTGTAGCTCAATGGTAGAGCAGCAGCTTCCCAAGCTGACGACGGGGGTTCGATTCCCCTCACCCGCTCCAGTCGCGTGCTTGCGCATTCCGCAAAGCGAAGATATCCGGTCTCGCTCTGCAATGATTCCCGCGTAGAAATTTTACACTGGCAGCCAAAAACCCCCGGTTTTACGCTGTTTTTTGCACTCACAGCCAGACAAAGGAAACTGACATGGCCCTGAAACCGAAAACTGCAAAAAAGGCTCCGGCCGCCAAAGCACCCGCAAAGAAAGCCCCCGCCAAGGCTAAAGCTCCGGTGAAAGCCGCCGCGAAAGCACCGGCGAAAGCACCTGCGAAAGCCGCGCCGAAAGCCGTTGCAAAGAAAGCAGCGCCGGACGTGATGACGATCAAGCACCTCGCTGCCGAGCTGTCCGAAGCCCACCAAATGCCGAAAAAGCAGGCCGAAACGGTGGTCAGCGACTTCATCGACCGGATGGGCGGCTACCTGAAAAAAGGCAAGAAGCTGCGCATTTCCGGCCTCGGCATCCTGCAGGTTCGCGCCCGCCCGGCCCGCAAGGGCCGCAACCCGGCGACCGGCGAAGCCATCAAGATCAAGGCTTCGAAGAAAGTGGCTTTCCGTCCGTCAAAGGACCTGAAAGACCGCGTTCTCTAGGCTTGGCCTGACGCAGACTAAAGAACGCCCGGCTTGCGCCTTTCGCAGCCGGGCGTTTTCATTTGGGCCCGTTGATGCGGCCAGAACCGTTTCGCCTTCTCAGGCGCTCCAGTTTCCGGCGGCCACGGCTTGCCGCGCGAGTGTCACGGCGCCGATCATGCCGGCGTCGTCTCCCAAGGCGGGCCGCTGGATCAGGGCTTCGATATCCGCATCGGAGAGTTCAAGATAACCGTTCAGCAGCTTCGCAAAGGCCGCGCGGACTTTCGGCATCAGACCCTCCGCCAGCATGACGCCGCCGCCGAGGAGAATGCGTTCAGGACGCGCCGTCAGCGTGAGCGCGAGGCAGGCCTGGGCCAGATAGAAGGCCTCGATATCCCATGCCACATGGTTGCCCGGAAGCAGCGTTGGGTCGCCGTAGCGGCGGGTGAGCGCGGCCGCGCTCGCGAGACCTTCTAGGCAGGCGCCGTGGAAGGGACACACACCCTCGAAGGCGTGGTCGTCCGGATGGCGCTCGACCCGGATATGGCCGAATTCGGGATGGGTAGGTTTCGAAAGGAAGCCGCCCGGGCCGAAAAGGCCGGCGCCGATGCCTGTGCCGATGGTGACATAAGCGGCGGAGCGCATGCCCTTGGCGGCGCCCAGTTCGCGCTCGGCAGCGAGGGCGCCGTTGACGTCCGTATCCAGAACAACCGGCGCGCCGAGGCCCGCGAAGAAGCGCTGCGTGATGCGGGTGCGCGACCAGCCGGGCTTGGGCGTGGAGAGCAGCGTTCCGTAGTCCGGCGAGGCGGGATCGACATCAACCGGGCCGAAGCTCGCGATGCCGAGGCAGGCGAGCTTTGCGCCCCGGGCGGTCAGCATTTCGCGGAAAAACCCCAGGCAGGCACCAATCGTTTCTTCAGGTGAGGTGACGGGGATGCGCCGTGTATCAAGGATATGGCCCGTCGCATCTGCGAGGGCGCATTTGAAGTTCGTGCCGCCGGCGTCGATACCGCCGAGGAGCCGTACAGGGATCTGGGACACCGGCGGGTGTGTCATGGTTACCGCTTTCTTGTCAGTCAGCACGGCAGTCCTCCCGTTTCGGCGGGTTCATTGGTTCCATGCGCGGATTGCAAAAGCCTTACGCGAAACTATGCAAATACAGCGGCCCGTGAAGCATGAAGCGGGAGCTTGCCTTGCCGCAGCGATGTGGGCAATCCGTAAGATGCGAAGTCGGGTGGGAGCGGGATGGCAAAATATTATGCGCTGCAGGGGCGGGCGAGTTCGCTGGTCCTGGAGGAGGTTCCGGGCGGCGCACCGCTATGGCGCTACTGGGGCGCGCGCCTGCCAGAGGGTGTATGGCCGGAGGCAGGCCTGTCCGAGACGCGGCCCCTGCCCACCTTTGCACTCGACAAGGATGTCGCCCTCAACATTTTCCCGCTGATCGGCGAGGGCTGGTTCGGGCAGAGCGCGCTGCTGGCGCACAGAGCGGGTACGGACTGGGCGCAGGCGGTGACAGGCTCGCAAGTGCAACGCGATGGGCACGTCTTGTCGATCCGGTTGGCGGATGGCCTCTCGGGTTTGGAAGTGACGGTTCGGCTGGTACTTGATCCGGAGACGGATGTTCTGACGATCTCGACGCGGCTGACAAACACAGGCGAAGGCACCGTTGACGTGCAATGGCTCGCAGCGGCGTCCCTGCCCTTGCCACCAGAAACGCGGCGCCTGCATTTCTACAACGGGCGGCATCAGGCGGAGTTCTGTCCGCAGGTGCAGGAGCTGACACGCAGCCTCTGGCGGCGCGAAAACCGGCGCGGGCTGACCTCGCATGATGCGCCGCCGACAGGGTTTGCAGAGACGGCGGAGGGGCATGTCTTTGCAGCCCACCTCGCCTGGTCCGGCAATTCCGTACAGCAGGCAGAATGGTTGGATGACGGACGCTACCTTTGGCAATTTGGCGAGTGGCTGGCGCCCGGCGAAGTGCGACTTGCGCCGGGCGAAACGCTGGAGACCCCGGAGCTGATCGCCACCTTCTCTGCAGAGGGCCGCAACGGCGCGATGCAGAACTTCCATGCTGAGATCCGTAAGCGGATGACTTGGCCGGGCGGAAAAATGCGGCCAAGACCGGTTCAGATCAATACCTGGGAAGGATTTTACTTCAATCACGACCTGGAGGGGATGAAGGCACTTGCCGATGAAGCGGCGGGGCTCGGGATCGAGCGCTTCGTACTGGATGATGGCTGGTTCGAAGGGCGCAACGATGACAAGGCAGCGCTCGGCGACTGGACGCCGGACCGGAAGAAGTACCCGGACGGGCTTGGGCCGCTGGCCGCACATGTGACCGGGCTCGGCTTGGAATTCGGCCTGTGGGTCGAGCCGGAAATGATCAGTCCGGACAGCGACCTGGCGCGGGCGCATCCGGACTGGATCCTGACGGGCGCCGGCCGGCCCATGCTCACCGGGCGCAACCAGATCGTGCTCGACATGAGCGCCCCGGGCGTGGCGGAGCATCTCTACAGCGTGCTGTCGGGCCTGCTGAAGTCGCTGCCCATCTCATACTTGAAGTGGGACCATAACCGGGAAATCGTGGCAGGCGGGGCGCGCGCGGTGTACCGGCGGCAGGTGCAGGCCACATATGCCCTGATGGCGCGGCTGCGAGGGAACTTTCCAGACGTAGAGATCGAGGCATGCGCCGCAGGCGGCGGGCGGATTGACGCGGGTATCCTTCAATACACGCACCGGTTCTGGACGAGCGATTCTCTGGACGCCGTGCAGCGTCTCGCGATGCAGCGGGAGTTTCTGCGCGTGTTCCCGCCGGAAGTGATGGGCTCGCACATTGGGACATCACCGGCGCACAGCACACGGCGGCGGCAATCTCTGGACTTCCGAGCCGGCGTGGCGCTGACCGGCCATTTCGGGGTTGAGCTAGATCCGATGAAGCTAGACGCCAAAGACAAAGCGCGGCTGGCCGGCTGGATTGCGCAGCACAAGGCGCTTCGGGACCGGCTTCATTCCGGGCGCATTTGGCAGGGAGAGGCCGGCGACGGGGTGGTTTGGCAGGCACACGGCGAAGCGCGCGACCTGATCCTGCTGCTCTACCGTGTCGAACCGACGACACAGAGGCACATGCCGCTCATAAGGCTGCCCATGCTCGAGGATTGCGCCTACACCGTCACGCGGATCGACCGGACGGGTACAAACCATACGGCGAAATTGATCGCCGCCATGAATGCCGGTATCGAGATATCCGGCGTCTGGCTCAAACAGTCCGGCCTGACGATGCCCACGATCGCGGCGGAGACTGTTGCGATCTTCCGGCTCGTTGCGAAGTGAAAATCAGACAGGCCAAGCCGCAACCCCGCCAAGGCCGAGGCGAGGGCCGCCGAGCTTGAAGACGGCGGGATCCTCGGGAGCGCCGAAGGGACTGAGATCAACCGTGTTCGGACCATAGTTGAAAGCAAACTGCAGTCCATTCGCACGGCGAAGGCGCAGGTCCGGGCCTGTATGGCGGACGGTGAGGCCTGCTTCGGCGCACAGGGTTTCAAGAACGTCGTTGAGCAACTTCTCGTCCGGCCATGTCGCCAGATAGTGCGCATTGCCATTGTTGATCCATGCCGGCGCGCCGCTGTCGAAGCGGGCACGAACCTGGGCGTTTGTCTCGAGGGTTTCGAGCCACCGGCCAGCGGTGTACATCATGCTTTCTGTTCGAACCCTGAGCGCGATCTGCGGCGCGAGACTTTCGAACCGGATCATCTGCATCGGGAGTAATTCGGGCAGCGGACCGAGATCCGGACGCGGCGGCAGGTGGCCTTCCCGTGTTCGGCAGCCCGTGAGCGCAGTGGCCAGCACGGCGGCACCGCTGGCTTTAAGGCGCGAATCGATACCGCCCGGCAGTATGGAGGGACTGGGCAGAACAACGAGCCGGTAGCCCGCAAAATCCGTCGTAGCCGGAACAATATCGATGTCGAGCCCGAGCTTGCGCAAGCCGGTATAGAGCGCGCGGCAAAGGTTGATGGCGGCGCCGGAGCGGCCCTGCGGCTGGATTTCATGGTGCCAGAGGCTGGGATAATCGAGGATCAGGGCGACGTCTGCGCGTTGCAACGTCACGCGCCCCACAGCGTCGATTTCGCCGGCGACCATGCGGACTTCCTCCATCACCGGCTGCGGCGCACGGTCCCAGCGCAACAGGCCCGCATGGGTCTGCTCCTGCGCGACGGGAAGCTGGCGCCAACGGAAATAACTGACAAAACGGGCGCCATGAGCGAAGGCTTCCCATGTCCAGAGACGCACCATGCCCGGCGCCGGCGCCGCGTTGTGGCGGGCCCAGTTCACCGGGCCGGGCTGTTGCTCCATGATCGCCCATTCCGGCGCCGTGCCACGATATACATCATGGTTGAAGGCAGCGAAGTCGGGATGGCCCTGACGCAGCCAGCGGGATTTTTCCTCCGGTGTGAAGTGGCCCTCGCTGAGCAGGCCGATGGGATAGCTGTCCCAGGTCGCAATATCGAGATGCTTGCCGATATCGTGATGATTGAGGCGCATGAAGTCGCCGATGAAATTGTGCGTGACCGGACGATCCGGGCTGAGGCGGCGGATGATCGCTTCCTGCTCGGCATGGAAACTGACCATCTGGTCGCTGTTGAATCTGCGGAAATCGAGGATGTGGGAAGGATTCGCTTCGGTCACCGTGGCGCCGGGCAGGTCCACTTCGGCGAAGCTGCGATATTCCTGCGACCAGAAGACCGTCCCCCAAGCCGCGTTCAGCGCACCGACTGCACCGTAGCGGTGCTCAAGCCATTGGCGGAAAGCGGCGTGCGCATCCGGCGAAAAGCTCTCGTCGCTGCCATGGTGACCGAACTCGTTGTCGGTCTGCCACATCACGATGCCCGGATGTTCGCCGTAGCGGCCGGCGAGCGCTTCGGTGATGCGCGCGCTTTCCCCGCGATAGGTCTGCGACGAGAAGCAGAAGTGGCGGCGGGAGCCGAAGCGGCGGGGATTGCCATATTCGTCATGTGGGAGGATATCCGGATGAAGGTCCACCAGCCATTTGGGCGGCGTGGCCGTGGGCGTGCCGAGGATGATGCCGAGGCCTTCCTCGTGCAGGGCTTCGATCGCCCGGTCGAGCCAGTCCCAGTCAAACCGGCCAGGCTCAGGCTCGATCCGCGACCAGGCGAATTCCCCAATGCGCACAAGGCTGAGGCCAAGTTCGCGCATCATCCGGGCATCCTCGGCCCAGTCGCCCTCGGGCCAGTGTTCGGGATAATAGCAGACGCCGAGTTTCATACCGGGAGAATCTCCATTCAGGCCGCCTTTCTGGCACGGGCCGGGATGACTTGGAAAGAAAACGCTGCCAATCAGGCGGGCGATGACCACCGATATTCACAACACGTTTCTCAAAGGACGGGCGCGCGGCATCTACCGGCGCGACCATGCCAAGGCCGATGGCCGCGCCATGCGGATTTATGGCTATGCGCCGCATGAGGGCGCACCCGGCGACGAATTGCTCGCCTCGGCCAGTGACCAGAGCGAGTTGCGGCGCGATCCGTTGCGCGGCACCTGGTCGCTCTATGCCCCGCACCGGCAGGCGCGCACCTTCAATCCCTCGGCGGCTGCAGACCCTCTGGCGCCAGCTGGCGGCGCCGTAACAGAGATTCCCTTTTCGGACTTTGAGCTGGCAATTTTCGACAACCGCTTTCCGAGCCTGAAGCCGGACGCGCCCGCAAGCGCACTCACCGGTTGGGCAGACGGCCCCGCCATCGGGCGATGCGAAGTCGTGGTGTACACGAGCGCGCCCGACGGCAGCTTGCACACAATCGGGCAGCACCGGCGGGTGTTGCTGATCGAAGCCCTGATTGATCGGTATAAGGCGTTGTTTGCGGACGGCGCGGCGTATGTGATGCCGTTCGAGAACCGGGGCGAGCAGGTCGGCGTGACCCTGCCCCACCCGCATGGGCAGATTTATTCCTTCCCCTTCGTGCCTGCGCCGCAGGCGGCAGCGGCGAAAGCCTTCGCAGAAGGATATGATCTGACGGCGGATCATCGCGCGTGGGGCGGGCGGTTTGATGTCGCATCGGCGGGCGATGTGGTAGCCTTCTGCCCTCCGTTTGCCCGTTTTCCATACGAGACATGGATCATGCCCCGGCGGCGTTGCCCGGGCCCGTGGGCGATGACAAGCGATGAGATTGAAGCGCTTGCGACACTGCTCGGAGACGTGCCGCGGCGGCTGGACGCGATGTTTGGCGCGCCGATGCCCTATATGATGAGTTTTCAGGCCGCACCCGGCGGAGAAAGCGCCGGCTTCCAGTTCACGGTCCAGTTCTTTCCCATCCTGCGAGACGCTGGACGCCTGAAGTATCTTGCAAGCGTTGAGCAGTTCACGGGCGTGTTCACGGTGGACGTCGTGCCGGAAGCGGCGGCGGAAAGGCTTAAGGCGCTATGACCGCCACTGCTGTAACCGTGCGCGTCCCGGGCCGCGTGAACCTGATCGGAGAATGGATCGATTTCAGTGGCGGCACTGTTTTGCCGATGCCGATCCGCAGTGAAATCTCGCTGACGCGCTTAGCCAATGGGACGTCTGAGGATGTTATCCGATCCGCCCAGTTTGGCAGTGAGGCGCGGTTCGATTTACATTCGCCCGCAATGCGCGACTGGTCAGATGCCATCCGCGGCGCGCTGCAGGCCGCCAGGGCCAGGAGCTGGATCGCCGGCGGACAGGATGTGACGGTCCGCAGTGATATTCCTGTGGGACAGGGTTTATCCTCGTCGGCCGCGACAATTGTGGCGACTCTCAAGGCGTGCCGGCCGGCAGGCGACACAGGCGATGCAGCGCTCGCGCAAATGGCGCGGGGAATCGAGAACACCTTCCTGGGCGTGCCTTGCGGGATCATGGACCAGATGGCCGTCGCTTTGGGGCAGCGAGGACACGTGCTGGCGTTGGATACGCGCGATTGCAGCTATGAACTTGTTCCGCTCCCGGAGGATTGGGAGATCGTGGTGATCCAGTCCGGCGTGCGCCGCGAACTTGCAGATGGCAGCTACAAGGCGCGCCAGATGGAGTGCCAGCAAGCGATGGATGCGCTCGGCACCGCAAATCTCTGCCAGGCAGACCCCGCGCAATTCGCCGGACTGAACGGCGCTGTGGCGCGGCGCGTGCGGCACGTCTGGACCGAGGGGCAGCGCAGCCTTGCTGCGATAGCGGCACTCAAGGCGCACGACCGCGCGGCCTTTGGCGCCCTGATGCAGGCCAGCCATGTATCGCTGCGTGAAGACATGGAAGTTTCCGTGCCCGTGATAGACCAGATCGTGTCGGACGCCGTTGCGCTTGGCGCCGACGGCGCGCGCATCACCGGCGCAGGTTTTGGCGGCTGTGTCGTCGCCCTCGTCGCGCCTGAGCGATTGGATACGTGGTGGGCGGCGCTGCAAGCGCGTCATTCTCAAATTGAACGGGCGGACTAACCGGTGAAAGGCGGCACACTTGGGCTGCGCGCGCATGACTGGGTGGTCGAGTTGGACCCGGCCCGGGGCGGGCAGGTCATCCGCGCGGACTGGCAGGGACTTCCTGTGTTAGCGCCTGGACAGGCAGGACGGGCGGCCGCGGACCAGCATGCGGGGTGTTTTCCGCTGGTGCCTTTCTCGAACAGGATAAGAGGTGCGGCATTCCGGTTCCTTGGCCGCAGCATCCATCTTCCGTCTCCGGAGTATACGGGCCCGCATGCCTTGCACGGGATGGGCTGGAGAACAGCCTGGTCGGCAGATGCAAACGGACCTGACAGTGCAAGGATGTGGTTTGAGCATGCGCGAGGGTCGTGGCCCTGGCGATACCGCGCGGAACAAATTGTTCGGATAGACGCGGAACGACTAAGCATTTCGCTGTTGATCATAAATCAGGACACGGAACCGATGCCGGCTGGCATTGGCCTCCACCCCTATTTCCTGCGCCCTGAAGGCTTGTGGCTGAAGGCTGAAACCGAGGGGCGATGGGAAACCCAGCCGGGTGAAGCAGGCCTTCCGCGACAGCGAGGCACGGCGCCGCCCGATCTCGGCGCGCCCGGCCATGATCATTGCTTTTATGGCTGGCAACGCACGGCCGAGTTCGGTGGGGCCGGCGGATTGGCCGTGACGTTGAAAGCGTCGCAGGCGCTTGGAAACCTTGTGATCTATGCTCCGCCGGGCAAACCCTATTTCTGCGTTGAACCGGTGTCGCATGTGAATAATGCGATCAATATCGATGAACTGCCAGATGCAGAGCAGATGGCGGTGCTGCTGCCAGGCGAAACGCTTTCAGGCGAGATGGTCCTGTCCTGCCGGTTGGCCTGACGAAGCCGACCCCTAATAACAACCGATGGCGAAGAGGCGGGGGCGATTGCCATGGCTTTTTTTGCCCGCAGGACTCGCGTCTGAAGCGAGCGGCAGGCATTTTGCAACGGGGCGGTCAGACCTGCGTTCGGAGACCGATTTCCATGTTGCGCCATCTTTTGCCTGCTGCCGCCCTGTTCGGCGCGGCCCTGATCACCGCGTGCGCCCAGACGGGCGGCATTCCGGCGGCTACGCTCGCTGTACCTGCAGAACCTGCGGCCGGTTGGCGGCCCTTCTCAGCCGACAGCCCCTGGAACACGAAAATTCCGGCGGATGCCAAAGTTGACCCGAAATCGGACGTTCTGGTTGCCGACCTCGGCGCAGCGGGCTCGTTTTATGTGAACATGCCGGAATGGTCCGTTCTGGTTAAGTATATCGACTCGTCGAAAGCGCCCAAACTGCCGGTGCGCGCGCTCTACGAAGGCCGCTACGGGCCCGGCTTCGAACCGCGCAAACTGATCCCCGTTCCCGCCGACACACTGCCCGAAGGTTCCACGTCTGCGCAGCGCTATTACGTCACACTCGTGGACCCGGCCCGCAACCTCGCCTGGGACACACGCCAGCTGGGCCGCACGGACGAAGGCGAATGGTTTGCCGGTTTCGGCGCCGTCGTTGATCTCTCCGGCACAGGCGTGGCGATGCCATGGATGAAGGCCGAGCGTGCAGATCTTTCCGGAGGCGCGCGTCCTTCGGGCGCGCCGCTGATGGCCGGACTGATCCGGGTTGACGATGTGAAAGCCGGCCGCATCGATCATGCACTCGCCTTTGCCTACCCGCTCGCTCAGACCGGCAAGTTCCTGCCGCCCGCCAGCATGGCGCTCGACGCCCCGGACAAGGCCAGCGAACGCCCGATCGGCCTGCCCATGGGCACACGCATCCAGCTGAACCCGGACTATGACATCGACAACACGCTGCTCACACCCGGCGCCAAGGTGATCGCCAAAGCCCTGCAGGAATACGGCGCCATTCTCGTCGATACCGCCGGCTCTACGGTGCTCTACGCTGAAAGCGGTCCCGAGCAGCTGGCGAAGTGGGACGGCGTGCTGGCGCCCAGCGATCTTCAGTCGCTGTTCACCCCCGATTTCATCGCGACGAACTTCCGCGTCATCGATACTGGCGAACCCCTTCCGGGCGTTCCGCGCCCTGTGAAGTAAGCGGTCAGCTCGGCCGCGACGTATCGTAAGGACTGTCGAGCGAGAAGGCCGGAATCACCGCGACCATCTCCTCGCCGTTCTCATCAATCAAATCATACGTCCCGCTCATCATTCCGGACGGCGTCGCGAGCGGCGTGCCCGAGGAGTAATTGAAACACTCTCCAGGCGCGAGCGTCGGCGTCTGGCCGACAACACCTTCGCCGTCGACCGCCAGCATCCGCCCTGCCATGTCCACGATGCGCCAGTGACGGCGGGCAATCGTCCAGGTCCGGTCGCTCTCGTTTTCCACATCCACCGTGTACGACCACATGAAACGGCTGCGGCCCGGTTCGGACTCGTCATGCAGGAAACGCGTGCGCACACGGATGCGCACGCCGTCGGTGACCGCTTCATATTGCGGAGGCGGCGGGCGCCTGGCCATCCCTTTCGGCACCTTTTCGAATCTACACTGCGCTCAGGGCGCCGAGGAAGTCTGCCTCAAGATCATCCCCATCCTCAAGCCCGACCGACACGCGCACCCAGCTCCGGTCCAGACCCATGGCGGCCTGCTCCGCATCCGACAGCGCGCGGTGGGTGGTCGTGGAAGGGTGGCACGCAAGCGTCTTGGTATCCCCGAGATTGTTGCAGATATCGGCAATCTTCAGCCCGTTGAGAAAGCGGAAGGCCTCCGCCTGACCGCCCTTCAGCGACATCGCCAGCAGCGTGCCGCCGGACTTCATCTGCTTCTTATGTATTTCGTAATGCGGGTGGTCCTTCCGGTGCGGGTAGCGCACGGCGGCGACAGCGGGATGCGAGGCGATGGCGCCGGCCAGCCGCGCGGCGGTGAGGCTCTGCTCCTCCACGCGCAGCTGCATCGTCTCGAGACCTTTCAGCACGACCCAGGCATTGAACGGCGAACAGGCCGGGCCAACATGGCGCAGCCACGGGTCGTACACTTCGGACATATACTTCTCGGTCGTCAGGATCGCCCCGGCGAGCACGCGGCCCTGGCCGTCCATGTGCTTGGTGGCGGAATAAGCGATCACGTCTGCGCCAAGTTCCAGCGGGCGCTGGAGGACCGGCGTGGCGAACACGTTGTCGACGACCAGCAACGCGCCGGCCTTCTTGCAGAGCTTCGCAACAGCCGCGATGTCTACACCGTCGAGCAGCGGGTTGGCCGGGCTCTCGATCAGGACGAGCTGGCAGCCCTTGGCCATCTCGCGCTCCCACGCTGCCATGTCGGCGCCGTCCACGAAGACGGCCTCGATTCCGAATTTCGGCATCTGATTGGCCAGAATCCAGCGGCAGGAACCGAACAGCGCCGTGGCGGCCACAACGCGGTCGCCCGCCTTCAGGGGGGCCAGGATGGCCGAGGAAATCGCGCCCATGCCGGAGCCGGTGACGCGGCAGGCCTCGGCGCCCTCGATCAGGCAAAGCCGCTGCTGCAGCATCTCGGCCGTGGGGCTGCCATAGCGGGAATAGACGAAGCCCTCTTCCTTGCCGGCCATGCGGGCTTCGGCCTGCTCGGCCGAATCGTAGGCATAGCCGGAGGTGAGGAAGATCGCCTCCGAGATCTCGCCGAATTGCGAGCGCATCAGGCCGCCGCGCACCGCCTGGGTGGCGGGCTTCCAGCCCTTTGGGTCGTCTCCGCCGGGTGCATCGGCCATGTCAGCGCTCGTCCTTGTGTTTCCGGGAGAGGGACTTATGCCTGATGACCTATGGGGTGCAAGTGATGGCGGATTCGGCGGGCGTCTTGCCTGACTTCGAAATTGAAGCGCTGGTGGCCAGCGGAGCGATCCGCAGCACGCTGGCGCTTGAGCCGGGACAGGTGCAACCGGCCAGTCTGGACCTGCGCCTCGCCGAGGATGCCTACCGCCTGCGCGCGAGTTTCCTTCCCGGCAAGGACCGCGCGGTGGCCGACCTGCTGCAGGACCCCGGCATCCGGCTCCACCGGATCGACCTGACCGACAAGGGCGCCGTGCTGGAGACCGGCTGCGTCTATCTCGTGCCGCTGCAGGAATCGCTGCGCCTGCCGGCAGGCCTGGCCGCGCGGGCCAACCCGAAGAGTTCCACCGGCCGGATCGACGTCTTCACGCGCCTGGTCACCAATCGCGGCAAGGCCTTCGACGAAGTGCCGACCGGCTATTCCGGGCCGCTCTATCTGGAAGTCAGCCCCCGCACCTTCCCGATCATGGTGCGCCCCGGCGACCGGCTGGCGCAGCTGCGCTTCAAGCGGAAGAAGCCGGAGACGCTGAAGGAAAAGGTCGTCTCCATCGACCTCGAACCGCCTGCTGGACAGCCCGCAGGCTACCGCGCGAAGCCGCATTCGGGGGTGGTGGACCTGCGGGGGATCGGCGTCCACGAGATCAGCCAGTTCTGGGAACCGGTCTATCCTAAGGCGGGCCGCATCGTACTGAACCCTGAAGAGTTCTACATTCTCGTCAGCCGCGAGACCGTGAAGGTCGCGCCGGACGAAGCGGCCGAAATGGCCCCGATTGCGCCCGAACTCGGCGAATTCCGTGCGCATTATGCGGGTTTTTTCGACCCCGGCTTTGGCATGAACAAGACAGGCAGCCGCGCGGTTCTCGAAGTGCGCTCCCGCGATGTGCCCTTCATTCTCGAGCACGGCCAGCCCGTCGCGAGGCTGATCTATGAACCGATGGCAGCGCGCCCGAAGTCGCTTTATGGCGGACAAGGCTCAAATTATCAGGGACAGGGACTGAAGCTGTCCAAACATTTCGGATCCTGACCGGAACTTCTACCGGCCTCGCACGTTAGAGAGCTGACCGCGCCGACAAGCGGTCATCAGATTTCCCCTGCTCAAGGCCCGGAGAACCGGCGTCCGAACAGCTTTTGGGCCTTCTGGTCAAAGCAACCGAAGAGGACGATTTCATGAAAATTCATATTCCTGCAGCCATCGCCGCCGCATTTGCCGTCTCGCAAGTTGCTGCACCGTTCGCCTTCGCCGAGGCCCCGGCCGCGCAATTCCGCAGCGTCGAAGCTCAGCCGTTCAGCAGCACTGACCTGCAGTCCTACGGCCTTTCCTCGGAAGATGCAGCGACGGTCGTTGCCTATCAGGAGCAGGGCTACACGGTCCAACTCGTAACGGCTGAAGAAGCTGAAGCCTATAATGCGGGCATGTCCACCAACAACGTCCTGGCCATCGTCGGCCTCGTCGTGATCGTCCTCGTGGTCGCTTCCGCGATCTGATCGATGTTGCGAACGGCAGCTGCGGCGCTGGCGTTCGGGGTCAGCGCTTGCGCCACCACCCCGAGCGCCAGCCCCGACGCTTTCGCTGAACGAAGCGCCGCTAACAGTTTCGAATTCTTCAACCGGGCCGTCGATCCACCGTCGACTCTACTGCTACCGGTTGTGCACGACCGCCAGATCAACGGCATCGCCTGCGGCGCTCACGCGCTGGCAAGCGTGACCAATTACTGGCTGGGCCCGGGCCGTGTTTCCGGCGCTGACATTTTCGCCAGCACTCCGCCGGCTGACATGCAGACCGGTTACTCGATGGCCGAGATTCTGAAGCTTGCGGGTGAACAAGACCTGCTGGCGAGCGCGGTGCGTTTGCAGCCGGATGACATTCTGCGCGAACTCGAAGCTGGCCGGCCGGTCCTTGTGCCCGTGCGCGTACCGTCCGTCTTTGTGCAAGGCTGGCAGCTCCCCGGCGCCAACATTCCCGTCCTCGGCTTTCCAGCCGCACTTGTGATCTCGCGCAGCGCGCAGATTTCGGAATTGACCGGTCAGGGCATGCTCAATCACTACGTTCTGATCGCCGGATATGATGGCGACACGTTCGTCATCCTTGAGCCTGTCATGGGTCTGCGCACAATCAGCGCCGAGCGGCTCGCGCGCTACCGCGAGGCCTTCGGAAATGCCGCGATTGTGTTCAGTCCAGCTCCCGGCACCGGCTGACGCCGAACGCAATTTCAGTCCTTGATCGGCGGGACGGGTTGGGGCGGTGCGTCCGAATCCAGCTCGTGCACTTCCGTCAGTCCGCGGCCTACATGGCTATGTCCGCGGCTGTACAGGAAGTAGATCAGCAGCCCTATGCTCCCCCAGACAGGCAGCACCAGTTTCGCAACCAGCGGCAGGTTCAGATAGAGCCCAAGGCAGCCAGCAGCGGCCAGCGGGGCGACGACCCAGACCAGCGGCGTGCGGAAAGGCCGGTGACGGCCCGGATCCTTGACGCGCAACATCATCACGGCGAGCGCCACCATGAAGAAGGCAAACAGGGTGCCCGAGTTCGAAACGTCCGCCAGCTGACCAACCGGAAAGAATGCGCCCGCCGTTGCGACGACGATTCCGGTAAAGATCGTCATCTTCCAGGGCGTGCGGTATTTCGGGTGAACGTCTGCCAGTTTCTCCGGCAGAAGGCCGTCGCGGGCCATGACGAAGAAGATTCGCGTCTGGCCGTAGATCATCATCAGGATCACCGAAGGCAGGGCAATCGAGGCGGCAAGGCCGACCAGATCGCCCACCAGGCCGAAGTTCATCAGGCGCAGGGTTTCGGCAAGCGCTTCCTTCGAGCAGGCAATCGGCGATTCACCGAGCGCTTTCAGTTCGGCGCAGCGCAGCGCGAAGGCTGCGCCATCCGGTGACAGGACGGCGCCTGCCGCGTCCCGGATCGGCTGGGCGCCGACCGTGCCGACGACACCGGCGGCGACCAGCAGGTAGAAGATTGTGCAGATGCCAAGCGAGCCGATGAGGCCGATGGGCACATTGCGCTGCGGGTTCTTGGTTTCCTCGGCCGCCGTGGAGACCGCGTCAAAACCGACATAGGCGAAGAAGATCGACGCCGCCGCACCCACCACCCCGAGACCGCCCTCACCAAAGAAGCCGTTGGGCATCAGGGGGGTGAAATTCTCGCCCTTCACGATCGGCAGACTGAGCACGATGAACGCCGTCAGCGCGACGACCTTCACTGCGACGAGAACGGCGTTGACGTTCGCGCTTTCGTTGGTGCCGAGCACGAGCAGCCAGGTCACGAGGCCCGCAACGATGATGGCCGGAAGATTGATCACGCCAACGCTGAAATCGACGGTCGGCAACAGGCCTTCCCAGCCCCAGGCCGGTCCACTACTCAGGAAATCGGGCAAGGCGAGGCCGGTTGTGCTCTGGACGAGCCCCATGACGTATCCGGACCAGCCGACGCACACGGCCGAAGCCGCCACGGCGTATTCTAGGATCAGGGCCCAGCCCACCATCCAGGCCATCAACTCGCCCATCACGGCATAGGTATAGGTGTAGGCGGAGCCCGATACCGGAACCATCGACGCAAGTTCGGAATAGCACAGCGCTGCGACCGCACAGACAAAGCCCGCGATCATGAACGAGAACATCATGCCGGGCCCGGCTTTCTGGGCCGCGGCGGCCGTCAGAACGAAAATTCCGGTGCCGATGATGGCGCCAATACCCAGCATGGTAAGCTGGAAAGCTCCCAGCGAACGATGCAGCGATTTCTTTTCAGCCGTCGCAAGAATCGCGTCGAGCGATTTAACCCGGTCGAAGATCATTCGTATGAATCCTGAGTGTTGGCGTTCATGCCGCGCGCCCTGCAACGGCCCCCTGATCGCGGAGCCTTAGCCAAACGCCCGCCTCATTCAAGGCAACACACGCAAAATCATGCCCTGGAGAGGGATCAGAACGAAAAGCCAGGCAGCGAATCGAACGCCTTCTTCAGCGCTTCGCCCCAGCCGTTCGATATGGTCTGGTAGTAGGGGTCTTCGCCTTCGATACGCTTGGACAGTCCGAGGCGGAACGTGTCCCGGTCGATCACCTGAAGGTCGAGCGGCAGGCCGACAGACAGGTTGGCCTTCACCGTAGAGTCGAAAGACACAAGCAGAAGCTTCGCCGCATCCTCGAAGCTCATCGCCGGGTTGTAAGCGCGCACAAGGATCGGCCGGCCATACTTTGTCTCGCCGATCTGGAAGTACGGCGTGTCATCGCTGGCCTCGATGAAATTCCCTTCCGGGTAGATCATGAACAGGCGTGGCTCCATGCCCTTCACCTGTCCGCCCAGGATGATCGTCGAGTTGAAGGCGGAGTCGGCCTTTTGCCCGGTCGCCGAGTTGGAATTTATGACGTCCCGCAGCGTCTCACCCACATACCGCGCGATCTGGAACATCGTCGGCATCTCCAGGACCGACGGGCGGCGCTCGGATGGCGCCTTCGTGCGCTCCTCAAGGATGCTGACAACCGACTGCGTCGTCGCGAGGTTGCCCGCTGTCATCAGCACCAGCGCGCGCTCACCCGGCACCTGCCAGGTGAACAGCTTGCGAAAGCGCGAAACATTGTCGACCCCGGCATTGGTCCGGGTGTCCGACATGAAAACGAGGCCGCGATTGAGCTTTAGACCGACACAGTACGTCATGGGGCGAAGAACCGAGAGGTGGATTTCTTATTGTTGTTGCACCTGTATCGACACATCAAGCGATTCGCTCGCGGCGCCGAACCGCATGCCAGAAACGGGCGCGGCCTCCCGGTAGTCAAGTCCTGTCGCTACGCGAACATAGCGGCTGTCGGGTGAAATAGCATTCGAGATGTCGAAACCAACCCAGCCGATACTGTCGACATGCACCTCCGCCCAGGCATGGCCTGCATCCTGCTGGATCCGGTCGTTCATCATCAGGTAGCCGCCCGCATAGCGCGCCGGGTAACCCAGCAGCCGGGCGGCTGCGATAAACACATGTGCATGGTCCTGGCAGACGCCATGGCCCTTCTCGAGCGCGTCTTCAGCCTTGGTGTCAGCGTCCGTCCAGCCGGGCTCGTACCGGATGGCGCCGCGCACCTGCTCGGCGATGGCGTGAAGCCGGGCAAGGTCACCCTGGGAATTGTCGGGAGATGCCTTCGCCAGCTTGCGCAGCAGAGGCCCAGGCCGCGTCAGCGCGGTTGACCGTTTGAACAACCAGAGCGGCGTGAAACCGCGGTGCTGGCCGATCACCCCTGCCCGGTCTTCAACCTCGACTTCGCCCTCGCTGGCAATCGTCAGCGCCTTGGCGCCCGGATCAAGGCTGATCAGCTGAACCCAGTTGGCATTGTGGTCTTCGTATTCCGCTTCGATCCGCCCGCCTTCGATGACGTGCTTCCACCGCAGCACCGTCTGGCCAACGCGCGACTTGGGCGTCTGGCGTAGCTGAAGCAGGCCGTACGACACGGGACTCGTATAGCTGTAATTGGAGGCATGGTTGATCTTCAGACGCATCGATCTTTCCTCATCTGTTGAATCGGAAGTCTTCCTCGACGTGAGCGGCGAGGGCGTTGTTGGACTTGATGAATTTCGTCAGGAATTCGTGCAGGCCCAGTTCCATCACCTGGTCGATGGTCATTTCCTCCAGCTCGTCGCGCAGGCTCAGCGCGAAGTCGAGGCTCGGGCGGCGCACGCCATAGTCCGTGCACAGATGACCGAGGTTGCCGGCAATCTTGCGCAGGCAGTAGAGCAGCGAGCGCGGCATGCGCCGGTCCAGTATGAGAAAGTCGGCAATCGTCAGCGGACGCGTCTCGCCGCCGTAAAGCCAGCGGAACGAGCGCTCCGCCGAGGCCGCGCGCAGGATTGTCTCCCACTGCACATTATCGAGCGTGGTGCCGACCAGCTGTACCGAAGGCAGCAGGACATAATACTTCACATCGAGGATCCGGGCGATGTTGTCGGACCGTTCGACGAACGTGCCCACTCGGGCGAAGTTGTAGATGTCGTTACGCAGCATCGTACCGACGGTTGCGCCGCGCACCATCGCGCTCTGGTTGCGGATGAGGGTCAGCACGTCAGGCAGGTCCGTCTCGCGGACAGGGCGTGCCAGCGCCGCCTTCAGCGTCATCCAGGTCTCGTTGACCGCTTCCCACACTTCCCGCGTCAGCGCCGTGCGCACCAGCCGCGCGTTGTTCCGCGCGGCCTCCGTGACCGATATAACACTGGAGCGGTTGGCCGGATCGCGCAGCAGGAAATTGATCACACTCGGCCCATCGAACTTGCCGCCGGCATCCAGGAACGCCTTGCGCGCCGAGGCGGTATCAATGATCGAAGCCCATTCATCCTCGGCATGGTCCGAACGCGTCAGCGCGATGCGAAACCCCGCATCCGCCAGACGCGCGGTGTTCTCCGCGCGCTCGAGGTAGCGGTACATCCAGAACAGGCCGCCTGCGGTTTTGCCCAGCATTGCGCCTAGTCCTCCAGAACCCAGGTGTCTTTGGTGCCGCCGCCCTGGCTCGAGTTCACGACGAGGGATCCCTTCTTCAGCGCGACACGCGTCAGGCCGCCCGGCGTGATCTCTATCCCGTCCGGGGACATCAGCACGAAGGGCCGCAGGTCCACATGGCGCGGTGCAAGTCCGGCGCGTGTGAGGATCGGAACGGTCGAGAGCGCGAGGGTCGGCTGCGCGATGTAGTTGGATGGCTTCGCTGTGAGTTTCGCGCGGAACGCTTCCAGTTCCTTCTTCGAGGCGGCAGGCCCGACGAGCATGCCATAGCCGCCCGAGCCATGCACTTCTTTCACGACCAGCTCCGCGAGGTGATCGAGCACATAGGACAGCGATGAGGGCTCCGAGCAGCGCCAGGTCGGCACATTCTTCAGGATCGGCTTCTCGCCGGTGTAGAACTGCACGATATCCGGCATGTAGGAGTAGATCGCCTTGTCGTCCGCGATGCCGGTACCGGGGGCGTT
>Ga0163144_10010250_pt1 | contig 20005 bp, 17 predicted proteins | sample OliLak19BULKMAT1_FD_123175 | JGI IMG/M metagenome (GOLD analysis project Ga0163144, IMG submission 123175) | Freshwater microbial mat bacterial communities from Lake Vanda, McMurdo Dry Valleys, Antarctica - Oligotrophic Lake LV.19.BULKMAT1 | ecosystem: Environmental > Aquatic > Freshwater >... | reverse complement strand
GCTGCTTGAGAAACCGGTTGCAGATTGGGCGCAAAATAGGGAAGTTATCCACATGTGGATTCTTCCCCCTTCAACCCCCTTCTGCTACTACTACTGTGTAGACTTATTTTAGGACGAGAGAGTAACCGTTCACCTGGATGTTAAATTATTAGCCATGTTCTGCAAAATTATCTTTTTTTGTGTTTCAAGAGCATATTACCCTTTCTTGTCCGCCGTCGCCTTCGACTATGGCGGGACTGCCGCACCGGACCCCGTCTGTAGCCTTAGCGAAGGCGGGTCGCCCCTAATCCGCCTTCGCTAAAACTACCTCGGGACAAGTCGGGGAATTTTTTGTGAACGGTTACTTGATATCCCTCTCCGCCGTCGTTCTTCGAACGATGGAGGGACTTATGTTTAGACTCCGCCGAAGCTTTAGCGAAGGCGAGTGGGGGCAGCTTCCAGCGGATTAAAATGCACCCAATTTGTTAGTTTGCGATGATTGTTGTACCCCCTTGAACGGTTACATCTGCTTTACGTGACGATGGAGACTCGCAATTTCGAGAAAGTTGGGGTGGAGCAAATCGAGGGGGCAAATCGAGGGGAGCAAATCGAGGGGGCAAATCGAGGGGCCTTTTGCGCTGCATGCGGCTTTCCACCCATCCGGCGGCCGCCGTCAGCAGAGAAAGATCTACCTAATCTATCAGTTTTCAACGATTTTAGCCCCAAGGTGAACGGTTACTCATCAGAAGATGGGTGTCCGCAGCCAGTTCGGACGTAGTATAAAGATAGGATGGCACGTCTCTATATACGCTTGCTGATCTTTTGCGGCTTACTCGTAGCTACCAGCCCAGCATCGGCGGACTCAGAACCGGCGCTCCAATCTTTGGGTCAAGAGAAGGCCGCTGCACCTATCAAGTTTGCAACACCTAGTTATGCGAAGTTCAACGCACAATTTAAGCAGCTCTGTAGCCTGTTGATCGCCGATGGGAGGCGTGACTTCCTAGTAGCACGCTTAGAGTCGGGCGGAGAGCGGGATCCTGGATGTGTAGGCTGTCGGCCTTTTATCCGCACGATCTTTGAAAACTGTCGCCCACCCAAGGCTAGAAAAGTTAAAAAGAGAGCTCAGGACGAGGGCGATTCGAGCGAAGATCAGCCCGAGGCAACGCCGACACCCCTCCCTGTCCCGCGCCGTGAACCGAGTACAGCACTCATTGGGGTAGTCAGCGCGCTATTTCATGAGCTGGCCGAGGAGCCCAAGGTAGCTATTCATTACCAAGCGATTCAGAAGTTCAGCGCATTATTGTTGCCCCCCGGAGAGCGAACTACAACACTCAACCTTTTGGCTCCACCGAAGGCGGGTGCTCTAACCCCAGCTGCCAAGGAATACTTCTCGATCTTGCTCACATATGTACATGCGCCGTTTGCAGAACATGTCGCTGCAGCGCGCCGTGATTTTGAACGTTCAAAAAATAGACCGTCAGCTAAGTCAGCGCCCAGGCATGGAGATCCCGATGAGATGTTTGATTTTTAGCCCGTTTATCGTCTGTCTAATATTTGCGTGCCTATATTGTGGTGCGGTGGGTGAGCTTAGCGCCCAGAGCGTAGTGCAGGGTGAGCAGCCAATTAGTGATCTCCCACACAGGTCAAATGGGCGCTCGGATCGTGATTCACTGATAGAGATTGCGGTTAAGCAACGAAACCGAATTCAAACCCTGGAATCGAACGATTCGGCTGTATTTCTAAAGCTGCAGAACTGTGATGTCGGTGATCTCGGCAGTTTCGTTGAGCAACTTATAGAGGCGCGGAACGGTGTCGGATTTAGTGACCTTCCCAGGCAGGCGCTGCGCATGACGGAGATTGCAGCGCACTGTGCAAGTATAAGGGAGTTTCCGGCCAGCGAAGCGCTGGCGATCGCGGCTGAACAGCTTGCGCCAAACTCATACGCCGTTACCCGCGCTCGTAGCGGGTTGAAAACGTCCGATGTTTCCGGAGCGGGATTGCTATTTTTTAAACGTACCGTAGCCAATGTCATTAGTGATCCTCTGCGCCAACTTTGGATACTTGGCAAGCTGATCTATCCAACCTTAATTAGTTTATCCCTTGCGCTGCACCTCACGCTTCTGTTTCTGGTCGCGCGATTAGTCACCCATGCAGATTCTAGCGGTAAATCAGTCAGTATAATTGTAGCAGCAGCTGTGATTGCGATACCGATATTGGGAATTCTCTGGGGCAGTGTCCTACTGAGTTTGGTGTTGATGTGGGGGGTGCGACAAGGCAGTGATCAGCGCACTGTCGCAACTGCCGTTAAGATAGCCGGCGTAACATTAATCTTATGGGGGTCTGCAATCCCTTTGCGGGAGCAGATCTCTTCCTGGAGCTCAAATTCTTACTCATGGACGATCGGCAGGGCGATCGTGGGGGAGTTCATTAGTGACGAGAAGCCGAAGATAGAGCTATGTAATCAGCTGGTAGACCTTCGAGCTGAAGATTGGCGGATGGCGCTATGGTGTGCTCAGCTTTTGCGAGTCGAGGGGAAATTTAGTGCTGCTACAGCTCAACTTACACGAGCGGAACCATTAATTCGATCCTCCCATAAAAGGGCATTGCCAGAGTTATTGAATTCAAAAGCATTGGTAGCTCTCGGTTCTCGTGACAATAACGCAGCGCAACTCTTACTGGATGAAGCTGAAGAGATTGCAGCGGAAGACTGGCGCTTAATGTGGAATCAATCAGTATTGGCGTTCCAGAAAGCCGACATCGCTAAAAGTAACGCCTACCTCGCTCGCGCCCGTGCAATCAATCCCAGCGCCATTGAATTTCTGCAGTCCAGAGAGGCCGAGCTAGGAGTTGGGCATCCTGTTGCGATGGCAAACTTCGAACCGAACTTAGCGACGGTTTGGCAGTCGATCGTGGTTCCTGATGGAATAGCCGCAGATAGAGTAGATTCGGTTGCGCGGTCAATTATGTATTTCGCAACGCCACCAGCAATCGGTGGGTTAGGGGTGCTTTTATTCATCTCCGGGCTAGTTGCAGGCCTCAGGGGCGGGAGCTCCAGCATCGGAAGGAGCTCAAAGAAAAGGCCTTCCGTCGACCTTCGAACAGCGGGAACATTTAAAGCTCTACAGATTTTGGTTCCAGGATACCGATTGCTAAATGGTGGCCATTGTTTAGCCGCCGTGTTATCGAATTCTATCTTGATTGCCCTGCTAATGTTACTCTCTGGGTGGTCGGCAGACTTTGTAACGTTGCGCTCTGTGCTACGTGTTTGGATTAGTTCCAGTCCGGTAGTCAGTCTTGCAACGGGAATCGTTGCTTATCTAGCGCTTTCCGTTTTTGCATATCGTGTAGTAGCGGATCGATCTATTCCAAACCGCCCTGCATCGGATCTGGTGTCGAAGCACTCAATCGTCCTAGGTTGGATGGTACTAGTATTGGGGATAGCTTTGCCGATTTTTTTTGGGAACGGAATGACGATATTCTTATGAAGCGCAATTCAAAGAATCCCAAAGGGCGGCGAGTTAAGGATCATCTTGGGGCTTTAGAGGTTCGCCCAAGTAAAAAACGTGGTCAGAACTTCATGATTGATCCGAGTTTGCCGTTGACGATTGCGGACTTCGGTGCGCCACTACCGCAACAGAAGCTAGTTGAGATCGGACCAGGTCTTGGAGCGCTTACCGAGATTCTGGTGCCCCACGGATTGTTGGCAGTGCTAGAAATTGAACCGCGTTTCTGTGAAGATCTTCGCGGGAAGTTCCCTGATCTTAACGTAATTGAGGCAGACGCGCGCACCTTTGATTTTTCGACGCTCGGTGCAGATCTGGTCGTTTTTGGTAACCTGCCGTACGTCTTTTCTACGGAGATTATCTTTCATCTAATTGAGCAGCGCGCCTCGATCACAAGGGCGGTCTGTATGTTACAGCGTGAGTTTGTAGAAAGATTAGCCGCCACGCCCGGAGGGCGAGATTTCGGAGTTCTCTCGATAAATGTGCAACGCTGGGCCGATGTTCGTGCCGGGCCGATTATCCCTGGGACGGCATTTCATCCTCCCACCAAGGTTCAGTCCCAGCTTGTAGAGCTAGCCTTTCTACCCGAATCACGAATTAGAGTCTCAGATGAGAAATGGTTTGCGCGTGTAGTCCGCGCAGCGTTCCATCAACGTCGTCGCAAATTACCGAACAGCCTGGCAAGTGCCGGTTTAGGTAAGTTAGATGAGATGCGCGCAGCATTAGCTGATCTTGATATTGATCCCAACTTACGAGCTGAATCTCTTTCTCTTGAGCAGTTTGGTAGACTAGCAGAGGGTTTAGCTGCAAGAGTTGTTATTCAGCAGGCGGCTGGCCAGCAGCCGCAAGCGTAAGCACCCGCTTCAGGTGCCGAACAAAGTCATGCGGAGCGATAAATGACTCAATTCGAGTGTCTGGAATCTCGCTACCATCAGGGTGTAGAAACAGAATGGTAGGTAGTCCGAGGACTGCATAGCGTTTTGCAAGAGCTGCCGACTCTGGGCTGTCATTTGTAAAATCAACCTTGACTGGAACAAAATTGGTTAGCGCCTCACGCACGCGCGGGTCGGGAAATGTCTCTTTGGTAAGCTCCTTACAAGCCGCGCACCAATCGGCATACAGGTCGACCATCAATACACGATCCTGAGTTGCGGTTTGTGAAGCATCCTGAATCGCCGCGTCAACTGAACTGTGCCAGCGAATCATCGAGTCTCCCGGAAATTTGTTGGGGAAGAAGCTAGTTCTAAGGAGCGAGAAGACCACGAACATTATTCCAGCTGCAACGACTACCTTAACGCCGTGCAACCAGCGTCCCGGTCTAGGAAGGTACGATAGCAGTCCCGTTGCCGTACCAAGAATTACAAACGGCAATCCAAAACCGAGTGCATATGTAAAAAGTAAAGCCGCGCCAAATGTCGCGTGTTGCGATTGTGCCGCAAGTCCGAGAATGACTACTAAAATCGGACCTACGCATGGGGCAGCAATCACCCCGGAGAGGGATCCCATCATGAAGGTGCCGAGCAAACCGTGGGAACTGACTTTGCAGGCCAAGGTCTGTATTCGGGCGCTAAGCGGCAGGTGAACTAGACCAAGGGTTACAGCCGCCATAGCTGTGAAGAATATCGAGAGTAGAACGACTACAAAGCGGTTCCCAAGTAGCGACCCAAACACTGCGCCAGTCGAGGCCGAGAAGATGCCGAGAGCGGAATAGGTTAGCGCCATCCCAAGTAGGTAGAATACAGAGCGTCGCAAACGGCACAGTGTTGGTGCATCTGAGCCAGCGCCGATGGATGCTAACGTGATAGGAATTAAGGGAAATACACACGGCGTTGCAACAGAGATCAGTCCGGCAAGAAAGGCCACACAGAGGGACACGATTGGCGACCCCGAGAGGTCTGTTAGCTGCGCTGCAAGCGTATCTGCCAATTCCATTAGTGTAACCGTTCAGGCCCCTCCGACCTGCCAACGATTCGAATACGCCCCTCGTCGTTAAGCTGCTCAAGTTGCCGTTCAAGGCCGACTATAGCGGCTTGGCTAGCTTGATCTACTGTTCCACTACGCCAGGTTCGATAGAGGAGCTCGCTAAATTGAGCAAGTTTGGTCTCGGTTTCGCGCCGCACCTCGAGGTCCTGCACCAGTGGTAACATAGCCCTCCAGTCCAGTACGCGCTTCTGTTTAGCTGCTAGTTCTGATATCTCCATAAAGCACAGTCTAGCGGTTATTCGGGAGGCTGCACAATTCCAACATTGGTGCCCTACGTTTGGGTGGTGACTTCCGTTTTAGGCCCTACACATGCTAAACAGGGCGCCTATGCCAAAGCTTACTAGCGCAGTCTTCCCTGGAACCTTCGATCCTTTAACGAACGGCCACCTAGACATTATCACCCGGGCGCTGAACTTCTATGAGCGGGTGTATGTGGCGGTTCTCTCAAATTCATCCAAGGAGACACTCTTTACCGTTCAGGAGCGCCTCGACCAGCTGCGTGAAGTTCTTCACGATTACCCTGGAGCCAAGGTCGAGAGCTTCTCAGGATTGCTCGTAGACTACGCCGCCAAGGTTAAGACGCGGGTCATTATTCGCGGGTTACGGGCGATTAGCGATTATGATTACGAAACTCAGGTCGCCCTAATGAATCGCAACTTATCGAGTGATGTAGAGACATTTTTTTTAATAACCCGCGAAGAGAATTCCTATATTAGCTCCACGGTTGTTAAGCAGGTAGCAGCGCTGGGAGGCAACGTTGCGAAATTTGTGCCTCCAATAATTGAAGCGGCTCTAAAGAGTAAGTTTGTGTCGACGAAGAATTAAAAGATTAAGTGAAACATTTATTAGGAGAAACAGTTTGTGCAATGGATTAATACCCGAGTCTCAGAGCTAAAAGAGAGCGCTACGCTAGCAGTAATGGCGCGTGCCACGCGGCTGAAGGCACAGGGAAATTCAATCGTTGATATGAGCACCGGTGAACCGGATATCGATGTGCCTGAGCACATCAAAGAGGGCGCCATTAAGGCGATGCGTGATCGTAAGAATCGCTACACCCCACCGGCGGGAATTATTGAACTACGTGAGGCGCTTGCTGAGAAGTTCACCCGTGATAGCAAGATTAAGACGGAGGCGCCTTCGGTAATCGTTACAAACGGTGGCAAGCAGGCGTTGTATGAGGTTTTTGATGTCGTCTTAGAGCCGGGCGACGAAGTTCTTATACCAGCGCCGTTCTGGGTTTCATTTCCGGCTATGGTGCAGTTGTCAGGTGGAGTATCCGTAATCGTTCCAACCCGTGCTGAGGATGGCTATCGAATGACGGCAGCGGCACTGGCGGCAAAGATTACGCCTAAGACAAAAGCTCTGGTGTTCAATAGTCCCTCGAATCCGTGTGGAGTGGCGTATTCCGTGGATGAGGTGAAAGCGATAGCTGAGGTATTGCGGGTGCACAAAAACATCCTGATTATTGCTGATGAGGTGTACGAAAAGATTACCTATGATGGATTTCAGTTTGAGTCATTTGCGGCGATCGCCCCGGACCTTGCAGATAGAACGGTTACTGTAAACGCTTTTTCAAAGAGCTATTCGATGACCGGTTGGCGCGTAGGATATTCCACGGGTCCTCGCGAGATCATTGCGGCGATGATCCGCCATCAGAGTCAGACGACCTCGAATATCAACTCAGTCGCCCAGTATGCAGCGCTTGCAGCGTTGCGCGGCGACCATCAGTTTCAGCGCGACATGGTGGCTAATTTCGACGCGCGCATTGGGCGGGTTATGCAGGCGGTATCAAAGATGGAGGGGATCGATATCCCAAGTAAACCACAGGGGGCGTTTTATCTCTTTGTGCGCATCGAGGAGCTGCTCAAGAGAGATCCCAAGCGTTTTGCCGGTTCCACCGACGTAGCAAATTTCCTATTGGAGGAAGTTGGACTGGCGGTCGTGCCAGGTGAGGCCTTCGGTGATGACGGTGCGTTCAGAATTAGTGTTGGTTCGGCTGATGACGTGATTGAAGGAGCCATTGAGCGTTTGGGGAGGGTGTTTGGGTGAGGTGTGCTGCGCCTTGAGTTGCCCCCGACACCGTAGTACAATCCTTACCAATGAATTTAGCTAACCAAAATTAACAAGTTTTTCGAGGATTTATGTCGATTCAGCGCACTCTTTCAATCATTAAACCAGATGCCGTTCGTAAAAACGTAGTCGGCCAGATTCTAGCTCGTTTCGAGGACGCTGGGCTCAAGATAGTCGCAACACGTATGGCGCATCTTACAAAGGCCCAAGCTGGGGAGTTTTATGCTGTGCATTGTGAGCGTCCCTTCTTTGGCGAATTGACCGGATATATGACGTCAGGGCCTGTTTTAATCTCGGTTCTTGAGGGCGAGGATGCCGTTGCTTTACATCGCAAGCTAATGGGCGCTACCGATCCTAAGAAGGCCGACAAGGACACCATACGCGCTGATTTTGCCGATAGTATTAATGAGAACGCAGTGCACGGTTCTGATAGCGCCGAAAATGCCGCAATCGAGATTAAGTTCTTCTTCTCTGAGCTGATGCGTTAGAGCGCAATTATTGTGGAAAACTCCGCTTCAGGATCCGCGTTTCTGCAGATCGCAAATGATGCGGTTAGTGGACTGGCTGCGCCCACAGTGGGGCTAGTTTCGATCGGCGCAGTGAAGAACCAGAGATTGCCGGACCAGAAGCAGCCCGAACTGAGTGCGGATAAAGGTCTTGGCTCGAAGCTTGACTTCTTTAACCTTACCCGTGAAGAGCTTGGGGCAGTGCTTGCAGATGAGTTTGGGGTACCAAGCTACCGGGCGCAGCAGATCTTTGGGTGGGTTTATAAGCATGGGATAACCGATTTCTCACTGATGCTTAACCTAAGTGCAACGCTACGGGCGAAATTAGCCGAGCGCTTCTTTTTTCCGCATGCGGTTACCCGTAGTCGTCAGATTAGTACCGATGGCACTCGCAAGTATCTACTAGAGCTAGATGACGGCGATTGTGTTGAGGCGGTGATGATTAAGCAACCGGCGCGCATGACACTATGTGTTTCCTCGCAGGTCGGATGTGGAATGGGGTGTAAGTTCTGTCGTACTGCAACGATGGGTTTTCAGCGTCACTTAAGCGCATCAGAGATCGTTCGCCAGGTGCGCGCGGTCCTAGCGGATGCCATAAATTTTGGTGATACATTTCAGAATATCGTCTTCATGGGAATGGGCGAGCCGCTGCACAACCTCAAGGGGGTTGTTGGTGCGCTGCGAATTCTAACCGATGAGATGGCATTCAACATGGGGCCGCGTAAGATTACGGTCTCTACCTCGGGATTGGTGCCAGCGATCAAGAAGTTCGGCGAATCTGGAGTAGGGGTGAATCTGGCTGTATCGCTTAACGCAACAACTGACGCCGTGCGCGACCAGATTATGCCGGTTAATAAGGCCTTCCCGATCTCTAAGCTTTTGGCGGCGTTGCGTGAGTTTCCCCTCAAGGCTCGCAAGTTAATTACGATTGAGTACGTGATGCTTGACGGCATTAACACTAGTGAGGAGGACCTGCGAAGACTTCCGGGGCTGCTACGTGGAATTCCGAGTAAGGTTAACCTGATCCCCTACAATGATAATGCTGGGCTAGGATTTTCGAGCCCAAGTCGTGATACTATTGATCGCTGGCATCGCGTGCTGAACGAGCGCGGCTTTAGCGCGACGATTCGCTGGTCAAAGGGTCAGGATATTGATGCTGCTTGTGGGCAGTTAGCTCATAAGGCCGGTAGCTCATAAGGCCGGTAGCTCATAAGGCCGGTAGCTCATAAGGCCGGTGCATAAGGCGCGAACGCTCTAAAGATATTAGCAGGCTCCCTGCACCACATACGGGATTTGCGTTTCTCTGATTCCGGCTTTTGAGTCCGATTTTTTAGTAGTCCGGCTTTTTTGTCCGGCTTTTTTGTAACGGCTTTTTTGTAACGGCTTTTTTGTAACGGTACTGTAACGGTACGCTGCGACTCAATCCGAGCTAGTTTCGATCGACTGCGAGAGTGTTTTGTTAACTGGAGTGGAACCGCCTTCAGCCTGATCTTGATTTCCAGCTTGATTTCCAGCCACTGTGCCGCCAATCTTCTGGACCTTCATCGCATGCAGGCCCTTAGGTCCCTCTACTACTTCATACTCCACATCGTCACCATCTTTGAGAGTTTTAAAGCCCTCACTCTGGATGCTTGAGAAATGCACGAACACATCTTTGCCGGATGGATGCTCAATAAATCCAAATCCTTTAGCGTCATTAAACCATTTAATCTTACCGCGTAGTTTCTGAGACTCGCTGCCGTTTGGAGCACTTACTCCCGTCGCTGATAGAACTCCATTCCTGTCAATATTTCCAACTTCCTGTTCGCTATTTCCTGACTCTTCCGTTTGAGACATATCTGATAAACTCCTAAAACTTCAGCTTGCTTGAGGCTAACGCCTATTTTAAAGGATCGCTAGAATAAAGTTTTGCACTCAACCGCAACCTGATCCCCCTCAGTAGCCTGATTCCCCTTGGTAGCCTGATTCCCCTTGGTAGCCTGATTCCCCTTGGTAGCCTGATTCCCCTTGGTAGACGGATAGGCAAACGCCGATCCACCGTTCCGCTGCTCTTTTAGCGCGATATCTCCAATATTGTCCAGTTAATTCATTGAACTAGATATAGTGGTTTGCAAAAGTCGCGAGCGATATAATAGCTTTTGCAAACCGCTATTGATTCGCTGAAAGCGAATCAAAACAACAACCTATAGCGATTAATTTCAAAAGGCTTGCCAATTTTATTGGCACCGACTTTTGATAATCGCTATAGCTATTTAGAAACCGTGTTGTCTTTCACCCCAGCGGCCGTTAATCTGGACATCAATCTAGGCGATCATCAGATGAACCCCCAATCTTCCCTTGCAACAGTATTATCCGCTTCGATCAATGCATTACAGCTCCAGGTGATGATTTTGGATCGTACTGGAGTGCCAGTATTCGTCTCACGAGAGCTCGCTCGAAGCCTTGGAGGGACGGGGGAGCCCAATCCAAACTGGATTCTATGGCCTCAATCCGCAACCGACCTGAAAAGTTGGCGTGAGGGGCATGATCAGCTCCCGGTCCCTAGTATAGACGTTAACACAGCATTGTGTTCGGCATCTGGCGAAGTACTGCCGGTTCGCCTTTTATTGATAGACCTTGGATCGGATATAACCTTGGTTCAGGTTCTGGCTGGACTATCTAAGCGTGAAACGAACGATCCGATACATGGCCAGAGACTTGAGCTATTAGGGATGTTGGCGGGTGGTGTTGCGCACGATTTTAACAATGTTCTGGCCGGAATATTAGGCCACGTTACCTATCTTAAAATGATCCTCCCAACCAGTGGTGCGCATGTAGAATCTCTTGCGGCGATAGAGGATGGTGGCAGAAAGGCATCGTCAATGACTCAACAGATCCTAAATTTCTCTAGATTGGAGGCGGACGAGGAGATCTCCCGAGTCGATGTTGGATCACTAATTACAAAAAGCTGTAATCTGGTAAGGGCATCGATCGCCCCTGAGCACTCCCTGGTCTGTGAAGTAAAAGATCAGAACCTGACCGCAATCGCCTGTGAAGGCAAATTGGCGCAGGTAATCGTTAACTTAGTAATCAATGCAAGGGACGCATCAAAAAAGGGCGGAGTAGTGCGAGTGCACGTCGCCGATGCACGTGAGCGTACAGAGCTTACAGCGGCATTTGGTACCAATGAACTACCCGCTGCTCGCTACGTTCGCCTCACGGTTAGTGATCGTGGGCACGGTATTCCCAAAGAGGTCATTGGAAGGGTTTTTGAACCGTACTTCTCGACCAAGCGCGGTAAGGGAACCGGATTGGGATTGTCAACCGTGGCGACGATCGTGCGTGAAAGTGGTGGGGCTATAACGATCGCCTCGCAGGTTGATCAGGGAACTACGGTTGCTGTATTTCTGCCGATAATTGAGGGACATGTAGAGGCCGAGGCTAGGTCAGGAGCGGGCGGTGAGCCCCAACTGCGTGGTGGCCAGGAGCGCATATTGGTAGTTGATGATGAGTCAGCAGTTCGCAACGTTCTTGCTCTAAGCCTGCAGCACCTTGGATATGACGTTGAGGTAGCTGCTTCGGGGGCTGAGGGACTTGCAAAATATAAGGCCTCTGAAAGTGGCTTTGACTTGGTGATTCTTGATATGCTGATGCCACACCTATCCGGCAGCGAGGTGTTTTTTAGGCTCCTTGAACGTGACCCTCAGGTACGGGTTCTGCTGGTAAGCGGATTCTCTTCGGAGGAGGCCGTGCAGAGCGTTCTGGATGGTGGTGGACTAGGCTTCTTACAGAAGCCTTTCACTATCGAAGAGCTCTCAAGTCGCGTGCGAACTTGCCTGGATCTGGTTAAGAGTTAGCCAGGGCGACGATCTAGCGTGGACAAGATGTCCTCTACAAAAATTGCAACTATGTTCCCCTCATACACGATTCGCAACATTAAGATCTCCCCCGGACTAGTTTTGGCGCCGATGAGTGGTGTTACCTCAATGGCCTTTCGGCGCTTAATAAAGCAGCTGAACCCGGGTGCGGTTGGGCTGATGGTTAGTGAGTTCATCTCAGTTGAGGGGATGACGCGCGAAGGTCGTAAAAGTTTACAGATGATGCGCTTTCATCCTGAGGAGCGCCCCTATGCTATCCAGATATTTGGCCATGATATCGACCGCATGCGTGATGCGGCGATGATGGTTCAGGATGCCGGGGCTGATATCGTCGATATTAACTGCGGTTGTCCAGCGCCCAAGGTTGTACGGCGCGGTGGTGGGTGTGAATTAATGCGCCAGCCTGAGCATGTTTCAAAGATCTTTAGTGCTGTACGGCGCGCAGTTTCGATCCCCCTTACGATGAAGATGCGTTCGGGATGGGATGAATCATGCCGTAATGTAGTCGAGATCGCGCATATCGTCGAATCCGAGGGGGTCGAGGCGATTGCAGTGCATGGGCGTACCCGGGCGCAACTTTATCGTGGGGAAGCTGACTGGGATATAGTTGAACAGGTTGCTGCACGGGTTAAGATTCCGGTTTCTGGCTCTGGCGATGTAGTCGATCGACGCTCCGCGTTAGCGCGCCATAAGGGATCTATTAGTGGCCTGTTTATTGGTCGCGGAGCGATAGCGAACCCGCTTGTATTTAGCCAGATCGCTCAGCCAGAATCTGTACAAGGGTTGGGCAATCTGCGAACAGATCAGTCCCTTGCGCTCGCGATAATCGACCGTTACATTGCGCTCCTGCAGGAGGAGCTCTCTGAGCGCGCCAGTATGGGGCGCCTAAAGCAGCTTGTTTCACAGATGTGTCATGGTCACTCCTGGCGCAAGGCGTTGCTACAGTCGCAAAGTTTGGCAGAATTTGGTGTAATCATAAGTCGTGTTCGGAATGGAGACTGGATTGTGCCAGCAAGGGGTCGAGATGAATCGGCGGCAGTTCTCCAGGAATTCGAGGATTTGGAACATATCCACCCCGAAGTATAAATTAGATCGCATGTGCTAAACGTTTCAGATGTATTTCGATCCTTCGGTGCCAAGAAAGTTCTGGCTGGGGCGTCATTTAACCTTAAATCTGCCTCTATTGCTGGACTTATCGGACCTAGTGGAGGTGGCAAGAGTATCCTCTTGAAGATTATCGGCGGAGTCGTCAAGCGCGATAGTGGTGTGGTGAATTTCGATTCCGCCAATCAAACGATGCGTCGCGCAGGGGTGATCGACAGCGGAGCTTATTCACGGCTACTACCCCACGGCAGTGTTGCAAGCTTAATGTTTCAGGAGGGGGCGCTCTTTGATTCCCTTTCGGTCTTCGATAATGTCGCCTTTCCCCTTGTTCAAGGGAGAGTTCCCGCAGTAGCTCTGCCGAATGAGATCCTTGATGAGGTACATCCCAAGGTAGAGTTAATCCTTTCACGAGTTGGATTGTCGCGTGCTGCCTTTAAATTGCCGGGTCAGCTAAGTGGCGGAATGCGTCGCCGAGTCTCTTTGGCCCGAGCCCTGGTGTCGCGACCGGAATTGGTACTTTTAGATGACCCCACCAGCGGCCTTGATCCGGTTGCTAGTAGCGTGATCATGGATCTGATCTCGGAGCTCCACCGCGAGTATCTACCGACCACGATTATGGTTAGCCACGATCTACGCAGATTGTTCCCAGTTGTGGATACGGTTTTGGCCCTTTTTAATGGCCAGATCGTTTTTGCTGGCCAGGTAAAGGAACTGATCGGTTGCGATAATGAGGAGCTATTGAAGTTTGTTAAATGTCGCTACGATTTAGATCATCCTAGGCCTTCAGGTTCAAGCATTGATCGCGGTGGCCCTGAGCCCCGTGGTATTTAGAAGCACCTTATGAATCGTCAAGACTACATCAATGCGGCGCGGGCTAAATTTCTATCCGGCATAGGGGTTCCGGAGAAAGGGGTATTTGTTGCTGATCCGATTCAGCTAGAAGCTATCTCAAATATTGCGCAGGGGATCGATACACTTGTTGTAGCGCCGACCGGTTCTGGCAAGACCTTCATCGCATTTGAGGGAATCGAAACGGTGATGGGGCAGGGGTTGCGGGCGATCTACACAACGCCGTTAAAGGCGCTCTCAAACTCTAAATATAATGAACTCAAAGCGCGATTCGAGCCAAAGTATAAGGTTGGAATCTTGACCGGAGACCGCAAGATTCAGGGTGATGCCGATGTGGTGGTTGCGACAACCGAGATCTATCGCAATGAGCTCTATCGCAGCTCGGAACGCTATTCCCTGGTGGTTTTGGATGAGGTTCACTTCATCGCCGATCCGCAGCGTGGCCCGGTCTGGGAGGAGACTATTATTCTCACACCGCGTTCCTCAACTCTTTTGATGCTTTCAGCTTCAATTTCAAACGCAGATGAGATCGCCGAATGGATTGAGGAGGTGCGGGGTCGCGAGGTGCGCATCGTCACACGAACTGATCGTCCAGTGGAGCTACGTTTTGGATTCTTGCACTCCGATTTGGGGGTACTTCCCTTGAATGATGAGCACGGTGCGATCTTCAAAGAGGTCCGTGAGTATTATAGCGGTTCGGCCCTCGATAGTAGTGGTATGCGCGTTACAGGTGGAAATCGTGGCGCGGGTCGAACAGAGGGCTATCGCGGGGATCGTCGGTCGCGTGGTGGGCGAAGCGGTGGACGTGGGCGTAGTGGTGGTAGGAGATAAGCGTGGTTTTCGGTGAATTTCCTATTGTAAAGATCGTCCAAGAGCTCGCTCATGACAATCTTCTGCCGGTTATTGTATTCCGTTCGTCTCGGAAGCAGTGCGATCTGGATATGGAGCGACTGGCGCAGGCCCGATCCGGTCGCCTAGATCCTGTTACGCAGGAGCGTTTGATTGAAGAGATAAACAGGATCTGTGAACGCTACACCTTTGATCCCTTGGTGGTGAGTGAAGATCCGCAGTTTTCAGTATTGGTTCAATTTGGGGCGGGCGCGCACCATGCCGGGCAGCTTTTAGTTTGGCGTATAGTTCTTGAGGAGTTGATGATCCGCGGAATGTTGCGGGTAATGGTCGCGACCGGAACGGTTGCGGCGGGAGTTGATTTTCCAGCACGCTCAGTAATTATCACCGCCCACAGTAAGCGAGGTAATGAGGGATTCAAGGTACTAGCGGCTTCCGAGTTTCAACAGATGTCGGGACGTGCCGGAAGACGTGGTAAGGATGCTGTGGGATTCTGCCTTGTTGCTCCGGGGCCTTACTGCGATGCACGAGTTGTTCATGATCTAGCTCGACAGCCACCAGAACCGTTGCGTTCGGCCTATTTTGCGGCCCCTTCAACGATGTTAAATCTCTTGAAGTACCGCAATGTAGATGATCTGCGATACACCGTGCAGCGCAGCCTGGCGGCGTTTCTCGATCGCAAGAATGCTAGCATTGGACGCCAGGCGGCGATGCTGGAACAGGCCGTACTTGAAGAAGAGGTCAATGATGGCCGAAGTCGACTCTCTGGAGAACCTCTAAAGAAAGCTCACAAACGGATCCGCCGGAAGATCCGCGAGGCTGATGAGTTAGATGCGAGACAGGAGCAGATCCTGAATATCTCGCTAGCTGGACTTGAAACCCTTGGTTATGTGAAGGCAGGTGGTCTAACCGACAAGGGTGTCTGGGCGGCGGAGCTGTGCACCTCGCTTGTCCTTCACCTTGCCGAAGCGATCGCTGAGGGCATATTTAAGGATCTGACGGTCGAGGAGCTTACCGCAGTTGTTGCCTCGATCGCTGGTGATTCGCATCGCACTTACTTCAGCCTCAAGGCAAATCCGATCAAGAAAGAGTACTTCGAAAAGCTTAGCAAAATTGTTGAGCGAGTACAGACCAGTTTTCACAATCAAACAGCCGCAACCGTTGAGGTTTTGCCTGATGCTGCCACCACAGTATTGGCCTGGATGGATTCGGAGAGCTGGAGTGAGTTTGCAGGATATCTGCGATTAGCCGGAGCTGCCGAAGGCGATGTTGCGCGACTCGTTTCACAAACTGCCGACCATCTAAATCAGATCACGCGACTTAGTGATACGTTTCCTGAGTTAGCCGCCGCCGCGGAGGAGGGACGTCGCAGGATATTAAGGCCGCCGCTAACGGAGGCGATGGCCCTGAGTTAGGCGGCAGAGTTAGGCGGCAGAGTTAGGCGGCAGAGTTAGGGGGCAGAGTTAGACGAATCGGAGCCTACGGATGGAATTCTTCGGGGCCAGTTCAAATTCGGGAATCTAAATAGCGATTATCAGAAGTCGTGAGCGATAAAAGTTGCGTTTGCAAAAGTATCAGCTCGCCGGGTTGTCCAGATACATTTTCACAAAGAGGCCAGCGAGTTCAGCGAGAGGGATTTTCTCGCTGCTCTCGCTGTACTCTTTGTGAAATCAGGCGATTATCCTAAATTCGGCAGTTGAATCTGCTACGAAGAACGATCTGATTGATTCTATTGTCGTTTTCTAGAAATTGGTACTAGTTGTAAAATCGCTCGCTGGCTCGCGCTTTTATTGTTACATTAGGCGCTTACGGTCGCTCACGATGTTCACTTCCCCGCGCCTCCCGATAGCGGTGCTAGGGCTCCGTTCCAATTTCGTCGAAGAACGCCAATATAATCAACCATCTCGCACTTCTCGCTACGATTCAACTGCCGAACTTAGGATTATGAACTCCAGTGTGCGATAAGACGTGAATTCATCCTAGCGATTTGCAAAAGCTATTATATCGCTCGCGACTTTTGCAAACCGCTATAACTAAGCTAATTAGCCCGAGAAAACCGAGCCATTGCTTCGCTCACCCGGCCTCGATCGTACGGTGCAGGAACTGTTCCTTCAGCGATTTCAACTATAAGTGCTGCCTTTTGGATTAGCTGCGCTTTGCGTTGAGGATGCTGCGTTACCCCGGCCAGGACTTCGAGAGCCTGGAGCATGTGCAAAATCACAGTTGTATTTCCTGTGGCGCTCTGGCGAATCTGATCGAAGGATTCAGAAAGCAGATCTTGAAAGCTTGGACCTCGAGCAATTATGCAGAGTGTATTATTCTTTATCCGAAGTTGTGTGGGAATGTTGCGCATAGCCAGACGGACCAATATTGCTTTGAGATAATCGATACACATTACTGCTGTGGTAGTATCATTTACACCGGGGGATAGTGCCTTCAGGGCTATATCGACAATCTGGCGAACTCCAAAGCCTGCGTCTTGAGACACGATTCGGTGATGTCCTATTTCATATGCTGCAAGTAACTGTTCGATTTTCTCGGCTCCGACGTCATTTGGCTCTGCAATTGAAAGGATTGGTGTCGCCTCCACAATGAACTCGCCAACGCCACGCTCCATTCGAACTATTATTCGATTTTGTTCGCATAGTACCAGAAGTGAGTTGGTATCAATGCTTACAAGATACCCAGTTTTCTTGGATAATATGGCTTTCCATTGATATTCTGAGTCTATAGCGATTACTTCTTCGTACTTTCCCTCTACAGTGTCACGACCCAGCTCTTGCGGGAATAGATTATCAATCGCTGCTATCGTCTCCTTTGCAGCAGCAGCGATTATGCTGGATGCCTGAATCGATACTGCAATATGGTGGATAAAAAAGATCAAATATCCGATTCCCACGAAGGCTAAAAGTAGCGCCACTAGCACCGCAAGTGATGGAATGAAGACCCCTTCATCTCCGCCGCGTATTACTCGGAGCACCACCAAGCAGTAAGCAAAAATTCCCAGAAAAACGCCTAGGACAGATTGGTTAACTCGATCTCCCATGAAATTACGCAGAACCCGGGACGTATACTGACTCGAGGTTAACGAAAGTGCCACTAAGGTAATAGAAAATACTACTCCCGATATGGTTATCATTGAAGTGGCCACTGCACTCAGAAGATCGCGAGAACCGGAAGCACTTGCACCGAAGAGTAATCTCCATTGCTCGACGTTCGGCATTTCAACCCCACTATCAATAGCAATCAAGAGTGAAGCGAGCGATACGGCACCTACTACGATCAGAGAGGGTATAAACCAGAAGCTAGTCTGCATGTGCTGCCAATACTTTAGCAGGAGATTTGCTAGTAACGCAGGATGTTTAATAATAATGTTGGTCATTCATTTAATCTCGGAGGATTTAGCGGGTGATTCTGGAAGAAGATTCTCGACACCTCTGAGTGGCAGCACGTTCTGGGCCTGTTTTTCAATATCACTGGCCTCACTATAAAGTCCTGCTTCCGCTTGGGTGGAAGCTGCTTCAATCTCCTCTGAGGTTGCCTCACGGCGAGCGAAAACTTCTGGCAAGTCAACATTGGCAAGCTTAGCGTCTTCAGTTATGCCTGGTGTATTCCTCATGGTAACTACTACCCCGTTTGGAAAGACCACTTCACGAGCTTCATCCGGCATGGAGATTGCGTTTTTCTGGAACGCCCTCTTTACTAACCTGATCACCGAAGATCGCACTTTCAAGGAGCTATGTTTGCGGCCATTGAGCCAGAAATAGATGCGTAGGTTTACAGTTGATCCACCCAAACTATCGACAAGTACGTAGGGCTCGGGATGCTCGAGAATGGCTTCGTGTTCTCTAAGAACCGATTGCGCTATCTGCTGGGCTTGGTTGATTGAATCATCGTAACCGATGCCAACCACAAAGTCTTCGCGCAAGTTCACGTTTGTTGTAAAATTTCGCAAATTGCTTTTATAAACGCTCGCATTTGGAATCTGAACGAAATTGCCGTTAAAGCTCATCAAGACCGTCGTACGAACGTTTAACTGCTGAACAAATCCAGTTTCGCCGGCAACCTCAATTAAATCACCCGTCTCAAATGGCCTCTGAATACTAAGGAATATACTCGCAAGGAAATTCTCAGAGATATCTCGAAAGGCAATCCCTAATGCGAGTCCGACCAGACCAGTGCCACCCACTACCGTTAGTGCAAGTTGGGTTAGACCAGATATTCTGAGTACGATGTATACCCCGAACAGAAAGGTAAGTGATCCAATAGTATAAGCAAGAACACTTCGCAAAAGATTTGCCTCTATGTATTTCTTGAAGAAGCCCAACGCACCGTATGTAACTAGGATTCCAGCACCAATCGAAAGAACTAGAACTATTAATCCTAAGGCAAGTAAAGGGAGCGCATGCAAGAAATCACGCCACAGCGCGAATATACCCTCGCTAGCTTTGCGGAAATCCCAAATTGAAGGTGCCAAAATCTCAATTCGATTTGCTACGGCGGCAACATCCTGTGTGTTGCGAGCTAAATCACCGGCCCAATTCTTGAGCTCAGCACTCTTGGTTTCTCCGTTGAGAAATACTACTCCAGCAGTAACAGTGACTTTAGGATCTTTAAACCATCCAGTTGCATTAAGTACACTTTGGAGACGCTGCCCGATCTCTCCGTCTTGAGCCGTAGGATTGACATTCACCTTGGGAGGAGGGCTTGAGAACTCCTCTGTTGAAGTCGGCCCCAGTGAGTCCGATAAACTTTCTGCTGGATCTTGCGCCAAAACCACTGAGTGAAAGACTAGCGTCAACGTTGTGGATATCACTAATAGTGCAAACACTCTGCAAAACGTAAACCACACCGAAAAATTCTTATAACTTATCTTAGCCACCAGTTATGTGCCCTCTCTAAATTCGAAAAACTGTTCTGGATACTAGTTTATCTGTAGATGATTTCGAATCGAAATTAAGAGATCATCCTGCTCTTACTCATGATCGCGGTCATATATAGGGGTTTGCAAAAGCCGCGAGCGATATAATAGCATTTGCAAACCGCTATAGATTCGCGAATGCGAATCAAAACGGCAACCTATAGCGATTAATATCAAAAGGGTAACCGTTCACGGGGGGGGTGGTAAATTTACAGGAATTTGGTTAATTATCTTCGTTGTTTTGCATTTCAAGACCTGTTTCCCTTTCTTGTCGCCCCTAAACGGGGCATTTTTTGTGAACGGTTACTTGTATGATGGAATCGGACGCTCGCTGGCTCGCCTCCGCCATGTTAGGGCCGATTGCGCTTCGCCTGAATAGGACAG
>Ga0163144_10010249_pt1 | contig 20005 bp, 20 predicted proteins | sample OliLak19BULKMAT1_FD_123175 | JGI IMG/M metagenome (GOLD analysis project Ga0163144, IMG submission 123175) | Freshwater microbial mat bacterial communities from Lake Vanda, McMurdo Dry Valleys, Antarctica - Oligotrophic Lake LV.19.BULKMAT1 | ecosystem: Environmental > Aquatic > Freshwater >... | reverse complement strand
GGGGTTGCACACGTCTCGCCACGCATCCACTCCGCTCCAGACACCTCAGCCGCGCGGCGTCGGGTCTACTGGGAGCCAGCAGGTGAAGGTGCTCCCGCGTCCCATCGCGCTCTCGACGGTGATATCCCCCTCGAGCAACCGCGCGAGACGCCGCGTGATCGTCAGGCCAAGCCCCGTCCCGCGACGCGCGGAGTCGGTCCGCGAACCGGGATCGACCTGCTCGAACTCCTCAAAGATCCGCTGCTGATCCTTCTCGGCGATTCCGATCCCCGAATCGACGACCTGCAACGCAACCCAGTCGCCGCCCGCGGCGAGCAGCGGACGCTGGCGGGCCGCACGCTCCTCCAACACGCGCATCGGATCGGGGACCAGCGTCGCGCGCAGCGTGATACTCCCGCTCGGCGTGAACTTCACGGCGTTGCCGAGGAGATTCACGAGGATCTGCCGCAGATGCGTGGGGTCGGTGCTCAGGCGCGGGAGCGTGGAGGGCACTTGGATCGAGAGGGCGAGTCCCTTCTCGATGATCAGCGGCTCGACCTCCGCCGCGACGTCGATAACGAACGCACGAAGCGAGAGCGGCTCGCGATGCACCTCGAGCCGGCCGGCAGAGAGGCGAGCGAGATCAAGGATCTGGTCGACTAACGCCTGAAGGTGTTCCGCCGACGCTTGAATGCGCTCAACGGGTCCGACCATGCGGGGTCCCAGCTCGCCGTAAGAGCCGTCGCGCAGGAGATCGACGAAACCGACAATCGCCGCCAGCGGGGTGCGCAGTTCATGCGACACATTCGCGAGGAACTCAGACTTCGCGCGGTTGGCGCGCGCCAGCTCGAACGAGAGGTGCTCGAGCTCGAGACTCCGCTCCCGGAGTCGACGCCGCCGCCCGCGCTCGTAGAGCAGAAAGGCGAGGAACGCCGCGACGCCGATGCCGACGAGAATCCAGGTCAGCAGCATCCGACCCGCCTCCTCGCTGCATCGTGCATTGACCGGCCCGTCGTGGTTGAGTAGCCTGACCGCATGGATCCTCGCACCCGTCTCCTTGATCTCCTCGCCACGCGCAGCGCGCGGCGCGGCACCTTCACTCTCGCCTCCGGCCGCCAGTCCGATCTGTACATCGACTGCCGCCCGACGACGATGTACCCGGAAGGACTCGCCACCATCGGACCGCTCGGCCTCCACGCCATCGGCGAACGCGGCTGGACCCCCGACAGCATCGGTGGACTCACGCTCGGCGCCGATCCCGTGAGCTATGCGATTGCCTACGCGAGCCAGCTCGCCGGCACGCCGGTCCGCGCCTTCACCGTGCGGAAGGAAGCGAAAGCGCACGGTACGGGCAAGGTGATCGAAGGCGCCTTCGAGGCGAACGATCGCGTGGTGGTGGTGGAAGACGTGATCACCACCGGAGGCTCCGCGTTACGGGCGGTCGAGGCGGTGCGCGCCGCTGGCGGAACGGTGGTCGGCGTCCTCGCGGTCGTCGATCGCGAAGAGGGAGGGCGCGAGGCAATCCACGCCGCCGGGCTCGAAGTCGAAGCGCTGGTGCGCGCCTCGGAGATTGTCGCCCGGATGACGTAACGGCCACACCACCGACCGTTCCATTCGCCGTCCCGCGCGCGCGTGCTCACCCCGCACGCCGGTGCATCGCGGGGCGCCGATCCGCCACGGAGGGAGGAATCGGCCGCATCCCCGGACGAATGGCCAGGGCGCGCAACTCGCGGAGCGCGGTGGCGTGTGGACGCACGAGTTCATTGAGCAGACGCTCAAGCATACGGGCTTCCGTGTGGGTCCGCCGAAACTCGCTCGCGGAAATCCCGAGCATGCCATGCACGTGGCGACTGAAGCTCTGCGGCGAGGAGAACTCGAGCGCATTCGCGACATCGCTGATCGAATGTCCGGCGTCCTCAAAGAGGCGCGCGGCGCGCAGCAGCCGCGCATACGCGAGGTACTTCTTCGGCGCCGGGAGCTTCGCGCGGAAGAACCGACTCATCAGCGTACTGGGCAACAATTGCAACTGCAGTGAGAGGCCCTGCACGGTGCCGCTGCGTTCGCTCGCGGCAAAGAGCGCTTCGAAGAAGGCCCAGGTGTCGTCGGAGATCGGCGCGAGTTCCTCACGAATGCGGGCGAGGGCGGTGCGCTCGGCGGAGCGCGCGGCTTCGGAGGCGAGAATGCGTCGGAGTTGACTCCATCCCGCGGGAACGCGGACATCGACCAGGCGCGTGACGCCGGCGTTGCCGATGCGCAGCAGTGCTTCAGCGGTCGGTGCTTGCGCGCCGAGCAACGCGACAGTGGGGACGGACGGAAACTCGCGCACGACGGACGCGACGCGGCGATCGAGTTGTTGTCCGCACCGGACCACGCCCAACAGAATCGCGCCAACGGCCCGGTGCTTGAGATCCTCAAGGGCCTCGGCGAGGGACTCGCGGTGGATGGTGCGGTAGAGGCCCTCGCCGGCGGCGTCGACACGGGCGCGTTCTTCGGGATCGAGCACCGTAATGACGGGGGCCTGCAGAGTAGGGAGGCCGGCGGATGAAGCGGGTCGCATGGGATCCTCGAAGCGGTAGCGGGTGGGAGTCGGTAGCGCTGGCGAACGGGGGGATGATGTGGAGGGGGGGTCATCGACCCGTCACCGGGACCTCGCGGCCGACACCGCGCTGTCACCGCAAAGGACGCAGAGGGCGCTAGATTGCACGCGTGGTCCCGCCGGACGATCGCGTCGCAACGATTTGATGCGCCGAGGAAAGTCCGGGCTCCTTGGACACGCTGCCAGGTAACGCCTGGGCACATACGCGAGTGTGTGACGGACAGTGCCACAGAAAACGAACCGCCTTTGCGCAAGCGGAGGTAAGGGTGAAAAGGTGGGGTAAGAGCCCACCGCGCCCGCAGTAATGCGGACGGCATGGCAAACCCCAGTGGGAGCAAGGCCAAATAGGCGGCGAGTTGCAGTCCTCAGCGATGAAGACGCCGCGGGTTGGCTGCTAGAGTGTGCGGGCGACCGTACACCGAGAGAAATGATCGTCCGGAGTCGCAAGGCTCTGACAGAACCCGGCTTATAGGCGGGGCCCACATCGTAGGATGAAGGATGAAGGATGAAAGAACGGCAGGTGGCGGTGCTGACGAGCGCCGTTGCCTGCTGTTCTTTGTTATTCTCCCTTTGTGATGCGTTCAACAGCTCCTTTGCTTCGTTCTGCCGCGGCGGCACTGCTGGTGCTGGTGAGCGCGTGTGGCGGGCGTGTGCCGGCGGTGCGTGTGCCTGAAGCGGCACCTGTCGCCGTCGAGCCCGTTGATCTCTTGGCGCCCCCTTGGCGGCTCGGCAATGGGCGTGCGGAGCGCGCGCAGCGGATCGTGGTGGTGGCGCAGCTCACCTCGCGGGTCGATTCGCTGACGCGCGTCGATTCAATCGCCAGCGCTCTTGAGGTGCGCTGGGGCGATGGTGAGTCAGGGAGTTCGTCGCGTGCACTCCCGGTTCACGTGACGCGCTTTGCGGTGCGCGGGGCGCTCGATACGCTGTGGCGTACGCCCCCCGGTGTGATGACGCCCTTCGCGCTGAGCGCGACGCTGGCCCCCGGTGCGGTGCCGCTGCTGTGTGTGCCTGCCGCCGCCGCGTGTCTCCCGGCGCAGCTTGCGGCCGCGCAGGGGTGGCAAGAGAGTTGGGTCGGACTTCCGGCGGCGTTGGAGCGAGGGACCACGTGGAGCGACTCCACCAATTACACGGTGACTCGTGACAGCATCCCACTCCGTGTCCTGGCGGTGCGCCACTTCATCGTGCGCGAGGCCGTGCTTCGTGAGGGCGCCGTGGTGGTGCTGATTGATCGGCGCTCGACGCAGGCGCTCACAGGCGAGGGGCATCAGTTCGGTGAGGTGGTACGAATCACCGGCGATGGCAAAGGGGTGATGCGCCTCGAGGTCGCACTCGCGAATGGGGCCGTGCTGCGCGGTGAGGGCACGGCAGTGCTCACGCTCACGCTGGTGGGACGACGGCGGACGCAGGAGCTCACGCAATCGAGCCACCTAACGATCACGGCGCCCTGAGTCTGCTCAGGGCGCCGTGATTCCGCGCGTACGCGTATGCATACGCGTATGCGTGTGTGCGAGAGGCGGGTCTCGCTCAGTCGACCAGGCGCAGTGGCATCAACAAGCAGAGATACTTTCCTGGCTCCGTCCATCCCTCAGGTTCGAGGGTGGAGGCGCGCTCCGGTGCGCGGAACGTCATGCGCACTTCCTCGGTCGGCATGTAGCGCAGAATCTCGAGGAGATAGGCCGCGTTGAAGCCGATATCGAGCGGATCGCCGTCGTAGCGGATCGGGAGTTCGTCCTGGGCTTCGCCGAGGTCCGGGGTGCTGACGGAAAACTTGAGCATGCCGGCGTTGAACGAGAGACGGATGCGGTGCGTCTGGTCGGAGGCGACAACGCTCATGCGCTTCAGGGCGCTGGTGAAAGCGGCGCGGTCGAGAATCGCGTACTTGTCGTTGTCCTTCGGAATCACCTGCTCGTAGCCAGGATAGGGCCCCTCGATCAAGCGCGTGAAGACGGACGTGAAGGGAGAACGGAAACCGAGGTGATTCTCACCCTGCGCGACTTCGAGTTCTTCTTCCGCGGGGAAGAGCCGACGAATCTGCTCCAGCGCTTTCGGCGGGATGATGAGATCCGACTTCTGCCCATTGCGTACGGGGATTTCCATCTTCGCCAGGCGATGCCCGTTCGTAGCGACCATGCGCATGAGATCGCTGCGCAGTTCCCAGAGGACGCCGTTGAGGATGGGACGACTTTCCTCGGTGCTCGCGGCGAACGCGGTGTGGCCAATCAGTTTTTGGAGATCCCCAGAGGGGACGCGCACCGCTTTGTCGAACTGGACGGCGGGGAAGCTGGGAAACTCGGACTTCGGAAGTCCGAGGAGCTTGAACTTCGCGCGTCCGCACTCGAGCGTGATGCGTTGATCCCCGGTGGCGGAGATGCGCACCGGTGCCGGCGGTAGCTCGCGCGCGATCTCGCTCAACTTGCGTGCGGGGATGGTGATGCCGCCGGCGGCTTCAACGTCGGCGGTCACTTCGGTGCTCACGGCGATGTCGAGGTCGGTCCCTGAGAGGCGAATGCCCTTGTCCGTGGTCTGGATGAGGAGATTCGCGAGCACGGGGAGTGTCGTCTTGGACGGCACCGCGGGTGTGACCGCAGCGAGACCTTCCTGGAGCTTCTCGCGAGTGATGGTGAAACGCATCTGCGAAGGGGCGAATGTGGAACGGCGCGCGAGCCGTCTGTTTCTATCTACTGAATTATTAAGTCAGTAGAAGTAGTAGTAAGGTGTGGACTGTGGACAAACCGCGAAAGTCCTTACTGCATCACGGTTTCAAGCGGTCGAGCTCACGTGGACTCACCGTGGAGCGTTCGTGGACAGCGGTGGGAAAGCGGGAAAACGCCCGCTGCGACTGTGGAACAGTGTGGACTATGTGGAGTGCCGGACCGTTTCCCGCACTCTATCCACACGGTTCCGGAACTCGGCACTTTCCTTCATGGTTTCGGCCACGCGCTCGAGGGAATGGATCACCGTGGAGTGATCGCGACCGCCGAAGGCGAGGCCGATTTCTACGAGCTGGAGGCCGAGGATCTCGCGGGCGAGATACATGGCGACCTGCCGTGGGATGGTGAGGGTCTTGGTGCGGGTCTTGGACTGGAGGCCTTCGACCGTGACCCCCCACTCCGTGGCGACCCGTTGTTGAATCTGGCCCATGCGATCCTGGCGCTCGGAGCGCTGGGGCATGGCATCATTCGCCCGCATCTTGTCGCGCAGCGCCTCGCGCGCGAGGTCAACAGTGACGACGCGGTGCTTGAGTGAGGCGTAGGCCAAGAGCTTGATGATTGAGCCTTCAAGCTCGCGCACATTGGACTGGACGTGATCGGCGATGAAATGCAGGACGTCGTCGGGAATGGTGTGCTCGAGGTGGTCCATCTCCGCCTTGCGCCGGAGAATGGCGATGCGGTGCTCGAGGTCGGGCTGCCCGATGTCGGCGACCATGCCCCAAGCGAAGCGGGACGCGAGACGCGCTTCGAGCTTGGGGATCTCAGACGGGGGGCGGTCGGAGGTGAGGACGATCTGGCGTCCGGCTTCGTAGAGCGCGTTGAACGTATGGAAGAACTCTTCCTGCGTGGAGTTCTTGCCACCGATGAAGTGGACGTCGTCGACGAGGAAGAGGTCGGTCTCGCGGTAGCGGCGCCGGAAGTCGTGCATGGCGCCTTTGCCGATCGAGGTGATGACGTCGTTGGTGAACTGCTCGGTGGTGATGTAGGTGACCCGGGTCTGCGGGGCGCGGCGGAGGATCTCCTGCGCAATGGCCTGCATGAGGTGGGTCTTGCCGAGCCCGGTGGGCCCGTAGAAGAAGAGCGGGTTATAGGTCTTGCCGGGGGCCTGCGAGACGGCCATCGCGGCGGCGGCGGCGAGGTCGTTGGACTTGCCGACGACGAAGGTATCGAAGATGTAGCGGTCGTTCAGGGAGCTGAGCGTAACGCCGGCTGGATGGCGTTCTGGCTCCATGATGCTCCTTTCCTGTCCCTTTTGTGGGACGAAAAGGTCCATCTGACTCCGCTGTAGCCGCTCCTGCTGGACCGCCATCGTAATCTTCAGCGGGTGCCCCAATGCGACCGGGGCGAGTGACTCAAGGAGCGCTGTGTGGCGCTTCTCGTTCCACTCCACCGAGAACTGGTCCGGGGCGTTGAGCGTCAGCCCTTCGCCCGTGTACTCGGCCGCCGACAGCGGCACGAGCCAAGTATCAACTATGTGATCCGAGAGCTCCGTCCGCGCGCGGTCGAGGAGGCGGGACCAAACTTCGGAAGCCGTAAGGGACATGCCGATGGGCTGAACGAATGGGGACATCTGAGGGGAGGGCGAACCTACACCTCGTTCTGTGGATAAGTCAACGCTCGTGTCTCCAGACAAGCGGCCGCTCTCCCCGGCCCCGTTGACGTAACCCGTGGAGCGGACTACGTTTAGCGGTCTGTCCGCGATGTGATTTCCGACTCGAAGTCTTTACTAGAAGTCTCTCTGGAGCAACGATGGGTAAGCCAACGTATCGCCCGCGCAACAAGCGTCGTGTCAGGACGCACGGATTCCGCGCGCGCATGGAAACCAAGTGGGGCCGCCAGGTCCTGAGCCGCCGCCGCAAGAAGGGACGTAAGCGCTTGACCGTGCAGCTCCCGTCGAAGTACGCGGGCGTCTGAGGTCGATCGCCGCGTGGCGTCGCCTCAGCGGCTGACGCGCACGGCCGACCTCGAGTTGGTCCGACGCGAAGGGAAGCGAGTCCGCACCCCGTTACTTGAGGTCCGGGTGCTCGCTTCCCTTCTGCATCACCACCGCATCGGGATCATCGTCCCGCGCTTCAAGCATTCGGCGGTCGATCGCAACCGACTCAAACGTCGATTGCGTGAACTCGCACGCCGCGAGTGGACGGGCCCATTGCAGTCGGTGGCTCCGCACGATCTCGTGGTTCGCGCGGCGCCGGCCGCTTATAGCGCAGACTTCGATCGACTCGTCGAGGACATGAATCGTCTGCGCGAGAAAATCGTACGGGACGCGGGGACGGTCGCCGCATGAGGATGCTCCTGATCTTCAGCGTGCGCGCCTACCAGATCGTGATCTCGCCGCTGCTCCCGGCGGCCTGTCGCTATCATCCCACCTGTTCACACTACGCGATCGAAGCGTTGCAGAAGCATGGCGCAGTGCGCGGATCCTGGCTCGCGGTGAAACGCATCGCACGCTGTCATCCGTTCCGGCCCGGGGGATTCGACCCGGTCCCCGAAGCTCTCCCCCCTAAGTCCACACGCCTCGATGGATAAGCGTTTCTTTCTGGCCCTGCTCCTGACGGGAGGTGTCGTCCTCGCGACGCCACTCCTCTTCCCGCGCCCGAAAGTGACCCTCCCGCCGCAAACGGCAGTGGCCACGTCGCCGAGCACGACTACGGAGGGCACGAGTCCACTCACCGCGCCGACACTGTCCGCGGGGACCGAGCCCGCACCGCGTGCGTCAGCAGGAGCCGCACCACTAGCCGCACCAGTAGCCGCCCCGGTGATGGCCGAGACGCTGTCGATTGGCAACGCCCTCACGACGTTCAAGTTCTCGTCGTACGGCGCCCAGTTCCTCGCCGCGGAGTTGCCGCGCTTCACCCAGCTTGGCGGTCGCGAAGGGAACGTGGCGCTCGCGCATGGACGGGAGCCCATGTTGCGCTTCCGCGTGATTGCGGGTGGCGACACGATCGCGCTCGCCGAGGTGCCGTTCACCGCGACGCGGGACACGACGCCGGCGGGGGAGACGCTGCGCTTTGCCGGCACCGTGGGCGGCGCGACGATGCAGATCAGCTACACGATGGCGGCAGAGAACTATCTCGCGACCGTGCAGGTGCGTGCGACGGGCCTCCCGCAGCCGGCGTTCTTGCTCACCGATTTGCCGACGGGCTTCAACTCGCAGGAAGCCGACACCACGGAAGACGCCCGGCACTTGGCGTACGCGTACAAGCCCTCCAACAGCCGCTCGGAGCGCGTGGACTTCCGCAATCCCGATCCGGGAGAGCGTCTCTTGAAGCCGGGGCCGCACGAGTGGGTCGTGGCGAAGAGCAAGTACTTCCTTGTGGGCCTCCTTGCCGCCGACAGCACGACAACGCCCTTCGCCGAACTGCATGTCACCGGAGCGCCGCGGGTGAATAAGGTCGCCGTACGTGCCGAAGGCACGGCGGTCTCCGCGCTGACCGATGCCGGCGTGAGCTTTGAGCTCTACGCCGGTCCGCAGGAGTGGGAGCGGATGGTGGCCATGGGGCGCGAGTTCGAGACCGCGAACCCATACGGGGGATGGATCAGCGGCGTCGTGCAGCCCTTCGCGACGATCATCATGCGCATCCTCCTCTGGATGAAGCGCACGACCTCGCTGCAGTACGGCTGGATCCTCGTGATCTTCGGCGTCGCTGTGCGGTTGCTGATGTGGCCGCTGAACAGCCGCATGATGCGTTCGCAGATGGCGATGCAGCGCCTCGCGCCGAAGATCCAGGAAGCGCAGAACAAGTCGCAGGGCGATCCAGAAAAGCAGCGCCTCGCGGTCATGAAGGTCTACGAAGAGGCGGGGGTCAGCCCCTTCGCCGCCCTCGGCGGCTGTTTGCCGATGCTGCTCCCGATGCCCATCCTGATCGCGCTCTTCTTCGTGTTCCAGAACACGATCGAGTTCCGCGGCGTGTCCTTCTTCTGGCTCACGGACATCTCGCTGAAGGATCCGTTCTACATCCTGCCGCTGGCGATGGGCGCGTCGATGTTCTTCCTCTCGTGGGTCGGCATGCGCAACGTGCCGCCGAACCCGCAGACGAAGATGATGGCGATCTTGATGCCGGTGATCATGACGGTGGCGCTGCTCAACTTCGCGTCGGGGCTGAACCTGTATTACACGGTGCAGAACTTGGCGGCGATTCCGCAGCAGTGGTTGATTGCCAATGAGCGCGGGAAGAACGCGCCGGCGCCGAGCACAAGTGTGGTCGCGAAGGCCGCCCCGAGTGGGGGCAGTTCCAAGAAGCGGTAGCACACGCGGCGACACGATCGCCGCGGTGGCGACGGCGCCCGGACGGGGCGCCCTCGCCGTGGTCCGCCTGAGCGGGCCAGCGACGCGTGAGATCGCGCGTCGCCTCGGAGTCACCGGCGAGTTGATTCCACGCCGCGCGACGCGTGTGACGCTGACCGAACCGGTCGCGCCGCCGGAGGGTGCGGCGCGCGGAAACCCAGCGCGCCCAGCGCCGCCGACCGCTTCGCGACGGCTCGACGAAGCACTGGCGACCTGGTTCCCCGCGCCACACTCGCCGACTGGCGAGGACGTGCTCGAACTGAGCGTGCATGGCGGGAGCTATGTGAGCGCGGTTGTGTTGGCCGCGCTCATGACCGCCGGGGCACGGCCCGCGCTGGCGGGAGAGTTCACGGAGCGTGCCGTGCGGAATGGCAAGCTTGATCTGTTGCAGGCGGAGGCGGTGGCAGATGTGATTGAGGCGCGCTCGCGCGCGACGCATCGGACGGCGCTGCGCCAACTCTCGGGCACGCTGTCGCGGCGTCTTGAGGCGTTGCGCGACGCACTGCTCGAGGTCGAGGCGCTGATCGCCTACGAGATCGACTTCCCCGAAGAGGACGATGGTCCGCCGCCGCGCGCGCGCGTGATTGCCGCCGCCGATGCCGTGAGTGTGGCCCTCCGCGCGCTTGGCGCGACGTTGCCCGCGGCGGAACTCGCGCGAGACGGGGTCACGGTGGTGCTGGCCGGGGCGCCAAATGCCGGGAAGTCGTCGTTGCTCAACGCGCTGGTGGGGGATGCGCGCGCCATCGTGAGTGAGGTGCCGGGGACGACGCGCGATGCGATTGAAGTGGTGATCGATGCGGATCCGCTTCCGCTGCGGCTGGTCGATACGGCGGGGTTGCGGGAGAGTACGGATCTCCTCGAGCGACTCGGGCTTGAGGTGAGCGCGCGGTGGTTGGCGCGGGCACAGGTCGTGCTCGTGTGCGGCGAAAATGCGGCGGCGCTTCGCGCCGCTGCTGAGGCGGTGGGCGCGGCGGGGGCCGGGCGACAGATTCTTGTGCACACCAAGTCGGATCTTGTCACCCAGCACACAGGAAACACAACGCCCAGTGGAACAGCGAAGGTCAGCTCCCACACGATTCCTGGCGCCATCGCCGTCAGCGCAGAGACCGGTGAAGGTCTCGATGCATTGCGCGCGGCCATCGCGACCGTGGTGCGCGAGGTCTACCCCGAACCCGCGGACGACGAACCCGTGGTGACGCGCGCGCGCCATGCGGTCGCTCTGGCCGCAGCGCGCACGGAAGTGGAGGCATTCCGCGACGCGTGGGCGGCTGACGCCTTGCCCGCCCCCGTAGCGGCCACGCATCTGCGCGCGGCGATCCATGCGCTCGACGAACTCACCGGGGCGATCGATATCGAGGACGTACTAGAGCGAGTGTTTCGAGCGTTTTGTATTGGGAAGTAGGATGGAGGATGGAGGATGAAGGATGAAAGTCATCTTCCCTCCCCTATCCTTCATCCTCCATCCTAAAAAACGACGCGCGGCCGGCCCCGGAGCCGGTCGCGCGTGTCTGCTGCGTGGTGCGCTCTTGGGCGTGTTAGGCGGTTCGAGCGGCCGCGTCAGCGAAAGCAGTGAGTTCACGCGCTTCGGCGCGGAGCGCCCAAGCGATGCCTTTTTCGGCAATAGCGGATTCGACCATCTGGGCGCCGAGATAGTAGCCAGCGCGTTCGGGAAGAACGTGACGCTGCACCGTGCGTGCTTCGTCACTCATGCCACCAGAGAGCCAGCGCAGCCGGAGGCCAAGACCCGCCCGGTCGAGGTCGTCGGCCACGGCACGGGCGAGCACGCCTTCGAGCTCGCGCACCCGCGCGTACTGCCTGCGCTGGAACCCATAATATTCCCAGGGCGCGTGCCCTGGACTGAGCAAGCGCGAGGCCTGCACGGCGAGTCCCTCGTTCACGAGGTGCTCGCGGAGCGTGGCGACGCGCCCTGTTTCCCAATAGGAGTAGAAGCCACCGGCCGCGGCGACCGTGCGGCGAAGTTCGGCGCGGCTTTGCGGTGAGGTATAACGCACCGCGTGTGCGAGCTCGTGGGCGAGCCACATGGGAATCAGCTCGGGATCGAGCCCGAGTCCGCGCGTGGCCGGATTCGCGATGCTGGTGAAATGCTCCAGGCAGACAAACGCGACCCCGCGTCCATTCACGACGAGCTCGCCGGCATTCGCGGCGCCGACGCCGGCCATGAGGACGACGTCGACGGTGGAATCGATTTGGAAGAGTTCGGTGCACGCGGCTTCGGCCTGCTTGGCGAGCGCGACGACATCCGTGCGCTCGAGCATCGCCCGCAGGTCGGTGCGATCGGCGCGGACGGTCTCGCGCACGACGTCCTGGAAGTGCGGGCCCGCAGGCTCGATGACGTAGTTGTGCCAGTACGCTGCAAGGAGCGGACGGTTGGCCTCGAAGTACCGATGATATGCTGCGACGGGATCAACGCTTTGCAGAGCGGCGAAGAAGTCCGGCAGCAGGTTGATGAGCATTCGGTCGGGACGGGGCGGGGGTGCGCGCGCGCGGCTACGGTTCGATCTGGACGGAACGATACAGGCCCACGTGATTCCGGACAAGAGGACGTGCTTGGGAGCAAATACGCTGAAGGAGGGAGGTTGGAGGCTTCACTGCAACGCCGAGGGGTGGTCAGAAGCTCGGGCGTGCCGTGTCTTTCATCTTCCGTCCGTCATCCTTCCGCCTTCATCTCGTCCCAAATAACCGATCGCCTGCGTCGCCGAGTCCGGGGAGGATGTAGCCGTTGGCGTTCAACTCGCGGTCGAGCGAGGCTGTGAAAATCTGCACGTCGGGATGCGTCTCGTGGAGTCGCGCGACGCCTTCCGGTGCGGCAACGAGGCAGAGGAACTTGATGCGTGTCGCCCCAGCGCGCTTGAGCGAACTCACCGCGCTCGCGGCGCTCCCACCGGTGGCGAGCATCGGATCGAGCAGAAAAAAATCGCGCTCCGCGGCGTCGCCCGGCACTTTGAAGTAGTAGTCCACCGGCTCCAGCGTGTCGTGGTCGCGGTACAACCCGATATGCCCCACCCGCGCACTGGGGACGAGCTTGAGGATGCCTTCGACCATGCCGAGTCCGGCGCGGAGGATCGGAACCAGCGTGAGTTTCTTCCCCGCCACGCGATGGCAGGTGGTGGTCTCGAGCGGGGTATCGACCTCGACCGGCGCGAGCGCGAGATCGGCGGTGGCTTCGTAGGCCATCAGCATGGCGATCTCGTCGACCAGTTCCTTGAAGATCTTCTTGGGGGTCGCCTGGTCGCGCAGAATCGACAGCTTATGCTGCACGAGGGGATGCGACACAACAGTGACGCCAGTGGGGATGGGACGCGCAGGGGTGGTCGGCATACGCGCAAAGGTACTAACTTCGCTCATATGAAAGAATATCAGGCGGTCATTCTCCGGCTCACGCGACATCAGCGTGAGGATGAGGATGCGCTCACCGATTTGCTGAACGAACGCAGCCGCGGCGGCTGGACGCCCACGATGATGACGCAGGACGGCCAGCGATTGACGCTCATTTTTGCGCGGGACGCCGACTCGGAGGGCTAAATGCAGGTACGCTTCACCGGGGCCGCACGTGAAGTCACCGGCTCGGCCCATCTCGTCCAGGTCAACGGACGGACCATTCTCCTCGACTGCGGTCTCTTTCAGGGGCGTCGATCAGAGACGGCCGAAAAGAACCGCGTTCTTCCGGCGGCAGCGGACAAGATCGACGCGGTCGTGCTCTCGCACGCGCATATCGATCACGCTGGGCGTCTGCCGTACCTTGTGAAGCAAGGGTATAGGGGTCCGATCCACTCGACCGCCGCGACGCGCGATCTCTGCGAGGTGATGCTCGCCGATTCAGCGCACATCCAAGAGAAGGACGCGGAGTTCTTGGCGCGCCGCGGACGCGACCGAGCGGCACCGCTGTACGCCCTCAAGGATGTTTCGGCAGCGCTCACGCAGTTCGTGCCGCACCAGTTCCACCAGCCATTTGAGGTCGTGCCCGGCGTCACTGGGCGTTTCGTGCACGCGGGGCATATTCTCGGCTCGGCGTCCGTCGAGCTCGAGTGGGAGGAAGGGGGTGTCACCCGCCGCTTGGGGTTCAGCGGTGATATCGGCCGTGCCGGACTGCCGATGATCAAAGACCCCGAGCCGCTCGAACGGCTCGATTGGGTGATTATGGAGTCCACGTACGGCGATCGTGACCACTCCAGTGTCACGGGGGCCCGCGAGGATCTCGCGCGCATTGTCAGCGCGACCGCGGCACGGGGTGGACGCGTGCTGATCCCGGCGTTTGCCGTGGGCCGCACGCAGGAACTGCTCTACGATCTCCATGCGCTCTCCGATGCCGGAAAGATCCCGCGAATCCCGATCATCATCGACAGTCCGCTCGCGACCGAGGCGACGAACGTCTTCCGCGAGAACACCGCGGACTTCGATCCCAACGAGCCGATGGTGCGGCACACCACGGGGAACGGGCACTCGATCTTCGACTTCGAACTCGTGCAGTTCACTCCTGATGTTCAGGATTCGAAGACCATGATGCATCGCGGCGGTCCGATGATCGTGATTGCGGCGTCGGGCATGGCCGAATCGGGACGCATCCTGCACCATCTGGCCTACAGCGCGGGGGATGCGCGGAATACCATCCTGATCGTGGGATTCCAAGCGGAGCACACGCTTGGGCGCCGGATCGTCGAGCGGCGGGGTGAGATCAAGGTCTTTGGCGAAATGGTACCGCTCCGCGCTCAGGTGGAAGTCTTGAACGGATACAGCGCGCACGCGGATCGCACGGAGTTGCAACAGTGGCTGGACGCGACGCGTGCGACTTCACGAGCGCTTCAGGACGTCTTCCTCGTGCATGGCGAGCCGAAGGCACAGGACGCGCTCGCGGGGTCGTTGCGGGCGAAGCAATACCATGTGGAGATCCCTGAGCCAGGAAGCCATGTCACGCGCTGATCGCGCGGAGCGCTTTCTCACCGCGGCAACGTTGCTCGGGGTCGCGGGGGGTGTGAGCGCGTTGACGGTACAGGGAATCGCGATTGAGGCGGGGGTGAGCAAGGCGCTGGTGCTCTACCACTTCGACGACAAGCACGCTCTGCTTCGTGCTCTCGCGCGGCGCTTGGCGGCGGCCGATGCGGCCGCGCTGCGCGCGGCCAGCGCCACGGACGATCCGTTCGACGCCTGGTTGGCGCTTGGCAAGGATACTGTGGGAGCCGGGTGTCGAGCCCTACTCAACGCCCTGCTGCTGGAGCCCCCGGTGCGGGCGCACGTGGAAGAGATCCGAGAGATGCGGCAGCGCGCGGCGACGGAACTGGCGCTCGCCATGCTCACGGCAGCGGAACTGAAGCCTCGCGTGAGTGCGTCGCTCGTGGGGCTCATGCTGTTGCACCAACTCGACGGAAGTTCGACATCCACCGACGACGGGGTGGAGGGCGAGACGGCTCGTCAAGCGTCGCTTGATGCGTTCGCGCTCGCGTTATTGGCGCTCGGGGAGTAACTGGCGCGTTCTCATACGTATCGCGGCGAGTCCCCCGCGAGTAATTTCCCCGTGATGTCCCGCACCTCTGGATGGTCCCTTCGCCGCCGAGTCGCGCTCGCGACCGGCGGCGCGCTGTGTCTGGCGTGGTTCGCGTCGGCGGTGTCGGTGCTGCGCGCGGCTACGCACGACGAAGCGGCGCGGGCCGATGCGATTGTCGTGCTGGGCGCCGCGCAGTACCGCGGCCGGCCATCGCCGGTGTTGCGCGCGCGGTTGGACCACGCGGTGGGACTCTATACGCGCGGACTCGCGCCACGACTGGTATTCACTGGCGGTACCGCGGATGGCGACACCGCCTCGGAAGCCGCGGTGGGTCGCACGTACGCCCTCCAGCAGGGTGTCCCGGATTCGGCGATCCTCACGGAGAATGAGGGGCGGACGACGGGGCAGTCCCTTGAACGGGTCGCGCGGTTATTGCTCGCGCGGAACATGGGGACCGTGGTGTTGGTGTCTGATCCTTTTCATGTGCTGCGCGCCGCGCGGATTGCGCGGCGCAACGGCCTGGCGGTGATGACCTCTCCCACGCGCACGGATGATGCGTGGCAGCGGGTGGCGCGACAGCCCGGTTATTTCCTTGGCGAGACGCTGAAGGCGCCTCTCGCGTTTGTCCTCGACTGGTAGCTCTGTGACCCCCGCGACCCTCTCGACCCCTTCTGCGCTGCATATCCCGATTGTCGAGCATACGCTCGCGAATGGGCTCCGCGTGATCCTCTCCGAGGACCACGCCACCCCGATCGTCGCGGTGAATCTCTGGTATCACGTGGGTTCGGCGAACGAGCGCGAAGGACGCACCGGCTTCGCGCATTTATTCGAACACATGCTCTTCCAAGGGAGTGAGCATGTGGGAGCGAACGAGCACTTCGAGCTCGTGCAGCGCGCCGGCGGTACGCTGAATGGCTCGACCTGGTTGGATCGTACCAACTACTACGAGACCGTGCCAGCGCATCAGTTGGAGCTGGCGCTCTGGCTCGAGGCGGACCGGATGGGACGCTTGCTGCCCGCGATGACGCAGGAGAAGCTCGACACGCAGCGCGACGTCGTGAAGAACGAGCGGCGCCAGACGATGGATAATCAGCCGTACGGGACGTGGTGGGAGAAGTTGCCCGCGCTCTGCTATCCGCCGGATCATCCCTTTCATCACTCGTTGATCGGATCGATGGAAGATCTTTCGGCGGCGAGTCTTGAGGACATCGCCGAGTTCTTCCGTACGTATTACACGCCGGATAACGCGGTCCTGAGCATCGTGGGGGATTTCGAGCCGGCGGCCGCGATGGCCATGGTGGAGAAGCATTTCGGCGGCATCGCGCGGGGGGCGGGCAAGCCACCGCTGCGTCCCGTGGAGTTGCCGCCGCGCTTTGGCGGCTGGCATCGCGAGGTCGTGGAGGATGAGGTCGCGACGGCGCGGACGTTCCTGACGTTCCGCATTCCGCCCTTCGGCGCGGACGGATGGTACGTGGCGAGTCTGCTGGGTGCGGTGCTGGGGATGGGCGAGGGGGCGCGCTTGCCGCGTGCTTTAGTGCGCGAACAGATGGTCGCCGCGGACGCGGGGGCCTATACCTTCGAGCTGCCGAAGGGTGCGGACTTGTTGATCTGTGACGTGACGGCGCGTCCCGGGGTGCCGCTGGCGATCGCGATGGACGCATTGGTGGCGGAGATCGAGCGGATTCGGCGCGATGGTGTGACGCCCGCCGAGCGCGAGCGGGCGTTGGCGCTCGCGGAATCGAGTTGGGTGATTGGGTTGCAGTCGGCTGGCGCGCGGGCCGACAAATTGTCGCAGTTTGCTACTTATTTTGACAATCCGCACCGCGTGAATGAAGAACTCGCCCGATACGGGGCGGTGACGCTCGACGATCTCCAGCGCATGGCGCAGGAGCTCCTTGGCGAGGACAATCGGGTCTCGCTCTCGTACGTACCACGCGTGGCTGTACCGGAGGCTGCATGAGCGGCGCGAGTGGTGGCGGGGCAATCGAATCGCGCGCGGTGCGCAGTGGACGCATTCCGACGCCGACGGCGGTGCGACCTTATCAGTTCCCCACGGTGCATCGGGTGACGTTGGGGAATGGGCTCACGCTGGTGGTGGCGCCGATGCCGCGGTTGCCGATCGTGACGGCGTTCGCGCTGGTGAATGCGGGGGCGAGTGCGGATCCCGCAGGACGTGAGGGGCTGGCGTCGTTGACGGCTCAGAGCCTCGATGAAGGAACCGGGGCGCTCGATGGCGCGGCGCTGACGGAGCGCTTTGAGTTGCTCGGGACGGCGTTCGCGGCCAATGCCGATTGGGATTCGTCGGTGGCGCGGCTGACCGTGACGCCGGCGCGTTTGGATGCGGCGTTCGCGCTCTTCGCGCAGGTGGTGCGGGCGCCGAGCTTTCCGGACCGCGATGTGGACCGCAAGCGGGACGAGCGGTTGGATGATCTGGCGCAGCAGTTAGCAGAGCCGCACGCGTTGGCAGACCAGCGCTTCACTGGATTCTTGTATGCGCCAACCGCGCGGTACGCGCGCCCGGGGAGCGGGAGCACGCAAAGCGTGACCCCCCTCGACGCGGTGGCGGTGCGTGAATTCCATGCGCAGCACTATGGGCCCGCGACGACCACGTTGATCCTGGTGGGCGACCTCACGCTGGAGAGGGCGGTGGCGCTGGCGGAATCGCGTTTTGGCGATTGGCGCACGGGAGCCACTGCACCTGTGTCGCGCACGGTGGACGTGGCGGTGCCAGGGCGGCGCGCGGTGATTCTCGCGAAGGCCGATGCGCCGCAGTCGGAACTGCGCGTGGGGCATGTGGGGGTACCGCGGTCGCATCCCGACTATCTCGCGATCGTGGTGATGAATGCGATCCTTGGCGGACTGTTCTCGTCGCGCATCAATCTCAACCTGCGTGAGAAGCATGCGTTCACGTACGGGGCCTCGTCGGGTTACGACTGGCGTCGTGGGGCCGGACCGTTCGTGATCAGCACGGCGGTGAAGAGCGACATCACGCATCGCGCGGTGGAGGAGATCCTGCGCGAGGTTGATGCCATGCGCGCGGCGCCGCCGTCACACGACGAGCTCACGCTGGCCACGGACTACTTGGCGGGAGTGTTTCCAATTCGCTACGAGAGCACCTCGGCGGTGGCCGGGGCGATTGCGGGGGCGGAGATGTTCGGGCTGCCGCCGGACTGGTTTGCGACGTATCGCGATTCCATTCAGGCCATCACGCCAGCGCAGGTGTACGCGGCGGCAGTCGCGCACGTGGATCCCTCGCGATTGCTCGTCCTCGCCGTGGGGGATCCTGCCGTGATCACCGCGCCGCTCGAGGGGCTCGGGATTGCGTCGATCGTCACGCATCCCACCACGTACGACCCGACGGAGTTGGTATGAGTGCACCACGGAAGGGATTGAGCGCGGGGGCGCCGGTTGTAGTCCCGGGCAAAATCGACGGTGCGCGCGTCTGGCAGCATCGCTTCTTGGATGCACAGGTGGATCGCGTGCGGTTCCCCGATGGGAGCGAAGGGGAGCAGGTGTTGATCAAGCACCCCGGGGCGGCGGCGGTGGTACCGGTGCTCAGCGAGCCGAACGGCCCCGACCCGATCATTCTGCTCATCAAGCAGTACCGCTACGCGATCGGGGGGCTGTTGTGGGAGATTCCGGCCGGGCGGCTCGAGCCGAACGAAGCACCAATAGCCTGCGCCGAACGCGAACTCCTCGAAGAGACCGGTTGCTCGGCCACGCACTTCAAGCCGCTCACCAGCCTGTGGACGACACCAGGATTCACGGACGAGAGAATCCACCTTTTCATGGCGACCGGACTCACGCAGGGCGAGGCGCAGCGAGAGGCGGACGAGTTCATGGAAGTGGTGCCGCTCAAGCTCTCGCAGATCCTCATGATGATTCGGGACGGGGAAATCACCGATGCGAAGACGTTGGTGGCGATCCTCTACATGGCGGGATTCCCGACCGTCCTTAAATAGGGACGCGGGATTATCCGTGGCGGGACACATTGGTGCATTAAAGACAGATTAAGACGTTGTAAATCAACGACTTACACAGGTTCCATGGTTGGCACGCCCCCTGCGATATACATGAATGGGGAAGGCTGATAAATCCTCACCACGAGGACACCATGGGAAGCGCGGCACTGAAGCTGAAGGATGCTACTCAGACCACATACAAGCCCCTCTCTGAGCTCAAGATGCTCGATGATGGCGCATTGGTGGCTGAATACTTGGCTGGTCAGACCCGTGCTTTCGACGCGCTTGTCGATCGTTATCAGAATCGTCTTCTGAACTTCATCTATCGTACGGTCGGGGACCGCGAGCGTTCGGAGGACTTGGTACAGGAAGCTTTCATCCGTGTGCACCGTCACATGGCGCGCTTCGACAGCACGAAGAAGTTCTCGACCTGGATTTACACGATTGCGTCGAACCTGGCGAAGAACGAGCTCCGCAACCGCTCACGCAATCCGTTGGTGCTTTTCACGACCATCACGCAGGGTTGGGAGGACGAGGAGCGTCCGCTGGAGTTCGAGGACTCCTCGATGCGTCCCGACGATCTCTTCCGGAAGCGCCATGTGAAGAGCCTGGTGGACGCGACGGTGGCCAAGCTGCCGGAGCATCACCGCGAGGTGTTCGTGCTCCGCGAGTTGGAAGGGCGCTCCTATGAGGAGATTGCCGAGATCACGCACTGCAACCTCGGCACCGTGAAGTCCCGCCTGAACCGGGCGCGGGCGAGCTTCGCCGAGATTATCGAGCCGGAACTGCAGTAAGTAGGTACGTAAGGGGGGTGGGACCTCCGAAGGCCTGCAGTTCGGAACGCGAAACGTCCTCTAGGGTATCGGAGGGCGTTTCGTATTTCGCGCCGTTCCTGTCGTGGTTGGTGTTGTGGTCGGTGTTGATGTCGTGGTTGGTGCAGTGGTTGGTGCAGTGGTTGGTGCAGTGGTT
>Ga0163144_10010248_pt1 | contig 20007 bp, 15 predicted proteins | sample OliLak19BULKMAT1_FD_123175 | JGI IMG/M metagenome (GOLD analysis project Ga0163144, IMG submission 123175) | Freshwater microbial mat bacterial communities from Lake Vanda, McMurdo Dry Valleys, Antarctica - Oligotrophic Lake LV.19.BULKMAT1 | ecosystem: Environmental > Aquatic > Freshwater >... | reverse complement strand
GCTCAAGTATGCGTGGCGCAACACCCACGACCGCCCCGCGTCCGGCGTGACCGCGGTGTACTGGTGGGATCGTCCCGGCATCGCGAAGACGATCACGTTGACGGTGACCGATAACATCGGCCGAACCTCGACGATCGCGAAGACCATCACGATCAACTGATCGACGATCGCGCGCTCGCGCTGGGGCGATGGCACAGCGCGCGCATCACACATCGCATGCAAAACGGGGGCGCCGACTTGGCGCCCCCGTTTGGTATCATGAACCGCCGAACGTCCGAGTTGTCTCACGCGCGTCGCGGACTACCGCACCGGTTACGCGTGCGAGGCCCACGACGTCTCGCCCTTGGTGTACGGCAGGCAGGGGTCGAACCGGCCCGGTGACTCGATGTACCGCTGCGCCTGCGTGACACCGATCTCCGACGTGAAGTAGCCGAGCAATGTCAGCTCCTTCATCATGCGGAAATAGTGCGCCGGCTGGTTGCCCTTGCGGGAGTCCATGTACGACTTCTGTTCCTTGTCCAACCCTTCGAGCAGGCTGAGTCGCTGTGCGGGCGTGCTTGCCATGAACGACGTCCTGTTCGCCGCCTGTGACGCGTCCTCGAGCTCTTTCATGCCGTCGCGAAAGATCTGCTGATCCTTGGGCTCGTAGGCGTCGGTGACCATGACGGCCATGAAGGCACCCGTCTTGGCAGCCTTGGCACCCGGCGTTTTCGTCTCCGGCAGGATCGTGTCCGCGACTTCGTCGAGGAACGCAATCTCTGTAGCGGTGAATGGCGTGAAGGCGACCGCGCCGGTGCTGTCGGCGACCGTTGCCGCGTCTCTGGGTGCGCAACCAGTCCAAAGCGCACTGCCGCCGATAAGTGCGGCACCGCCCAGCAGCGCACTGACGCGCTTGATGGCTTCGCGCCGATCGATCAGGGACTTCATCTCGGTATCGAGTGACATGGCGGGTCCGTTTAGAGATTGCGCTTGTTGAGCTCACTGACGGCGAAATCGGCGGCGCGCGCGGTGAGGGCCATGTAGGTCAGCGATGGATTCACGGCCGCCGCCGATGTCATGGCCGAACCATCCGTCACGAACACGTTCGGTGCGTCCCACACCTGATTGTGCGCGTTGAGCACCGAGGTCCTGGGATCGCGTCCCATGCGCGCCGTCCCCATCTCGTGAATGCCCTGTCCCGGGAAGTAGCCGTAGTCGTACGTGTTGACATCCTTCACGCCGGCGGCCGACAACAGCTCCGCCATGTCGTTCATCATGTCCCGGCGCATGAGGCGTTCGTTCTCGCCCGTGGCGCAATCGATCCTGAGCACCGGCAATCCCCACTTGTCCTTCTGCGTATCGTCGAGCGTGATCTTGTTGTCATGGCTTGGCAGCATCTCGCCGAAGGCCATGCCACCGATCGACCAGCCGCCCGGTTGCGCCATCTCGTCCTTGAACGCGCCGCCGATGCCCGCTTCGGCGATCGCACGCGACCACCCCGACCGACTCGCGCTTCCCTGATAGCCGAACCCGCGCAGGTAGTCGCGCTTGTCGCCGCCGATGTTGCGGTAGCGCGGGATGTAGAAGCCCGTGGGGCGACGGCCGTAGTAGTACTGGTCGTCGAGTCCTTCCAGGCGGCCGGACGCGCCGAGTCGGAAGTGGTGGTCCATGAGGTTGTGCCCAAGCTCGCCGGAGCTGCTGCCGAGTCCACCCGGCCAGAGGTCGGTGGCGGAGCGCATGAGCAGCCATGTGGAGTTGAGCGTGGACGCGCAGAGGAAGATCACCTTCGCGCTGTAGTCCGTCGTTTCGTTGGTGACCGCGTCGAGCACCCGCACGCCGCTCGCGCGCTTTTTGTCCTTGTCGTACAGCACTTCGCTGACGATGGAGAACGGTTTGAGCGTCAGCTTGCCCGTCGCCATCGCGGCCGGCAGCGTGGACGACTGCGTGCTGAAGTAGGCGCCGTACGGGCAACCCAGCCAGCAGGCGTCGCGCGACTGACAGGCGCCGCGACCCGGTAACGCCTGCGTGATGTTGGCGGTGCGCGCGTGAATGAGATGGCGCTTGCCGTCGAAGAGCGTCTTCAATTTTCCGGAGACGAGTTCTTCGCCGCAATTGAGCTTGTGCGGCGGCATGAACTGGCCATCGGGGAGCACGTCGAGGCCGTCGCGGTTGCCGGCGATACCGGCGAACTTCTCGACCTTGTCGTACCAGGGGGCGATCTCGTCGTAGCGGATCGGCCAATCGACGGCGACGCCTTCTTTCAGGTTCGCATCGAAATCGATGTCGCCGTGGCGATAACTCTGCCGCCCCCACATGAGCGAACGTCCGCCGACGTGATAGCCGCGATACCAATCGAAGCGCTTCGTCTCGGTGTACGGCGACTCCTCGTCCTTCACCCAGAAGTCGAGATTCTTTTCGTTGAGCGGATAGTCGCGCTTGAGCACCGGATAGTGCTTGATCATCTCCTGCGTACGGCCGCCGCGGTGCGGATACTCCCACTGCCCCTTGGTCGCGTTCACGTAATCCTTCACGTGCTCGATATTGCGTCCGCGCTCAAGCAGCAGCACGCGGAGGCCTTTCTCCGTGAGCTCCTTCGCTGCCCAGCCGCCGGAGATGCCCGAGCCTACCACGATCGCATCATACGCCGGTTCCTGCACTGCTTCCTCCTGTGTCACGGACGACTGCGGAGAACTGGTGGGTCGCTTCGCCAATATGGGGGTTGGGACGTCGGCTGGCGACGAAAATCTGGCTTCCAGCGGGGGGCAGAGCGCGCGCCGGTTCAGCTCCCCAACCGCGTGATCCACCGCCCGTGCGGTGAGCGCCATGTAGGTCAGGGAGGGATTCTGGCAGGCGGTGGAAGTCGTGCAGGAGCCATCGGTGACAAAGACGTTGGGCGCAGCCCACAGCTGATTCCACTTGTTGAGCACGGACGAGCGTGAATCCCGCCCCATGCGCGCCGTGCCCATTTCATGAATCCCCTGCCCGGGGACATACCCCTCATCGAACGTTTTGACGTCGCGCACGTCGGTCGCGCTGAGCATCTCGGCCATGTCGGCGATCATGTCCTTTCGCATCATCGTGTCGTTCTCGCCGATGGTGCAATCGATCCTGAGCACCGGCAATCCCCACTTGTCCTTGACCGTCGCTTCGAGCGTGACACGGTTGGCGTGGTTGGGGAGCATCTCGCCAAACGCCGTACCGCCAATCGTCCACTGACCTGGCTCCGCGATCGCATCCTTGAAGCCGCCACCAACGCCCAACTCCGCGACCGCGGGGGACCAGCCGCCACGACCGGCGCCACCTTCGTAGCCAAAGGTGCGATTTTGTGATAGCGAATCGGCCAGTCCACGGCGACGCCGTCTTTCGCGTTCGCTTCGAAATCGTAGTCGCTGAGTCGAAAACTGCAGCGTCCCCGCATCAGCGAACGTCCGCCAACCACGTACGCCCGATACCAGTCGAAGCGTTTCGATTCGGTGTAGGGCGCGTCTTCGTCCGACGCCCACCATTCGAGGTTTTCTCGTTGAGCGGAAAGCTGCGCTTGAGCACGGGATATCGCTGTGCCATCGCCGTCGTGCGTCCACCACGATGCGGATATTCCCAGGGCGCCTTGGCGGCGTTGACATAGTCCTTGATGTGCTCGACGTTCCCCGACCCGACCACGATCGCATCGAACGTATTGGACTGCACAGCATCCTCCCTGCGTCTGGCGGCGAAGTTCCGGCAAACGTGCGGATCACCGTCACGCCATGGCAGACGGGGTGGGCGCATGCGTCGCACGCTAGAATTCGGCAATGCAATTTTCCCGCCGAAGACTGCTGTTCAGTCGCGCGCTGCGCCGCGCCATGTTGACGGTCATTGTCCTCAGTGCAACCAGTGCCTGTCAGCGTTCCCGAGGCAGCGCCGACGCAACCGCGGTTACTCCAGTCATTGAGCGCGTCGCCCCCAATCCACTGCTCATGCATGCCGGCGCCCCTGCAGAACTGGAGATCACGGGGCGCGGCTTCGCGCTCGATTCCAATACGGTTTCGTTGGGCCCACACCGAGTGGATGGGCTCCGCTCGACGCTCAACGGCACCCGCGTCCGACTGACGGTGCCCGAGCGCATGCCGGGTGCGGGTGGGATGGCGCCGCCGCTGTGGGTCTCGGGCACGTATGCATTGGTAGTGCAGACGAGGCATGGTCGCTCCGACAGCGTGCTCGTGTCGATTGAGGAACGTCGATGAGCGCGGCGATGTGCTGGTCGCGACGCGCACTGCAGCGACGGCAGCGTCAGATACTCGCACTCCTGATGCTTGGTCTGGCGGCGTGTGGAGGTGACACGACATCGCCCGCCGTGGCGCCGACAGTCTCGATTGCGGGCACTGGTGCAATCGCGCTCGTGTCAGGGGCCGCGAATACGCTCACGGTGCGCGCAACCGATCGGCAGGGCAAGGTGGTCAGCAATCCGACAGTCGCCTGGAGCACGGCCGACCCGATCGTGGCGAGCGTCACGGCGGCTGGTTCGGTGGTTGGCATTCGCGTCGGCACGGCTGCGGTGACGGCAACGTACGATGGGGTCAGCGCCTCGGTGCAGGTGACCGTGACAGCCGGCGCCGCCGCCCGACTGGAGTGGCGTACCGTACCCGGTGGCGCCACCGTTGGCGCGCCACTCAGCGCGCAGCCTGTCGTCGAACTGCGGGACCTCGCCGGCAACCTCGCCACGACGTCCACGAACGCCGTCACCGCAAGCATTGTCTCGGGTGGCGGGTCGCTGGCAGGGAGTGTGACGGAGAGCGCAGTGAATGGCGTGGCGACCTTCACCACACTTCGACTCGATGGCGCGGTCGGCAGTCGCATGCTGCGTTTTGCGTCGGCCGGCCTGCAGCCCGTGGAGAGCACAATTGCGCTGCAAGCTGGCGCACCCGCCGTGTTGTTCGTGCGCGTGCACCCAGATGGTGCGTTCGTCGGCGCAACGTTCAGCGCGCAGCCGGTTATTGAGATTCGCGACGCCTCCGGGAACCTCACGGTCGGCGCAACACTCGTCATCACTGCGTCGCTCGGCTCTGGCGGGGGCACGCTCGGGGGCACGCTTTCGGTGACGGCGGTTGGCGGCGTGGCGACGTTCACGAATCTCGTAGTCGTTGGGGTGCCCGGAACGCGCACGTTGAGTTTCTCCGCGCCCGGCCTCACGGGTGTCACGACCGCCCCGTTTGTCGTTGGCGCAGGCGCCCCGGTGAGGCTCTTCCTGCGGGCTGCCCCAACCGACGGCGGTCTCAATCAGCCCTTTGTCACCCCGCCAGTCGTTGAGCTGCGCGACAGCTTCGGCAACGTTGCTGCAGGCGCGAGCAACACCGTCATCGCGACGATCGTATCTGGTGGCGGCACACTCACCGGTGCGACCGCGATTGCCACCAACGGTGTGGCGACATTTGTCGGATTTGGCGTCACGGGCGTGCCCGGCGTGCGTACGATCTCGTTTGCCAGTGTCGGCCTGCCGAGCCTCTCCGTGGCGGTGCAACCGTGCGACGCGTCGCGCGCGCCGCAGATAGAAGTCAGCGCCACGACGCGCACCTATTCGGCGCTCGTTGGCGGACCGACCGTTTCGGAAGCGCTCAGCATCACCGATCGAACGGGCAGTTGCACCGCGCCTTTGAGCCTGCAGGCCGCGGTAACCGCGATCACTGGCGGAATGTGGCTGTCGGCGACGTTGAGTACCAATCCGCGCACGGTGACGTTGCGCGTGAATCCGCTCGGACTGGCCGCGGGCACCTACACGGCGACAGTCACGCTGTCGTCGGCCAATGCAGGAACCGCGGCAATCGCCGTGACCCTGACGGTGACGCCGTCGTTCGCCGTCACGTACGGCACCGTGGACCAGATATCCAACCAAAAGGTGCTGCTGCTCGATCCTGGCGAATCCTTCCGACCCAGCACGACCGTGCGAGACAATGCGGGAAACGTCGTTGGGCTGCCGGTGGTGTATCAAAGCCGTTCGCCGAGTCTCGCGACGGTTGCGGCCGACGGCACGATCTCGGCGCGCGGCGAAGGGCACCTGTGGGTGATCGCGCGTGTGAACAGCGCCGGCGGATTGACAGACTCGGTTTTCGTCAATGTCACGCGTGGCGCGGGACCGGTGCTCAAGACCGATGTGTCGCGCTTCATCCACGATCGCGGCGCCACGTTTTCTGTCATCGTACAACTCGACACCCGCGGCGCGGCGGTGAGCGCGATGCAGGTCATCTTCACCTGGCCGTCCGTCAACGACAATCCGGGGATGCTGCGACTCGTTGGGGTCGCCCAAGGTCCGGTTGGAAACGTGCAATACACGAACGACCCGAACTACGGCACGACACGACTCACGCTCGTGAGTGCGACGCCGCTGACCGGTGTGATCACCCTGGCGCGCTTCGACTTCAGCGCCGTGGTCGTCGGCACCTCGCAGTTCGGAACCCGGTTGGTCGAATTGCTCGCCCCCGACCAGTCCTCGCTCCTCGGCATGGCAAGTGCACTTTCCTACCCGGTAATCGTGCGATGATGACCACCACGCCCATCGATGGAGTTCGGACGCGATACCCGCGCCGTTCGCTCCGCACGGCCTTTCTCCTGACGGCGTTGTGCGCGAGCGCGAGTAGCTGTCGCGAGAACACGCGCAGTTCCGTGTTGAGTCCCGCGGCGCAGCGCATTCCGACAACCGCCGCCCTGCTGGTTGAGCGCGTTCGTGGCAGCGATACCATCTTCGCGGTGACGCTGCAACTCACGTCAGACGAGACGATGGCCCGCATCGGCAGTTTCTCGGTCACCATTGATTTCGATTCGACACGCCTTCACTTCGTCACCGATTCGTCGCCAGCCTCCGACGCGCTCCGTGCGGCGCATCCCGATCGCGGACGTGTGCGGGTCGCTGCAGCGTCGGCGACCGGGCTTGCGCCGGAATTGCTTGCGCGACTGCTGTTCACCGGGCGCGATACGTTGGCGTTACGCGCGCTCCGGCTCGAGGTGACGGAACTGCATCAGCTCGACGCAACCGATCTCCGAAAATCGCTCGTGGTGCAATCATCCCCAACGATCAACGGCGTGGTGTCACCATGACCACACGCGCATGGGTGTCGCTGGTTGGCGCAGGTGTGCTGCTGTCGCTGGCGTCTGTTGCGCACGCGCGAGTCGCGCAGGCGCAGGATGCCGGACAACGGGAGGCCGATGTCGAGGAGCGTCTCGACTGGATGCGACGCGATCGCGCGTATCCCTTTGGCGCGGTGGAACGCGATCCCGTCTACATGGCGCGGCAGTCGGCACTCTTTCGCGCCACTCGTTCGGCACGCGCCGGTTTGGTGGTGCCGAGCTGGCGATCCGTCGGTCCGTTGGGCTTTCAAACGAGTGCGTACTACGGCTCCTCGCCGCAGGCCGACGGTGGGCGCATCAGCAGCATCGCGATCGATCCCCGCAATGCGGCCGTCGTCTTTGCGGGCTCCGCGTCGGGCGGCGTGTGGCGCACCAACAACGGTGGCGCCTCCTGGACACCGCTCACCGATGCACAGTGCTCGCTCACGACAGGGGCGCTGGCGCTCGATCCGGTCGATCCGAACATCGTCTACGTGGGGACTGGCGAGCCGACGCAGTCGTCGGGGTGCGGATTGCTGCGTTCGTTCGATGGTGGCAACACATGGACCGAGATCAACGGCGGCGGAGTACTTGCTCCCACCAACGGAACTCGCGCCAGTCAGACGTACCGGATCGTGGTTGATCGCGCGTCCGCCGGCACGCAGACCAGCAGTATCGTTTTCTACGCCGCGTCCAACGGCTTGCACCGTTCCACCAACAGCGGCACGACCTGGACCACCGCGCTCACCGGCTTCGTCACCGATGTGCGAGCCGATCCGACGAACACCAACGTGTACTGGGCTGCGGTCGGCAACAGCAACACGCGCGGCGGCCTCTACAAATCCACCGACCGCGGCGTGAACTGGGCGCGCGTGTACGTCGCGCCAACCAACAGTGGTCGCATCGGACTCGCCGTGTCGGCACTCGCACCGGCCAAGGTCTGGGCCGCCACCTCCAACACGCAGGGAAACCGACTCGGCACACTCCTCGTCTACGATGACGCGACGGCCAGCGTGACCATTCTCGCCGCCAGCGGCGTCAACGACGCCAGCACGCGACTCGACTTCGGCGCGCAAACTTCGTACAACCTTGTGCTCGAAACCGATCCCACGGATGCGTCCACGATCTATCTCGGTGGCTCGCGCATGTATCGCTCCCGGGATGGTGGACAGAACTTCAGTCTCGTTGCGTACAGTGTGCACGTGGACTGGCACGCACTGGAGTTCGCGCCAAGTGATCCGACCGTCATCGTCGGTGGCTGCGACGGTGGTGTGCATGCCTCGTACGACGGTGGCAACGCATGGGTGAGTCGCAATACCAACATCGTCGTCTCGCAGTTTTATCCGGGACTCGGCGTTCACCCTACAATTCCCGATGTGCTGGTGGGCGGGCTGCAGGACAACAGCACCTTGTGGGCCTTCGGTTCGCCGTACTGGACGCTGGCCGTAGCGAGCGGTGACGGCGGCGCGGGGGGATTCAATCCCGTCAACCCGAACATCTTCTGGTCCACCAGCTACGGCGTCGGCACCATCTATCGGATCACGCGCTCTGCACTCGGCTACGGACTGCTCGTCGAAGCGCGAGGCTTCAGCGGCAACGATCGCAAGCGATTTCTGCCACCGCTCGTCATCGATCCGAACAACGGGACGACGTTGTACTACGGCACCTTTCGCCTCTGGCGCACGATTACCGAAGGCAATGCCAACGGATGGGAAAGCATCTCGGTGGACATGAGCAAGGGGGCAGGCTACATCAACACGATCGAAGTCGCGCCGAGTGATTCACGTGTGATCTGGCTGGGCACGAACGACGGGAACGTGCACGTGTCCATCGATGCCGGCGTCACGTTCACGTCAGTCACCACCGGATTGCCCAACCGCGCCGTGACGAAGGTCGCTGCCGATCCGCTCGATGCGCGCCGCGCGCTGGTGACGCTGTCCGGATTCGGCACGCCGCACGTCTATCTCACCACCGATCAGGGCGCGACGTGGCGCAACGTCTCCGCCGCGCTCCCCGACCTGCCATTCAACGCGGCAGTGATCATTCCCGGCAGCAGTCGCTTCTTCGTGGCGGGTGACATCGGCGTCTACGAGTCGACCGATGCCGGAGACACCTGGACCAGCGCCTTTCCCGGCATGCCGAATGTTCAGGTGCTCGATCTGGTCTATCAACGTGCCACCGGTCAGCTGTACGCCGGCACCTACGGGCGAGGCATTTACGCGACCTCGGTGTCGAGTGGGGCGGTGGCGCTTCGCGGCGACACCAACCGCGACGGCGCGATCAACGCGCTGGATGCGTTGCAGGTGCAGCAGGCGCTCATCGGAGCCTCGCCGTCGAGCGCGCCGAATCCGTTGCCCGGCGGCGACGCCAACTGCAATGGGAAGCTCGATGTGGGTGATGCCCTCGCCATCCTGCAGTTCGCGGTCGGTCAGGGAGCGGGAGGGAGCTGTGTGGGGAGCGTGCGATAGCGTTTCGTCTCCACATTCCTGAAGCGGACTTCAGAGTCTCGGGGACGGGTCGATACTCCGAGGGGTTACCAGCTCGGCACATCTGGTGTCGAAGCTGGCGCCCTCTGGACCCCCGTCATGTCTTCCGTACGCTCGCTCGAATCGCAGCTCCGAGAGGTCGGCGCCATTGTGCGCGTCGACCTGCTGGAGCTGACGGGCAACGATCAACGACCTGCCCGTCAGCTTCGCGTGAGCGAAGGGCGCGTTTTCGGACGCAACCAGACGGACGGACGATGGTCAGAGGCCGACTGGCGGGAACTGCCGGTCGATCAGTTGATGGAGTATTTCCTCGCGGACTCGCCGGTGGCGACCTGGCTGCGCGAGCGCGGCGCGGACCTGATTCAGTCCGCCCTCCTGTCGATGGTCTGGCCACGGTGAGCGTCGCGCACAGCACGTCTGGCGACGCGGATCGCCACGGAGCGCCTCCCGAGGAGCCCACACCGCTCGAACTCTTTCTGCGCACGCTGAAAGAGAAGAACGATCTTCCCTGCTTCGTGAAGAACGTCGAGTGCATCACCGATGTTGTACACGATCCGAAGGCGCGGGTGCAGCTGCTCAACAACGCGATCGCCAGCGATGTCGCGCTTTCGGCCAGAGTGCTGCGCATCGCCAACTCCGCCATTCACGCGGCAGCGGGTCGCACGGTGGAGACGTGCTATCAGGCGATCATGCTGCTGGGCTTCGGGCGCATGAAGGACATTGCCGTCGGTGCGGCCGTGTTCGAACACCTGAACAGCAAATCGCTGGCGCTCAAGGAGTTGATGGCGACCTCGGTCATCACCGCGAACCAGAGCGTCAAGCTGTGCGCACCGGCTGGCGTGACGCAGGTGGAGACGGCGTATCTGTGCGGCATCTTTCGCAACCTCGGCGAACTTGTCGTCGCCTGCTACAAGCCGGCGGAGTACGCGGAGTTCCGCGCGCGGCAGACACGTCCGAACGAAGAGGAGTGCGTCACTGATGTGAAGGCCTTCGGTTTTCGTTTTGACGAGCTTGGGCGCGCCATGGCGCAGCTGTGGGGACTGCCGGCCTCGATCACGGAAGCGTTGCAACGCCCCCCCGCGCTGAGGTCGGCGCCGACCGATCGTACCGGCCGGTTGGCCGCGGTCACGCAGCTCAGCGCCGATATGACGCAGGCCATCTACCGGTCGTCGCGCAGCCAGCAGACTGCCAAACTCAGGACAGCCATATTGCAGTACGGCACCGCGCTCGGCGTCTCCGAGGCGGAGGCGTTGACCGCCGCGCGGACGGCCTTTGCTGCGTCGGCGGGTGCACTCAAAGCTGTGGGTAGCAGCATCGATCCGTCCATGTTTGAGGCACGACTCTCGGCGATGGAGGAGACCGCGAAACTCGCCGCGACACCTGGCAGCGGGCTCGATGAGGGCGCTGGCGAATCACTGCCTCGCGATGCCGACGGCAGTTTCGTGTTCGGTGAGGCCAGCGCGACGCCGATCGCAGAGGTGAACGCAGGGCACCACGGCGCGCAGTCCACGTCGGACGGCGCGACCGGATCGGCGTTGGCGGAGTCGGCGACGGCGCGCGTGGCGAACGCCCTGCGCGGCGCCATGAGCGGCAAACGACCGCTCACGATGGACGAAGCGATCAACAAGACCTTGGCCGCGCTGCTGACCTTCGGCTTCCAGCGCGGCGCGCTGCTGCTCGGCGCCGACAATTACACCCGCATGAAGACCCGCAGCGCCGTCGGCGACGGGCAGGAGTTCCTCTCCGATTTGCTCAACATCGTATTGCAGCCACCCAACGGCGCGCTGGCGGTGGCGTTGCTCCGCCGCGAAGAGGTTTTCGCCGAGTTGAAGCAGGGATCGCCCGTCCGCGCGGACCCGTCCGTGAAGCGTTTGCGCAGCCTGACGGTGGTGCTCCTGCCGGTCATTGTGGGCGGACAGCCGATCGGCGCGCTCTTTGCGGACACGGTGCGCACGCCGGTGACGATCACGCCTGATCTTCGGCTCTCTCTGGTGGAGATCCGCGATGCCCTCAACCACGCCTTAGAGCGGCTGCGGGAGAAGGCGTCGGCCGCGGCCGCTGCCCGTTCAGTTGGTGCAGGCGTGTAGCGACTCAGCCCCGCGCTGACTCCCGCGCTGTCGTGGTCGTGCACTGACCAAACACTTACGGAGACGGGTAATGAAGCGCTGGTTCCAGAGGATTGTGGCAAGTGCGTGCGTGGCGGCGGCCGGGTCGGCGTTTGCGCTGACCCGGCGCCACTTGCTGCGCAGGGTGTCACGACGGGGTCGATGAGCGGCACGGTGCGCGGACCGAACGGGCCGATGTTGGCGTCTCGTGTCGTCGCGGTCCACCAGCCGTCGGGGACGACCTGTCAGGCATCGACGCGCGCTGACGGCCGCTTCCTCATTCCGGCGATGCGCGTCGGCGGACCGTACACCGTCACCGCCATCGGCGTTGAGCGCAACGTCCAACAGGGACGACGACAGGCCGCTCGTACAACCTCTCCGGTTCACTGCAGAAGGCGTTTACGAGCTACACCTTCAGCGCGGATGCCAACGGCGACGCGGCTGCCGCCAACGACCTGATGTACATCCCGCGCAATACGTTCGAGATGAACTTCCAGCAGTACGGCGTCAATGCGAGTGGATCCGTCACCACGACCAATCCCGTGCGCATTTTCACCGCCGCCGATCAGCAGGCCGCGTGGGACGCGTACACCAACCAGGACAGCTACCTCAAGTCGCGTCGCGGACAGGACGCCGAACGCAACGCCGTCTTCCTGCCGATGCTGTTTCGCAGCGACCCTGGCGTGACTCAGGAAATCTTCCAGAACGTCGGGGGCAAGCGCAACACGCTGTCGCTGCGCTTCGACATCCTGAACCTCGACAACCTGCTCAACAAGCGGTGGGGCGCGGGCGACCGCCTGGTGTCTTCCACGCCGCTGCTGCCACAGGGCGCGGATGCCACGGCGCGATGCTCTATCGGTTGCGAAACTTCGGCACGAATCTCCTGAGCACGAGCTATCAGCACACCGCTGGTATCGCGAATGTCTGACGTATGCAACTCGGAGTGCGCTAAACGTTCAACTGAGCGGCGCGCGTTGCCTGCGGAGGCCGAACGAAGCGAGGGAGGAGTCGGTGGCTATCCCTCATCTTCCGTCCCCACCGGCCTCGCGATGCGAAACGCGAAACTCTGCTCGACGAGTTGCGGTACCACGCGTCCGCGCAGGATCGCCGGTCGGTACTTCATCCGCGGCAGCGCCATGCGTACGGCGGTGGTGAACGCGCTGTCGGTGCTCTCCATGACCCGGAACGACTCTGGGTCCGCGTGCCCGGTGGTATCCACGACAAACATCGCGCGCACGACGCCCTCCACCTGCTTCTCGAGCAACAGCGCCGGATAGGTCGGTCCTTCGCTCTCCGGATCGCGTTCGGCCAGCGAGTCCACCTCGATTTCCGACAGTGCCCGCTGCGGTTCGACTGGCAGCTGCTCGGGTGAGCTCAGGGTTGACGGATTGGGGGCGACGTCGGGCTGGGGCTCGACCGCCTTCGTTCCCGTGCGCTTTGGCGCGCCCGCAAAGCGCACCGTCGCACCAGCGAGTCCGACATACTGCACCTGCTCGCGCCGTGCTTGCGTCGGTGGCTGTTGCTTGGGCGCCAGAAAGTATGGCGTGAGGGGATGCTCACTCGTCGTGGCCTGCAGTGAGGCGGCCGTGCCGGCGATGCCGACGAATAGCACCACCTGTCCGGCGACGCCGGCCGCCGTGCAGGCGAGCTCGCGCAGCATCGGATGCGGCGTGGACTCCAACAACGTCAGGGCACAACGCAGACGCGCACTCATGGCGATTTCACCACTTGGCGGCTGACACATCGGCGCCTGCGAGAGGCAAAACGCCGACAGGTGCAGCGATGGATGCAGCGGTGCTCTTCTTTGCTGCACGGCGGGAACGGCTCGTGGAAACTGCTCTACAGACGATCCGCGGCGATCCAGTCGCAACCGTCACGGGTCCCACCGTACGAAATCTGTTCTGGGACGTCCCGGAAGGCGATGGGGCGTTCGCCATTCCGGCGGGCGGATCCAGCGCGCGCCTCCGCTTGCGCGCGTCGGAGCACGCACGCATCGTTGCCGCGTGCATTCACCTCCTACGTGACGAGTACGCACGAGCCCGCTCAGGGCTCCACCGTCGCGCTGCCCGTCGAAGTGCGCGTCATCGGCGCGCTGCTGGCATTCGAGATCGCTGCGGGGCTCTGGTTTGCGCTGAATTGGCCGCCGGGAATGTCCGTGTTCCTGAGTCAGATTCCGGCATTTGGCGCGGTTGGAATGCTGTGGGGGTTTCTGCCGCGCGAACCCAAGGACGCGTTTTCGAGCTGGTTTGGTGCGCGCCTGCGCCGACCGGTAGTGTGGATATCGATGACGGCGCTTTTTGCCACGATGCTTGGAGCGAGCTGTTTCGTGAATACGGTGGTCGTGTCCGGTGCGCCCAACGATCCGACGTGGATTCATCGGCATGACGGACGCGCGGCTCGCTCATCCACTGCCGGGCTCGCACCGGCGGACTCGCAACGATTGCGTCGCGGCACCGGTCCGTTGTACTTCTGGGTGTGGACATCGCCGGTGGGCCGACGCGTGTGGCTGCGATCCTCCACGCAGCTCACACCGGACGAGCTGGTGGTGCTCCCGTGGCGACCGACCGCGCTCGAATATCCGGACAGTTTCGAGTCGCCCGCCGTCTTGTTGGCTCTCCCGGGCAAGCAGGTGCTCGCGGAGCTCGGAAGCCTGACGCCCATGCGGATGCTCGTGCTCGAAGCGGACGGTGGTGACACGTTGGCCGTCAGTCCGGTGACGAATGCAGGGGCGATCAGCTTTTCGTTTCTCGACGCGGCCGCGCTGAGCGATGCGGACACGGCGACGTGGCGGGCCGCAGCGGATTCGTTGACCGGTGGATTCGATCAGGATCTGCTGAGCTTCTGGAAGTTGCAGGCGAGAGGACAGCGGACGACGCGCGCGTTACGTGCCGATGAACGCGTGCAGGTGGTGGTGCTCGATCCCAATGGCAAATCGGTCTGGAAGCGGGAGGTGACACTTCATGCAGGAACTACGACGACGTTGGTCGCACCGTAGCGTTGGCGCTCGCACGGCCCTCGCCTCGGTCATGCTCGTGTTCGCGAGCGATGCCTCCACGCGGCACGCGCCCCCTCGCGTTCCGCACGCCTCGGAGCGAACCGCGTCCGTGGCAGCGGATCGCACACCCTCGAACGCGGCCGTTCGCGCCGCGGTGCGTCCACGCGTGGCGGTGCAGGTGCGCATCGAATCGGACCTCTATCGAAAGAAGCTGGATGGCAACGCGACGTCGTGCGGCCCGAACTGCGCGACGCTCGAGCGCACGCTGTCAGACACGTTGCGCGCAATGTTCGCCGCACGCTTTCGCTTTGCCGACTGGAGCAGCAGTGGTCAAACGGCGGACACTGTGTCGCTGCGTCTGCTGCAACGCAACAGCGGCGGTGGGGTGAAGCTGGTCGTGTCGCTGCAAGGACGCGCGCGGCAGTTCGGTGGCGCGCCTGAAGAAGTGGAGTTCGAACGATGGATCTTCGCCGTGTCGCGTCCGCTTGGTGACTGGACGCCGACGCGACTGCGGCTGATGTGGGCGGACTCGATTGGGCGTCGGCTCGATGCCAATGCGTCACGCCTGATCGGCAACGTGATCGGACGCTTGCCGCTGGTGGGTGATGTGACGATCGACTCCACGCGACCAACGGCGGACGTGCGCGTACCGGCCGACTCGCTGCGCGCGGCCGACTCGCCTGCGCCAAAGTTCATGATCCGTCTCGCAATGCCAACGCCGACCACGAGCGGCGATATCGTGTCCGATACCGGCGAGCTGGTGCTCGAAACATGCAAGCGCACCATTCGCGGATTCTACACCTGCGACATGGGTGTCTTCCGGTGGCGAGATCGCTCCGGCTCGGACACGCTCTATCGACAGAAGTCACGTAACGTTCGCGTTCGCACCGCGAGCGTGCATCTGCAGGAGTACACACCAGCACCGGCCTCACTCGGTGCGGGTGGTCTGGCGGCGCCGAGGAATCCGTGAGCGCGCGCGCGAGCGCATGCGGCCGCGCCATCCGGTCGGTGCGGGCGCACATCGGCGGGCGCATCGGCGTCTCGATCCGCATGCCCGTCAGCATTCTCGTGGGCGTGTGCGTGCTGACGACGACGGCCATTGATGAGGTGAGTGCGCAGCGCGCAATTTCGGCGACGACGGTGCGGATGATGCTCGATACGGCGCGGCAGCTGCGCAGCATCGCCCGAGGCCGCGAAGCCAGTGGAGAGCACCGCGCTGCGGCGAATGAGTACGGGCGCGTGATCAACGCCGTCGTCGAGCTGCCGACAAGTGCCGACCAACGCTCGCTGCTTGCCGATGCGCATTTCGGGCGGGCGAGCGCGCTGCTGCAGCTCAATCGTGGTGACGATGCGCGCGACAGCACCGCGACGCCCGACGCGAGTACGCTCCCGCCAGAGCTCGCACGCGCGATTGCCGACTACGACGATGCCATCCAACTCGACTCCTCGCGCTTTCACAGTGCGGCCAATAACAACGCGGGCCTGCTGCTGCGTGACCTCGGACGTCATCGCGATGCGCTGAATCGCTTTCTCGCGGCCACGCGGTCGCCGCACCCGGCGCGCGGCTCCTTTCTCGTGAATGCAGGCACCGAGTACTCGGCGCTTGCACGTCCCGACAGCGCCGCGTCGATGTTTCGCGCGGCACTCGCGGCCGACTCCACGCTGGTTGGCGCGCGTGCGGGATTGCTGCGCGCCTTTCTCGCCCGACCCAGCGCCGATTCGCTGCTGCGTCTCGCCTCGCGCTGGAGTGCGCAGCCCAGTCACTCGTCGCAGGTGGCGGATGTCATGTACGCCGCGCTCGTTTCCGGTCGCTGGCAGCGGCGGCCAAGCGTGAACGGCACCATCGCGGACAGCTGTCTGCTCGTGCTCGCGTCCAGCTTTGCCACGATGGAGCTAGGGCCGCCGGACATCGCGCGTTCGCAAGTCTCGCGGTTGCGCGCGATCCCGGTCGAGGAGCCCAGTACCAGAGATGGTGTCAACTCGCTCCTGGCCGCCTACGCCACGCCGCCGGACGTCCGCACGCGAACACGCGACGGCAATTTGCCCGGGGCGGAGTGGTGGGCGCGTACAAGCGGACGCGAAGGCGTGTGGAGTACGCTGTTGGGCAGCATCGGTCGCTGGTACGATGCGCGCGAGGAAGACACCACTGCCGTCACGTACTACGAAGCGGCACTCGGCATCCCGTGGCGATACGAAGAGATGCCGATGCAGGTCGATATCGATCTCGTCTTTCCGTTGGCACTGCTGTACGCGGAACCGGCAGCCATGCGCGCCGACCCCAATCGCCTCGAACGTTTCATGCGCGGTGTGTTTGGCGGCAAGTCGATCGCCTACCAATCGCAGGACGCGACGCGCATTCGACGATTCCACAGCGCGCTCGGCGCGTTCTTCGCCTCGCGCGGCGAATGGCAGGCGGGCATCCGCGGCGCGATCTTTCAGCTCGAGAACATGCGCAGCACCACGCGACGCATCAACGCGTCAGCCGCACCCGGCGCAGAGCCGCTGCGGGATGCGCCGGAGCTGCTCGATCAGTTGGTCGTGGGGTACTGTCGGACCGGGGCCACCGCGAAGGCGACCGCACTGCATCAGGAAGTGCAGGACGAGTATCGCCGCCTTGGTCGTCCGCAGCCCCAACGCGCGCCCTGCGCCGGTGTACGCAGGCCGTAGCATGCTTCGAACATTCTCTCCTCTCGCCTCATGACTCTGCACTTTTCCGGACTTGGTCTTTCGCGACGCCTCGTGCGCGCAGCGATCGCCACGCTGGTGTCCTTCGCCGTAGTCACGCCGCGTGCTGCCGCGGCGCAGCCTGCGGCCCAATCGAAGCTCATTGGTCGTTGGGATCTCGTCATGCAGGGGCCCGACGGTGCGTTCCCATCGTGGCTCGAAGTGCGCCTCTCGGGTAGTCGCACACTCGTTGGACAGTTTGTGGGCCGCACCGGCAGCGCACGACCGGTCGCCAAGGTGGACGTCACCGACGGCGTCATGCGATTCTCGCTGCCAACCCAGTGGGACTTGGGCAACGAGGACTTCCGTGTCGAAGGCAAACTTGAGGGTGAGTCGTTGTCCGGCTGGCTCACCGATGCGCAAGGGAAGAAATTCACCTGGACAGGAAGTCGCGCGCCGTCCTTGCGTCGCCCGGTCGAACCGCAGTGGGGAACGACGATCGACATCTTCAACGGCCGCAATCTCACCGGCTGGAAGCCGTCGTCCCCGAACAATCAGTGGACGGTGGTGAACGGCATCCTCACCAATCCGAAGTCGGGCGCGAATCTCATCTCGACGCAGCTGTTCAACGACTTCAAGGTGCACGCGGAGTTTCGCTATCCGAAGGGCGGCAATAGCGGGCTGTATTTGCGCGGTCGCTACGAAGTCCAGATCGAAGACAGCGGCGGGCTCGAACCGAATGCCCTGCGCTTGGGCGGGCTGTACGGCTTTCTCACTGCCAACGAAGATGCCGCGCTCAAACCCGGCGAGTGGCAGACGTACGACATCACGCTCGTTGGACGGTTGGTGACGGTCGTGCTGAATGGCAAGACCGTGATCTCTCGACAGGAGATTCCCGGCATTACGGGCGGCGCGCTGGACAGCAACGAAGGGATGCCCGGTCCACTGATGATTCAGGGTGATCACACGGCAGTGGAGTTCCGCAAACTGACGATCACGCCGGCCAGGTGATTCGCATCGGGGCGTTGCTGCTGTCGCTGACGTTTCTGTCCGCGACAGTGGCGCGCGCGGAGACGCGTGTGGTGCGCGTGCAATCGAAAGTGCTCGGCGAGAGTCGCACGTTGCACGTGAGTCTTCCGATCAACTATCGCGTCGCGAAGCAGCGCTATCCGGTGGTGATTCTGCTGGACGGTCAGGCGCGCGTGTTTTTCGACCTGACGGTGGCCGCGGTCGGCTACGACCTGATCGGCGACATGCGTGATTACGCGATGCCGGCGCAGATCGTGGTGGGCGTCGAGCAGCGCGATCGTTCGGTGGATCTCGCGCGCAACGGTGTGCTGTTCACGCGCTTTCTCGTTGAAGAACTCGTTCCGTTCATCCAGCGAGAGTATCGCACGCTGCCCTTCCGGACGTTGATCGGACACTCGTTGGGCGGGCGCTTTGCGTTGCAGTCGTTCTGTCGCGCGCCCGATGCCTTCGCGGCGGTGGTCGCGATCAGTGCATCGCTTCCCGATTCGACGATGACCGAGGTGCAAGGCTGCATGCGCGCGTCGTTTGCCAAGGATGCCGCGCGGGTACGTCAGCTGGTACTCTGTGCCGGCGAGCGCGAACCAAGACTGCTGCCCACCACGGCGCGGTTGCAGGCGTTCGTACGCGATTCGGCGCCGCCGACCTGGCGTGTGCGGGTCGTCGATGGCGCGGGTCTCGGACACACGGAGACGCCGCTCGCCGCCATTCCGCCCGCCCTGCGTTTCATCTTCGACCGAACGGTCTGGGAGATGCCGGCGTCGCTGGCGGACAGCGTGCTGGCGAGACTGGGAGATCCGGTCGCGCAGCTGGAGCGGTACGTGGCGACGGTGAGCCCGCGGGTTGGTTTTCGAATCTCACCGGGCACCAAGTGGCTCGAGGTGACGGCGAGAACCGCGGTCGGGCGACGCGAGCCTGCCGCCGCCATCGAAGCCGCGCGTCGCGTGGTGGAGGAGTATCCGGAGTCGATGGAGGGCTACACGCTGCTGGCGGACGCCTACCTGCTCAAGCGTGACGATGTCGCTGCCCGCCGCACGTTCGCCGATGCGCTACGGATGCTCGACAAGCTGGAGCCCTTCGACGAGGAGCAGCGCGCGCAGCGGCGCGAGTCGTTGCTCGCGTCGCTGGCGGCGCTCGCCAGATAAGACGTCCGATCGCTCGTCGAACGTCGCCCAGCGAGGCAGGCGCGCGGAGCACGGATGACGCAGCAGTCGTGCTTCGTGCCAGCGAGCGGGGGAAACGAAAGCGCGCCGCGAGGACTCTCGCGACGCGCTTTGCTTGCTCAGAAGCGTGCTGCTGGATCGGTGCTCAGTTGCCCGGTGGACGAGGCTGGGCGGTCCGGCCGCCGCCGCCCGTTGAAGCGCCTCCGCTGGAGGTGCCGCCGCCGCTCGAGGAACCGGCGCTTGACGAGCCGCCCGATGACGAGCCGCCCGATGAGGAGCCGCCGCTGCGATACCCGCCCGAGCCTACGTAGTCGCTACGTCCCGACGTGCCGGACGTGCCTTGCTGGGGACGCGTGTAACCCGCGCCGTTCACCGCACGGCCTTCGGGGCGCACCGCCGCATCACCGCGATTGACGATGACAATCGGATTGTTGCCGTAGTAGCCGTTACCGAAAAACCCGTTGCCGAAGAACCCGTTGCCGAAGAACCCGTTGCCGAAGAACCCGTTGCCG
>Ga0163144_10010246_pt1 | contig 20012 bp, 20 predicted proteins | sample OliLak19BULKMAT1_FD_123175 | JGI IMG/M metagenome (GOLD analysis project Ga0163144, IMG submission 123175) | Freshwater microbial mat bacterial communities from Lake Vanda, McMurdo Dry Valleys, Antarctica - Oligotrophic Lake LV.19.BULKMAT1 | ecosystem: Environmental > Aquatic > Freshwater >... | reverse complement strand
CCATGATCGGCCTCCCCCAGGTGTTGATTCCCTGGGGAAGGCCTACGGCGAACTAAAGGGGCCTCAAAATGGCTGCTTTTCATTCCGCCCCTCGTGGCGGCATTCGAGTGCCCGCTGACAACCAGCCTTGTCGCATATCAAACGCGAATCGCGCCTCTCGACTCCGCACTGCTCCCCAATGATCCGCCGATTGACGCCAACTACGCAGGCGTGGCGACCGGCGCGACACGTCAATGGCTGGGTCAAACAAGGGCCACGGGCCAGTCGACGGTCCATCTCTCGCCGATCGAGTTTACTCTGCCGGCGATGCAGTACGCGTCCCGCGCCGGCGAGAACGTGCTGAACCTATTCGATGGCAGTGGCTCGACGATGATCGCCACGAGTAGACGGGCCGGGCCAGCATATCTGATGGAACTCGACGCGCTCACCTCAATTCGGGAGGCTATTCGCGTCGGCGGACCTTCGTTAAGGCCGAGGCAACGATTCCCGACGGTGAGACAGGTGCCAAGCGAGTTGCTTGGTAAAGGCAAGTTCGGTATGCTGTCGTGCCGGTGTCATCTCCAAATGGCTTCTGTGATAGCCCGCATCTACGTCGCTAAGACCTTCATGCGATCGAGTTCGATGGACATCCGTCTGTACTCAGGATTCACGTGACCGACCGCTTAACTTAGGCGGCGTGTCCGTTTCCCATCGAATTTGTCTTGGTTCTTCCACTTGGGCACCTGTTGCTCGACGGAAGGAACCCTCTCGCCACGGGGAGCAATTATGTTGGGCCATCCCAGGCACTTGTGGCCGGTGTTGTCCGCGCTTGTCGCGTTGGCTGCCGGTTGCGGCAGCGAATCTCAGCAGGACCTGGATCTGGTCCGCGACTCGGTCGAAGCGGCGTTGGAGACATGGAAAAAAGCCGAACGCGGCGATGCGCTAATGTCACGATCGCCCCCCATCAAGTTTCACGACGACGACTGGCAACGTGGGGCGCGACTGATCGATTACGAACTGACGAAAACGTATCGAGATACGGATGGTGCACCACGTTGTGCCGTAACGTTGAGCATCCAGAGTCGCGGCAAGTCGAAAACAATCAAGGTTACCTACCAGGCGACTACTTCATCGAAAATCGTGATCGCCCGCGATCCCTACTCCTAGAACATCCTTGGATCTGGACAGTTTTTCGATGCTTCTCAATCGCACGCTTGAACGAAGGAGACTCCCAATGTACGTACTCAGACGTGTTAGACTTGGCTTTACGCTGGTGGAGCTGTTGGTAGTGATCGCAATCGTGGGCATCCTCATCGCGATCCTTTTGCCGGCGGTTCAGGCCGCAAGGGAGGCTGCGCGGCGGACCGAGTCGATCAATAACCTTAAGCAACTGACCCTGGCGGTCCAGAATGCCCACGACGCGCATGGCGTTACTCCGTCGATGTTTGGAAACTTTCCCGCCGATAGTGCAAGCGGTTCGACGGGAACCGTGTTTTACCACCTCCTGCCGTACTTGGAGGAAACTAACTTGCGGAGGTTGGAGCCGGACGCCGCCAGATCGTACGCCTTAAAAGTATTGCGGGCGCCCGCCGACCCATCCTACTCAGATTCTGGCACGTATGAATTGACTGAGTTGGTTCCACCTTGGGCCAATGGCGACAACAAAACGTGGGGTCTCAGCAGCTACTCAGCCAATTGGCAGTTCTTTAACGACGAAGGCGTCAAGTTTTCTCAGGTGACTGACGGGCTGTCCAACACGATTATCTTCAATGAGAAATACGCCGTCTCGTCCCGGCCCGAGGGCAACCCACGATCCGGTGCAAATCTTTGGGGATACGGCGTCTTTCCGCCCAAGAGCCCCTGGGACTATTCTCAGGAGTTGCCAAGCGACTCTCTGTACATCAGCCCGTATTGGGCTCGTAGCGGCTTCGTCAATAAAGCCGGTCCTGTGGCGACGGCATGGACCGGCAGCGAACCGTGGCTCTGCCGTTGCATGCTCAAACCGGAGTTCAATGTTCTTCCGACGCAAGCGCATCCCCTGAAGTCGCAAAGCTTGTCGTCCAATGTCATTCACATGGCGTTGGCAGACGGCAGCGTGCGGACCGTTGCAGCAGAGGTAACCGACCCGGCATGGTCGGCTGGGGAAACCCCGAGAAGTGGAGAGGTCATCCGCCCCGATGAGTGATCTTGGCGCGCGGATGAGTGCTCACCTACTGGATCGAAGAATCCCGCTGCATAGGTTTTACGGATCCATCATCACAGGCCGCAGAATCAGCTACTCCGCGGCTTTTTCATGCGCAGCCCGATAGAATACCGCCATGCCCACGTCACCGCGCCGCCGCTGGTTTCTGTTTGGACTGAGGACGCTACTCATCCTGGTAACGGTGAGCAGTTGGCTCGGCTATCACCTCAACTGGATTCGACAACGGCATGCGTTCCTTGCCGCCTATCGGGATCTTCCGACACGCTCCGTCCACCTTGTCCAACCCGGAACGTGCGGCGCACCAGGCCAGTTGCCCCTCTTCGGCGAAAGCGGTGTGAAATACATCCAGCTTGCCAAGCGTCACGAAGCAGCCGTGCGACGCCTATTCCCGGAGGCCGAAATCGGAATCAGTCCAGGCTGGGAACGGTCCACGAAAGACATGAAACGCATCAACGAGACGGTTCCCGGATACTACGTGCTGACCCAATACGATGAATGAAATCCGACCGGATTTCAAACGGTATCACTACCCGACTCTGGCAGCGCAGCCGGCCGGCAACTCACTGTTGGGACACTACCCGCGATCCGGTGGTGGGCCAGTTTGAAGTCAGAAATGTTCACTTGCCTTTTGCCACGCCAGCTGGAATTCTGTCAGAATGGCCACTGGCGAGGTTGCCCGCAGCAATTCAATTTGTTCGTCTAGCTTTGCGATCCGCCTGGTTTTGCTTTGCCGTGAATATATCACTGACGGAAACGACCCAATCGTGGCCCGCAGAACTTGGATTCTGGCGTCTCGCACCCTTCCTGCGGCCTTGTGGAGCTTATTTTCGCTAGCCCTCTGGTTCAGCAACGCGCGCAGCGTGGCCGATCTCTTCGCAAGGGTCAGCATAGGCCTAGTGCCTCTTCAAGCCTTAGTTTTTGGGTACAGTCGTTTGAGTTTTCGGCGGGCGTCGCCGATTTTGAATTGCCAGTCGACGCCGCGTTGCTTGGCATTGGTTTTTTCGGACCAGGTGCGAATCTCGGATTGTAGGAACTCCAGGTCGCCGATGCGGCGTCCCCGCATGCATTGGCTCGTCAGGCAGCTGAGTTCGCACTCAGCTACGTTGAGCCAACTGCCATGCTTCGGCGTGTAACAGAATTCGATGCGACGCAAGTAGTTGCGCGCCTGCTCGGGCTCGAAGGCTTCATAGAACGCGCCCTTGGTGTGCGTGTTCAAATTATCGCAGACCAAGGTTACCCGCTCGCAGTCGGCGTATCGCGTGTCGAGTAGGGCGGCCACTTCCACCGCCCAATCGAGTTTCGTTCGTCGCGGACGAGCCGTCGCCTGGCGAAAACCTGACAGCGGTTCCGCAAACATGAAAATGCTCGCCGTGCCGGCCCGCTCATATTCATAATCGACACGCTCGGGATGGTCTTTGGTCGCGGGGATGGAGGGGCGCGTTTCTTTGAGCAACTGCACCGGTTGTTCGTCCATGCACAGCACCGGATGAGCCGAATCGTAGGCTTTTTCGTACGTTTCCAAGACTTCTTCCCTGTGGGCGACGAACTCGCCGTCCGTTCCCGCAGGAATGACCCAATACTCGATCTTGCGTTTCGTCATGCCATTTTTTTGAGCGTCTGGCGCACGGTCTCATGGCTGATGGAATCGACCACCTCCAGGGCGATCAGTTCGTCGGCCAACAATTGCAAGGTCCATCGTCCGTAACCGGCAGGCGGTTTGCCCAGCCGCAGGGCAATCAGCTTGGCTTCGCCTTGGCCGTCCAACAACCGCGGCGTGGGCGGCAGCTCCCGCTGCTTCCCGTCCAGCGTCACTTCGAAGCCTTCGGTGACCACACGCTTCCGCAGATTCTCGATCGTTTGCACGCGACAATGATACGCCTCGGCGATATGAGCATCCGTCCAGGCCGGCCGGTCGGCATCGGACTGCAGCAGGATTTGAGCCCGACGAACCTTCTGCGATGTCCCTTTGAGCTTCTTGACCAACTCCCCACAGAATTGACGCTCATCCTCCGAGAGACGAACGATATACTTCTTGAGCATAGAAACCTCCTTGTTGTTGCAAGGAGCTTCCCACCTCAGGCCGCTTTCAACCAACCCCAATTCCTAGACTTGGAGCCGCACTAGCTTCAGGGCAGCTTTCCAACGTGTGTGTCCGCAAATGATCATTCCAGCGGCGTCAACCACGATCGGCTGACGGAAGCCGAACTCACGGATGCTGGCTGCTACCGCGTCGATGGCGTCGTCGTTGAGGCGAGGATTGCCAGGATACGGCTTGATGTCCGACAGCTTCCGCAACTCGATCTTCATGGGAGTACCTACACGTTCGGAACGTGCTGGTTACTCCGAGCTGCGGAGTGCGACCCCGGCAATCCAGGGCGGCCGCCAGGTGGCCCGTGCCGAAATATTACTGAACGAACGTCCCCGCAAGAGCCTCGGATACCAAACGCCCAGCGAAGTCTTCACCAAAAAATGCGCTGCATTTGAAGTTTGACTGCGCCAGCTTTTCAACGTAGGCGTGGTTGCGAAAACACTCCGGCAATTCTGGCTGCGGGTCGCTGTGGTGCGACGCGCTCTGCATGCGGTGAAAGGCGGCGTTCTTGGTTTCTCGCCAGTGCGGCTGATGAATCCCGTGACCGCCCCCCTCGGCCCGGGTCCGCATGCGGCCGCCATCGCAGAACACAGCCGCCAACGGCGGAGGAGAATCGACTTGGGTGGCAACGCGCGGCAGCGGCTGCTGCTCGTAGGCTTGCACGCGGCGATCCCGCTGGTCCGCCAGTTGTCCGCCGAACTGAGCGCCCAGTTGGTTCACCGTGCGCGCGGAAATCTCTATTTCACCCACGACTTGCAAGGCCGTGGCCGCCGCCTCGCACGAATCGGCAGTGCCGGCCATCAGCAGAATCCGCTGCAACAGCGTGGGGCTATAGGAATGCGCGTCGATCTTGAGCAGCGGACGTAGAGGGAAAAAAATCTCGACGGCAAGTCGAGCAGTGAGCCACCGGTTCGACCAGGTCGGCGGTGCCGCCGCGAACCTGGATCGCGCGTAAGCGGTGGTCGAGCGGACACCGCTTGCCGCAGCCTGGACACGGGTGCTCGGTCCCCAGGGATTCGGCCTGATCACCGGTCATCGTCTCGACGGCGCCTCGCACCAAAGACTTGGCAGCGGTGACAGCAAGTTCCTCCATCGTGAACAGGTCGACGTCCAGCCCCACGCCGTCGGGAAACACCTCACGCGCCAACAATTTACCCCACCCCTCCGCCAACTCCTCGATCTCACGCCGCCGTCGCTCGATCCGTTGTTCGCCAGCCATGTCCCGTCCCTCCTTGGACTTGGAACCCACTGTACAGCAAAATCGCCGACCGACAGCTTACCGCCACCAAGCCAAACTACGAACGTGTACTTACGCCCTGGCAGCGGAAACGACCTGGACATCGCTAGTGGTTTCGAGTAATTTCCCCCCCTCTTCACTTCTATCGTTTTCCATCCATTTCCATTTGCCTTGCGCGAGCGGGAGCACGGGATGCCTCCTGTGGCTACGCCTGCGACAAGCACGCGCTCCGTGCTTGCGCGGCTGCCAGACCTGGTTTTGCCGATCGGGATGATTGCCAGCGTGCTGGTGATCCTCGTGCCGTTGCCCCCTGCGCTGTTGGATTTGCTGCTAGCAGCAAACATCAGCGTCGCGGTCATCATGCTGCTGACGACGATCTACGTCCGCACGCCGCTCGAGTTCAGCATCTTCCCCTCGCTGCTGCTGGCCACGACGCTTGGCCGATTGGTGCTCAACGTCGCCACAACGCGCTTGATTCTCACTCGGGCCGAAACGCACGGACTGAATGCCGCCGGCGGCGTCGTCAGGGCGTTCGGCGAATTCGTGGCCGGTGACCGCATTGTCGTCGGGCTCATTATCTTTGTGATCATCGTGATCATTCAGTTCGTCGTCATCACCAAGGGCGCCACGCGCATCAGCGAAGTCGCCGCGCGGTTTGCCTTGGACGGCATGCCAGGCCGGCAGATGGCGATCGACGCCGACTTGAACGCCGGCATGATCGACGAGCACGAGGCCCAGCGACGGCGCACCGAAATCACGCAGCAGGCCGATTTCTTTGGGGCCATGGACGGTGCTAGCAAGTTCGTCCGCGGCGATGCCATTGCCGCCATTATCATCACGCTGGTGAACATCGTCGGCGGCCTGGTCATCGGCGTCGTCGAATCCGGCATGAGCCTTGCGCAAGCGGCCGAGATCTTTACGAAGCTCACGATCGGCGACGGTCTGGTGAGCCAGGTTCCCGCCTTCCTAATCTCATTGGCCGCCGGCTTGCTCGTGACTCGTAGCAGCAGCGAAATCAATCTGCCCGAGCAGTTCATGTCGCAGCTTTTTTCGCGGCCGCAGGCCTTGGCCGTTACGGGCGGGTTCTTGGGACTGCTGACATTCACTCACCTTCCAACATTGCCGCTATTGTTGATTGGCGGGGGCGCCGTCGGCCTGTCCGTGATGCTGTCGCGTAAGAAGCACGATGCCCAGGTTGCGGCGGTCGCCAAAGCCAAGGCGGACGAAAAGAAACCCGCCGAGGAACGCATCGAGGAGTATCTGGCCGTCGACCCTATGGAGGTCGAGATCGGCGTCGGCCTGATTCGCCTGGCCGACCCCAAACGGGGCGGCGACCTGTTGGAGCGCATTCAGCGCGTGCGGCAGAACGTGGCCGCCGATATCGGCGTGCTCATGCCGAAGGTTCGTATCCGCGACAACATGCGACTCGATCAGAACCAGTACCGCATTAAAGTAGCCGACATGCCTGTCGCCGACGGCACGGTCTATCCCACCATGCTGCTAGCGATGGACTCAGGTCTCACCAGCGGCAAAATCGCCGGCGTCGAAACGCAAGAACCGGCGTTTGGCACCGCGGCTGTGTGGATTCAGCCGCGCGATCGCGATCAGGCGGAACTGTTGGGCTACACGGTGGTCGAGCCCGTGAGCGTCGTGGCCACGCATCTGACCGAAGTCGTTCGCAAGCACGCCGACGAATTGCTCACGCGCGACGCCGCCAAGCACCTGATCAACGAACTGAAGACCACGGCGCCGGCCGTTGTCGACGAACTGATCCCGAGCGTCATGAAGCTGGCCGAGGTGCAGCAGGTGCTGCAGATGCTCCTGCGCGAGGGCGTGCCCATCCGCCAATTGGGCCCCATCCTCGAAACGCTTGGCGACTACGCACCGCGCTCGAAAGACCCGATCCTGCTTACCGAATATGTCCGGCACCGCATGGCCCGCACCATTTGCACACGCTACCGCGACCAGCAGGGACGGCTGCACGTGGTGACGCTCGACCCGGCGCTCGAGGATCGCATTCGCGCGGGCTTCGATCACACCGAGCGCGGCATGTTCATCCGCATGTCGCCCCAGGCCATCGAAGTCACCTGCCGACAGATCGCGGGCGAGCTCGAGCGGCTCACGATTGCCAATCATCCGCCAGTCGTGCTGGTGAGCCCGCAGATCCGCGCCGCACTGAAGCAGATGACGATGTCGCACCTGCCGCAGCTTGTGGTGCTCAGTTACAACGAAGTCACGCGCGACACGCAGATCGAATCGGTGGCAATGGTGGGCGACGCCGTGCCGGCGAGGTAAGCCTTTGGCAAATCAGTTTCCAACGTTTAGCCGTCGCGGCCACGCGGTCGCAAAAACCAAAACCCTTGCGGAAATGACATGGAAGTTAAAACCTATCGCGCCAGCTCGATGCAAGAAGCGTTGCAGTTGGTGCGGCGTGACTTGGGCCCTGCGGCCGCGGTGCTGCACACGCGCGATGTGCCGTTGAGTCGCCTGCTGGCATGGCTGCCTGGCATGCGGCGGATTGAAGTCACGGCCTCTGCCGATGTGATCGTCCCCAGCCGCTTGCCGCCACGACCGGCGCCGGCGCCCACCCCGGTCATTCCGCAGGCGCCGCTGATGCGCGAGGCAAAGAGCCTCGTCCGTGACGAAGTCCGCGGTCAGCTCAACGAGTTGCAGGCCATGGTCGAAGACCTCTGCCGCCGGACGCGCACCGGCGGCAACCAGGATCTGCCCGCCTCGCTATTTGGCCTCTACACCGATCTGATTGACGCCGATGTGAACGAAGAATTGGCACGCGAGTTGGTCGAGCGCGTTCGAGTTGAGATCTCCGGCGTGGAGCTCGATGACGCGGTATTGGTCAAAGCCCATATCTGCCGCATGATCGAGGACGAGATCGAGGTTCGCGGCCCCATTGAGTTAACGCCGGGCCATTGCCGCCTGGTCGCGCTCGTAGGGCCAACCGGAGTGGGCAAGACCACAACGATTGCCAAGCTGGCCGCCAACTATCACTTGCGCGAGAAGCGCAAGGTCGGGTTGATCACCGTCGACACGTATCGTATCGCCGCCGTCGAACAACTGCGCACGTATGCCGACATCATCGACCTGCCGATGAAAGTCGTCTCCACGGCCCGCGAAATGCGCGACGCGGTGCGTGCGATGGCCGATCTGGATCTCGTGTTGCTCGACACGGCCGGCCGCAGCCCCAAGGACGAAGTCAAGATTCGCGAACTGAAGGCCCTCTTGATCGAAGCCCAGGCAGACGAAGTCCACCTGGTGCTCTCCAGCGTTTCCAGCGCCAGCGCGCTCACGAGCACAGCCGAACGCTTTGCCGCAGCCGGCACCACGTCGTTGGTGCTCACCAAGCTCGACGAGGCCACGGGACTGGGCAACTTGCTGCCGCTGCTGCGGACCAGCAAGCTGCCGTTGAGTTATCTGACCAACGGTCAGAATGTGCCCGACGACATCGAACCGGCCGATTCTCGCCGGCTGGCGCGAGTTGTGTTGGGCATGGATGTGGACGCTAATCGATGAGCCGGACGTGTTGATTTCTAGCAATACGTTTGCCGCGATTCATCGTTCGTTCATCGGCCATCATTTTTCGACGATCCGTTCAGGACTGCCATGTACGATCAAGCCAATCACCTAAGAAAGCTCGTTCTCGCCGGCGGCGACGATCGCCGTCCGCCCGCGGGCAACGCTCCACGGCTCATTGCGATCAGTGGTGGCAAGGGGGGCGTTGGCACGACGACGTTGGCGGTCAACCTGGCCACGGCATTGGCCCGCGACGGCCGTCGCACGTTGTTGGTCGACGCCGACCTGGAGGGCGCCGATGTGGCCACACTTTGCCGGCTAGACGACGGCTATACCGTGGCCGACGTGCTCTCCGATCGACGCACCGTTCACGAGGCGATCCAACGCGGCCCTGCCGGCGTGCAGGTGTTGCCCGGCGCTTGGGCGCCCGGCCGTTTGTCGAGTTTCTCGCCGGCTGCGCAGGACCGATTTGTCCGCCAGCTACGCGGTTTGGGCGCGCATGCCGATTTCGTGATTCTCGACGTCGGTTCGGGCTTGAGCCCCGCCGTGCGTTCGTTTTGGCAGGCTGCCGATTGCGTCATGCTGGCGACGACGCCCGAGCTTGTCTCGGTAATGGACGCTTACGCATCGATCAAAGTACACCTGGAGGGTCGCGAGTCGTGCAGCGTGTATTCGCTGGTGAACTTCACGGATGACGAAGCGGTCGCCACGGACGTCCACGCGCGGTTGGCACGGGCTTGCCAGCGATTCCTGGGCGTGTCGGTCGTGGCCGCGGGTCAGGTCCCCGAAGACCCGCGCATCTCGGAAGCGGCACGGCGGGGCCGGCCATTTTTCCTGGAGTTCCCAGATTGCCCGGCGACGCGGCGGATCGAAGAGATCTCACAGCGATTGATTGCCGACGCTCAGAACCGTGCAGTAGGCGAGGTCGCGTCGTGGTCCCGACCATCTCAGCACACGGCACTCAGCGCGTGAGTCCTATCCCGTGCAGTCAGTGGCGCACAAAGCAGAGTGGTATTCTCCCGATCGATCCGAATGGAATGTGCTAATAAGATTTGGCATCGTGGTTGTTGGTTCTTTTCATTGCCCAGGCATTCATGCCTGGGACTGCGATCCTCCTGTAACGTCGTCGTCTGCGAATGGGATAACGCTCCACCGAGGCCATCCCGCCCTGAAGGGCGTTTACAACAACTGCATTCGAGAACGATTCCCCAGTCATGAATGCCTGGGCTAGTGAAAAGTGACCATCAAAAATCCGCGCACTACGTATGCAAATCAGCGTTCGCAGTTCGACATCTCGATGGCACACCCACATGCACACAACCGTCACAACCAGAAAAATGTGCAAAACAAATTCAATCGACAAGGTCCAAAAGGCCGATACTACAACTGACTGTCGGCACACGTCGTGCTGTCAAAATGTATCGGATAGTTCGAGTTTGACGGGTACCGCGGGAGGGCGTCGCTGGTGGGTCGTGCTTACTCCGGCGTCCTGGGTCACGTGGGCTTTCTCACGTCGCTGGCGCGAGGCCTGGTTCAAGGCGGCTCCACTCAGTCGGTTCTGCTGCAAGCCTGGCTCAGTCTGCTGGCCTTTGCCGCGATCGGCTACGTGGTGGGTCGGTTGGCCGGCTGGGTCGTCGAGGAGTCCGTCCAGGCCAAGCTGTCGGCGGAGCTAGCGGCCCTGCCAATCGACGCACAGACACCACGCGAAGCTGCGACAACCTAAGCATCGATCGAAGAATCGCACCGCGATCCACAACTCGACTATCACGCTACGAAGCCAGACGCACTCACGGAGGATTGCATGGTAACCACGGTCGCGCCCGAAGACGTGACGCAGCTCTGGACGACCTTTAAGGTCGACATCACCAACGAGCCGCTGCGCAATCGGCTGGTCGAGATGTATTTGCCGCTGGTCAAGTACAACGGCGAGCGGATTTGGTCTCGACTGCCTGAAGGAGTCGAGCTCGACGATCTTATCTCGGCCGGCGTCTTTGGACTGATGGACGCGATCGACGCCTTCGATCTTTCGCGCGGCGTCAAGTTCGAGACGTACTGCGTGCCTCGCATCCGCGGCGCCATGCTCGACGAGCTGCGCACCATGGACTGGGTGCCGCGCTTGGTCCGCTCGAAGGCCAGCAAGCTCAACGAGGCCGTCAAATCGCTCGAGGCCCGGCTCGGCCGGCAGCCCAGCGAGATCGAGCTTTCCGAGCGGATGGGCATCAGCGTTGCCGAGCTCGAAAAGATGATGCTCGACGCCAATGCCGTCAATCTCATCAGCCTGAACAAGAAATGGTACGAGACCGACAGTTATAAGGATGTCCGCGAGATTGACATTCTGGAAGACAAAAAGGGCGAGGACCCCACGCGCCGCATTCAGAAGAACGATCTGATGCGCTTGGTCACCAAGGGCCTCAATCGCAACGAGCGGCTGATCATCATTCTCTACTACTACGAAGAGCTGACCATGAAGGAGATTGGCGCGACGCTCGATCTCTCCGAAAGCCGCGTCAGCCAGATGCACAGCTCGATCGTACAGCGGCTGCAAAGCCAACTCGAACGCCGCCGGCCCGAGTTCAGTACCTGAGCCGAATATCAACTGTCCCTAGTGACCGCAATCGTTCGTAGTGACCGCATTCAGTGCGGTCCGGGCGCCGGCCGACGTGGCGTCTCTCGGATCGCCGCGGCGTCCGTATTGAGACTTCCGGACCCGATAAATCGGGTCACTACGAGCGGCGGGTTTTACCGCGACAGCAACACGGCGAAGTACGCTAGAATGACGAGCATGGCGGCGCAAAGTCCCAGCACCGTGGCCACGATGCGCGAATCCATGGGCTCGTGCTTCACCGGCTCGGCCGGTCGAATCCCCGAGCCAAAATCGTGGCCGCACCATTCGCAACGGGCCAGATAGCCGGGCACAAACGGTTCGTCGCACAGCGTGCAGACCAACATTGGTTCGAGCGGCTCGCTCTCAGCGATGCTGCTACGAGGCGGTGGATCGCCCAGCGGAAAGTCGGCACGGGCCGTCTGGCACACTGGACATACGGCCAGACGCGCGCGCCCGCAATCGGGACAGCGCATCGAATCAAGCGATGCCTGGTCGACCGGCTCGGCCGGTCCCTCGTGATCGTCTTTCGGCATTTCCAGCGAGCCACCTTCCGCCTCAAATTGTTCAACGATCGTAAAAGCTGCTTCGGCGTCGTGCTCGGCGACTACGACGCGGCCGGCAGCCGTCCATCCCGGCGGAATATCGCCCACGGCAATCTGCATGGCATCGTTGACCACAAAGGCTTCGATGCCGGCTTCCTCGAGCCGACTGCGCACCATGTACACGAGCTCGCGCCGCTCGTCGGCAAATACGATGGTGAGCTTGTCACTCATAAACTCGTATCCGCCGGAAAGAGCACCAGCACGTGCATCGTCGGCCCCGGCAGAAACGGCGTGCGTGCGCCGTGAGACCAGGCCGAATGCCCGTCAGCATAGTGGGGCGACAACGGATGTCCACTTTGGCCGCAGGGCATGTGGAAGTAGCCTTGCTCTTCGTGGCCCGGCGAGACGGCCATCCGCTGCGACGCGCCGACGGCAGGACCTTGGATGCGCGGCATGTTCGCGGTATCGCCCGGCAAGGGTTCGCCTGGCATGTCGAGCCAAGGGCTCAAACGAGGCACCGCCCTGCTCAAGGGATGTTGGATCTTGGTCGTGTTGTACTCGCCCCAGGTACAGTCGGCCAGCGACTTGCCATTGGGCGCGAGACCGTCGATCGTGGCGTCCAGCGTCGCCAGCAGCATGGCATCCCACGTCAAATAGCGAGGGTCGAGCAAATGCGGCGGTCGCTCGGTGATCAACTGCCAGACAGGTCCTTCGCTGCGGTCCTGGCGCGCCAAGTCGAATTTGGCGTCGGCCTTCTTGCACGTCTGGGTGAGCGACGTGATTACTTGTTTGATCACCGCCTGTCGAAAGCTGCGCACGATCCGGAAACCGGCTGAATCAATGGCCGCGCGGCCACCCCAGTTCTCGACAAGCTCGCGAGCCTCTTGGCGTCGCGCATTGTCGGCGATCGCCTCGGCCGTAAGCAGACTCAGCAGCAACTCCTGCCACGGTTCGAGAAACACGGCGCGATCGTCCAGTTGAATGTCGAGCATGTCGGCCTCGTCGGCCTTGTCCACGGCCAGCAGGTCGTCGCGAATCTGGCTCGCCCGCGCCCCCAGGTCGTAGCCGCCGTCGCCCAGCGTTGCCAGCATCGGGCCGTCGACGACGCGGGCATTGGCCGTCCAGATACGTCCATTGGCCGGATTGACGATCCGCGGATATTCTTCGGGCGTGAGCCAACCATCCCATTTGCGAGCGCCGTCGGCCCACGAGCCGGGCAAGCGGCCGTCGAAACCGACGCGGCGCGGAATACGGCCCAGAATTGTCCACGCAATGCCACCTGTTCGATCGGCAACCACAAAGTTCTGCGCGGGCGAGCCACTCTCGTTGGCCACACGCATCGCTTCGTCCAATGTGCGGGCCGACTCCAGCCGCAGCGCGCCCATATTCACGCCCTGAGGGTCGTGGGCGACCCAGCGCAATGCCCGCGGGCGATTCAAATGGTCGTGGTCGACAATCGGTCCCCAAATCGTCGAGACGACCTCCAAGGTCTCATCCGCCCCGCCCTTGACTTTGATTATCTCGTCATGATGCTCGAACGCTCGCGGTCCATCGGGCGTTCGATACGTTTTCTTGTCGTTCCCCTCGGGTTCGACGATCACCAGATCGACCCAGTCTCCTTCGCTATTGGTGAAACCCCAGGCGATGTGGCCGTTGCTGCCGACGACCATCGCGGGCGTGCCGGGCAGAGTGGCGCCGGTGATCTGTTGTTGGCCGCCAGGGTCGTCCTTATCGCCCCACACAAACGACGCGCGATACCACACGTGCGGCACGCGCAACCCCAAGTGCATATCGTCGGCGACAATGGCACGCCGATCGCTGGTATGGCTGCCCGCGACGGCCCAGTTGTTGCTGCCGGGCTTGAAGTGATCGAGGTCGTCAGAATTTGGGAGAGCAAAAATGTTGGGGGGCGGGCGTCTCGCCCGCCTTGTAGCGTCCGCCAATTCCAGGCGGGCGGGACGCCCGCCCCCCAAGTGGTCGTTTCGCGCGCTGGTCGTCGGCGGCGTCGTCCGCAAATCGAAGACTTCACCCGACGGCGTGGGCGGCACGGCAAACGCCTCTCCTTGCAGGGGCGCGTCCCATTTCGTCCCGCGCGGAGCGAGAAAGTCGAACATCGGCTCGGGCAGCAGGTCGTGCAGTACGCCCAGCGTCGATTCGTCCTCGGCATCCTCGCCTTGCAGGTCGAGGTACATCGAGAACATCACCAGCGCCGAGTCCTCGGCCCGCCACGGCGCGGGTTCGACATCGAGCAGCAGGTACTCGAACGGCTTCTTCCTGAGCGCTGCGAGCCCGGCGTTGACCCCTTCGGTGTAGGCCGCGAGGATGGTCCGATCGTCATCGGGCGCGGTGGCCAGCATGCGGCCGGCCACATCGCGGAATCGATGAACCCGCGATTTTCGATCGACTTCAATGACGGCCGACCCGACGATCTCGGCCAGCTCGCCGGCGGAATTTCGCCGCAGTAGGTCCATCTGAAAGAAACGATCCTGGGCGTGGACAAAACCCGTCGCATAGGCCAGATCCGGTCGGTTCTTGGCGTGGATCGTGGGGATTCCCAGCTCGTCGCGTTCGACTCGCACCGGGGCCGCGATGCCGACCACCTCAAGCTGACCGTCGAGCCGCGGCAGGCTGCCCGTCAATTGGCTGCGAACCCAAACTCCGCCGCCAATGCCAGCCAGGATCAAAATGGCGAGTACGACGGCCAAGACGCGGAGAATTCGCTTGCGCATGAGGCGGAGTTTGGCTGGGTTAAAGGGAATCCGCGAGAGTTTGGCTCAGCAAATTCTCACTCACGAATTTCGCTGGGGAGTCAAAAGCTGAAAATCTCACAGCTATTGAGAAACTTCGAGCCGAAGACGCTGCTGCCGCCAATTACCAATACGCCGCCGTCGGGCAACACGGCCGCGCGATGGTTTCGGCGCGCGACGTTCATCGGCGCGGCGGTTCGCCAGGATTGGGTGCTAGGATCGAAAAGTTCCGCGGTTTTGAGTTCCAAGCCCCCTTCCGCGACTCCTCCGGCTACGAGGACTTGTCCGTCGGGCAACCGCGCGATCGAAAAGCCGCCGCGCGCGGCCATCATCGGTTCGGTGTCGCTCCAGCGGCCGGACTTCGGATCGTAGATCGCCGCGCTGGACAGGTAGGTTCGCTTGCGGGAGCGCCCCGTGTAGCCTCCGACGACGAGGACGCGGCCGTCGTTCAATTTGACCTGGCCAAACCACGCCCGAGCCAAGGGCAGTTCACCCGACTCTTGCCACTGACCCGTCGCAGGATCGTAAAGTTCGGAGCCGGCTATGAGTGTGTCGGCGTTTTGATCCCGATATCCGCCGACCGCCAGCACGCGACCGTCGTCCAATAGTGTTGCTTGCTGCTGATACCGCGGTGCGGTGAGTGAACCTGTCGGCGTCCATTTGCCGGCAGCGGGATCGTAGATTTCAGCAACGGCGTAAACTTTGCCGTTGTCGGTGTACCAGTCGATGCCGCCGGCGACGAGCACACGGCCGTCGGCCAATCGCGTGGCGACGGGGTCGCGACCCACACTGAGAAGTCCAGCGTCGCTCCACTTGCCCGTGGCGGGGTCATAGAGATCCGCGCCGCGGATGACTTCGGTGTTGCTGTGTCCACCCGCGAGCAGCACTCGGCCATCTTGTAAAAGCGTGGCCGAGTTACCGCTGTTCCGCGCCTGGCGCAGCGAGCCGGTATTGCTCCATTTTTTGGTTGCCGGATCGAATAGCTCCGTGCTGGCGATCGATTTGCCGTCCAACGGATGTCCCGACACGGCTAGGATCCGCCCGTCCTTCAACCGAACGCCGCCGCCATACTCGCGGCGCTCGCTCATGTCGCCGGCGTGTCGCCATCGCCCCAAGTGCTTCTGTTGATCTGAGATCTTGCCGGCGTTTTGGCCTCGGACATCACCTGCAACAAGCACCGCGGTAGCGAACATCGTCATTGCAGGGAGACGGAATTGCATGGATCGGCGATCCTTTTCCGGCAATTGACGCGGAACCGATTCCTACGCTAATGCTCGGACGCGAAGGGCTCGTGCGAAGTTCTCGCTCGCGATCAATTCTACACGATCTGGTCAATGATCGCGCGCTCTTCGAGAATAAAGCGCGGACGGCCCGACAGGTCTGCGAAGGTCTGCGCGGGATCGATTCCCAGGTGCCGATAGGCCATGGCCAGTACGTTCTCGGGCCGATAGGGGAGACTCACGGGCACTTCGCCCTTGCCGTTGGATTCGCCAAAGACGCCGGGCTTCAATCCCCCGCCGGCGAGCAGAACGCTCATGACCGATCCCCAGTGATCGCGTCCGGCGGTCTTGTTGAAGCGGGGAGTGCGGCCGAATTCCCCCATCGCGACGACCAACACGTGCTTTTGCAGGCCGCGATCGTAGAGATCGCTCACCAGCGCCGCGATCCCACGATCGTACTCCGCGCCGATGCCGTCCATTGCTTGCGGTAAATTCGCGTGATTGTCCCAGCCAGGCGCGGAAACCGTTACGCAGGTAACACCGGCCTCGACCAATCGCCGTGCCAACAATAGGCTTTGGCCGACTGTCGTGCGGCCATATCGATCGCGGAGCTTGGGCTTCTCGCGCGCGATGTCGAATGCTTTTTGCGCTTGCGACGCCGTGAGCATATCGAACGCCTGTTGCGAGAACTGATCGATGGCCGGCGCTGACCCCTGGAGATCGACGAGTTGCCGCCGTGTGTCGAATTTGGCCAGCAATGTTCGGCGCGACGTCAGTCGGTCGACCGTGAGCGATTTGAGAAGCGAAAGATTTCGGACCTCGAACTTCGCGCCGTTGGGGTCCGCGGCGGTCTCAAACGGAGCGCACGCCCGTCCCAGTTGCGCGGCGCCGCCGTTGCGCATCACATGCGGGATGGCTGCGTAGGCCGGCATGGCCGGATGATTCGGCCCGCGGAACCGCGCGGCCACGGCGCCGATGCACGGCATCTCATTGGCGCCCCCCTTAGCGCCCGTCTTGTAGTAGCCCGTTTGAGCGAGATGGCTGGATGGATCGTGGTTGCTGCTCTTGTGTTGGATCGAACGAATGATCGTCAGTCGATCGGCGATCTTGGCTTGCTCGGCCATCGCTTCGCCGAAGTGGAAGCCAGGCAATTTAGTCGCGATCGCCGACATGGGGCCGCGGTAGTCGACGGGCGCATTGGGCTTGGGATCGTAGGTCTCGAACTGCGTCGGCCCGCCGGCCAGCTCGACGAAGATCACCGACGTGGGCGGGTTGCGGTCAGCGACGTTTCCAGCGGCTCGGGCTCTTAGGACCTCTGGCAGTGTGAGGCCGCCCATGCCGAGAACGCCGGCTCGGAGAAAGCCGCGACGCGAGAAGGCGTCGAAGCGTGAGGGGATCCTCTGACTGTCGCCAAGTCCGTCGAAATCCGACATGAGATTCCTCCTGGAGCAGGACCTACGGCAACTCCACAATTCGCATACGGAGTTATTATCGGCGGGAATGGCGTTCGCGGCGAGGCGGATGCCATCTCGAGGGTGGATCCGCGAGTAGGGCCGGTCGCCGCCATTGCCAAGGCTCTCATTGTACCGCGATTGGGCAGGGCTTGTCGATATTGGGCCGGCCCCTGGCATTGGGATATCGAGCATTGCTTGTCAAGGCGGGTGGGCATCGTTGAGGTTCGGCGAGCCGGATGCATAAGCTTCCGGGTTGGTGACTTCAAGCGGTGTCTGGAACCGTTGGCAAGCTCCTGCGCACCACTAGCAAGCGGCCCGATTGCCAACTGTTCCTGACACCTTCCGGCGCGCAAAAGCGCGCACTTTTGCGCACTTTTGCGCACTTTGCGCGTTGGTGCGCGCTTTTGCGCAATTCGTAACTGCAACGGCGGCAAGCGGTTGACTTCGGTTTTCACGATTTGCGCGCGAATTTCGCGCGCGTGCGCGAGAAAAAAATCGTGCTGATCGCGCTCGCAACAATTTCCGCCAAAGTTAGGGCGAGCGGGGAATCGGCATTGCGCAGCGCAAGCGATTGTCGCCTTTCGGTTTGCCCCGTTGCCGCGCGATTGACTTCGTGACGTAAGCGCGAAGACTTTCATGAGATCGCTCGTTCTCAATAGCGCGCGGAATCCGCGCCGGCTGGGCCGCGCGATTTTTAAACGCGCGGCCGGGTTCGCCGTCGAGACGTGAATTTTGATCACTATCCCAACGAAGAAGGAGTATCAAAAGTTCCTTGGATCGCGCGGATCATTGTGGCGCGGTCAGGAGACCGGCCACAACAATTCTCATCGTGGCGCGGTCAGGAGACCGGCCACAACGATTCTCTCACGGACGCTTCCACGACCGCTGAGCACCACCGATGCATGTCGAACAGACCGTAGGTCAGGGCTCGCCCTGACGGGCAGCGGAGTGGGGGTGCAAGTCAGGGCAAGCCCTAGGGCCAGCGCATATCAAAGTCGTTTGGGAGTCAGAACTTCGGTGAGGAACTGGGTATTCAGTCCGCAGCGAATCATCTTGCCACGAGTGCTGTCTTTGATCGGATGACGTTTGAGCATCGTGATGGCGAATCGTCGCAGCCAGCTCAGATTGTTGCCGAGCGTTCGTTCGCGCGTGCGACTGTCGTCTTCGCGAAAGTTGACATCCAGCACCCAATGCATGGACTCGATCCCCCAATGTCCGCGAACCGCTTCGCTGAAGCGTTTGCCGCTGAGATAGCGGCTGAGAATATAGAACCGGATTTCGCCCGTTTCGCGACCATCGGCATGCTGCGCCACTCGCAGCGAGTAACCGATCGCCTTGACCCACGGCCACTCTTCTTTGACTGCGAAGTCCGCCGGAATCCTGGTGAGATAATACGATCGTTCATCCCGTCGTCCGTGAGCTTCTTCGCTCGTCTCGTGGCTCCGATACTGGATGTCTTCCAGGTCCCGTTCCAAATGCCTTTCGAAGTGCGATTGAATCGCCTCTCGAAGCTTCGGCTGATTGTCTTTCACGGCGATCACGAAGTCGCCGCCCCCTTCGACGATGTCTTGGGCGATCTCTTTCTGGCAGCCCATGGCGTCGATGGTGATCAACGCGTTCGGCAGATCGATCTGCTGCAAAAGTTGCGGAATGGCTGTGATCTCGTTCGATTTCTCTTCGGTGGCCACCTGGCCCAGGGCAATCCCGTCTTCGCTCGCCCAGGCGCTGACGATGTGCAACGCTCCGAGGCCTTTCGCCGCGTCATGCGATCTCCGATTGGTCTTGCCGTCGATGGAGATGATCTGTTGCCGACCACTCTCATCAGTCGGAATGGTTTGCGCAACCCAATTCTGAAAGCACTTCTGAAAAGCCTCCGGCCGCAACGCCATCAACAGCCGGCGAATGCAATCACGCGACGGAATTCCATGCGGAAGCGCGAGGTACGATTTCAGCCAGTCCACTCGGTTCGCGGCCCAGCGATGAATGGCCGTCGGCCCGTCGCAACCACACATGATTCCGCACACCGCGATCACGATCACATCTCCCAACAGATGCTTCCGATTCCGATGATGTCGGGGATCGGTCAGAGACTCGTAGTACGAACCAATCGATTCCACGTTTACGACTTTGGCCGCCATGCCAGACATCCCGAAACAAGGTCGGCGAACTCGCCGCGCGATCTTCCGTCGCGCGAACCTGCGAGCACCGCCATGTTCCAAGATGTACCATCTCTCCGTAAATCGCGCCAGTCTGCGTGAACTGCCTATTTATGCGCGCTGGCCCTGGGGCAAGCCCCAGCCCTTTCAAGCTGTCAGTTAATGCAGTGCTGGCGTTCGTTTTCGCTCGTTTAGGATTTTTTGGGTGGAGACATGTCCGCGGCCTTTTTTACTTTTGGATTTCGGTGGTTT
>Ga0163144_10010245_pt1 | contig 20012 bp, 20 predicted proteins | sample OliLak19BULKMAT1_FD_123175 | JGI IMG/M metagenome (GOLD analysis project Ga0163144, IMG submission 123175) | Freshwater microbial mat bacterial communities from Lake Vanda, McMurdo Dry Valleys, Antarctica - Oligotrophic Lake LV.19.BULKMAT1 | ecosystem: Environmental > Aquatic > Freshwater >... | reverse complement strand
GGCATGGATCTGAACGAAATGCTCTCGGGGCTGTCCCAGCATCTGCCCGATGTCGTCAATCAGTTCACGCCACAGGGTCGGCTCCCGCAGACGAACGAACTGCAGGATCTGCTCGGTCAGTTCCTGGGCGGCCGCCGCTAACCTGGTTCGCCACGGCAGCCTGAGCATCGGCTGACCGCAACAAAATCGCCCGCGGCATCGCTGCCGCGGGCGATCTTGCATTCAGCACCGTTCAAATTCAGCGCCGTTCAAATTCAGCGCCGTTCAATAGGTCGCGCGGCCGCCGGAGATATCGAACACGGCGCCGGTGGAGAAACTCATCTCCTCGCTGGCCAGCCAGCAGATCATCGACGCCACCTCCTCGATCTTGCCGAAACGGCCGATCGGGATCTTCGACAGCATGAACTGGATATGGGCCTCGGTCATCTGCTTGAAGATGTCCGTCTCGACCGCCGCGGGCGTGATGCAGTTGACGCGGATATTGGTCTTCGCGAGTTCCTTGGCGAGCGACTTCGTCAGTCCGATCAACCCGGCCTTGGCCGCGGAATAGGCCGAGGCGTTGGGGTTGCCCTCCTTGCCCGCGACCGACGCGATGTTGACGATCCGGCCGTAATTCTTCTCCATCATCATCGGCACGAGCGCGCGCGAGCAGAGGAACGGTCCGTTGAGATCGATGTCGATGACCTTGCGCCAATCATCGGGGTTGTACTCCCACACCGGGACGTTCGGCCCGGTGATGCCCGCGTTGTTCACGAGGATGTCGACCTGACCCATCTGGCCGATCGCCGCCTGCGCCGCGGCGGTGACCGACGGCACGCTGGAGACATCGACGATCGTCGTGTGCACGGTGCCTTTCCCGGCGAGGCGCTTGGCTGCCGCGTCGAGCGCCGGTGCATCGGCGTCCCACAGGCAGACCTCGGCGCCGGAACCGAGCATGCGTTCGGCTGCGGCGAGCCCGATGCCGCGCGCCCCGCCCGTGATCACGGCCTTGCGCCCTTCGAGATCGATCTTGTTCATGTCTTGCTCCCAGATCATTTGCGACAGACGGGTATTGTGCGAAGCGTGGTCGATTGCGGCAAGTGCGCTCGTCAGCAGCGCGGCATCACGCGCCGCACACAATCGAGGTCACGCAGAAACCGCTCGCGGCGCAGCTTCGCGAAGTGTAGCGGAAAATCATCCGAGCGGGCCGCTTCGTCGATTGCTTGCAGTGTCCCTTCATCATCTTCGTGCCAATAGCCGACAAGCATCTCCGTCGTCTTGCCCTTTGCGCTCGGCCAGATGTTGTATTCGGCGCCCGGTGGCCCGCTGCGCCCTTGAAGTCGTCGGCGCTCACCCAGGAATCCCTTGAAGCCATAAAAGGCATCGTCGTGCGGGAGCGCGTCGAGACGGAAGCGCGCCTCGGTCTGCGCCTCGGTGACGTCGTCCGCCGACAGCCAGGGCTTTCCTCGTCCGGTCACGAGATACCGCATCGTTTCGGGATTGGGCATGGGGATCGCACGGCGCAGCACGCGACCATCGCGGTGGATGTACAGCTCGTTGGAGCGGATCGCGACGTCGAGGACCGGGCGGCCATCGTCGGGCCATGGCAGATCGCGGCCGAACAGATGCGTGCGGTGCCCGTTGTGCTGCTGCAGCGTCAGCGCCACCGGCCGCATCGTCTGGTCGAAGGCGATCGTCGCGGCCGTGTAGTGATCCAGCTGGTGCCAGTCGTCGAGATCGGCGATCAGCCCGAGCGCAAGTTCTTCCCAACTGGCCATCGCGCTGGGCAAACCGGAGACGCGAAACACGGCGCTGTAGGTGAGGTAGGTCCACGGCGCGCCATCGGGCTCTGGGCCCGCGCGGCGCTCGACGCGGCCAAGAACGGTTGGTGTGGCTGGTCCCTGCAGCGGTTCGTGGACAAACTCGACGCGCGGCCGATCGCGCACGGCGTTGAGTTGGGTGCGGTCGGGATCGCGCGCGATCAGCCGTCCCTCGCCATCGAGCAGGCGACCATGCGCGATGTAGTCCTCGTAGAATCCGATCAGCCCGGGATGGCCGGGCGGCAGCATGAATCGCGGGGCGTGGCGCGCCAGAAGCGCGCGCTCCTCCTCGCTGGGGGCTTCGCGACGCGGCGGATTGGCGGTGAAGTAGCGGTCGAATCCGGCGCGCTGCGAGAAGTTCGTCTGTGGCGGCGAGCACGCGGCGAGCGCGACGATGGAGGCGGCGGCCAGGCCACGACGAAGCGCATTAGGGCGCATCAGCGAACCCCGCGTTTGAGTGCTGCGAACGCCGCGCGCCAACCGCCTTCGTCGAGGAAATGCGTGGCGATCACGCCGCCGCCGATGATCGAGAGCAGCGTGAGGAAGGATCCGAGCGCGAGCGTCGCCGCACCGGTGATGCCTTGGCCGATCGAGCATCCCAGCGCGAAGACACCGCCGATGCCCATGAGGCTGGCGCCAGCCAGGTGGCGCAGGAAGTCGCCACGATCGGTGAAGACCTCGATCTTGAAACTGTTCGCGAGCTTGGCGGAGGCGGCGGCGCCGACGATCACGCCAAGACATGTCGCGACGCCGAAGCCGAGCGGCGTCCCCGTGAACAGCATCGCATAGATGATCGTATCGCCGATCGGCGCCACGAAGGTCAGCGACGCCAGCGCCGCTGGCGTGAACTCGTCGTGACCGAGAATGCCGGTCACCGCCCAGCCGGCGACGACCAGCGCGCCGACGATGATCCCGGCGACGATCGGACGTGACCGGATCCGTTTCATGTCGCCGCGGCAGGCCCAGGCCGCGATGCCCAGGGCGAGTGTGGCGGCGAGAGCGGCGCGCATATGCGCGTTGCCGGGCGCCAGCAGATCGGGCAGGGCCTGCCCGCGTGGCAGCGTGAGCGTCGTGGCGTCGATCAGCGCGAGGCGAAGCGGCGCCAGCACGCCGCGCAGCGTCGCATAGGCGGTGATGCCGAGGACGAGCACGACGATCAGCGATTTGAGATTTCCGGCGCCGAGCCGGGCGAGCGCGCGGCTGCCGCAGCCTCCGGCCAGGGTCATGCCGATGCCGAAGGCGCAGCCTCCCGCGACATGGCCCAGCCATGTCAGGCGTGATCCGGTGTAGATCGCGCGCGACAGATCGATGGCGCCGATCACTTGCAAGAGCTGGGTCCCCAGCATCGCAACGGCGATCGCCATGAACCAGCCGCGCAGACGCGACGTGTCGCCCAGCGCTATCCAATCGCTGATCGCGCCCATGGTGCAGAATCCCGTGCGGTCGATGACGGCGCCGAAGGCGACGCCAATGGCGAAGCCCCCCAACGGGACGCGGAACGCAAGCAGGTCATCCATCGGAATTCGGCATCTCGTCCTGCACGGCCCGCGATCGCGCGGGCGTTGCGATTGCTTTATAGGTCGCGACTTCGATGCGCGCCAAGCCGTGCGTGAAACTGGCCGGTCGGAGGGTCTCCTCAGATGCCTACGCTGCTCGACGTCAAAGGATTGAACTGTCCGCTTCCCGTGCTGCGCGTGAAGAAGCGGATCAGGGATCTGGCCATCGACGAGACGTTGCGGATCCTCGCGACGGACCCCGGCGCGCCGCGTGATGTGGAGGCGTTCTGCGCCGCCAGCGGCAATGAGTTCCTCGGCACGCACGAGGAAGCGGGGGTATTCGTGATCGAGATCTGCCGACGCAGGTGAGCGCCTCGGCCGCGCCATCCACGACGCCGGCCTTCGCGCTGACTGCATGGCAGGTGGTGGTCGGTGGCGCGCCGATCTTCATCGGCTGGATCATGCTCGAGGGATTCGATGTGTTGCAGCCCGGTGTGGAGGCGCTGTCGTGGCGCGGCATCGTGGGCACGCTTTATGCCTCTACCATCCCGATGATCTTTCGCCACTGGGGATGGACCCGCGTGCTGCAGATCTTCTCAGCTTCGGTGGCCGCGATCGGGACGCTGCTGATCGGCGAGAGCATCGGCGCCACCGAGATGGCGTCGCTCGGCATGATCATCACGGCCCTGACGATCACGCTGGCGCCGCGCCTTCCCGGGCGAGGCGCGCGTTAGTCAATCCGACTGGCCGCGGCCGCCCTGCTTCGCCCCGTCGGCGGGCGGCGTCGTCAGTTGCTGCTGCTTGCGGCGCCTGGCGAAATAGCTGCCAGCGACGACCAGCGTGAACATGGCCAGCATCGTCAGGCCGAATGCGAGGACGATGTTGCCGATCATGCGTTCCAGCGCATGGCCGAACACGAAGCCGACGCCAGAGAAGCTGAGCGCCCACACGAAGGCGGCGAAGAAGTTCAGCGCGGCAAACCGTAGCGGATTGACGCCGCTGGTTCCCATCGCAAAGGACGCGATGTTGCGCACGCCGTAGATGAACCGGAACGAGAGGATGAACCAGGTGTCGTAGCGCCGCAGCATGTTCAACGCCGACTCGACGCCGGGCTTCCAGCGTGGATAGCGGTCGAGCAACTGCGGGCCCCAACGTCGGCCGACCCAGAACCAGCATTGATCGCCGCAGAACGATCCGATCCAGGCGCAAGCGAACACCCAACCCCAAACGAGGAGTCCGTGATGCGCGGCCATGCCCATGAATATGACGAACGTTTCGCCCTCGAAGAACGTCCACACGAAGATCCCGACATAGATCAGCGCGCCGTATTCGTTGACGATGTTCTGGATTGAAGTGAGGTCCACGTGTGCTCGATCGCGAGAGGTTGCCCATCCGAGCGCGAGGCTATCATGCGCGTTCGGCGGATCACGCGGGATTCAACTCAGCCGCCGCGCAACGGAGTCTTAAGGGACGCCAAGTTACTTTAGGTTTATGCGACGCCAAGTTGCGATTTTGAGTCAAACGATCATCGCTCTCGCGGTCCTTGCCGGAGCCGGGGAGTCTGCGCAGGCCTCGGATACCGTGGCGGCGCCGCCGAAGACCGGCGAGCGCGCGCACCCCAGTGCCAAGAAGATCAACGAAGGCAATTCCGGTGTGCTGCATGCCGGCCCCGGTACGCCGATGACCGGCGCTATCCACGTCTCGCCGGCGCAAGTCAAGAAGGACAAGCCGAAAGAGCAATGAGGCCGCCGCGCTCGAGTCGCTCGCGGTTTGGCGCGAACTGGTGCCGGGTGAGGGGATTGAACCCCCGACCTTCGGTTTACAAAACCGCTGCTCTACCGCTGAGCTAACCCGGCAGGCCCAGGACATCGTGCCGGACGGAGGGCTACTCTTTCCGGCGTCAATTCTCAAGCCACGGATCTCGTCCGCTTCGGTCAGAACCGCCCGCTCGAGCGGGCATGCGGGGCGTCGTCGAGGCCGTCGAGATAGCCGTCATAGAAACGCCTTACATGCGGGAACAAGGCGCGGGCGAACTCCCGGCGCCGTGCCTCGGCGGCCGATGGTGCTGCCGCGAATCGCGCGTGAATCTCCGCGAGGATGGCGTCCCGGTCGATACGTGTGAAGCGGCCGTCGCGATAGATGATTTCGCCGCCGACCATCACGCTCTTGACTGCGGAGGATCTGGCGCGCTGGACCAGCACGTCGACCAGGGGAATATCGGCGTTTTGATACGGATAGGTGACGTCGCGCCAATCGAGCATGACGAGATCCGCGGCGCTGCCCGGGGCGAGCCGACCGATCTGCGCACCGAATGGCGTGGTGGCAGCGCCATGCTCCGTCGCCATCCGCAGGATGGTCGCCGGCGAGGGATGGGGAGCATCGATGCCCGGCTCACGGTGGGCGCGCAGCGCCAGGCGCATCTCCTGCAGCATGTCGCGGTCGTCGTTGATGCCGGCCTCGTCCATGCCCAGCGCGACGCGGATGCCGCGCGCGAGGAAGCGGTTGACCGGCGCCAGCCCACTCTTCAGCCGAAAATTCGAACTGCAATTGTGGCAGACATGTGTGCCCGTGGTCGCGCAGAGTTCGATATCCGCCTCGCTCATCCAAGTGCCGTGTCCGATCGTGAGAAGCGGACCGGTCAGTCCGAAGCGATGGACATGCGCAAGCGCCGAGCCGCCGGTGCGCTTGGTCGCATAGGCCTTCTGGTACGGCGTCTCGAGCAGATGCATGTGCATGGGCAGGTTGGTGCGCGCGGAGAGTTCGGCCGCCGTCGCGAGTGCGGCGTCCGACAGCCAATGCAGATTGGCCGGCGCGATCTGCAGCCGCAGGCGCGTCTCGCCTGCCAGCTCGTCGCGCAGCGTCTCGAGGATCCTGACCTGATCAGCAAGCGGGAGGGTGAAGCGCGCGAAATACGCCGTCATCTCGGGGCGCAGCTCGACGGGTAGGCGCGCGACGAATGCCGCGTCGTCTTCGTAGACGAGCCGATTCTGATCGCGCAGCGCCATCGAATAGGAGGCGCGCATGCCGATCTCGCGATAGGCGCCGATGACGTGGCGCGCGGCGCTCAGGACATCTTCGATCCCGCCCGGCGCGCGGCTGTGCAGATGCTGGACCGTGGTCACGCCGCTCGCGATCATCTCGAAGGCGGAGAACAAGGTGTCGAGGCGCAGATCGACATCGCGCAGCCCGAGCCGGCTGGCGAACCACAGCTCGAGCGGATGATCGGGCGAGCCGAGCTGCAGTGGCGTGAACCCGACATGATGATGGCTGTTGACCAGGCCGGGCATGACGACATGCCCTGGCCCGCCGAGTCTCTCGGCGCGGGGATGGCGTGCGTGCAGGGCGGCGGCGTCGCCGATTTCCACCACCGTGCCGTCGGCGATCAGCGCGGCGGCATCGCGATGCAGGATCGGCGTATCGTCGGCCGCAAAGCCTTCCAGCAAATGGTCGCCGCGAACCAGGCTCATCGACATGGCGGACTGCCTCTTTCTACCGCGCCGGCTTGGCGCAGGACGACCTTGTCGCTCCCGCGGCCGCCATGCCAGTGTCGATTCCGAAAGGGCGCAGGACCGTGACGTGTTCCGAATTGCATCTTGCCCAGCCCTGGCGAAGCGGTCGCCGGCGGTCGGGGCCTCGGCGTCGACGCGGATGGCGCTCGCGTTCATGCCGCTTGTTCGTCGCGATGCTCGCCGCGCGCGGACGAGAGAGCCGCTGATTCAGCAATCTGGCCCGCGCCCTGTTCGGGCCGGCTGATCTGCGAGCCTTCGCCGCGCCGCGGTCGCGGTCCACAGTTCTGCCGCACACGAAATGCGCTCTCCATAGAGGTGATCCATGCGTGTCACACGACGTCGTAGCCTCGGGCTCATCGCCGGCACCGCCGCGGCAAATCTGGTCGCGCCCGGACAAGCGCGCGCGCAGACAGCGCGCGAGTTGGTGATCATCACCTATCCGGGCAAGCTCTCGGAGCCGCATCGCTGGCTCGCCGATCAGCTCGAGGCGCGCCATGCCGGCCTCAAGATCCGCCTCGTCCCCTCCGATAGTCAGGACGTGGTCGCGCAGATCAAGGCGGCGCAAGGATTCTCTCCCTTCGACGCGATGCCCAATGATGAGCCGCCGCATCTGATCGGCGTGCAAGAGGGCTACCTCGAGAAGCGCCGCGACGCCGCGCTCAAGAATCTCGGCGCGGTCTATCCCGATCTGCTCGCCAAGAGCCAGGGCTTCGGCGTGCCGGCGACCTATTCACTGGTCGGCATCGCCTACAACAATTCGATGATCAAGACGCCGCCGACGAGCTGGGCCGATCTGTGGAAGCCCGAATACAAAGGCAAAATCGGCATCGCGCGCACCTCGTCCAATCTCGGCCTCGCGACGCTCGCCATCGCCGCCAAGAGCTTCGGCGGCTCGGAGGACGCGCTCGATGTCGGCTGGGATCGCCTTAAGGCGCTGGAGCCGAAGGCGGCGCGCTCGCCGGCGATCCTCACGCAGCTGCTCGAACGCGAAGAGATCGCCATCGCGCCGCTGTGGAACAACAACACGGCGGCAGCCGCCGAGAAGGGCCTGCCGATCCGATTCGTGATGCCGAGGCCTGGTGCGATCGCGATCCTGTCGTTCTTCGCGGGGCTCGCGAAGACGCGCCATCCCGAACTGATCGACGCGTGGCTTGATGGGATCCTCAGTCCCGCATACCAGGCGCGCGCCGCTGCAGCACCGTATTTCTTCGGCCCGACGGTACGCGGCGTCAGCGTTCCCGATGCCGCCAAACCCTATACGCCCTCGACGCCCGATGGGGTGCTGGCGCTGCAGACGATCGATTGGACGAAGATCGTTCCGCAGCGCGGCCAGCTCGTCGACCGCTTCGACCGCACCTTCGCCACCTGACAGGAGAACATCGCCATGACCTCACGCCTCACACGTCGCCGCCTCGCCGCCCGCGCGCTCGCGATGACCGCCGCCATCGCCGCGGCGCCGACCCTGTTGCGCGCGCAGGCGGCGCGCGAATTGGTCATCGTCAGCTTCGCTGGCCAGCTGCAGGAGCCGCATCGCTGGCTCGCCGACCGCATGGAGAAACGTCATCCCGGCCTGAAGATCCGGCTCGTCCCCAGCGAGTCGCAGGACGTCGTCGCGCAGATCAAGGCGGCGCAAGGTTTCTCGCCCTACGACGCGATGCCCAATGGCGAGCCGCCGCATCTGATCGGCATGCGCGAAGGCTACATCCAGCGCGTCAAGCCGGCGGGCGTGCCGAACTACGCGAATGTGTTTCCGGAGTTCGTTGCGAAGAGCGGCGGCTTCGGCGTGCCGGCGAGCTACTCGCTGATCGGCATCGCCTATAACGAGAAGATGCTGAAGACCGTGCCGAAATCCTGGACGGATCTGTGGAACGCGGAGTACCGCGGCAAGGTCGGCATCCCGCGCGCATCGTCCAATCTCGGTCTCGGCGTGCTCGTGATCGCGGCCAAGGTATTCGGCGGCGGCGAAGACAATCTCGATCCGGGCTGGTCGAAGCTGCAGGAACTCAAGCCGATCGTCGGTCGTTCGCCGACCCAGCTGCTGCAGATGCTGGAGCGCGAGGAGATCGCCCTCGCGCCGATCTGGAACAACGACGCCGCCGGCGCGGCGGCGAAAGGACTGCCGGTGAAATTCGTGAAGCCGGATCCTGGTCCCGTCGCCATCATCTCCTTCATGTCGGAGATCACGGGGACGCGTCACGCCGACCTCGTCCAGGAATGGATGAACGACGTTCTCTCGGCCGAGTACCAGGCGATGGCGGCCAATGCGCCGTACTTCTTCGGTCCCGTCGTCAAGGGCGTGACGATCCCGGAGGCCGCGCGACCCTATACGCCGAGCACGCCCGAGGAGGTGCTGAAGCTGCAGACCGTGGATTGGAGCAAGATCGCGCCGGTGCGCGGCAAGCTCGTCGACCAGTTCGATCGCCTGTTCGCGAACTGACGGCGATGGATGCCGAGGCTGATGCGCCGAAACCACCGATGCGGCGGGACATCGCGCGTCAGCCTGAAATCCTTCGCGGGCTGGCGTCGCGCGCAACGGCGTTCGTCGCGTGCGGCGCGCAGCATCTGCGCCCGGGTCCGGGGGGGCGCGTGTTCGTCACCGGCTGCGGCGACGGGTTCTTCGCCGCTCGAGCCGCGAGCGCGGTGGCTCGGCGCTGCGGCTTGGATTGGCGGCCGATCGGCGCGCTCGATCTCGTTCTCGATGCGGGCCAGCTGCGCGCGACCGATCGCGTCCTCGCGATCTCGATGTCGGGCAATGTCGACCGCACCGTCGAAGCCGCGCAGGCGACCGCCGCGGCCGGCGTTCCATCGCTGGCGCTCGTCAACGGCGCGGGTGGCAGGCTTGGCGCCGTCGCCGGCGCCAAGATCTCGCTCGACCTTCCCGAACTCGCGCCGTTCTTGTGCGGCACGGCGAGTTACACGGCGACGCTGGCGGCGCTGATGCTGCTGGCGGCCGGCGCTGGCGACGGGCACGGAGTCGCGATCTCGGTCGCGGCGGCGGCCGATGTCCAGCGCGCCGCTCTGCGCGCTGCCGAGGCGGCGCTGGGCATGTTCTCCACACTCGCGCCGAGCGGCGTGCGGCTGCTCTCCGCAGGCGCCGAGTTCGGCACGGTGCAATACGGCGCTGCGAAATTCATCGAACTCACGCGCATTCCCGCCTGGCACGGCGAGCTCGAGGAGTTCGCCCATAGCCAGTTCTGGGCCATGCCGGCCACCGATCTCGTCGTCATGATCGCGGCGGAACCGGCGCTTGCGCGCTACGCCGACGAGGCCTGTGCCGCGCTTGCCGGGCTCGAGGTGCCCAGCCTGGCAATCGATACGATCGCGGCGCCGATCCTGCGCGCCACGCATCGCGTCACCCTGCCGGAGATCGACGCCGCCTTCGCGCCGTTGGCGACTGCGATCCCGCTGCAGCTGCTCGCCTATGCGCTGGCGCAACAAAGCGGGCTCGATCCCAACACGCGGCTGCATCTCAAGAACGACACGCGCCGTTTCACGGCCAGTCGGCAGCTGACACGGCGCACGCTGATCGGAACTGGCGCGTGACGAAGCGGGTTCTCGTGATCGGCTATCTCTCGATCGATACAAGCGAGACGCCGACGCTGCGCGATGACCACGTGGCCGGCGGCGCTGCGCTCTACGCCTCACTCGCCGCGGCGCGGACGGGCGCCAATGTCACGCTGGCGGCGGCATGCGGCGAGGATTTTCCGGAAAGCTGGCTGTCAGCCCTGCGGGCGTTCGACATCGACGTGTCGCGAGTCGAGCGGCGTGCGGGGCCGACGCGGCGTGCGCGCCTGAGCTATGCGCGATCCGGCCAGCGCAGCTCGGATCATCACGCCGAGGCGAGCTGGTGGGAGCGCACGCAGGCGCTGATCCCGCCGGTGCCGGAACATTTCACAGGCGTGGACGCCGTCGTGACATGCGCGATGCCCGCCGATCTCCTCGGCAGCTGTGTCGCGAAGGCGCGCGCGTCTGACGCGACGCTGGTGTTCGATACGAGTGAGGCCTTCGCGCGTCGCGAGCCGGCGCGCCTGCTCGGGCTCCTCGATGCCGTCGATGTCATCGCGGCGAGCTGGGAGGAAACGCGGCTTCTCCTGCCGGACGTTGCGGACGATGCGGCTGCGCTGCGCCTGGCCGGCACGCGACGCCGCGTCCTGCAGAAGCGCGGCGCACGCGGCGCGCTCGCGGTCCGGGGCGATACCGGCGCCATCTCGCATCTCGAGGCGCCCGCAGCGAAAGTCATCGATCCGACCGGTGCAGGCGATGCGACCGTCGGCGCGCTCGCGGCGGCGCTCGCCGCAGGTGATGATTTCATGACGGCGTCACGTGCCGCGTTACTGATCGGCGCGTTGACGGTCTCGGGCGTCGGCCCGGCGGCACTCGGCTTCGCGCCGCGGCCGAGTTGAAGGGCGTCATGGCGCATATCGTCATCGAAGCCGTATCAAAACGCTTCGGCGCCAATCAGGTTCTCGACCAATGCAGCGTCGTCGTGGAGAAGGGCACGGTGCTGACGCTGCTCGGCCCGTCCGGATGCGGCAAGACGACGTTGCTGCGCACGATCGCGGGTTTCGTCGAACCCGATGCCGGGCGCGTCGTGGTCGGCGGCCGCGACATCACGGCCATGCCGCCGAACCGGCGTCAGGTCGGTTACGTGTTCCAGAATTACGCGCTGTTTCCGCATCTGACCGTCGCAGACAACGTCGCTTACGGGCTCAGGGTGCAACGGCGCAACCGCGCCGAGATTGCCGTGCGCGTCGCCAAGGCGCTTGATCTGGTCGCGCTCGGCCCGCTCGCGCAGCGCTACCCGGCGCGGCTTTCCGGCGGGCAGCAGCAGCGCGTGGCGATCGCGCGCGCGCTCGTGCTCGAGCCCGAAGTGCTGTTGCTCGACGAGCCGTTCAATGCGCTCGACGCCCAGCTTCGCCTGGCGATGCAGATCGAGCTGCGCAAGCTCATCGCCCGCGTCGGCATCACGTCGATCTTCGTGACGCACGACCAGCAGGAAGCCATGACGTTGTCGGACAGCGTTGCCGTGATGCGCGCGGGTCGGATCGAGCAGCGCGCTCCGCCGCTCGAGATCTATGACCGACCGGACACGGCATACGTCGCCGAGTTCATCGGCCGCGCCAATCTCGTGCCGGTGCGCATGCGCGGCGGCAAGGTCGAGGGCATGGCGATCGCCGCGCCGCTGCCCGACGGGATGGCGACGCTGATCGTGCGGCCGGAAAATCTGCGGCTGCTGACCGGTCCGTGCGATGGCTGGACGGGCAGGGTCGGCTTCGCGACCGCACTCGGCCCGACCACGGAATATGAGATCGATATCGGGGGCGGAGCGACTCTGCGTGTGCTCGCGGCGCGTCGTGCGGGCGAGGCGGTGATCCAAGCGGGGCAGGCTGTCTGCGTGGCGGTCGTCGACGCGGCCGCATGCCGGGTGCTGGCCGGGAATCGCGGCGATGACGGCTGATGCGCTACGCCGGCCGGGCCTGCCGCGCTTGCTGCGCCGGATCCTGCATGGCCGCGGATTCTGGCCCGCGGCGCCTGCGCTCGCCTATCTAATCGTGTTCATGGTGCTGCCGATCGGCACGCTGCTGCTGTTCGGCTTCGTGACCATCGAGCGCGGCCGCATCGTCGGCGACAGTTTCACCCTGGCGCATCTCGACAAGGCGCTGCACGACACTTTGGTCTGGCGCCTGCTGTGGCGCAGCCTGTGGGTCGCCACCGCATCGAGTCTGCTCACGCTGCTGCTGGCCTATCCAGTCGCGTACGTCTTCGCCGAGCTGCGCGGCATCTGGCGCATGCTGGTGCTGATCGCGGTCGTTTCGCCGCTGCTGACCTCGGCGCTCGTGCGCGCCTATGCCTGGCTCGTCATCCTCGGCGGGCGGCGCGGCATCCTCAACCAGGCCTTGGTCTCGATCGGGCTGATCGAAGAACCCTTGCGCATCCTCAACACGGATTGGGCCGTGCTGATCGGCATGACGCAGATCCATCTGCCATTCATGATCCTGCCGCTCCTCGCCGTGCTCGATGAGCGCGATCGGCGTCTCGAGGAGGCTTCCGCGAATCTCGGCGCCAGCCACACCGAGACGTTCTTCCGGGTGACAATTCCCATGTCGGTGCCGGCGATCTTCGCCGGACTCGCGCTGGTGTTCGCCGTTTCCTACACGAACTTCATCGTGCCGCAGCTGCTCGGCGGCGGGAACTACTCGACACTCGCCGTGCAGGTCTACGAGCAGACGATCGTCGTGCTGGATTGGTCGCGCGGCGCCGTGCTCGCGACGATCCTGTTGTCGACGTGCTTCGCCTTCGTGCTCGCGATCGTGGCCTTCGGCAGCTGGCTCGCGCGGTGGAACGAGGTCGCGCGATGAGCGTCTGGATCGACCGCATCGGCTATGCGCTGCTCGTCGCATTGTGCGCCTTCGCCCTACTGCTGCTGGTCGCACCTAGCGTGATCGTGATCGTAATCTCCTTCGAGCCGCGCGCCTTCATCTCGTTTCCGCCGTCGGGCTTCTCGCTGCGTTGGTATCGCAGCGTGTTCGAGAATCGCCAGCTGATGGACTCGGTCTGGGTCAGCCTGGGCATCGCGAGTGGCGTTGCGGTGATTGGCCTGCTGCTCGGTGTGCCCGCGGCGTTCGCGAGTGTGCGCGGCCGCTTCCCCGGCAAGGCCGGCGTGAACGCGCTGCTGCTGTCGCCGCAGATGATGCCGGGCATGGTGATCGGCATCGCAAGCCTGTTCTTCGGCGCGTATTTCGCCTTTCGAGCGTCCAACGCGATGCTGATGCTCAGTCTCTCGGTATTCTGCCTGCCTTTCGTCGTGCGCATCGTGATGGCCCGTCTGGCTGGCCTCGATCCGCTGCTCGACGAGGCTTCCGCGAATCTTGGCGCTGGCAAGTTCGAGACCTTCGTTCGCGTGACCCTGCCGCAGATCGCGCCGGCGCTGCTCGCCGCCGCCGCATTCACCTTCATCGAGGCATTCGACAACGTGACGGTCGCCTTGTTCACGTGGGACGTGCGCGGTCGGCCGCTGCCAGTCGAGCTCTACTATCTCGTGCAGTACGACAACACGCCGGCCATCGCCGCGATCTCCGCGCTCGAGATCGGTCTGTCCTTTCTCGTGATGATCATCGTTGCGCGGACGGTCGGCCTGGCGCGGCTCGGGCGCTGATGCGGGAGCGCAGGATGACGATGGAGCATAAAAGACGCGTCGCGGCGCTGATGGCCGAGCCGTCACGCGATGACGCACTCGACCCGCGCCGACGCGCGCGCGTCGAGCTTACGCGCGCCGAGATGATGGCGCAGGGTGCTGCCATCGCCACCACGCGGGCCATGGCGCAGGACGCGCTGCGCGAGATCGCCGCGCGGCTCGCCGCGCGCGCGCTCCGGCGGGTGGTGATCACGGGATGTGGCGATTCCTGGTTCGTCGGCATTGGCGTTCGGCATGCGTGGGAGGCCTCGACCGGCTGGCCCGTCGAAGCGGCGCAGGCGTTGGACTTCGCCGCCTATGGCTCGGCGACGGTCGACGCCCATACGCTGGTGATCGGCCTGAGCGCCGGCGGCAATACGCCTGCGGTGATGGGCGCGCTGCGGGCCGCGCAAGCACGTGGCGCCTTCACGATCGGTGTGTCGAATACACCGGACAGCCCGGTCCTGCGGGCGTTCGACGGCGCACTCGTGGTGCATGCGACGCGCAAGGGCTGGCCGACGCAATCGAGCACGGCGACGATGGCGCTCCTGATCGATCTCGCTTGCGCCGTCGTTCCGGATGCCGGTGCAGTTCAAGAAACGCTCGCGCGCGGACTCGATGCCATTCCCGCGCTGGTCGACGGCGTCGCCGCGACGCTCGACGCGCAGATGGCTTCGCTGGCGCAGAAGCTTGCGCCGGTCGGCATCATCTTGTTCACGGGGCTGGGACCGAATCTCGCGACCGCCGCCTTCGGCGCCGCCAAGGTGAAGGAACTCTCCCCGATCCATGCGCTCGCGCTTCCGCTCGAGGAATATCACCATTACCGCTCGCAGAAGCGCGGCGACCCGATCTTCGTGGTCGCGACGGATCCCGCGAGCCGCGCACGCGCGCTCGATACGCTGCTGGTGAGTCGTGCAATCGGGGGGCACGGCATCGCCGTCCTGGCCGGCACGGATGACGATCTGGCCGGGGTCGGCGACCATGTCGTGACGGTGCCGGCGGTGCCGCCGAGCCTGGCCGCGCTCGTCGCCAGTGTCCCGCTGCATCTCTTCGCCTATCACTTCGCAATGGCGCGGTTCGCGCGCGGTCTCGGCGCCGCCATCACGCCCGCGGAAGGATGATCGATGGTCGCGCTGTTCACCGCGGGCGGCATCATCGTCGACAATGTCGTTGCGGCCGACGGCAGCGTCCAGTTGGAGACGATGGGCGGCAACGCCGTCTATGCCGCGGGTGGCGCGCGGCTATGGATCGAGCCCGTCGGGGTCGTCGCGAATGTGCCCGCGAACTATCCCCGGCATTGGCTGGGCGCGCTGCGCGACGCCGGGCTCCGGACCGAGGGCGTCAGCGTGCTGAGCGAGACGGTCGTGCGCAGCGAGTGGTTCATCTATCGCGCGGATGGCAGCCGCATCGACCATCTTCACGCACCGTCTGGCATCCTCGGCGATCTCGGATATGGCGCGACGCGCTTGACGTCGATCGAGATTGCAGCGCTGGAGGCGCGCTTGCGCGCGTTGCCGTCCGACGGGCTCAGCTATGCAGAGTTCCGTCGTCGCCATCCCGTCGGGTTGGATCGGCTGCCGGCGAGTTTCGCCGCCGCGCGTGGCGTGCATCTGGCGCCGGAGCAGCCATCGGTTCAGATCGCGCTCGCTCGGCGCCTACGATCGAAGGCGTGCTACATCACGACCGATCCCGGATTCCATGCGCATACCATGCGCGATGACCAGCTCGGGAATCTGCTCGCCAGCGTCGACGCCTTTCTTCCCAGTGAGGTCGAACTGCGCGCGCTTTGTCCGGAGCTCGGGATGCGCGCAGCGTTGCAGCGCTGGGTCGTGCGCGGCGTGGGTGTGGCCGGCGTCAAGCTGGGCGCACGCGGCGCCTGCGTGTTCGATGGCGCGTCGGGCGCGGTGATCGACATGCCTGCAGCGAAAATCGTCGCACGCGATCCGACGGGCGCCGGCGACGCGTTCTGTGGCGGGTTTCTCGGTGGATTCCTGCGCACGGGGAGCGTTCGCGTCGCCTCATGCTGTGCGGCCGTATCCGCGTCATTCGCGATCGAGGCATTCGGTCCGTTCCATCTGCTCGCCACCACCCGGGACGCTGCGCGCGCGCGCCTTGCCGCATTCGCGCGTGATGCCGAACTGGCAGATGCCGCGCTTATCCTGCGCGCGCTCGCCTGAACCGAGAGGTCACGATGTCTTCACTCTCCACGTGCTGCTTCGACGCCATCGGCAGGCCCGCCGTCATCTCGGTCCTGCATCTGCCAGATCCATTCGCCCTACCCGCGCTGTCGCCGGCCCAGCTCGAGGATTATGTCCTGGTCAACGCTGCCGTGTTCGCGCGCGCCGGCGTGCCGGCGATGATGCTGCAGGATCAGACGCGCGAGATCGGTGACGCGAATCCGGCCACGGTCGCGCGGATGAGCGCGCTGGGCCGTCTCGTTCGGAGCGAATTTCCAGCGATGAGACTCGGCATCATCGTTCAGGCGCACGACGCGGTGGCGCCGCTTGCGATCGCCCATGGCTGCGGCGCGAGTTTCGTGCGGCTCAAGGTGTTCGTGGCGGCCGCAATGACGATGGAAGGGCCACGCACCGCGCTCGGCGTGGCGGCCCGTGGCTATCGCCATGCGCTCGCACGCGACGACATCGCGATCCTCGCCGACGTCTTCGACCGAACCAGCCTGCCGATCGTCGATGCCCCGCCCGAGCGCGCGGCGCTCTGGGCGCAATCCCTCGGCGCCGACGGCATCGTGCTGACCGGCGAGAGCTTCGAGGACTCCCTGGCGCGCGTCCGTCAGGCTCGATCGGCCGGGGTGAAGGTCCCGCTCGTCATCGGCGGCAGTGTGACGAGCGCGAATGTCGCGCAGGCTCTTCGGCTTGCTGATGGCGTGATCGTCAGCACGTCGCTCATGCGGGCGCGGCGCGATCCTCATGAAACTTTGCGCTGGGACCTCGACGAGACTCTTCGTTTCATGGATGCCGTTCGATCGGATTGAAATCGTGCGCGATGGTTAAGCGATACCCGTCATTGGCTTGAGTTAGATGGCGTCCAGAGACATGGTGCGGAACGATTTCTACCTCACCCCGGGCTATGGCAAAGCTTCCTGACTTCACCCTTCCGTATAGTCTGTGGGCATCGACGGCTGTGCCGGCGCCGAATTTTCATCGCCTCGAGGGACAGAGTGAGGTCGACCTCGCGGTCATCGGTGGCGGATTCTCCGGATTGTCGACGGCGTATCACGCACGTCGACGGGGCTTGTCGGTTGCGATTCTCGAGGCGGCCGAGATCGGCTGGGGGGCCTCGGGACGCAACAATGGTCAGGTGATCCCGACCCTGTCCAAACGCGACCCGGCCGATATCATTGCGAAATTCGGCATGGAGCGCGGGGAGCGGATCATCTCGCTCGTACGCGACAGCGCGGATCAGGTGTTCGACCTGATCCGAGAGCTCAAGATCCGCTGCGATGCTGAGCAGACCGGTTGGATACAGCCCGCCCATACCCCAGGACGGGTCGATATTGCGCGCCGGCGTCACGACGCCTGGGCAAAATATGGCGCTGATGTCGCTTTCTATGATCGTCAGGAGATCACGCAGCTGATCGGATCGCAGGCGTATTATGGCGGCTGGGGAAACCTATCCGGCGGTCACATCAATCCATTGTCCTTGGCGCGCGGACTCGCAGCGGCGTTGGAGAAGATGGGCGTGTTCGTCTTCGTGCGCACGCCGGCGCGCGGCATTCAGCACAATTGGGATCGCTGGGAGATCGCCACGCCGAGTGGCCGGGTGGTCGCGGCGCGTGTCGTCATGGCGACCAATGCCTATAGCGACGATCTCTTCCCCGGACTGAACCGCTCGATGGTGCCGGTGAATTCCTGGCAGCTCGCGACGATGCCGTTGAACGAAAATGTGCGCGCAACGATCGTGCCTGGACGTCAGGCGGTTTCCGACACGCGCGGCGAACTCGGCTTCTTCCGCTTCGATGCGCAGAATCGCCTTGTGACAGGCGGTGCGACGATGTGGCCTTTCGGGGCCGAAGCGCAGCTGCGTACCAGCGTCGCCGCCCGGCTCGCGTCCTGGTTCCCGCAAATCGGCCGACCGCGTTTCGAATTTGCCTGGAGTGGCAAGCTCGCCATGACGACTGATTTTTTCCCGCACGTGCACCAACTCGGCGAGGGCGCCTACACCTGGATCGGCTGCAACGGCCGGGGCGTCGCGCTTTCATTCGCGATGGGACGCGAACTCGCAAATCTCGCCGCTGGCGACGAGCCCGGTGCGTCGGCCGTCCCGATCACGAAGCTCGCCCCGATTCGGGCTCATGCTGTCGTGAAGCGGCTCGGGCCACCGGTGACCTTGTGGAAATACCGCCGCGCCGATCGTCGCGACCGGCCGGCCTAGCCGGCGTGGTCAGCTGCGGCGGGCCAGCTCGTAGAGCGCAATCGCCGCGGCATTGGAAACGTTCAGACTCTCGACGCTCTCATTCGCCATCGGGATGCGCACGAGCATGTCGCAACGCTCGCGCGTCAGGCGACGGAGCCCGTCGCCTTCATTGCCAAGCACGAGGGCGATACGCCCGGTTAGATCGGCCTGCGTCAGGGTCTGCGGTGCATCACCCGCCAATCCGACGCACCAGATATTCGCGGCTTTCAGCTGATCGAGGCACCGCGCGAGGTTCACAACCCGAACCAGCGGCACGCGCTCGAGCGCACCCGACGCCGTCTTCGCCATAACGGCGCTTGCGCCCGGCGCATGGCGTTCGGGCAAGACGACTGCCGCCACCGAAAATGCCGCGGCCGAGCGCAGGATCGCGCCCACGTTATGCGGGTCAGTGACTTGATCTAGAATAAGAATACGTGCATTCGTGCGCCCCTCGAGCAGTCGCAGTATGTCCTCGATATCGACGGCCTCGAGTTCGGATGTTTGGGCGGCCACCCCTTGGTGAACTGCGCCGCGGGGCAGGGTCTTTTCGAGTTCTTCTTTTGCGACCACCGTGATGCCGGGCACATCGCCACCATGAGCGGCACGCGCAGCTTCGATCAGCGCGGTCAGGTCACTCACACTCTCGCCGGCAACCAGGATGTGGTGGATCGTCCGCGCCGGATTGGCGATGGCTGCGGTTGCGGCATGGGTGCCGTAGATCCAGGGCGCCGACCCATACTGCTTTTCGCGCGGCTCCGGGGCTTGGGGGCGGCGCACCGAGGTAGTTGCGTGAGGGGGGCGGGCGGCATGAGGCGTCGACCCGGCAGTCTTGCGGGGATGACGAGCGGCAACCGGGCGGTCACTGCGGTGAGGATGCTTGCGATTCATGGGATCGCCACCTAGTATCCGCCCGCTAAGAACTTCGCAAGCTGCTCCACCGCTGCGGGAAACCGCGTCGGCGTGTGGTGTAGCTTGTTTTTATTGAAAAAATGCTTGTTGACACGGCGGAGACCTTTTTCATATCTCGCGCGGTCCGTCAGGACCGGAAGCGAATGGATTGACGGAGGGGTGGCCGAGCGGTCAATGGCAGCAGACTGTAAATCTGCCCTCTTCGGAGTTCGAAGGTTCGAATCCTTCCCCCTCCACCATCAATCTGAGGGCCATTAGGCATGAGACGTAGGACAGGAATACTTGCGACTTGAATGATTTGTGTCTTGGGAGTTTGCGGAATAGTCGGGCCGGGACGACGCCGGCATGACGCGATGCAAGGGAGCGCAAGCGGCCGGCGCGAGCTTAAGCGGGTGTAACTCAATGGTAGAGTTCCAGCCTTCCAAGCTGGCTACGTGGGTTCGATTCCCACCACCCGCTCCACGCCGCGTCCTTGAGTTGAGCGTGTTTGCGGCAAGGTTTGTAGTGGGCGAAGAATTGTAGCGGGCGAAGGATCGCCGTGATGTCGGTGAGATCGCGCCTTACGGGACCACTGAGGCAGGAAAGATTGAGCCTATGGGTAAAGTGAAATTTCAACGCAACAAGCCGCATTGCAACATTGGGACGATTGGTCACGTTGACCATGGCAAGACGTCACTGACGGCGGCGATCACGAAGATTCTCGCGGAGAGCG
>Ga0163144_10010243_pt1 | contig 20013 bp, 16 predicted proteins | sample OliLak19BULKMAT1_FD_123175 | JGI IMG/M metagenome (GOLD analysis project Ga0163144, IMG submission 123175) | Freshwater microbial mat bacterial communities from Lake Vanda, McMurdo Dry Valleys, Antarctica - Oligotrophic Lake LV.19.BULKMAT1 | ecosystem: Environmental > Aquatic > Freshwater >... | reverse complement strand
CGCATCTTCTTCGCTACATTTCTCATCTTGCCACCTTTATGAGCAAAGAAGTTGGCTTTGTCTTTATTTTCTTGAATGCCTCGCTCTTTTTGAGCATTCACCCGTCGCTCTTTATCAATTCTTTCTGTAATCTGTTCCAGCACGTCATTATAATTTCCGTAATACTGCTCAACTTTTTTAGTAAAGCTGTCAAGATACAACACACCTTCAGTAAAAATATTGAGAAACTCGGCGTCGTGTGAGATGACGATGACACTTTTGGGATACATGATGAGGAACGCGATCAGATGATCAATGCCAACTGAATCTAGGTTATTTGTCGGCTCATCTAAAAGAAGTAAATCTGGATCTTGGATCAACGCTGCGGCCAAGAGCAAACGAGCTTGCTGACCACCCGATAATTCGCTCAACTTTTTATCTTCTTTCATCGGTAAATTCACCACGTCCAGCACCGACGCGATCTGTCGCTTCAGGTCGTGGTCTTCAAACGAGCAGAACTTCTGAAAGTACTGTGAGATCGTCAAAGACATGTCTGCTGGATCGATCACTTGATACGCAGTCGCGACCGTCATCTGTTTATCGACTGAGATCGTTCCAGAATCTGGAGCGATCGAACCGGTCAACAATTTAAACAGCGTACTTTTCCCTGCGCCATTTTGTCCCATCAATGCCACTTTCATCCCTCGACGCACAGAGAAATTAACCTCATCAAGAATACGCTTTTCATGAGAGTAGTTAAATGAAACCGAGTTGAATCGGATGATAGAGTCTTGGTTTGACATATTGCGGAGGGAGAGAGATTCGAACTCTCGATCCTTTCGGATGTCGGTTTTCAAGACCGATGCACTCGACCACTATGCGATCCCTCCAATACAAAAAAACGATTAGATCGTCTGCAGACAACAGCTACAGCAGAGACCTAACAAACAATAGAAATACATTTTACCAGATGAATAGATATTTCAGAAGAGTTTTAGGATTTTAGTGTTTTCTTGAAAAACTCCCAATCAGTGATCAGCCAAGCAGTACATTTCTCAGGACTTTTTTGGATCAGCTCATCGACCTCACTACGAGTCATCCATTTTGCCGATACTACCTCGTGATCTGGAAATGAAACATCGCCGGTATATGAAATGAGATACAATTTGACGACCACATTTACAAAGAACTCTTGCGTCTTATACTCTTGATAGTACTGCTCGCGGACCAGCTTCATTTCTTGAGCAGGCATTCCAAGCTCTTCCACTAACCCACGATTCAACCCTTGCTCATACGTTTCTTCGACCTTGAGCGCCTCAGCGATGCTTAAATCAAAACAGTTGGGCCATGTCGTCTTGAGTTCACTTCTTTTCTGAATCAAGATCTTACCCTCATCATTTACGATAAAAGCATGGGCTGCCTGATAAATGTCTCCTTTGACATGAGCATCACTTCGGCTCATCATGCCAAGCACGTGACCATGTTTATCAACTTTGGAAACCCATTCATCAAGCATGTCTTCCTTTATGATCGATTATCAATGTCAGTATATCATAGAGTCGTTTTTTTCCGCTTGCCGGACATTCGATGAAATAGCAACGCTTGCACCAACGTCGCATCGACTGTGATCTGCAGAAGTGGTATGAAAAGTAGGGCGAGTGGATGGCTGAGTAAGTGTCTGTGCTTCCCGATGCTACCGATGATATATAGAGCAAACAGACCAATCCCAAACATTCGCACCCTACTATTTACTGCATACACTAAGGGAAGAGCCACAACTAGCAAAATTCCCACTCTCCAACAGGCCGAATAAATTTTTTTTACGTGACGATCGTACTGTGCTGCAAGATCTCCTAAAGCATAATGAAAAATCTTGTCTTGTAGCTGGGAGAGAGAAGTGGGTTGTAGCCAGATGACCTGGGCTTCTTTAGCTACCTTCCACCCCTTGGCATTTTTTTTCATACGCTGCGCAAACACCAAATCCTCACAGGTATCTAGCTCTTCTGGGTATCCACCCACTTCTTTCCATAGAGATTTTTTAAATGCAAATGAGCGCGATGATGGTAAGAAACTTTCTGGATCAAAATTCGAAGATCTCACCGATGTAAAGTCTGCCATCGCGTCCTGCCAGGCATTGCTGACTTCAATATCATAAAACCCAGCGACACTGTCCACCGTTTTTTCTGCAAACGGCTTCGTCAGTTTTTCAAGCCAGTCTTTTTTCGCAAAACTTCCCGCATCGGTCACGGCAATGATGTCATGTTGCGCAGCCTCAATCCCAAGATTACGAGCAATCGACCGATTGGCGCCTTTTTCTACAATGACTTTAATATCTAGCGTAGTATCTTTTTTGAACTGCTTGATGACCTGAAGAGTTTCATCACGAGATCCACCATCTACAATGATCACTTCACTCGGTAAAAGTGACTGATTGCTGAACGAAGTTAAGACGCGTTCAACTGTCTTTTCCTCATTTAAAACTGGAATCACTACAGAAATATTCATAATTTTGACGGGCCCACAATCTCTCATATTGTCGAGCTATTTTACCCCAACTTTGCTTTTTCACCCACTCTTGGGCTGATTCTACTCTACTGTTTACTTCTTGCGGACTCTCATACAGCTCCAAAAGTTGATACGCCAGTTTTTGCGGTTCATCGCCGATAATCAGAAACTCCGCAAATGGTAGCTTTTCTAAGTACTCTTTTTTCAACTCATTATCATACAATGCACAGACCATTTTCCCAGAAGCGACAGCATTAAATATTGAAAGATATGAGCTGGAAAAAATGAGATCAGCTCGGTCGATATATGGACTGACATTCTCCAAGAATCCAGTCACTTTCCCCACTGTTTCGCATTCCACACGCATCGCACCATCACCGATAAATGTGATATGTGTGTCCTCAACCTCTTCCTGAAGAGTGCGAACAATTTGAATGACTTTATCTACTGCATTGTCAGCGGACAAACGACCCAAAAATGTCAGATGCGATAGCTCATCAACTTTCGGCTTTTTAAGCTGCACGGTCGCAGCTCCGTAGATCGTAAAATCTGCAACAGTGCCATACCAAGTGTTGATAAAATCACCAACTTGGATTACTCCATTGGCCAACCAAGCATACAGCTGCCTTTGTCGCACAGCAGATTTTTTAGGCGGAAATACTCCCTCCCATCCGTGAAAAGTTATAAACACTTTCTGTCGTAAAAATGGCAAGAAAGGCAAAATCCACCAAAAAACGTCATGCGCGTGGACTATTTTGTGTTGTGAAAATACTGTCGAATGTCCCCACACCCATTTCCATAATCGAAGTTTAGAATGCAAGCAATCCTGTGGAATTCGAAGAATACACATCCCATCGAGCTTTGATTTTAGTTGCAACTCTTCGTCATACTGCTCAGTCAGTACCGTCACTTGCCAGCCATTTTTGATCAGCTCTCGTGAGATCTGATACACATGTGTCTCCACTCCTCCAATATGAGGATGAAACAATCGACACAGAAACAAAACACTTTTAGACATAAAAAAATTACCCTCATCTTTTTATCAGCTTTACTATCTGCTTAAATCTGCTTTTTAGCGATCACTCCCAAATCACTTTCTCCAAATATTACAACGAAAAAATTATCTACAACATGAAACATCGGTACCAGTGATCCTTTCAAACCTTTAATCAAATACCCAAGTATTGGAAACGTGTACAGAGAATTCCTTAAAATACTTTCAGTCTTGTATGTCTTGACAACCTCAAAACCTGCCTTCTCAACTTTTTGGGTAATCAAGTCTAGAGTATAGCGTCGAAGGTGCCCGACTCGCTGATCAAAATCCCGCAGGTATCCCAGTCGGTACAACGGAGCATTGAGCGAAGGGGTGGTGAGTAAGAGCACGCCGTTTTTCTTGAGCCTCGTCGACAACATATTTAATAACTTCTGATCTTGCTTGACATGCTCGATCACTTCCGAGCAAATAATCAGATCAAACGTCTCAGTTACTTTCATCTCTTCCACTGAAGTACAGACAAACTCTACACCTTTCAATCCCGTCTCCTTCTTGGCATGGGTACAAATATCGATCGCTTTTTGAGAGATATCAATCCCTTTGACGCTATGCCCCTGCGCGGCCAAAAAAAGATCAATCGTCCCCACCCCACACCCAACATCTAAAATTTTCAGCTTCTTGTCTTTCGGGAACAGTGACAACGCTGTGTCCAACTGCCGTATCGTCCAGTAATACGTACAATCATTGTGAGAAATCACCTTCGAATACTTCGCATTGCGGTTTTGAATATGGTAAGTGTCGTAAAATGATTGTTTTTTTTGTGACATGAGCTGGCATCAAATACTTTGACGTTGAACTAGAAGAAAATTCTGCGATTTTAGTGTTTCTTTGTCATCAATTAAAATCCAATTTTTCTTGTCATTTAAGGCTTTTTCAACGGTAAAAACAATGTCTGGAAGCAGTTGTAGTTTCCTGAGTGAGCTTAGATATACTGAGATCTGAACATAGCTTTGATCTCCGGTGTACAGTAAAACATAGCGCAAGGCTTCACTTACTATTATTTTATTCTGAAGTTTTTCTATCTCAGACATAAAGATTCCTTTCTTTTCCTTGATTGTAGAACGAAAAACACAAAACTACTACATTATATATTTCACACTCCCCATTCCAATCTGGTATAATCACTTCCATGTCAAATTTCTGGGCTACCTTACCAAAGCACTTCGTCGGCCTCTCTCCAATGGACGGAGTGAGTGATCATCCTTTTCGCCACATCCAAAAAAAATATGGCAATCCTGATGTAATGTACACCGAGTTTACCTGCGTAGAAGGGATAGCGCACGGTGCGACGCGATTGCTCAAGGACTTTATGTATGACGAGACCCAACGTCCAATTGTAGGCCAAATTTACGGTCACACTCCTGAGGATTTTCGAACCGTTGCGCTGATCGTGTGTCAGCTTGGCTTCGATGGCGTTGACATCAACATGGGCTGTCCGGCGCGCAATGTGACGCATCTAGGCAGTGGAGCCGCTCTGATTCGAACGCCCAAACTCGCCCAAGAAATTATCAAAGCAGTCCAAGATGGAGTAGAAGATTGGTACAACGGAAAATCTGTCGAAGATACACAGTTATCCGATGAGATCAAAGCGTCTGTGTCAGAAAGTTCCAAAGCATCAACGCACACTAAGCGCGAAAAAATTCCCGTCAGTGTCAAAACGCGAATTGGTTTTGACAAACCTGTCATCCAAGAATGGATTTCCAATTTACTAGAAATGCAACCTGCCACGATAGCTATTCACGGTCGCATGCTCAAGCAGTATTATGGCGGTTTAGCTGACTGGGAAAAAATTGGAGAGGCAAAAAAATTAGCATCATCAACTGACACATTGGTGATTGGCAACGGTGATGTCAAAACATTAGAACAAGCTAAAGAAAGAATGAGTGCGTATGGATTAGATGGCGTTCTAATCGGTCGAGCCAGTATGGGAAACCCATGGGTCTTTAAAGGTGAGGACGGCACAGTAGAAGAGAGATTCAAAGTCGCGATAGAACATGCAGAACTTTTTGAAAAAACTTTTGGTGATCATGAAAGATACACGTTCTTGCCCATGCGCAAGCATTTAGGCTGGTACGTCAAAGAGTTTTACGGAGCATCGGAAGTTAGGCAGAAGTTGGTGAAGGCGAATAATGCTGAGGAAGTAAGAGAAATACTACGATATTAGAACTAAAATAATTTGCTGTACAATACTTCTATGAAAAAAAATATAATATCACAAGAAATAGTGAAAGCTCAGGAAAACAATTTTGATAAAATGCCTAGTAATTCAAAGTTTATCCATATGGATGATAATAGTATTTTTTTTGGAGATCTTAATTTTGTAGCACATCACGAATTGATACCATCTGGAAAAAATCAAAGAAACGTGGTCAATGCCGGTTTACTTATAAAAAGAACTAATAAAGTCTTTATTTCTGGTTTCTCAGACGGCATCACTACTACTCACAATGAATCGAATATTCGTAATGAAGAAGCGCGTTTACAGGCCCATATAAAAAACAGCTGAGAGGTTATCAGAGATTTACGGCAATTCAATAAGTTTTCTAACACTCAACGATGAAGAAAAAACAAATGCTTAGTCCCGATCTGAATCGGGATGACCTCTTTCGTGGACCTGACAGGACTCGAACCTGTGACCTCTTCAATGTGAATGAAGCGCTCTAACCAACTGAGCTACAGATCCTCTATTAATCAAGAACAGTAGTATAGCAGAAAAATCCAACTCTTAAAAAGCTTCCATTCCCGAATCCCATCAGCTTCCCATCTGCTTTCATCTGCTTAAATCCGCCTCCTCCCCCATTTCACTTTCTTGTCAGAATTGAGCGATAAGATCTGAGAGATGTTCAACTTTCTTCTCGATCTTCTCTTTCCACCATTCTGCATGCAGTGCAAAGCATTGGGTGCATACGTGTGCTCAAAATGTCGCTACCAGCAAACGTTCCACACTCGTCCTATCGATATCGACATTGAGGATCCTTTCATTGATGCACTCTTTGCGTGTTGCACGCACACTTTTGTGGCACAAAAACTTGTCAAAACATTTAAGTATAAATCAGCGTACACACTGACAGAAACTATAGCGCAGCTCATGATCGAACACATCCCATTTCCAAGTGGGATCGATCTGATTACTTTCATTCCACTGCATCAAAGTCGCCAAAGAGAACGCGGATTCAATCAAGCTGAGCTACTTGCCAAGCAACTCGCTCATTGGATGGCAGTCCCTTGCCTTCCATTACTCACTCGCACGCGCTCGACTACACCGCAAGCTGAGCTGAGTCGTGTGGAGAGACTAGTACATTTGAAAGGAGCGTTTGCGCTGACTGGAGATCTTTCTTCACAAAAAAAATACCTGACAGATAAAAATATCGTGATCATCGATGATGTCGCAACCACTGGGACTACTCTCAATGAAGCTGCTAAAGTACTTATACAGTTTGGAGCAAATAAAGTCTATGGAGTGGTCTTCGCCCACGGGAAGTGAAGCGGTAATTTCAATCGGTGACATTTTGTCACCGGTTGAAAACTTACTTTTTTAAGGCTTTTAGTTTTTTAGAAACCAAATAATTATCATTTGTAACAACTTTTTGACCAGTTTGGTCTTCTAATTCATATCGTGCATTTCTTGCAATTCCTCCTCCTCTTTTGGAAGCAACTTTATTTTCATTCATACCTTCTGCCTGCATATTCTCAGCAATTTGCCTAGTTGATAACTCAGCCAGCGCCGTAAAAATTAATTCTGCTTCGCTCATGTGATTCAGTCAGTTTATTACGCGTTTCTTGACTCATCATTCTTTGTTGAATCCATTTCTCGCTCCTACCATACTTTTTCCAATTTTCGCGTGCTCGATCTATCGATCTTTCGGGATCAGTCATCTCTTGCATGCGCTCGTAACCAACTTTAGCAAGCCATAGTTTTATCGGTTCGGCTTTTGGGCTTGGGACTGATTGGATCAGACGTAGTAGTGTTTCGACATCTGCAACATCCGTGAAGTAATCTTTGCCATCGTCTGCTCGTAATTTCAGTCGGTGACAAAATGTCACCGACTGACTACCTTCTTTTTCAAGCCTAGTTTTCAACTTATTCCAATATTTACGAGCAGTCTGAAAATCACTCTGCTGAGTCAACACCCTAATAATATCAACTACCGAAAAATACCAAGTCTCATTTTTGGGATCATATTGGCGCCGAACTGAATACTGTTCAAATAAAGCTGTTGTTTCAAGTGACTGCTTGTTCATACGGTTTTACCCCTTTATTCCCATTCAAGATTTTGTGTCTACTTACTTTTCTAATTCCTGCTCCATCCTCAAGAACACCCTCACCAACCGCAACTGGTCATAATCGTACATATGGTTCAGTACTTCTTTGACTGGTGCTAGTCGATCCAGACCAACTTTTTCAAAGCCTTTTTTCATACTGATAAAATCCTGCTCATTTGGTCGCAAGTGTTCTATATCCAGATCTGCACTTGATTGTGAAATTTGTTCTAAATGAGTAAATATTGTACTCAATTTTACTCTTCTTTTCGCTGCGATTTCATCTAAGGTTTTACCTTGTTTGAGTAATTCTGCTGTCTCCTGATATGTAGACTCGGCTCGAAACTCACTGATCATCTGAACTCTCCTTTTCTTCGGCTTGAATGTTGGTTCCAAATCATCCTTTTCACAAAGTTGTGAGATCAGCTTTGTAAATACTTTGCCATACTTTTCCAGCTTAAACTTTCCCACCCCGGTGATCTTACCAAACTCATCTTCTGATCTAGGTAAGTAAGTCGCCATCTCTCTTAGACTCTGATCACCAAAAATCACGAAGGCTGGCACGCTTTCAATATCCGCCAATCTCAGCCGGAGTTGTTTGAGTTTTTCAAATACTTCTTGGTTATAGCTCAACTCTTGCCTAGCCAACGTCGGAGTGACACTCAACTTGTATTCCTCCACACAATGATCACAACTCGCACAATTTGTTTCGCTGTACTTTTCCGCGAAGTACTCCAAGACACTTTTTCGTCGGCAACGATCGGTTTGACAAAACTGCAGCATTTGATCAAACTTTTTAGATGCCATCTTTTTCGCTTTGGGATCTTGCATACGCATGATAAATCTCCAATGCATTCCCGGACTACTTTTATCAAAAAAGAGGACACAGTGACTCAAAATTCCATCACGTCCAGCTCGACCTGTTTCCTGATAGTACCCTTCCAAAGATTTTGGCAGATCATAGTGGACGACCAATCGAATATTGGGCTTATCGATCCCCATCCCAAACGCAATGGTCGCCACCACGATCTGGACTCTATCTTTCAAAAAATCATCCTGAATCTTCGTCCGCTTTTCTTTGGGCAGCCCCGCATGATATGCCGCAGCTGAGAAGCCTTCATCGATCAGATCCGCAGCGACTTGCTCAGTTTTCTTTCTGGTCAGACAGTAAATAACCACTGACTCACCAGTGTATTTCTTCAGCCAACCCAACAGTTCCGGCCACCTATCCACATTATTTCTAATGACATAATGCAGGTTCGGTCGGTTGAAACTGGTCTGAAAAGTTTGCGGTTTGTGAAGTTGTAGCAATGTCAGGATGTCTTTTCGTACTTGTGGCACCGCAGTCGCCGTCAACGCAATGATCGGTGTATCAGGGAAAAGCCGCCGCAAATGCGTCAGCTCTCGATAGTGCGGTCGAAAATCATGACCCCACTCAGAGATACAATGAGCCTCATCGATCGCGATCAGCGAGACATCTTTTTTGCACAGCCACTCCTGAAACCTCGGCACCGCCAATCGCTCCGGAGAGAGGTAGAGCAACTTCACTTTTCCCGCATTCACATCCAGCGCCACTTGTCGTAGCTGCTCCACCGTCATAGTACTATTCACGCACTCCGCCGCTATACCTTGATCACGCATATGATCGACCTGATCTTTCATCAGCGCGATCAGCGGAGAGATCACGATCGTCAACCCGGACAATGCCAAAGCCGGTAGCTGAAAACACAACGACTTCCCCGCCCCAGTAGGCATCAGCGCAAAAGTATCACGCCCAGAAATAATCGACCGAATCACTTCCAGCTGTGGATAGCGAAACGCATCATACCCAAAATGAGTCTTTAAAAGTGCATGGAGATCTTGATCTGAAACGTGCGACATTCTGGTCAGTATAACACCCAATTCTGACAAGAAAGTGACATGGCTCTAAGCGTCGTCTGTGATTTCTTGCCACAGATCATACATTCTCACTTCACAAAGTGCTAAGCAAGCTTCTTGACTATAAAGGCTCATGAGATGATCTACTGTCCGCTCAACTCCATGGAGTTTTAAAAAGGTGAGAATATCTGGATCGATACGAAAAGAAAAACCATAACCATGGACCATATCGGTATCCATAAATAATTCTCGTCTAATTTTTTTAATGATATCGTCAATCGCATTTCCCTCTTGATCAAACAAAACAATCCGAATAAACACTTCTTCAATAAATGCTAAATAGTAAAGAATCAAAACATTTTTCTTGTTTTCTTTATGGAGAAATTTCATCCCAAATTGGAATATTTTATCAGCTTTCTTTTGAATTGATTCAGGGGTCTCGAATATGAAACCTTCATGCAATTCTTTTTTTGTTAAGCTGCCTGCAAAGTAGAGCAACTGCCCTATTACTAGGCTTTGTTGATCGTCAGTAAAAACAGTATCCGAAAGGTTCAGACCTAACACATTTTGACGATAGACGTTGAATAATCCATGACCCCTCTCATGCAACACTATATCAGTAATATCATTTATCAGTGATTCAGCGACTTTAAGCATTGTTGTACGGTCTTGCTGGATCTCAGACGCCAGTTTCGATATTTTAGTTGGTATGTTTTTTGGAGTAAGTGGCTGATTTTGATCCACTTTAAATAATGTTTGTTCAAAACGATCTTGTAATCCATGAATTACTGAAAATTTGTTTTTGAATGCGAAAGTGATTTGTGAAAGTTGCACAGCAATATATGCGATACCTTCGTCTAGACTAAGGTATGATGAATTATTGTTCTCTAGTTTAAAAACTATTTTTTGACTGTACCATCAAGCGAAAACCATTTGGGAGTTATTTTTAGTAACTCCATGAAAAGAGGTTGAAAAAGTTGGGTGAGCGGGTCCGATGAGATTTCGAACTCAGTTTTTCGAATCAGTTCTTCCTGATAGTGCACTTTTTTTTTCTGTCTCAATCATAACGGCGTATTATACCACTATCTTGAGTACGTGTGTTGAAAAAAGACTGTTTTATTGGTATAATATAAACATTATAAAGCTTCCCAGAGTATTATATTCATTTTGAATTTTAATGCTTGGAATTTGGAATTTTAATATACGGGGATGTACTGCATCGACGTGTACGCTCTTTAACATCTGCAGATCGTCTTTGACTAAGAAAGACGTTAAACAGAGTCACAACAATAGCTGTCAATTCTTTGACCAGCAAAGTAAAGCGTTTTGGACAAGCAATTGCCCAAGCATTTACTCCAGATTTTAGTGCTCCTGCGGCTTACGCCTACGCAGCCTAATTGATGGCATTCAAGAATCTCATTTCACAAGCGTGAATCTTGGGTGAAAACTTAGTTTGTGTGACTGCCAACACGTACAGTTGCGTGACTGGCATAAGACTTTCAACTGCAGAAAGACGATCGGGTTCGTTTACTTCCCCGCTTCTTTCTCAATGAAAAGTACACTATATCTGTAGATGATGTCGAAGACTGTTATACGGACAGGGGTTCATTACCCCTCATCTCCACAAACATTCTATTTCAATCTCGCTTTGTGGCGAGATTATTTGTTTATAAAATATGGAGTTATTATGACAACTGAAAAACCGCAACTTTCACCAATTACTCTCAATCAAACAGAGTACAAACCCCAAAATGTCAAAACCTCCGCAGTAAACAGAGTCAAAGTAATATTCGATCTACTCCAAAAAAAATGTACAGACCCAGATAAAATATTTAGACAGGGAAATGAAATAATAGTGGGTAAAAATCATGTTGATTCTGATGCGATAGTTCCGGAGAGCCAGATCGTAGATACATTGTTACTTGCTGCAAAAGATATGGCACGCATTCTAGTGAACAAAAAAGAACTCAAAGTTATTCAGCTCAACAGTGGATCAAGTGTGGAGGAGTACCAAGTCAGACTGTCGGATGAATGGACATTAAAAGCTGAAAACATCACAGGAAATGTCAGTCCGGACACAGGCAACCAAAAGCATTATCGACTTTCTATTCTTGATCTTAGGCCAGCAAGTACACCTCCACAAGAGACGAAAGTGCAAGATCCGATTGGTGATATCACACAGTTTTTTTCAAAACTTGATCAACTTCAAAAAGCAATTGATGATCCGCTTTTACATCCAGATAAATCTGGTAAAACAGAGTTTGCAATACCAAACATGACGATCCCTTTTGAACAATTAGACAAACTTCAACAATCACTCCTAGCACATGACTATTGTTTGCTTTCAAAAAAAACGGACAAAGAGATTGTCTGGACAGATTCAGAAAAGAGTGTCGAAATAATTTTTCACCCAATTGAGAGTCGTGATGACAGTCCCAAAAAGTATCAAATTATTCTGCGACAGGGCACAGAATATGAATCACAAAAAGCTCTTGAAGATGGAAAAAATGAAGCGTTAATGAGATATCTTATACGAATACTGCCAGACAGCATTTCTGAACCCCGAATAATAGAGTTGTATCTGAATTCAATCCTAGAAGGTGAGGATCTGTATATTAGTCACAACGTTATAGGTAAGGGCAACAATCCAAGTAGATTTAGGTTGGACTGGGAGATAACACACAAAATAAATGCAGTTAGTCGACAGAAACTGAATAAATCGTCAAAGATCATTGCGCTACTTCATCAAGTTAGATCAATGGAATAAAAATTACTTTCGTGCTCGAACCTATTTTTTCGTAAATCTCAACACCGTGGGCACCGGTGTTTGACTATCGATCAACTGATCAAACTCCCCTATTTTCACCGCTACTCCCGTCGATCCACCTCCATCCAAATTCAGCACTTTTGTCAATGAAAGTCCCGTTTTCTGAAGCTGTGTGGCAAACTCAAAAAGAGTTAGATATGGATATTGCGAAGTGATGAGATACAGATTCCCAGTACTATCAATCCCCACCGCCGTACGGCGGTCTTGATCCTGGCTATTATTCCCGACGGCTACTTTCGAATCATGTATCAGCAGCGGGAAACTTTGCAGGGCATCCTGAAACACTTCCTCATCTTTGAGTGGATCGCTCGTCAAATCTCTGATCGCGATAGTCCCATCTTGGATGGAAAGTAAACCAGTCCCCTTTGGGATGATCCTATGTTCGTCCTGTCGCACTCCATGAATATACAGCAGCCCCACCGGCGCATTTTGTTCCTTAAAAAAACCCGCATTCATCACGATCGTGCTATCGCTCTGCCACTCGCTGATAAACTGACTTTTTTGGTCGTACGCTAAGCTCGTGTCAAATTTTTTGGGATCGATTTTCAGCACCTGCATATAGTACTGAGTGTCTTGAAACGTGTACGGAAAATGCTGCAGCTCGACTCCATCGGCAACTCGATTCCATTTCTCAAAAAAAGGATTGGGCGTGGGTGAGGGAAACAGTGACTCCTGAACTTGCATCTCAACAGTCTCTGTAGGAGATGTATCCTGAGAAAGTCGCCGAAAGAAAAGCAGGAAAAAAAAGCTCCCTGTCAGAAGAAATAAAATGATGATGAATAAAAAATACTTCATGATCTTCTATTGTATACTATTAGCACTTCCCGTCTCTGATTGCTTGCTTTTTACACGCTAAAGTAGTATAATTTACTCTTATGCCTAAACAGAATAATACACCTCAACATCCACGTTTTCCTTTGCTGGCAAATGCTAAAAACCGTGTGACTCTAGCGAGTACTTCCGTCTGGAAGAGACTGAAAAAGTACCCATTCATCGTCCTTGGAGTACTTTTACTCTTGTTGGGACTCACAGCTGGTGGTGCGGCTCTGACGAAGAAACCTCAAGCTCAAGAAGAAGTGCCTCAACCTCAGCCACTCAAAGTCCAGGTTGTGACTGTGGGTAGCCAGACTTCAAATGTCGAAGCCACAGGAACTATCGAGAACCTTAAATCTATCACACTCGTCGCCCAGACAGCTGGACCGGTGAATAAGATTCACTTGGTCGAAGGCAAACAGTTTCAAAAAGGTGCTTCCATCACTACTCAGGAAACTGGGTATGGAACGGGGAACGCTGCAGCCATCGGCGCCCAAGTCGCTGCAAAAAATTTAGAGATCTCAGATGTCACACTCAAAAATACTGTCCAAAGTGTCAGTATCTCTCGACAGCTCGCGGATAAAAATCGTGATAACACTGAAGAGCTTCGCAAAATCAGTGCTGACTCACTGGGTGGAACTCGCAAACTACTTGATACCACGAAGCAAGTCATCGCCAAAATCGAAAGTGATTTATCCACTGCCACAGACGCTGCGATCATCCAAGGGCTCCGCCAGCAGTTGATCACGTATCAGAACGTCTTGAATGGCACAGAATCTCAGCTCAAAAACTTAGAATATAGTACCAATACTGATAAAGCTCCGACTCAACTAGCGAATTTATCAAAGGATCAAGTGTACAACGCAACTCAGTTGCAGTTGGAAACGTCTCAGCTGAGTCGGGATATCGCTGCTTTGAACTTACAGTCAGCTCGTATCCAAGCCTCGCTCACTACGGTCAGAGCGCCATTCGCTGGAAAAGTCGAGCGAGTGCTCGTGACTCAAGGTCAGTATGTGACTCCAGGGACTCCGATTGCGATCATCACCGGTGATAAACCTGAGTTATGTCTAGTGACCCAGGTGTCTGGCTTTACCGCTTCCCGTATCGATGGTGAGTCAAGTATGATCGCAACTATCGGTGACACTCAATATAGTGTCCCGATCACGCACGTCTCATCCACTCCAACTAGTGGAAGTTTGTACGAAGTCTTGGCTGTCTTGCCTGCTGATATGGCCAGTAAGATTTATGAAGGTCAGTCAGTCGCGGTCACTTTGCCAACTGAAAATGCTTCTACTATATCTGCAAACACATACTTTTTACCTTTGGATGCGGTCTTTGTGACAAACTTAGAGAAATATGTGTTCATGTTTAAAGATGGCAAAGCCATCCGCACTCCCGTGGAAACTGGTAATATCGTAGGGAACGATATCGAGATTAAAAAAGGTTTGAACAGTGGCGACCAAGTCATCATCGACCGAAGAGTCATCGACGGACAGGCGGTAGTAGCAGAAGAAAAAATCAATGCCTTACCAAACGTCCAGTACCTGTTTAACGAAGCCACAAGTAGTGGAAGCTGGAAGTAATCCATGTCCGACACACACGAATCACTCTATCTCAACTCTCTCAAGTTTGACCCCAAGCTTGAAAAGAGTTTTATCGCGCGGTACTTCGCGAATACTCGATTGATCTTTCTGATCATCATGACATTATTGGCAGCTGGTGCGTTAGCATTTGCTCGACTCCCTCGCGAGTTGAATCCTGATGTGGACTTAGCGATTGTGATCGTAAACACTGCCTTACCAGGTGCTTCTCCTCAAGACGTCGAAAATCTAGTCACGACCAAGATCGAAAAAGAGTTGACCGACGTCGCCAATGTGGACGTGATGAGCTCAGTCTCGAGCGAGTCTTTCTCTTCGATCACAGTCCAGTTTCTTGGAAATGTCGAGTCCGATAAAGCACTCGATGATGTCAAGCAACGCGTCGACACAGTCACTGACTTGCCTGAAGATGCGACAGATCCTGTCGTCCAGAAACTTGATTTTAATGACCAGCCAGTCTGGCTTGTGGCGTTGATCGGGGAAAAAGATACCCTCTCGCTGTCCAAAATCGCACTCGCTTTAGAAGATAAGATCGAAGGAATAAGTGGAATTCGTAAGGTCGATATCATTGGTCAAGAAAAAGAAGAGGTCGTGATCGAACTCAATCAACAGAGTTTACTCGAACAAAATGTTTCAGCTGACCAGATCACTCAGGCGCTTAGATCTAGTGACATTAACTTCCCTGCTGGCCGTGTTAGTATCAACCAAACTGAGTACACAGTTACTTTAGATAACGAGATTCAATCAGTCCAAGATTTGCAAAATGTCTTGATCCAAGCAGGCGGCAAATCAATCCCACTTGGGCAAGTCGCCAATATTTTCGTCCGCAGTGATGAAGATGCTCGCGTGGTGTACTACCGCGAAAATGGGAAACGCTTAAATGCTGTACAGTTATCGATTTACAAGACTGATAGTGAAACGGTCGATGGCGCTTATGCAAAAGCCAAAGAAGTGATCGATCGTGAACTGAAGAATTATCCAGGGATCGAGTCAAAAGACGTTTTGAACTTTTCCAAGGAAATCACTACCTCATTTACTGATTTACAAAACAACTTTTTAAACTCTGTTTTATTGGTACTGATTACGTTGAGTATATTCTTAGGTATTCGACAGGCTTCAATCGCTGCGATTTCACTTCCATTGACGATCATGTGTACGTTGATCTGGATGAATTTATTTGGCATTTCACTCAACTTTTTAGCGGTATTCTCGCTCTTGCTCGCAATCAGTTTGATCGGTGACGACGCGATCGTGATCGTCCAATCAAGCAAGCAATACCAGCGTAAATTCCCACCACTGCAAGCAGGACTACTCATCTTCAGAGATTACTTCATCCCGATTTGGACTGGAACTCTCACTGTGGTCTGGTCATTTTTACCGTTATTACTTGCAAGTGGAATTATCGGAAAGTTCATCCGCCCGATCCCAATCGTCGTGTCTTCGACCTTACTATCATCAACTGCTATCGCCACATTAGTCAACATACCACTAAACATTGTATTCGCTCAGCTAAACATACCGGGAAGAGTGAAAGTACTGCTAGGACTGATCGCAACTGGGGCAAGCGTAGCCCTGATGGCTACTCTTTTTGGTGGTTCACCACTCACTTTTGCAGTCATCTTTATCTACTTACTAAGTATTCTTTGGATTGGTTTTAATGCCTCGTCACTCTCGAATGGTGTACGTGAGCGCTTCGGTCTGCTGATCAGTAGATCACCAAAAGCCACGAAAGTATTTAATTGGTTCAAAAAGAAAAATCCAATGTCACAGTCATTTATTGATATCGCTCCACTTGCAGATGGGTATGAGCGACTTTTGAAAAAAGTGATTCCCTACCGCTCTCGACGCTTTGGTGTCTACGGGACAGTCATCGGTTTGATTATTCTCAGTGTGATCTTTTTAGCTACTGGTTTACTCAAAAATGAGTTTTTCCCGAAGACTGACGTCGATCAGCTCTACGTCAACGTCGAAGGACCAGCTGGTTGGAATCAAGAAAAAACTGAATCAGCTACCCAAGTGGTTGAAACGATGATTGACGAGATACCTGAAGTGAAAGATATAGTGGTGAACTATGGAAGTACATCGTCATTTAGTGGAAATACTCCAACTACAGGCAATAATGCCGCCTCACTCACGATTAACTTATTCCCTATGGATGATCGTGAGCGCACTTCGCAAGATATTTCAGAGCAGTTGCGCACGAGTTTTAAAGGGATGAACGAAGCCAGATTTACGGTCGAAGAACAAACTGGTGGACCACCGGCAGGGGCTGATCTGCAAGTGAATATCAAAGGTGAAGATTTAGAAGTACTTGAAAGAATTAGTCAAGATTTTAAAAATATGGTGACCGAGATTCCAGGTGCCGTAAACCCTGATACTTCTCTGAAGTTGACACCAGGAGAAGTCGAAGTAAAGTTACTTCCAAATGAGTTAGCTGAGCGCAACTTAAGTGCCGTACAAGTTGGGTCATGGTTACGCACTGCTTTAAGTGGACAGGAGTCGGGTGATATCGTGATCGCAGGGGAAGAGTTAGACATTCAGCTGAGATTGGATGAGTCGAATCAAAGTGTACCACAGCTGCAAAATCTAAAACTACCCACTCAGCTTGGCTCATATAGTTTGAGTGAAATCGCAGAGTTACGCTTAGCACAAAGCCCAACTTCCATCACTCGTGAGGACGGAAAGCGGGTCGTTCGTGTCACGGCAGGAGCCACTGATGCACTCCCAGCTCCAGAACTTTTAAAACAGTTCCAAGCCAAAGCGGAAGGGTATGAATTGCCTGATGGATACACTTGGGATGTGAGTGGTGTAAATGAAGAAAATGAAGAGTCCGTCCAATCCATCTTACGGGCGATGTCGATCTCATTTACGTTGATTTTAATTACGATGGTCTTGCTGCTTGGCTCTTTCCGACAAGCCTTCATCGTGCTGATGGTGATCCCGCTTGCGATTTCAGGTGTCTTTATCAACTTCACTCTACTTGGTATTCCGCTATCTTTCCCAGCACTGATCGGTGTCTTGGCACTGTTTGGAATCGTGGTGAATAACGCGATCATGCTGATGGACAAAATAAATCAAAATATCAAAGCCGGTTTCCCACTTTATGATGCTGTCGCTGATGCCTGTAGCTCTCGTATCGAACCGATCTTTTTAAGCTCACTCACTGGTATAGTCGGGCTACTTCCGATCACCATCGCCGATCCATTTTGGAGAGGTTTGGGCGGAGCGATCATCGCTGGATTATCATTCTCAGGTATCTTAGTCCTGTTCTTAGTCCCTTCACTGTTTGTGGAAGTGTTTGGAAAAGAGATGTTGAAAAAAGAAAAAACTCTTAAAAAAATTAATGTCGAGAAAAGAACTTAATCCTTATTATTCTGCAAGACGTACACTTTATTCTTTCGGGCACTGGCCATGGTGTAGGCTAATGCATCAATGTCCTCCCCATTTAGTGCAAGAACTGATGAAAGCAAATGGTCAAACCTGACTTTTCAGAGTGAAGGCATTGCTTTATTCCCCACCCAAACTCGACAGATACTTCGAAGCTGCCTCTTGATTGACGTCTCTTGGTTTACTGCCTTCCGCTGGACCGACAATGCCAGCTTCGTGGAGCTCATCTAGTATACGAGCAGCGCGAGCGTATCCTACTTTCATCCTGCGTTGAACGAGTGAAGCTGAAGCTTTGTCAGTGCCGGCAAAAAGTCTGACTGCTTCTTCAAAGAACTCGTCACGATCACCCTCGACAGTATTTCCCATTCCACCACTCCCTTTACCAACTTTTGTTGGCTTGTACTTGGTCGTGATGTCTTCTTCGTAATGCGCTTCTTGGCCTTGGCCTTTGATGAAGTCGATTAAGTTTCGAATCTCGTTATCTGACACGTACGCCCCTTGAATACGAGAAGGTTTGGATTGATCAGGTGGGATATACAGCATGTCACCTTTTCCAAGCAACTTCTCGGCACCTGGCATGTCCAAAACTACACGCGAATCTGTCATTGAGGAAACGTTAAATGCGATGCGAGTCGGGATATTTGCTTTGATCAAACCAGTGATGACGTCGACCGATGGTCGCTGAGTCGCAAGCACTAAGTGCATACCCACCGCACGAGCCATCTGAGCAATACGGGTGATACACTCTTCCACATCAGAGGGTGCAAACAACATCACATCAGCAAGCTCATCGATAATAATGACAATGTATGGCATGGCCTGAAAACCTGCCAACTCGTTATACCCCTCGATATTTCTGACGCCGACCTCAGCTAGCGTCTTGTATCGACGATCCATTTCAGCCGTAGCCCATTTGAGTGCTGAAACTACTTTATCGGGATCGACGATCACTGGAGTCAGCAAATGTGGAATACCATTATATCCAGTCAACTCAACCCTTTTGGGATCGACTAAGATAAACTTCACTTCCTGAGGAGTTGCCCGAAACAATATGCTATTGATAAATACATTCACACACACAGACTTACCAGACCCTGTGGCTCCAGCGATCAGACCGTGTGGCATCTTTCCTAGATCCATGATGACTGGTTCGCCAGCGACATTGAGTCCGAGCGCGACAGCCAACTTTGATTTGTGCTTTCGCATTTTCTCAGTAGCCAATATTGCTTTCAGACCGATGGTCTCAGCTGAGCGATTGGGAATTTCGATACCAACTAGTGCGCGTCCAGGAATCGGCGCTTCGATGCGGATCTGACCGGTGGGAGCTGCCAGTGCAAGTGCTAAGTCATTTGCTAGTGCTGTGATTTTTGTCAATTTTGTACCGAGACTGATCTCCAGTGCATATTGAGTGACGGCAGGACCGCCGTTGACCTCGACCACTTTGGCTTTTATGCCAAAAGAATCAAGCGTCTGCTCTATAATATCAGCATTCTTTTTAACATCGCCACGATCGGCTTTGGTGCCCGTCTTGGCTGAGAGTAAAGAGATCGGTGGATACTGCCAGACAATCTCTTGTCCTGGTTGATTGGACAGCACTTGATCAGCGGTTTCTGCATCTTTATCTTTTGGTGCCAAAACATCAGTCACTGGCGAATGCACTTTATTTTTATCCAATGCAAATTCTGGTTCGACCTTTTTCTCTTTTTCGTCTT
>Ga0163144_10010242_pt1 | contig 20013 bp, 19 predicted proteins | sample OliLak19BULKMAT1_FD_123175 | JGI IMG/M metagenome (GOLD analysis project Ga0163144, IMG submission 123175) | Freshwater microbial mat bacterial communities from Lake Vanda, McMurdo Dry Valleys, Antarctica - Oligotrophic Lake LV.19.BULKMAT1 | ecosystem: Environmental > Aquatic > Freshwater >... | reverse complement strand
ACGTGCAGGCGCTGATCGAGGTCGCCGACATGCAGGAGGCCCAGCGCAGCTACGAGGCCAACCTGTCCATCGTCGATGCGGCCAAGGCTATGCTCAGCCGCACCATCGACCTCCTGAAGTAGGAACCCAGCCATGACGGATATCAGCATCGGCAAGGCCGCGGCCGCCTACGGCCAGGCGCTCAGCCAAACCAGGGAGACCGGCGGGGCCGAGGCGGCCGGCGGCCAGTTCGCCAAGCTGCTCGACGGCATGCTGGGTGCGATTAGCGGCGCCGGCGGGGCCAGTGAGCAGGCGGCGCTGAAGGGCGCCATGGGCAAGGCCGACGTGACCGACATCGTGACCGCCGTGAACAACGCCGAGATCGCGCTGGAAACCGTGGTCGCCGTGCGCGACAAGGTGATCGGCGCCTACCAGGAAATCATGCGGATGCCGGTGTGATGATGTCGGCCGATCAACATTCTTCCCCCTCTCCCTTGAGGGGCGGAGGCGCGCAGGCGCCGACGGGTCGGGGTGAGGGTGACCGGCTCGGCGTTTGCGGCAGACATCACCCTCACCGGCTCGCTGCGCTCGCCACCCTCTCCCCTCAAGGGAGAGGGCTCAATGGTGTGGGCCAGGCATGACATCCGTTGGCGTTCGCTGTTTGGCGTATGCCCCCATTCTTCCTCCCTCTCCCTTGAGGGGCGGAGGCGCGCAGGCGCCGACGGGACGGGGTGAGGGTGACGCCGGAAGCTGCGGCGCTCATCACCCTCACCGGCTCGCTTCGCTCGCCACCCTCTCCCCTCAAGGGAGAGGGTTCAATTGCGCGGGCACAAACATGAATTGCACTGGTGTTGCTTATCTGGCGTGCGGCTTTCTGTTTTCTCCCTCTCCCTTGAGGGGAGAGGGACGGGGTGAGGGTGACTGGCTCGGTGTTTCCGGCAAGCATCACCCTCACCGGCTCGCTTCGCTCACCACCCTCTCCCCTCAAGGGAGAGGGTTCAATGGTGTGGGCCAGCCATGAGTCCGGTCGATGTCGTCGATGTCGTGCGCGAGGGCATCTGGGCGCTGATCAAGGTGGCCGGGCCGGTCATGATCATCGGCCTGGTCGTCGGCCTCGTGGTCGGCCTGATCCAGGCGCTGACCCAGATCCAGGAAATGACGCTTACCTTCGTGCCGAAGATGCTGGCGATTTTCGCCGGCCTTATCGTGTTCCTGCCGTTCATGATCTCGACCATGACCGGCTTCATGCAGCAGATCGCGAGCCGCATCGCGAACCTGCAATAGGCCGCGCGCCGTGCTGCAACAGCTCCTGCCGGCCGGCGCTTTTGTTTTTCTCCTCGCCTTCGCGCGCCTCGGCGCCATCCTCATGGTCATGCCAGGCATCGGCGAGGCCTATGTCGCCCCACCGGTGCGCCTGGCGCTCGCCCTGGCGCTGACCCTGACAGTCTCGCCCAGCATCGCGCCCGGCCTCCCGGCGCTGCCGGGCAGCCCGTTCGGCCTGCTGTTCCTGGTTGGCGTCGAAATAGTCATCGGCCTGTTCGTCGGCGGCATCGCCCGGTTGCTGATCACCTCGCTGCAGGTCGCCGGCAACATCATCTCGCTGCAATCGGGCCTGGGCTCGGCCATGTTCTTCGACCCGAACCAGGGCGCCCAGGGCGCCGCCTTCGCCAATTTCATGACCCTGGTCGGCGTCACCTGCATTTTCGCCGCCGACCTGCACCTGCTGCTGCTGCGCGCGGCGGTCGATTCCTACAGCCTGTTCCCGGTCGGCCGGGCGCTGCCATCGGGCGAGTTCGCCGAACTGGCCGGCCGCATGGTGGCGGACTCGTTCCTGCTGGGCGTGCAGATTTCGGCGCCGTTCCTGGTCTATGGCCTCATCTTCAACGTCGGCCTCGGCTTGCTGAACCGGCTGATGCCGACGTTGCAGGTGTTCTTCATCATGACGCCGATCCAGATTGTCGTCGCGCTCGGCCTGTTCGCGCTCACGCTGTCCGCCGGCACCGCCTGGTTCCTCGACCATTTCGAGGAATCCGGCGCCGCCCTGCTGGCGCGGAGCTAGGTCTTGGCCGACAGCGAACAGGACGATTCCTCAAAAACCGAGGAGCCGTCACAAAAGCGGCTCGACGACGCCGCCGAGCGCGGCGAGCTCGGCCGCAGCCAGGAGATCAACCACTGGTTCATGTTCGTGGCCGCCGCGCTGTCGCTGACGATTTTCGCCGGCGGCCTGTCGCGGCAATTGACCGGCGCCATGCTGCCGTTCATAGCCGCGCCGCACGCCTTCGCCACCGACGCCACGGCCCTGCACATCGTGATCCGCGACCTCGTGCTGCGCATCGGCGGCGCGGCCCTGCCGGCGGTCGCCATTTTCGTGGTGCTCGCCATCGCCGCCAGCCTGGTGCAAACGCGGCCCACGCTGAGCGGCGAGAAAATCATGCCCGACTGGAAGCGGGTTTCGCCCATGGCCGGGTTCGGCCGCTACTTCTCGGTTCACAACCTTGTGGAATTCGGCAAGGGCCTGCTCAAGATTTCCATCGTCGGCGCCGTGGCGCTGTATGTGATCTGGCCGAAAAGCGCCTGGCTGCCGCAGATGGTGACCCTGGACATCGCCGCCATCCTGCCGCTGGCCTCGCGTCTCACCATGCAATTGCTGGGGGCTGTGCTGGCGGTGCTGACCGTCGTCGCCGTCGCCGACCTGCTGTACCAGAAGCTCAGCAGCCGCAACAAGCTGCGCATGTCCAGACAGGAGATGAAGGACGAGATGAAGGAGTCGGAAGGCGACCCGATGATCAAGGGACGTCTGCGCCAGATGCGGATGGAGCGGTCGCGCCGCCGCATGATGGCCGCCGTGCCGACCGCCGATGTCATCATCACCAACCCGACCCACTATGCCGTGGCGCTGAAGTACGACCCGCTGACCATGCCGGCGCCCAGGATCGTCGCCAAGGGCGCCGACATCGTGGCCGCGAAAATCCGCGAGGTGGCCGGCCTGCACGCGGTGCCGATCGTGGAAAACCCGCCGCTGGCCCGCGCGCTGTTCAAGATCGACATCGACGCCAACATCCCGGTCGAGCATTACCGCGCGGTGGCCGAGGTCATCGGCTACGTCATGCGCCTCAAGGGCAAGCTGCCGAGGAAGCTGAACTAGAGGATGCGCCGCCGGAGCACGTCGCTGGCCCGTTCGACCGCCACGACAAGGGCGAAGATGGCGAGGATGATGGTCGCCGCCTCGTCGTAGTTGAACAGGTCCATCGCGACCTTCAGCTCGATGCCGATGCCGCCGGCGCCGACAAGGCCCAGAATGACCGAGGAGCGGGTCGCCTTCTCCAGGCTGAACAGCGCGGTGTTCACGAATGACGGCAGCGCCGCCGGGATGACGGCGCAGACCACCAGCGACAGCTTGCTGGCGCCGATCGCCGACAGGGCCTCCTGCGGCCCGCGGTCGGCCTCCTCCATCGCCTCGGCGAAGAAGCGGCCGCAAAAGCCGATCTTGTCCACCACCAGGGCCAGCGTGCCGGCGAACGGCCCAAGGCCCACCGAAACGACGAACAGCAAGGCCCAGACCAGGTCGGGCACCGTGCGGAAAAAGGCGATCAGCGCGCGCGCGGCATGATACAGGGCGGGATGCGGCGTCAGGTGGCGGGTGGCCAGAACCGCGACCGGCACGCTGATCAGCACGCCAACCACGGTGCCGACAAACGCCATCTGGAAGGTCTCCAGCAGCGCCCGGCCCACGGCGTCCAGCCGGGCGGTGGACGGCGGCAACATTTCGCCGATCAGCCGGCCCATCTGCGGAAAGCCGCCGAAGAAGTCACCGAGCGAAACACCGGTGCCGTGCAGCGAGTAGACGAAGAACAGCGCGATGGCGAGATAGGCGGCGAACGCCCCGAGGCTCGGCCGTTCGAAGCGCGGCGGCCCGGCTGGCGACGCGCGGTCAGTCATAGAGCGCCCGCAAGGTCGCAACATCGAGATCGGCGGCCGCCCGGTCCAGCACGATCACGCCGCGCCGGAGCGCGATGACGCGGTCGGCATAGGCGATGGCGTGCGAGAGGTCGTGCGAGGTGAAGATCATGGTCAGGCCCTCGCGTCGGATCAGGCCGGCGAACAGCCGCATCACCTCTTCGCCGGAACTGGGGTCGAGGCTGGCGACCGGCTCGTCGGCGACGATCAGCCGCGGCCGCTGCATCAGCGCGCGGGCGATGGCGACGCGCTGGGACTGCCCGCCGGACAGCTTGTCGGCCCGCCGCGCGGCGGCGTCGACCAGGCCGACCCGGTCAAGGCAGGCCAGGGCTTCTTCACGCAGGGCGCGCGGCGCGCAACTCTGGAACCACGGCCGGGCCAGGCGGCTGCGCGGCAAGGCGCCGTGCAGCACGTTGGTGAGCGCCGACAGGCGGGGCACCAGGTTGTGCTTCTGGAACACGAAGCCGATTTCGCCGCGCAGCCGGCGCAGCGACCTCGCGTCCAGCCCGGCCATGTCGCGGCCCAGCAGGCGCACATCGCCGGCGTCGGGCTCGATCAGGCGCAGGCAGCAACGCAGCAGGGTCGATTTGCCCGCGCCGTTCGCGCCGATCAGCGCCACCGCCTGGCCGCGGGAAACGCTGAAATCGACGCCGTCCAGAACCGGTACGCCCGGCTCGAACGATTTCCGCAAGCCCCGCACCACCAGGTCCGGCGCGTCGGCGGCGGCAAGCGGGGCCGTTCGTGGCGCCCGGCCGGGTGCGACCGCGCGGGGCGCTGCAGGCGGGGCCGCCGCCTGCAGCGCCACGCCCTGGCTCAATTGCCGACGAAGTCGGCGTATTGCGGCTGGCCGATGGTTGCGTACATTTTCCGGATGTAGTTGTAGTCCTTGTCGGCGATGCTGGGGATGAAGCGCATGCCCTGGAACTTCTGGTTCTCATCGGGCCCGAGCAGCACGGCGGCGATCAGCGCATCGGAATTTTCGGTGAAGACCTTCTTCATTTTGGCGACGACATCGTCGGAAACGTGCGCGCCGGCCAGCAGCACGTCGTTGGGCAGGTCGCGCCCGCGCGCGATCACCTTGAACGCAAGATCCGGAAAGCGCTTGGCCAGGCCCGGCAGGTCGGTGCGGTTGATGCCGATCGCCGCGACATCGCCGCGCTTCATCGCCTCGACCGCCACGTTGCGGTTGATGTGCATGATCTGCACGTCTTTCCCCGGGTTCACACCCAGGTCGGCCAGCACCTGAACCGGCGACAGGTGGCGCGAGGTCGAGCCGACGTCGCCCAGCGCGATCTTTTTGCCCTTTAGGTCCTCGACGCCGTCGATGCCCGAGCCGACGATGGTGACGACCGAGCCGTAATATTCCGGACGGCTGAAGCCGACCACCAGCTTCGCATCGGTGCGCTTCTTGAACACGACGTACTCGGCGGGGCCGGTCAGCACCAGGTCGACCTTCTTGGCGTTCAGCGCCTCGACGGCGGCGGTGCGGCTGGGCACCGGGAAAAGCTGGACGTTCATGCCGGTCTTTTCCGTCAGCATTTTCTGGAACGGCGCATACTCGCGCTGCAAATTCTCCAGACCGACAATGTCGGTGACGGCCAGCCGGATGTCCTGGGACTGGGCGGGCAGCGCGCCAGTCAGGATGCCGAGACAAAGCGCGGCGGCGGCTAGGCGGATTTTGGCCATGGCGGATTCCCTTCAATGCGGGTGGGGCAGTGGCGGGCGCGCCATCGCCGGGTGGCGCATTGTCGGGTTCGTCGATGACAAACGCATGACGACGTCGCGCCGCATCGTGTTGCGCCGTCCGTCGAAATCCGGGAACGAACGAGGAATCGGGCCGTTCCAGTGAAAGCCGCATTGCCCGGGAGTACGTTGATGACCACTATCAACAAGCAGGACGCCCGCCAGGGCAAGACGCTTCATGTCATGCGCTATGTCTTGGCGATATCGCTGACCTTGGCGGTGATCGCTCTGGGCGTCATCTTTTTTTCCGCCGTCTAGCAGCTCATTCGCCATGAAGCGAAAGGGGCGTCGCCATTGGCGACGCCCTTCGTTGTTGCCGCCAGCTAGATTCGTCCGGTCAGCAGCAGGATAAGCAGGACGATCACCACGATGCCGAACAGGCCGGAGGGGAAGTAGCCCCATTCGCGGCTGTGGTTCCAGGTCGGCAGGGCGCCGATCAAGAGCAGGACAAGCACGATCAGCAGAATCGTACCAAGGGTCATGATGGGCTACCTCCAGCGGGGCGCGTTGCGCGCGGTCGAAGGACAAACGCCACCTAGCGGTATCGGTTCCCACGATACCGCGCGGGCCGGTGCCAAAAGCGGCTGAACTACGCTATTATCGAGGCCCGCTTGGCAGGAATTCGACGATGTCTGTGGCGCCCCCGAACGACGATGCAAGCCGGGCCGGTCTGGCCCGCTGGTTGCCGTTTGGCCGTAGCGAGGGCCGCAGCGCCGCGCTGCTGGCCGCCGCCTTCGATGCCGATTCCGCTGCCTGCCTGCTGGTCGATGGCGATGGCCGGCCGGCCCGCGCCAACCCGGCGTGGGAACGCCTGGTCGGCGGCGTCGAAGCGCCGGACCGGCTGTTTGCCGGCGACCGCGCGGCGCAAGGGGCGCTGCGCCGGCTTGAGCTGGCCGCCCGCGACGGTGGCGCTGGCGCCGAGCGGTTTCGCTTTGGCGGCGACCCGGCGCGCTGGCTCGACATCTCGGCCCAGGGAATTGCCGGACAGGCCGGCGCCGTGGCGTGGCGCATCGTCGATGTCACGGTCGATGCGGCGGAACGCCAAACCGCGCACGAGGCGCGCGAGCGGCTGGCCGACCTTGTCGATCATGCCCCGGTCGGCCTCTACTCGGCCGACGCCGACGGTCGCCTGCTCTACGCCAACCAGACCCTGGCCGACTGGCTCGGCCGTTCCGTGGCCGAGCTTGGCCAGTCCGGCTTTCGCCTGGCCGACATGCTGGCCGCCGCCGCCACGCCCGAAGTTCTGCTGGCGCCGCAGCCCGCCGCGGCGCCGGTGGCCGTCGAGCTGAAGCTGAAGAACGCCGGTGGCGCGGTGCGCCCGGTCAACATCACGCAGAACGCGGGCCGCGACGCGGCGGGGCGGATTCATACCCGTTCGGTCGTCGGCGACCTCAGCCACGAACTGCAGTGGCGCGACACGTTCCGTGTCGTCGAGGAGCATTTCCACCGCTTCTTCGACCTCGCGCCGATCGGCATCCTGACCGTCGATGCGGCGGGTACGATATTGGAGGCCAATGCCTCGTTCCGCCGCACGGCCGGCGCGCGCGACGTGGCCGGGGAAAAGCTGATCGGCCTGCTGCGCTCCGACGACGGCCGCGACCTGGCCTATCGCTACGCCGAGGCGATGCGGGGCGAGGCGCTGGGCGGCGCCGTCGATGTCCGCTTCGCCGCGCCGCCCGAGCGGTCGGGCCAGTTGTTCTTCTCGCGGCTCGAGGATGCCGAACCGGGCACGGCGGCGCTGCTGCTGCACTTCCTCGACACGACCGAGCAGAAAAACCTGGAGGTGCAGTTCGCGCAGAGCCAGAAGATGCAGGCGGTCGGCCAGCTCGCCGGCGGCATCGCGCACGACTTCAACAACCTGCTGACCGCCATGATCGGCTTCAGCGACCTGCTGCTGACCCGCCACCAGCCCGGCGACGAAAGCTTCGCCGACATCATGCAGATCAAGCAGAACGCCAACCGCGCCGCCAACCTGGTGCGCCAGTTGCTGGCCTTCTCGCGCCAGCAGACCCTGCGGCCCAAGGTGCTCGACATTACCGACGTGCTGGCCGACCTGCGCAACCTGCTCTCGCGCCTGATCGGCGAGAACATGGAATTGAAGATGCAGCACGGCCGAGACGTCGGCCTGGTGAAGGTCGACCAGGGCCAGTTCGAGCAGGTCGTCATCAACCTTGCGGTCAACGCGCGCGACGCCATGGCCGGCGGCGGCGTGCTGACCATTCGCACCGCCAACATCGCCGCCGACGAATCCGTCCGCCTCGGCCATGAGCTGATGCCCGCCGGCGAATATGTGCTGATCGAGGTGTCGGACACCGGCACTGGCATACCGAAGGAAATCCTCGGCAAGATTTTCGAGCCGTTCTTCACCACCAAGGAAGTCGGCGCCGGCACCGGCCTTGGCCTGTCCACCGTCTACGGCATCATCAAGCAGACCGGCGGCTTCATCTTCCCGGAAAGCGAAGTGGGCAGGGGCGCGGTCTTCCGCATCTACCTGCCGCGCCACCAGGCCGCCAGTGACGGTGAGGGCGAGGCGACCGCCGACACGGTGCGCGCCAACCGCGACCTGACGGGCAAGGGCACCATATTGCTGGTCGAGGACGAGGATGCGGTGCGCACCTTCGCCGCCCGCGCCTTGCGCAACAAGGGCTATACCGTGCTGGAGGCCAATTCGGGCGAGGCGGCGCTGAAGCTGATGGACAGCGCCACCGCGCCGGTCGATCTCCTGATCAGCGACGTGGTGATGCCCAACATGGACGGCCCCACGCTGGTCAAGAACATCCGCGAGAAGCGCCCGGCGCTGAAGATCATCTTCATTTCGGGCTATGCCGAGGACGCTTTCCGCAAGACCATGGAAGGCCCCGGCGAAATCGCCTTCCTGCCCAAGCCGTTCTCGCTGGGCCAGCTCGCCGGCAAGGTCAAGGAAGTGCTGCGCGACGGGACGTGAGGGAGAAAGCGAATAGTGCGACTGTGGGTGCAACAGGCATTGGTCTTTTTGGTTACGCCTCTCAGCGTACCAATGATGGCTTTCGTTTTATCCAGGCCTTCCGCTTACGAATTTCTCCGATTCACTGATTTTGTCTATGCCGCACTTCCCAGTATTGCACTTGTCTATGACGTTATGTTTGTGCTGGTGTTGCCGGCCTGCCTTATGTTTCTGGCGCGCCGGCCAGTCATTGCCATTATAGTTGCGATGGTCGGTGCATCGATAACAGTACTGGCTGCTGGGCTAGGGCTGTTAGTGGCACTAGGCGCCGACGACTCGCTCGTTTTGATCGTATGCTTGCTGGTCATTGGCAGCTATGCGGTGACAGTCTGCGTTGTGTTCCGGACGATGTCCCGGGCAGCGGCGCCTCCCTCGGAGGGACGTGTGCCTACCGAAGCAGCAGTCGCTGTGTCGCAGACGAGAACCGATAAATTCCTCCCTCTCCCTTGAGGGGAGAGGGTTGGGGTGAGGGTGACATTCTGGGTGACGGCGTTTCCGGCTTCACCCTCACCGGCTCGCTCCGCTCACCACCCTCTCCCCTCAAGGGAGAGGGTTCAAAAAGCCCTCAGATAGTCTGTTCATTGAGGCGAGCCGCGTATTGTTTAAAGGCTGCGGCTTGGATGACGCGGTTATCTTGAAAGGTGTTTGGTAGCCCTTGAGCCCTCCCCCTTGATGGGGGAGGGTGGTGAGCGAAGCGAGCCGGAGAGGGTGCTGGTGGCCGCCAAGCACCCTCTCCCCAACCCTCCCCCATCGAGGGGGAGGGGGCGCGGCGGCGAAAGTCAACGCCAACCCGTCAGAACGCCTGCAAGTTCTCCTTGAACGTCTTGTAGGCATAACCGTCGCGGATTGAGCCGCGGCGGCGCAGGATCGGGGCCACGCCGTCGCACATCTGGGCAATGGCATGGCGCGTGGTCGGCAGGTGGATCATGAAACCGTCGCCGCCGACTTCCGCCATCAGCGCGTCCATCTTGTTGGCCACCGTTTCCGGCGAACCGATCAGGCCGAGGTTGCGCGAATAGCTGCGCGTGGCCAGCACCTCGCGCAGCGTCTTGCTTTCCTGGCTGCCGAAAATGTTGTTGATCGCCGTCTGGATGCGGCCCGACCGCTCCAGTTCCGCCAGCACCTTCGGCACCGGCGTTTCCAGGTCGATGTTGCTGAGGTCGACGCCGGTGATGTGCTCGACGTACCACAGCATGTATTCGATCGCCTCGGGCGACCAGCGCGCCTGCCTGGCCGCCTCGACCATGCGGTTCGCCTCGTCGTCGGTGGCGCCGATCACCGGCGTCACCAGATACATGATCTTGAGGTCGCTGGGCTTGCGGCCATGGCCGATCAGGCGCTTGTGCATGTCGGCGCGGAACGCCTTCATCGCGGCCACGTCGTTGACCGAGGCGATCATCGAGTCCGCGTATCTGGCCGACAGGTTGCGGCCGTCGGGCGAATTGCCGGCTTCCACCATCGGCACGGTGCGTTGCGGCCCCGGAATGGTGTTCAGCGGGCCGCGGCTGCTGAAATACTCGCCCTTGTAGTCGATGCGGTGGACCTTGGTGTGGTCGGCGTAGCGGCGGCCCTTCACGTCGGCCAGCACTGCGCCGGGCTCCCACGATTCCTGGAGCTGGCGCACGATCTCCACCCACTCGGTGGCGCGCTTGTAGCGCAGTTCCTTGGGCGGCAGCGCCTCCATGCCGTAGTTCTGCGCCGACAGGTCGGCGCCCGAAGTGACGAGGTTGAAGCCGACGCGGCCTTCCGTCAGGTGATCCAGCGTGGTCAGCAGGCGGGCCGAGAGATAGGGCGGATAGAAAGTGGAGGAAAGCGTCGGCACGATGCCGATATGCTTGGTGCGCTGGGTCAGCAGCGGCACCAGCGGCAGCGGGTCGCTTTTCGGCGCCCACAGGCCGAGCCGCAGCGTGGTCTCGGCCGAACCGCGAAAGCCGTCGTCGAGCTGCGACGTGTCCTCGATCAGCAGGTAGTCGAAGCCGGCCCGTTCCAGCGACGCGGTCAGGTCGCAGTACAGTTCGGCCTTCATCCATTCGGTTTCGTTGTTGCCGGTCCACGGACCGTCAACATCGGGATTCCACGCCTGGATGCCGAACCCGGTGCCGAGAAACCAAGTCAGATGGTACATGCTGCTCTCCGACCGTCCTGCTTACAGCGTTTCGGTATAGAAGCGCGCCTTGCCAGGTGCTGCCGCCAGTTCGCGCGACTTGGTGCGCCATTCGTCGAAGCCGGCGTCCTTGCGCATGGTCTCCAGCGCTTCCTGCGACGTCCATTGCATGAACAGCACGAAGGCCGAGCGGTCCTTTTCGTCGCGCCATAGGCGGGTGCCGACGCAGCCCGGCACGGACTTGAAGGTCTTTTGCAGGATGGCGAAAATCTTCTCGAACTCGGCTTCCGAGCCGGCCTTGATCGTGTAGTCGACGGTTTCGATGACCATTTTGCTTTCCTTCTTTTTCAATACTCGAACAGGTGATGCCGCAGCGTGGTGCCGCTGTACTCCTTGCGGAACAGGCCGCGCCGTTGCAGCACTGGCACAACCTTGTCCACGAACTCCACGAGATAGGCGACGTTCTGCAGCCCGGCGCGCAGATAATAGCCGTCGCAATCGCCGTCGGTCGCCACCTGCTCCAGCTTGTCGGCGATTTGTTCGGCGGTGCCGTAAATCGGAAAATTGTCGTGCCGCGCCTCATGCAGCGCGATCTGGCGCAAGGTTGGCGTCTTGCCGTCGCGGAAATATTCCGGCAGCTTCGACTGCATGCCCGGGCCTTTCAGCCCGGCCGGCAGCGGCGCGTCAAGGTCGTAGACCGACATGTCGATGCCGGTCTGTTCCGACAGCGTGACCAGGCCGGTTTCCACATTGCCCTCGGCGGCCAGCGCTTCCCAGCGCTCCCTGGCGATTGACTCGGTCTCGCCAATCACCGGGCGAACGCCGCACAGCACCTTGCAGGAATAGGGGTCGCGGCCGGCATCGGAAATCAGTTTCCGCAGGCTGCTGGAATAGGCCTTCAGGCCCTGCACACTGGTCTTGTTGATGATCGCCATCTCGGCATGCTGGGCGGCGAAACGCTGGCCGCGCGGCGAACCGCCGGCCTGCACGATGACCGGATGGCCTTGCGGCGACGCGGGCACGTTCAGCACGCCCAGGCTTTTGAAGTACTTGCCCTTGAAGTCGATGGCGTGGACCTTCGCCGGGTCGGCGAAAATGTCGCGCTCGCGGTCCATGACCAGCGCATCGGGCGCCCAGCAGCCCCACAATTCGTGGCACAGCGCCATGTATTCGTCGGCGATGTCGTAGCGTTCGTCGTGCTCGACGATGTCGTCCTGGCCGAAGTTTTGCGCGGCGCTTTTCTTGGTTGACGTCACCACGTTCCAGCCGATGCGGCCGCGGCTGAAATGGTCCAGCGAAGCCAGCAGCCGGGCCAGCAGGTAGGGCGGATAGAAGGTGGTCGAGAGCGTCGCCACCAGGCCGATCCTGCTGGTGCTGGCCGACAGCGCGCCCAGGATCGGCAGCGGGTCGTGGCACGGCGCCCACACCCCGGCCTTCAATGGGTGATCCCAGTTGCCGCCATACACCTGGGGAATGCCGTACTGGTCGGCGAAGAACACCATGTCGAACTTGGCGCGCTCGCAGATGCTGGCGATGTCCTGGTAGATTTCCGGATAGCGCCAGTCGTAGCCGTTGGTGGAACGCTTCCAGTCCCCCGCCGATCCGCCGGGCCCGGCAATGCCAAACCAGGCCAGGTGAAGTTTCTTGCTGCCCATTGGGTTTCCTAGACCAGGCGTCGGCCCGGCGACGTAGTGGCAAGTCTTAGATTGCGGACTGGCGGATTGACAACCTGTTTCCGCGCGGGCGAGCCGGGTTCGCCGATTATGTCATTCCATGAAATCGCAATTGCCCCCGTTGCGGCGGCGCATTTGATTTGACGCATGCAGGCCGGCGCGCCATCGTTCGGCATTAGTGAAACGGAATGCGGCGACACGGGAGGGCGTGAATCATGAGCGACGTTTGGGCAATTCGGAACTTGGCGGCGGCCATCGTGGCGGCCGGCATCCTCACCGCCGGCGCGGCCGTCGCGCAGACCTTCCCGGCCAAGCCGGTTCGCATCATCGTGCCGCTGGCCGCCGGTGGTCCGACCGACGCCACCGCGCGCCGGGTGGGCGCCGCGTTGCAGGAGCGCTGGGGCCAGCCCGTCATCATCGAGAACAAGACCGGCGCCGGGGCGCAGATCGGCACCGACTACGCCGCGAAGGCCGCGCCCGACGGCTACACGCTGCTGATGGGCACGCCGTTCCTGGTCATCGGCGAATCCATCGTCAAGGACCTCCCCTATGACCGCAAGCGCGACCTCGTGCCCATAGCCCTGGTGGAAAGCGGCACCCTGGTCATCGTGACCACGCCCAGCCTGCCGGCGAAAACCGTGCCTGAGTTCATCGCCCATGCCAAGGCGAACCCGGGCAAGCTCAGCTATGCCTCGGTCGGCAACGGCACGATCAGCCACATGACCATGGAATTGTTCAAGGCCAGCGCCGGCCTCGACATTCTGAACGTGCCCTATCGCGGCACCGGCCCGGCGATGCTGGCGGTCATGTCGGGCGAAGTGCATGCCACGGTCGATGCGCTGACCACGGCTGGCGCGCAGGTGGAAGGCGGCAAGGTCCACGGCCTCGCCGTCACCGCGTCGAAGCGTTCGCCGATGCTGCCCAATGTGCCGACCGTTGGCGAAACCCTGCCCGGGTTCGACGCCCAGTTCTGGGCCGGCCTGCTGGCGCCGGCCGGCACGCCGAAGGACATCGTGGCCAAGATAAACGCCGACGTGCGCGCGGTGCTGGCCGCGCCGGCAATGAAGGAGCAGTTCGCCAAGCTTGGCACCGACACGTCGGACATGACGCCGGAGCAATACGGCAAGTTCCTGGATGACCAGGCGGCGCTTTTCGCCCGCGCCGCCAAGGCCGCCGGGCTCACGCAATAGGGTAGGAGGCCGGGTTTCCGAATCTCCGGCCGGTTCGCTGGGCCAGGCGAGGCACGGCATGCGCCGGATTGGCGCACGCCGTGAACGTCATTAGAACATGAGCTAAAAATATTAATAAAATCAATAGTTTAAAAAATCCCTTGCGAACAGGAACAAAAGAAGTACATTCCCTGCATCCGGCGCGTTGCCAAGGTGGTGCGCGCGTGAAATAAGGGGTCTTCCGATGGCGCAGGCGGCATTGCGGGTAGTGGAAAAGGACGGCATGGACAAGTCGAAGGCCCTGGAGGCCGCGCTGAGCCAGATCGAACGCGCGTTCGGCAAGGGCTCGATCATGAAACTGGGCCAGCAGAGCAATGCCGACGGCATCGAATCCGTGTCCACCGGTTCGCTCGGCCTCGACATCGCCCTTGGCATCGGCGGCCTGCCGCGCGGCCGGGTGGTCGAAATCTACGGCCCGGAAAGCTCGGGCAAGACCACGCTGGCACTGCACGTCATCGCCGAGGCCCAGAAGAAGGGCGGCACCTGCGCCTTCGTCGATGCCGAACACGCCATGGACCCCGGCTATGCCAGGAAGCTCGGTGTCAACATCGACGACCTCCTGATCTCGCAGCCCGACACCGGCGAGCAGGCGCTGGAAATCGCCGACACCCTGGTGCGCTCCGGCGCCATCGAGGTGCTGGTGATCGACAGCGTGGCCGCGCTGGTGCCGCAGGCCGAGCTCGAGGGCGAGATGGGCGACAGCCACATGGGCCTGCAGGCCCGGCTGATGAGCCAGGCGTTGCGCAAGCTGACGGCCTCGATCTCCAAGACCAATTGCATGGTCATCTTCATCAACCAGATACGGATGAAGATCGGCGTGATGTTCGGCAACCCGGAAACCACCACCGGCGGCAATGCGCTGAAGTTCTACGCCTCGGTCCGCCTCGACGTGCGCCGCATCGGGTCGATCAAGAACCGCGACGACGTGGTCGGCAACCAGACCAAGGTCAAGGTGGTGAAGAACAAGGTGGCGCCGCCGTTCAAGGTCGTCGAGTTCGACATCATGTACGGCGAGGGCATTTCCAAGACCGGCGAGCTGATCGATCTCGGCGTGAAGGCCGGCGTGGTGGAAAAGTCGGGCTCGTGGTTCTCCTACGACAGCCAGCGCGTCGGCCAGGGCCGCGAGCAGGCCAAGCTTTTCCTGAAGGAAAACCCGGCGATTGCCGACGCCATCGAGAAGGCGATCCGCGCCAATGCCGGCATCATCGCCGCCGCCGCCCAGGGCGGCCCGGACGGCGACGAGAAGGATGACGACGCCGAATAGGCGCCGTTTAGCTACCGCCACTGATCTCCATCGGCGACTTCGGTGCCCGGCCTCGGCCGGGCACTTTTTTGTGCGCGGTTAAATTCTCCTACGTCCCCCGGCTTGACCGGGGGACCCATGGTTCCGTTGCGCTTCTGGCATGGGCACCCCGGTTAAACCGGGGTGCGTAGGAGATTGGTGTTGCCGGCTTCTTGTCGCTCCGGCATCGCCTCCAGCCTCGGCCCCGCAAGCGTCGGGTCGAACAGGAACTGGTCGTAGGCGGTGTCGATGTCGGCGGCGGCGAACGCCGTGCGGTAATCGTGCGCCACGGCCCGGGCCCGATGAATTGCCAGATTGATCATGCTCATCACTCCTTCCAGAACGGCTTGGCGATTTCCCATTCGGCCTGGCCCGGGCTCAGCCCGAGGTCGCCGAGGTCGCGGTCGCTAATCCGGGCCAGCGCCCGGCGCTGGGCCACGTGCTGCCGCCAGGTCGCCAGCAGGGCCGACGCATGGCTCGCATATGCATCGAAAAAACTCATTGAATGGCTGGGCGATTGTCTGATCATGGGGCGCTCCCGCGTTGATTTCTGCCCATGAACATGGGATATGGTGCGGTGCGGGACAAACGACATTATCTCTGGTAATGGATTATAAAATGTATTGGAAATGTCCGGCCTTCCCTCGCTGAACGGCCTCCGCGCCTTCGAGGCCGCCGCCCGCCATCTCAGCTTCACCAGGGCGGCCCTGGAACTGCATGTCACCCAGGCGGCGGTCAGCCACCAGATTGTCCGGCTGGAGCAGCAGCTTGGCCTGCGCCTGTTTGTCCGGCGTAACCGCACCCTGGCGTTGACCAACGAGGCTCAGGCCTACCTGCCGGCGGTGCAGGAAGCGTTCGCCGGCCTGCGCCGCGCCACCCTGCGGCTCAACCAAGGCAAGGGCAGCGGCATCCTGACCGTCACCTGCATGACCAGTTTCGCCGCCGCCTGGCTGGTGCCGCGCCTTGGAACGTTCCAGGAGCGGCACCCCGAAATCGAGGTCCGGCTGACCACCTCTTTCACCAAGGTCGATTTCCGGCGCGAGGATGTCGATATGGGCATCCGCCTGGGCGAGGGCGTCTGGGACGGCTTGCGGGCGGACTGGCTGATGGGCGAGGAAATCTTCCCGGTCTGCGCGCCGTCCCTGCTGGCCGGGGCCGAGCCGTTGCGCGGCCCGGCCGACCTCGCCCGCCACACCCTGCTGCACATCGCACAATGGCCGCGCGGCTGGGCCGACTGGCTGGCGGCGGCCGGCGCGCCCGGCCTTGAGGCCGCCCGCAACCAGCGGTTCGACCTGCACCTGACCGCGTTCCAGATGGCGATGCAGGGCGGTGGCGTGGCGCTTGGCGTGTCGCCGCTGGTCGATGCCGACATGGCGGCCGGCCGCCTGGTCATGCCGTTCGGGCCGCGCCTGCCGGTCAACTATGCCTATTACGCCGTGGTCCCTGAGGAAAATGCCGACCAGCCGAAAATCCGGGCCTTTCGCGACTGGCTGCTGGAGGAGGCGGCGGCCGGCGCGGCACTTGCGGACCCGGCACTTGCGGACAATGGCTCGGCCATGCGACTAAAACGGCCAGACGGCCGGGGTAACATGACGGGCGAGTAACGGGCCGGCGAGCAGGGTTAGGGCATGAGCAGCGTCAACGAGATCAGGCAGACTTTCCTCGATTATTTCGCCACGGCCGGCCACCAGGTCGTGGCGTCGAGCCCGCTTGTGCCGCGCAACGACCCGAGCCTGCTGTTCACCAATGCCGGCATGGTGCAGTTCAAGAACGTGTTCACCGGCGCCGAGGCGCGGAGTTACAGCCGCGCCACCACCAGCCAGAAGTGCGTGCGCGCCGGCGGCAAGCACAACGACCTCGACAATGTCGGCTATACCGCGCGCCACCACACCTTCTTCGAGATGCTGGGCAATTTCTCGTTCGGCGACTATTTCAAGGAACGCGCCATCGAACTGGCGTGGAACCTGATCACCCGCGAGTTCGCGCTGCCGAAGGACAGACTCACCGTCACCGTCTACCACGACGACGATGAGGCGTTCGATCTCTGGAAGCGCATCGCCGGCCTGCCCGACAGCCGCATCGTCCGCATCGCCACGGCGGACAATTTCTGGGCCATGGGCGACACCGGCCCGTGCGGCCCGTGCTCGGAAATCTTCTTCGACCATGGCGACAAGATACCCGGCGGCCCGCCGGGCAGCGCGGATGCCGATGGCGACCGCTTCATCGAGATCTGGAATCTCGTGTTCATGCAGTACGAGCAGCGTTCGAAGACCGAGCGGGTCGCGCTACCGCGGCCCTCCATTGACACCGGCATGGGGCTGGAGCGCCTGGCCGCTGTATTGCAGGGCAAGCACGACAATTACGACATCGACCTGATGCGGTCCCTGATCGAAGCCTCGGCCGACCTTACCGGTGTCGCCGCCGACGGCCCGCACGCGGTCAGCCACCGCGTCATCGCCGACCACCTGCGTTCGTCCTGCTTCCTGATCGCCGATGGCGTGCTGCCGTCGAACGAGGGGCGCGGCTATGTGCTGCGCCGCATCATGCGCCGCGCCATGCGCCACGCCGAGATGATCGGCGCGAAGGACCCGCTGATGTGGCGCCTGGTGCCGGCGCTCATCGCGCAGATGGGCCGTGCATACCCTGAGCTTGGCCGCGCCGAAAGCCTGATGGCCGAGACGCTGAAGCTGGAGGAAAGCCGCTTCAAGCAGATGCTGGAGCGCGGCCTGAAGCTGCTGGACGAGGAGGTGGCGAAACTGCCCGCTACTGCCGCCCTGCCGGGCGAAGTCGCCTTCAAGCTGTACGATACCTTCGGCTTCCCGCTCGATCTCACGCAGGACGCGCTGCGCGGCCAGGGTCGCGCCGTCGATACATCAGGCTTCGACGCCGCCATGGCGAAGCAGCGGGCCGAAGCGCGCAAGCACTGGGCCGGTTCGGGCGATGCCGCCACCGACACGGCGTGGTTCGAACTGCGCGACGAAAAGGGCGCCACCGAATTCCTCGGCTACGACACCGAGACGGCCGAGGGCCGCGTCGAGGCCATCGTCGTCGATGGCAAGCGCGTGGACGAGGCCCGGCCTGGCGCCGCCGTTCAGGTCATCGTCAACCAGACGCCGTTCTACGGCGAAAGCGGCGGCCAGTCCGGCGATGCCGGCGTCATGCGCGGCGCCAATGGGGCCGTGGTGACCGTGGCCGACACGCACAAGAAGCTCGGCGCATTGCACGTTCATGCCGGCACCTTGTCGGGTGCGCCGCTAAAGATCGGCGATGCCGTCGAACTCCTCGTCGATAATGCGCGCCGCACCCAGTTGCGCGCCAACCATTCCGCGACCCACCTGCTGCACAAGGCGCTGCGCGACCGGCTGGGCGATCACGTAACCCAAAAGGGTTCGCTGGTGTCGGCCGATCGTTTCCGCTTCGACATTTCGCATCCGCGTCCCATCGGCAATGACGATATCGCCGTCATCGAAGCCTCGGTGAACGAGCAGATCCGCCGCAACGGCGCCGTCGGCACCGCGCTGATGACGCCCGACGACGCGGTCGCCGCCGGCGCCATGGCGCTGTTCGGCGAGAAGTACGGCGACGAGGTGCGCGTGATCTCCATGGGCGATGGCGAAACGCCGTTCTCGGTCGAGCTTTGCGGTGGCACCCACGTCTCGCGCACCGGCGATATCGGCCTGTTCAAGATCGTCGGCGAGGGCGGCGTGTCGGCTGGCGTGCGCCGGCTTGAAGCCCTTACCGGCGAGGCGGCGCGGCTCTATTTCCTCGAGCAGGAGGCCAGGCTGCGCGAAGCCGCACAGGCGCTGAAGACGCAACCGGCCGACGTGCCGGCCCGCATCGCGAGCCTGCTGGAGGAGCGCCGCAAGCTGGAGCGCGAAGTCTCCGACCTGCGCCAGAAGCTGGCGACCGGGGGCGGCGGTGTCGCCACGCAGGACATGGGCGGCGTGAAGTTCATCGCCCAGCAGCTTGACGGCGTGCCGGCCAAGGATTTGCGCGGCACCGCCGATGCCCTGAAAAAGCAGCTCGGCTCCGGCGTCGTGGCGCTCACTTCGGTGACGGACGGCAAGGTGGCGGTGGTGGTCAGCGTCAGCGACGATCTGACCGGCCGCTTCAACGCCGCCAACCTGGTCAAGCTGGCGACGCCCCTGCTAGGTGGCGCTGGCGGTGGCGGCCGCGCCGATTTCGCGCAAGGCGGCGGCAACGATCCCGCCGGTGTCCAGCGCGCGCTGGACGCCGTCGGCGCCGCGCTGCTGAGCGCCGCGGCCTGAGGCGGGGGCCGGGGGGGAACATGTCCGCCGGCCGCGCCTACATCCATTCGCTGCTGACCCCCGGCGCGGTCGATACCAGCGACCGCCGCGTGGCGCATTTCCTGGTCTCGGCTGTGCTGGTGCTGGCCATCGTCGCCTCGGTGGGGGGCGCGATGGTGGAAAGCCTGCCCGATGCCGGCCCCGCCGCCCGGCGGCTGGTCTACTGGGCCGACCGCTTCGCCGCCCTGGTGTTCTCCGCCGAATTCATCGCGCGCCTGTGGAGCGCGCCCGAGGAGCAGGTCCACAACGGCTCGAACAAGGCAACGCGCGCGCGGCTCGCCTATCTCGGTTCACTCTACGGCGTGATCGACCTGATCGCGGTGCTGCCGGCCTGGGCCGCGCTGGTGATTCCGGTGGGCCGCGAGTTCTTCGAACTGGCCGGCGTGCTGACCCTGCTGAAGCTGGCCCGCTACCTGCCGGCGCTGCCGCTGGTCGCCGCCGTGCTGCGCCGCGAGAGCCGGCCGCTGCTGGCCGCCGCCACGGCGATGTTCGTGCTGCTGATGATCGTCTCCACCGTCATGTATGTGCTGGAGCGCAACGGGCAGCCCGAAGTGTTCAAGTCCATCCCCCACACCATGTGGTGGGGCATCGTCACCATGGCGACGGTCGGCTATGGCGACATGACGCCGGCCACCGCCATCGGCAAGGTGTTCGGCGGCTTCACCATGCTGCTCGGCATCGCCATGTTCGCGGTGCCCGCCGGCATCCTTGCCACCGGCTTCGCCGAGGAATTGAAGAAGCGCGACTTCATCGTGT
>Ga0163144_10010240_pt1 | contig 20015 bp, 19 predicted proteins | sample OliLak19BULKMAT1_FD_123175 | JGI IMG/M metagenome (GOLD analysis project Ga0163144, IMG submission 123175) | Freshwater microbial mat bacterial communities from Lake Vanda, McMurdo Dry Valleys, Antarctica - Oligotrophic Lake LV.19.BULKMAT1 | ecosystem: Environmental > Aquatic > Freshwater >... | reverse complement strand
CAGGCTGGCGGCAATTCTCGGCTGCTCGATCGCCCTCTCGGCAGCGATGCCGGCGTTTGCCGACGACGTTGCCGGCGACTGGCTGTTCGACACATCCAAGTTCGCGGACGACTGCCAGATTTCAGGCCGCATCACTTTCACCCAGACCTCGGTGAAGAACACATACAGCTGCGTGTTCGAGAGCGAGCAGATCTGCGGCAAGCTTAACTTCGATCTCTACATCCGCGTGCAACAGAACTGTACAGCGCAGCGCATCGGCAAGCAGGTCGCAATCAAATCCAGCGTGGGGAAGATTCTTGAAGTGCGGCCGGCTGGCTATCCGACGTCCTACCTCGCGGACAACTTCATCGTTCAGCTATCCAACAACAAGCAGGAAATGAATGGCTCGCACTACGACGAACAGCGGCAGCTCAAGGCGCGCTTCTGGCGCGACGTCGAACTGATCGGATGACAATCATGGCGGGGATTGGATGAAACACAAATCATCGCGGCGACTGATCGCCAGCCTCGCTCTCGCCTGTCTCCTGCTGCAGCCGGCACTGGCCGATCCAGCGCCCTCATCGCCCGTGGGCGACTGGACTTTCGTCACCGGGAAGATGGGCAACAAATGCGTCCTGTCAGGCCGGATGTCTTTGACGCGCAAGCCCGACAAGTCGCTGATCTGTCGCTTCAACACAGACTGGTCATGCGAGACGGGCCCAATGAAGTCAGTTCAGACGTCGCAGACCTGCACAGCCAGTCAAGCCGGCCAGGACATCGTCGTCACCAGCAAGATCGAGAAGATCATAAAATCAGATCCTGCTGACCTTCTCGGTTACATGCGCGCCAACTATGCCCCGGATCATTTCAAGGTGAAGATCAATGCGCGCGGCGACGAGATGCGTGGCCTGTTCCATTCCTACGGCCAGGCCGAGGTGGTCTTCCGCAAGCATCATGATCTGATCGGCTAGGCAGTGGCGAACCGCGATATCCTTATTGTCGGCGCGGGGCTCGCCGGGCTGTTCCTCGCGCTCAAGCTGGCGCCGCGGCGATGCACTGTAATCGCGCTGGCCCCGCTTGGGCAGGCGGCTGCGTCGGCGTGGGCGCAGGGCGGTCTTGCCGCGGCGCTGTCGCCAGAAGACGAGCCGTCACTGCACGCCTTCGATACTGTCGCCGCCGGCGCCGGCATCGTCGATCCCGTCGTCGCCCGCCTCATCGCTGATGACGGACCGCACCGCGTCCGCGACCTGCTCGAACTCGGCGTCCCGTTCGACCGCACAGCCGAAGGCGATCTCGCCCTGTCTCTGGAAGCGGCCCACTCTCGCGCCCGCGTCGCGCGCGTGTCAGGAGACCTTGCAGGCAAGGCGATCATGGAGGCGCTCAGCTATGCCGTCTCTGCCTCGGCCCATATCGAGGTGATCGAGCGCGTGAAAGCGCTCGCCCTGCTTCAGGACAACAACGGCCGCGTCGCCGGCGTGCTGGCGCAGGATTCCAATCGCGCGCGCGTTGAGCTTCACGCACGCGAAACCGTGCTGTGCGCAGGAGGCTCCGGCGGGCTCTTCGCGATAACGACCAATCCGCGCTCGTCACAAGGCGACGCGGTCGCGATGGCCTACACCGCAGGCGCGCTCATCGCCGACCCAGAATTCGTGCAGTTCCACCCCACCGCCATCGACATCGGCCGCGACCCAGCACCGCTCGCAACTGAAGCCCTGCGAGGCGATGGCGCAACGCTGATCGATCGTGAAGGCCGCGCCTTCATGACCACTTATCATCCGCTCGGAGATCTCGCGCCGCGCGATGAAGTGGCGCGCGCCATTCATTCGGAACGACAGGCAGGGCGCGGCGCATTTCTGGATTGTCGCAAGGCGGTCGGCGCGCACTTTCCGGATCACTTTCCAACCGTGTTCGCCACCTGCCAGTCAGCGAACATAGATCCGCGCACCACGCCGATCCCCGTCGCGCCCGCTATGCATTATCACATGGGTGGCGTCGTCACGGACCTGTGGGCGCGGACCTCGCTCGAAGGCCTCTCCGCCTGTGGCGAATCCGCTGCGACAGGCGCGCACGGTGCCAACCGTCTCGCCTCCAACTCGCTTCTGGAGGCCGTCGTCTTCGCCGAACGCGCTGCGCGCCGCCTGAAGGGCGCAACGCTGGCAGATGCTGGCGACGCCAGCGCCATTGCGCCACCCGAGCTCAACGAACTGTCGCTGGTCGAACTGCGCAAGCGCATGCATGGCCAGGTTGGCGTTGTGCGTGACGCAGCGGGCCTCGGCGCAACGCTTGACTGGCTGACAGCCGCGAATGCCAATGTTGGCCCCGCCCGCGCAATCATTGCCGCCCGCCTCATCGCGGCTGGGGCCCTCGCGCGACAGGAGAGCCGCGGCGGCCACTATCGCAGCGATTTCCCGCAGACTGCCGCGCCCCACCGCACCTTCATCCGCCGGGGCGGGGACGGCCTGCCCCTGATCCACCACGCCGCGACCGCGAACGGAGATACGACGTGAGCGACAGACTGCCCATCCCGTACCTGCCCGACGTGGTGATCGAACCGCTTGTTCGCCTCGCACTCGCCGAAGACTTCGGCCGCGGCGGCGACATAACCACTGATGCGGTCATCCCTGCGGACACGCGCATGCGCGCTGTCATCGACGCGCGCGAGCCCGGCATTGCCGCTGGCTATGACGCTGCGCGCCTGGCGCTGCGCCTTGTCGATCCGTCGGCCACATGGACCACGCTTACGGAAGAAGGCGTTGCATTCGCCAGGGGCACCGACCTCATCCGGATCGAAGGGCCAGCACGGTCGATCCTGATGGCCGAGCGCGTCATGCTCAACTTCATCGGTCCCCTCTCGGGGGTCGCCACCCTGACCTCGAAGTTCGTGAAGGAAACAGCCGGCACGAAGACGAAAATCACCTGCACCCGAAAGACAACGCCAGGCTTCCGCGCGCTTGAAAAGCGCGCCGTCCGGCTCGGCGGCGCCGTCAACCACCGCCTCGGCCTCGACGACGCGATCCTCATCAAGGACAATCACATTGCAGCAGCCGGCGGCGTCGCACACGCCTTGGAGCGCGCACGGGCGGCGGTCGGGCACTTGCGCGCCATCGAGATCGAGGTCGATCGCCTCGAACAGATCCACGAGGCCTTACCGTTCGAACCGGATGCCATCCTGCTCGACAACATGTCTCCTGCAATGCTGAGAGAGGCCGTGGGGCTCATCGCCGGTCGCGCCAAGACCGAAGCCTCGGGCGGCGTGCGGCTCGACACGGTGAAGGCCATAGCGGCGACCGGCGTAGATTTCATTTCCGCAGGCGCGCTCACGCACTCTGCGGTGAACCTCGATGTCGGACTGGACTACGAGAGCTAGAGAGGCTGACCGTCCGTATCGTCGTCTGGGACGGGAACCAGCGCCACTTCGTCCACCTCGACAGAGATCGCGATCAGCGACTGCAGCGCGTCGGGTGGCACGCCGTCAAGTCCGGCGTCGATCGTTCCGCCATCGTCGAGCACGATGATCAAGCTTTCGCCGTGACGGCTCGCGTCCAGCGCAACACGCGCAGCGCGCCATTCCTTCGACGTTTTCGGGAAGCGGTAGAAGATGTGGGTCCCGATCGTCGCCGTCTCCACCAGGCCAGGGGCCCAGTACGGGTTAACATAATCGGTATGGTAGTGAGTGGCCTTGTTCGTGACCGGCCTGTTGAGGCCGAGCATGACATTCAGAGCGACGTTCTTCGCACGATCCCAAGGAATGCCCGATGGCTTGTTCCGCACCGAGCCATCGCAGGTGAAGGTAAACTGGCATCCCGTCTCGCGGTACTGGCCCTGATAGACCACTTCGCAGATCGATTTCGGGAAGCGCGGGTCGCGCACGCGGTTCATAACGACTTCGGCGACCGCCAGCTGGCCGGCCGTGTCTTCCGAACGCGCCTCGTAATAGACGGCGCGCGACAGGCAATCGAGTTGGCGATCCGCGCCCGTGAAGGTTCCGAGATCATCGAGCGTGAATGACAGGAGGCCTTCGAGCGCCAGGTTGTCCCGCGCTCGCAGGGTCATGCCGCCGAAAGGGTCAGTGACGGGCGCTTCGCCAGCGTCCTCGATCATGTCGGTGGGCTCGGGACCATAGAAGGCCGGGAACATCAGCGCGGATGCGTCCGCCTTGTTGGAGAACATGCCGGGGCGCAGCGTCGGACCAAACTCTTCCGCCGCGATCGACTCGGCGAGGACGGCGGCGTCGTTGAGATAGAGTTCCTGGGACTTCTGCACGTTGAAGCGCTGGGCGACGAGCGGGCCGCCGAGCACGAACGCTGCGGCGCATGCGCCAACAGTGAGGGTACGCTGAAGCGTCTGGCGTTTGTCGGCAACCGACATGCTAACCCACCACCTTGAGACAGCTGTGATCGCCGCCTTCAGATGAGCAAGCATAGGACCGAGAGCTTTCGGGAGGTTTAACACCCCAGCCATCCCTTTACCTTCGTTAACCGACAAACCGGCCCGGACGCCCGCGCGCGTCCAAAATCGACACTCCAACCAACACCCGTCGCTTAATCGTTTCTGTAGCTGTGCGACCCAGCCGCCCTATCCGGGCCTTTGATACGGGGCAACCCCGCCCTTCAGACCATGCGCATCCCGCAAGTTATGCGCCACGCGAAAGACGCCACCCGCCGTTCAACTCAGGGGCGAGCGGTTAACCAACTGCGTTTACGAATTGCCTCTCGATTCAAGCCCGTCTATCGGCGCCAAAAACGCGACATAGGGCCGGGAGGTGTTTGGGCAACACCGCAAAGGATTCCGGCTAACGCACTTTTGACCAACATTACCAATAGAACGCTACGGAAACCGACTCTTGTGGATATGTCGATCTGGGGCGGCCTGGCTCGGCATCCGCGCCCAGACACTCGCCGGGATGGCCGCGGTCAAGCCGGCTCGAAACGTCTGTCGGCTAGGCCAACAAACTCGCCCGCGTACGTAGCTGATCCCACGCGCCTGATATCGCCACCGTTATGCCTGGCCGTTGGACGTTGACGAAAAGCGTGTTGCCATCCGGCGAGAAACACGCGCCGCAGAACTCGGACTTCTCAGGACCGGCGCTTCTGGCAAGCGTGTAAATCACGCCGTCTCGCGTGATCGCGCGTACGAAGTTGTCGCCGTCACCGTCCTCGCAAACGATCAGGTCGCCGCGAGGGCTGGCAACGATGTTGTCGCACTTCTCGAAATCGGAGTCTCCTGAGCTCTCGGCGAACAGGGCAAGGCTCGCCGGCGCATCGCTCTCCCTCGACGACCCCTCGTATCTGCTCGGGATGTAGCGGAAGATTTGTCCCATCTGGGCCGCGCCACCGGAGGTGCAGGCAAAGTAAATTGCCGGACCCTGAGCCTCCAGGGCAAAGGCCAGGCCTTCGCCACGCGCAAAGATCGCCGCGCCCGCTCTCCTCCCACGCAGGCGCATGTCTCCATCAGGCGCTTCCACGTCCGCCATGTCGATCCAGCGCACCGCGTAGTCGCGGTTCGGGGCGACGCGGAGCGACACATCCCCGCCCTTGTCGGCAGACCAGTTTCGCGTATCCGCCCCGGTCTGCTCGACCAGTGCAAGCGCCTGCAACCTGCCGCCCTTCGCCAGCTCGCCACGCGCCGACGGAAGGAAACGGTAGAACAGTGAGTCAGCCGTGTCCTCGGTCAGGTAGACAATACCTGTCGCCGGATCGACGGCCGCGGCCTCATGCGAGAAGCGCCCCATCGCCGTCAGAGGCACAGGCGCTGCAGGCGTCCGGAGGGTGGCGGGCACCTCGAAGACGAAGCCGTGGCGTTTGCTGGCCTCCGGTCCGGCAACCATCTGCGTTTCCTCGCATGACAGCCACGACCCCCATGGCGTCGGTCCACCAGCGCAGTTCACCGCCGTCCCGGCCAGCGACAGATGCGTCCGTTCCACGCGCATCGATGCGAGGTTCACCACAGCCGTCGTCGTGCCGCCGGCGAATGGCCTGCCGGACGGCGCAAAATCGTAGACATGCTCGCGTGCGATACGCTGCACGCGCGCATAGTCGCCGCCGAAGGCAGAGACCACTGACCTCGCCCCAAGCTCGTGATTGCGAACCAGAATGCAGCGCGACAGATCGCCTTCCACAGGGAACGCCGCCATGCCGTCATGATTGCCCGGCTCCAGCAGGCCATCGGCCATCTCGTCGCCGGCACGCGACAGCACCGTATAGGAAAGCCCCGGCGCGAGGTCGAGCAACCCCTTTGGATCCGGCGTCAGCGCCAGCGCAGACACGCGCTGGCGGACCAGCGGCCGCGTCTCTCCGCCTGTCACACACCCGCCGAGCAACTGAAGCGCTGGCGCCGCAAGGGCGACGCTGGCGGCGGAACGGATGAGGCTGCGGCGGGACAGTTGCATGCGTAATTCTCCTGAACACGGCCCCTCATACCGTGACCTGACCGAGCCTGCGCATGAAGATTTTGTGGCGCTGGCCTCTAACGCTTGTTCGCCAGCGCCGCATGCGCCGCCGCCAGGCGCGCCACGGGCACGCGGTAGGGCGAGGCCGAGACGTAGTCGAGCCCGACCTCCTCGAAGAAGAACACCGAGGCCGGATCGCCGCCATGCTCGCCGCAGACGCCGAGCTTGATGCGCGGCCGCGCCGCCCGCCCGCGCTCACAGCCCATGCGCACGAGCTCGCCGACGCCATCCCGGTCGATCGAGACGAAGGGGTCCTTCTCGTAGATGCCCTTCTCCTCATAAACCTTGAGGAAACGGGCGGCGTCATCGCGTGAAATGCCGAGCGTGGTCTGTGTCAGGTCGTTGGTGCCGAAGGAGAAGAACTCCGCCTCCTCCGCAATCTCGCCAGCCCGCAGCGCCGCGCGCGGCAGCTCGATCATCGTGCCGACCAGATATTCAACCTGCGCCTTGCGTTCCTGGAAAACGCGCTCTGCCGTCTGCACCACGATGGCGCGCATCAGCTCCAGCTCTCGCCTCGTCGCGACAAGCGGGATCATCACTTCCGGCACGGGCGCGTCGCCCGTCTCCTTCGCCACGTCCAGCGCCGCCTCAAAGATGGCGCGCGCCTGCATCTCGTAGATCTCCGGGAAGGTGACCCCGAGCCTGCATCCGCGATGGCCCAGCATCGGGTTCGACTCATGCAGCTCTTCCGCCCGCGCCTTCAGCACATCTGCAGCAACGCCGGACTGCTTTGCGACCTCTGCAATGTCCTCATCCTTGTGCGGCAGGAACTCGTGCAGCGGCGGATCAAGAAGCCGGATCGTCACCGGCAGCCCCGCCATGATGCGGAAGATCGCGGCGAAGTCCGCACGCTGCATCGGCAGCAGCTTGTCCAGCGCCCTGCGCCGCCCGGCCTCTTTCTCTGCGAGGATCATCTCGCGCACCACGGGGATACGCTCCGCATCAAAGAACATGTGCTCCGTGCGGCAGAGGCCGATTCCTTCCGCGCCAAACTTGCGCGCAGCCTCCGCGTCCAGCGGCGTTTCGGCATTGGCGCGCACTTTCATCCGACGCACCTTGTCCGCCCAGCCCATCAGCACGCCAAAGTCGCCGCCCAGCGCCGGCTCGACCATCTTCACCGACCCGACCAGCACCTCACCCTTGGCACCGTCCACCGTTATGATGTCGCCCTTCTTCAGGGTGCGTGAGCCAACGCGGACAATCCCTTTCTCCACATCGATCTGCAGCGAGCCAGCGCCACACACGCACGGCCGCCCCATGCCACGCGCAACAACGGCTGCGTGCGAAGTCATGCCGCCACGCGCCGTCACGATGGCCTTGGCCGCATGCATGCCCTGAATGTCTTCCGGCGACGTCTCGATCCGCACAAGGATCACAGACTTGCCCGTACCCGCGAGCGCCACAGCTTCGGCCGGATCGAACACCACCTGTCCCACGGCCGCGCCGGGCGAGGCCGGCAGGCCTTTCACGAACACATCGCGCACTGCGTCCTTCGCGATGGTCGGATGCAGCAGCTGGTCCAGCTGCGACGGGTCGAGCCGCAGCACGGCTTCCCGCTCGGTGATCAGCCCCTCCTGGCACATGTCCACCGCAAGCTTCAGCGCCGCCTGCGCCGTGCGCTTCCCGCCGCGGGTCTGCAGCATGTAGAGCGTTCCCTGCTCCACCGTGAACTCGATGTCCTGCATGTCGCGATAGTGACGTTCCAGCCGGTCGGCCACGGCTATCAGCTGGCCATAGACTTCGGGCATCGCCTCTTCGAGCGACAGGTCTTCCGACTTGAGATCGGCCTTGCGCGAGTTGGAGATCGGCGCCGGCGTGCGGATGCCGGCCACCACATCCTCGCCCTGCGCGTTGACGAGATACTCGCCATAGAAGCGCTTCTCGCCGGTCGACGGATCCCGCGTGAAGGCGACGCCCGTGGCCGAATTCTCGCCCATGTTTCCGAACACCATGGACTGCACGTTCACTGCCGTGCCCCAGCTCTCGGGAATATCGTTCAGACGGCGGTAAGTGATCGCGCGATCGTTCATCCAGCTTGCGAACACGGCGCCGATCGCGCCCCAGAGCTGGTCCTTCGGCTCCTGCGGGAAGGGCCGCCCGGCCTTCTTCTCCACCGCCTTCTTGTAGAGCGCGATCACCTCGATCCAGCTCTCGGCGCCGAGATCGGTGTCGAAGTTGAAGTCGCGGCTTTCCTTGTAGTCGTCGAGTATGTGCTCGAACTCATCGTGCGAAACGTTCAGCACGACGTTCGAGTACATCTGGATGAAGCGGCGATAGCTGTCATAGGCAAAGCGCCGGTCGCCCGAGAGCTTCGACAACCCCTCCGCCGTCTGGTCGTTGAGGCCAAGGTTCAGCACCGTGTCCATCATGCCCGGCATCGACGCGCGAGACCCCGAGCGCACCGAGACCAGCAATGGATTTCGCACATCACCGAACTTCTTGCCCGTCCGTCCCTCGAGCGCCTTGAGCGCGTCGTTGACCTGGCTCTCGAGGTCTTCGGGATACTTCCGCTTGTTCTTGTAGAAGACGGCGCAGACCTCGGTCGTGATCGTGAAGCCCGGCGGCACGGGCAGGCCAAGCTTCGACATCTCGGCAAGGTTCGCGCCCTTGCCCCCCAGCAGGTTCTTCATCGACGCGTCGCCATCGGAGGCGCCGCCGCCGAAATCATAGACCCACTTGGTGGCGAGTTGGCTCATGCTGGTCGTCCGCTCTGCTTGTCATCCCGGAAGCGCGCAGCGCTATCGGGGGCCCATTCGTCTGCTTGTCCCTGCCGTCCAGTGGTTCCCGGCTCTCCGCTTCGCTGCGGCCGGGAGAACAACCGGAGCTCAGCCTTCCACCTTCGAGAAATCCGCCACGCGCCCGAGCGCATCGCGGATCTGCGAAAGTATCCTCAACCGGTTCGCCCGGACATCCGCAACGTCCGCGTTCACTGTAACCTTGTCGAAGAAGGCGTCCACCGGCCCGCGAAGCTTCGACAACGCCCGCATGGCGCCCGCAAAATCTTCGCGCTCCAGTGCAGAAGTAGCCTCCGGCGCCGCACGGCCAAGCGCCGACACCAGCGCAACCACCTCCGGAGGATCCCCCAGCATGGGGATCCCCTGCCCGGAGTGGGACTTTCCGTCCTTCTTCTCCTCGATGGCAAGTATGTTCGCCGCGCGCTTGTAACCCGCGAGGAGGTTCTTGCCGTCGTCAGTGGAGAGAAATGCGCCCAGAGCCTCCAGTCGCCTGACCAGCAAGGTCAAGTCGCAGCTATCTGGCATCTCGAGCACCGCTTCAACCAGATCGTGGCGCGCGCCCTGTTCGCGGACATGCACCTTCAGCCGCTCATGCATGAAGCTGCGAAGGCTGTCGCTGAGGGAGGGGTCGTGCCGCTCAACAAGACCCAACCATTCAGGCGGCGAGGCTTTGAGCGCAGCGATCAGGCGCCGCGTCTCGTCTCCATACGGACCGTGTGCAGCCACGGCGTGCAGCAACTCGTCGCGGACGGGTGCATCCCGGTGACCGATCTGGAACCTCAATACTTGAGCGTCATTGAAGCGATCGAGACTGAAACGCAGCCCGTTTGCAAGCACGATCCGGATCACGCCAAGCGCCGCTCGCCTCAGGGCGAATGGGTCTTTGCTTCCCGTCGGCTTTTCATCGATCAGCCAGAAGCCCACAAGCGTATCCAGCTTGTCCGCCAGCGCCACCGCCACACCTACCGGATCGGCCGGCACATTGTCCCCCGGCCCCTTCGGCTTGTAGTGATCGCGCACCGCGTCGGCGATTGCCTGCGGTTCGCCCTGCAGCGTCGCGTAGTACCGGCCCATCACGCCTTCGAGTTCCGCGAACTCGCCGACCATGTCCGAGACGAGATCGCACTTCGCCAGCTTCGCCGCGCGCTCCGCCTGCGCAGGATCGGCACCGACCTTCGGCGCGAGCTCCTTCGCCAGCGCCATGACGCGCTCGGCCTTGTCTTTCACCGAGCCCAGCCTCTCGTGGAACACGATATTGCCCAGCTTCTCGAAGCGCGACTCCAGCGAGACCTTCCGGTCATTGTCCCAGAAGAACCGCGCATCGTTCAGGCGCGCCGACAGCACGCGCGAATTCCCCTCCGCGATCTTCTTGCCGCCATCCGCCGCATCGAGGTTCGCCACCACGATGAACTTCGGCGCGAGCCCGCCATCCCTGTTCGCCGGATCGCGCACCGCAAAATACTTCTGGTGCGTACGCATCGACAGCTTGATCACTTCCGGCGGCAGGTCGAGGAACGACTGGTCCATGTCGCCGATGATGACGACCGGATGCTCCGCCAGCCCGGCCACTTCTTCGAGCAGGCCGATATCCTCGACCAGCTCCAGGTTCTGCGCCGCGCACAGCTGCTTCGCGTCGGTGAGGATGATCTCGCGACGCTCCTCGCGGTCGAAGATCACGCGGCCCTTGTTCTTCAGCACGTCGGCATAGTCGTCGAACCGGCGCACCTTGAACGGTCCGCGCCCCATCACGCGATGGCCCTCGGTCAGATTGTCCGACTTGATGCCCTCGATCTCGAACGGCACGACCTCGCCATCGAACGTGCAGAGAATGCGGCTGATCGGGCGCACCCAGCGCAGGTCGCCGTTCTTGTTTGTAAGATTTGGTCCCCAGCGCATCGACTTCGGCCAGTGGAAGCCGCGAATGATCTGCGGCACGAGCGCGGCGATCACGTCCGCCGTCTGCTGTCCCGCCTTGCGAACATGCGCGACATACACCCGCCCCTTTTTGGGCACGTCGTGCACATGCGCCTGAGAGATGTCCGACAGGCCCGCCTTCTTCAGGAACCCGTGGATCGCCGCCTCGGGCGCTCCTTCCTTCGGGCCGATCACGTCCTCGACCACATCGGCCGATTTCACCGGCAGTCCCTCGACCACCGCCACCAGCCGCCGCGGCCCCGAAAAGCCCTTGATCCCCTCCGGCATCAGCCCGTCGGCAGTCAGCCCGTCCATCAGCGCTTTCACGAGATCGGCCTCGGCCTTCGCCTGCATGCGAGCCGGGATTTCCTCGGACAGGATTTCGAGCAGAAGCTGGGGCATTCGGGCCTTGTTCGCAGTCGCAGAAACCGGTGCGTGAGTGCAGCGGAACGGGCCGAAAGGCAAGGCTGCTGAGGCCACCGGCCCCCTATTCCGCCCCTCGCTCCGGCGCAGGCGTCTTTGACAGGAGTGGCCTCAGCCATTCCGCTTGCACAGCATCCATCTGCGGCAGCATCACCCGCGTCGTGTAATGGCCGAACAGCTGGTCGCCGCTCATTACGGCCCAGTCGACGATCTGGCTCTCCTGGAAATCGACGATCGCACCTTCGTTCAGGTCGCCAAGAAAACGCGGCTGCACCGACAGTTCGCCGACAATCCTGTCCGGCGCGCGGGCAACGTTCTCCACCCATGCCTCTTCCACGCCCTGCTGCCCGTCGCGGCGCGGAAACGCAGTCTTCAGCGAAAAATCGTAGTCGCCCTCATCAGGCTGCGCGAAACGCTCCCAGAAAACAGGAAGGGCGGCACGCGCTGCGACCTTCGCCGCCGCAAGCTCACGCGCAAGCGCCGCGTCGGGATCCTCGACCTGCTCGGCACAGGCCGACAGCGTCAGCGCGAACAGCGCAGCCAGCGCCCTCACGGGGTCGCGCCGGCCGCGGCGGGGTCCCTGACCCTGATCTCGAACAGCTTGGGCCACAGCTTTCCCGTAACGTAAATCTTGTCGCTCGCCTTGTCCCACGCGATGCCGTTCAGCACGTCCGTCTGCTGCCGCTCCGTCGGCGTCAGCAGGTTGCGCAGCAGCAGCACGCCCGTCACCCTCCCCGTCGCCGGATCGATGCGCACGATGCGATCCGTCTCGAACACGTTCGCCCAGATCTCGCCCTTCACGAACTCAAGCTCGTTCAGCTTGGCGACGGGTTGCCCGTTCATCGTCACATCGATGCGGCCGATCTCCTGCAGCGTCGCAGGATCAAGCCTGCGGATCTGGTGCGTGCCGTCGCTCATGTAGATTTGCGTATCATCGCGCGTCAGACCCCAGCCCTCGCCCTGATAGGTCCACTCGCCTTCCTTCGCGAGCGTCTCCTTGTCGAGAATGAAGCCCTTCTGGTGGCGCCAGGTCAGCGTGATGACGCGGTCACCCCACACCACCATGCCCTCACCGAAATACTGCGGCTCGATCTTGTGCTCCTGCTGCACCGCTCCGGTCTTCAGATCGACCTTGCGCACCCAGGACGTCCCCTCCTGCCCAGTGCTTTCCCAGAGTTGTCCGTCCTCGATCAGCAGCCCCTGCGTGAACGCCTTGGGATCGTGCGGATAGGTCGCGACAACCTCGTAGGAAAAGGCGGGCGTCGTGGGCGCGGCGACAACAGGCGTCGGCGCTGGCCCCGATGCGGGCGAGCACGCGGAAATGGCGAGGAAGGCGGCAAGAAGCAGGGTTCTCATGCCCTGCTTCTAACGCGATGCGATTTCCTGCGCCAGCAGTCCGATCACTGGACCTATTGCTGGCCCGGACGGGGTCCCGGCGGGGCGTGCGCCGGCAGCGCCGGCAGGTTGCCCACCATGCCGTTCGGCAGCGCCTTGGCCCGCGCCGCCTTGAAGGCCGGCCGCGCCTCGATACGGGTGCGCCATTCAGCGATTCTCGGGAACTGGTTCTTGTCGACGATGTTCAGCGCCGTTGCAAAATTCAGCGGGAACACCATCATGATGTCGGCCGCCGAAAACTCAGACCCGCCAAACCACGGATGCTTGCCGAGATAGTTCTCGGCGTACTGGACGACCTGTTCGGAATCCACCAGCGCAGAGCGCACTGTCGGCGGCCTGATCTGCCAGACGCGATAGTCTGCGATGACACGCGAGGCCAGCGAGCCTTCCGCATAATGCATCCATTTCAGGTGCTCGGGGTAATCCGGGGAATCGAGCGGCGGCGTCAGCTTGCCCGGCGCGTAACGGTTGATGATCGTCTCAATGATCGCGCCGGATTCGACCAGGACCTGGCTCCCGATGGTGACAGTCGGCGCAACCGGCATTTCGGGGTTGATGGCGCGGATCGGCGCCATGGATCCCGCAAGGTCGCCCTGCTTGAACTTCAGCGTGTAAGGCAGGCCCAGCTCTTCCATCAGCCAGACGATCCGCTCCGACCTGCGCCCCTCGAGGTGGTAGATCGTGATCTCCGGCATTGCCAATGCCGCAGGCGCGGCCGATGCGGCCGTCCCGGTCGCGGAGACCGACATGCAGCCCCCAGCCAGCAGGGGCAGCATCGCAACTGCGGCAAACAACATCTTCATGGCGTCTCTCCCTTGGTCCCGCAACTCCGCGCGGATCATTCATTGCCAGTGGTTATACCCACACCACGCCGCGGGGATAGCTGCCGCCGGGACATCTTGCTAGCCGCCCCGCGATGGCGTCCCATCACATCGCAGACAGGGGAACAGCATGGCGACGTTTCAGGACGGACTTCTCAAGGGCAAGACGGCCTTCGTCGCCGGCGCCTCCAGCGGCATCAACCTGCAGATCGCAACGCGCCTCGCGCAGGCAGGCGCCGCCGTGACGGTGCTCTCCCGATCGCCCGACAAGATTGAAGTCGCCGCCGCAGGTATCCGCGCCACCGGCGCAAAGTGCATCGGCATCGCGCAGGACGTGCGCGACCATGACGGTGTCGGCGAGGCCTTCGCAACATCTGTTGCGGCCCATGGCCCCATCGACATCATCGTCTCAGGCGCTGCAGGCAACTTCGTCGCGCCGTTCAACGGCATCTCCTACAACGGCTTCCGCGCCGTGATCGATATCGACCTCGTCGGCTGCTACAATGTGATGAAGCACGGCTTCCCGCACCTGCGCACGCCCGGCGCCTCCGTCATCACGATCTCCGCGCCGCAATCGGTCCATCCCTATCCGATGCAGGCCCACGTCAACGCAGCCAAGGCCGGCGCCGACATGCTTGTGAAGACGCTCGCCGTCGAATGGGGGCCGCTCGGCGTGCGTGTGAACTCGATCATCCCCGGCCCCATCGCGGACACCGAAGGCATGGCCCGCCTCGCGCCCAATCCGGAAGCCATGGCGAAGAGCGCGAAGAGCACGCCAATGCAACGCCTGGGCACCAAGGACGAAGTCGCCGACCTCGCCCTCTTCCTCTGCTCGGACGCCGCCGCCTACATCACCGGTGCGATCATCCCCTGCGACGGCGGCCTCTGCCTCCTCGGCGCCGGCCGTGTAGGCGCCGATCGCTGAAGCTTGCGACGGTCAACGGTGCGGCCAGGTGCCCCGCGAGAACGGCCCCGGCCTGCGTGCCAGCCGCTTCAGTCGAAGAACGGATCATCAACCGTTGCTCGAAGAGAGGCTGGTGGCGGCGCTGGAAGCGAATCGCGATTTCCCCCACGCTGACGCATCACAACCCGGATCGCCACCCGCACAACGATCGCCACAGCGAGCGGAACAAGCACCATCCAAAGCTGTGGCCGCATCGGATCCTGCATGGAGAACCCGAAGCCGATCAGCGCAACCGCCGACATCACGTAGAATCCCTTCAGCAGAACCCGCAGCGGCTTGCCGCGCCACGGAAACCATCCGACCACGATCCCGAGCGCCAGCAGGCCGAGAAACGCGACCGCGACCCAGCCTGTCCAGTGAATGTCCAGCGCACCCATTGTGCCCACGATGGCGATGCAGGCCGCAACGCAACCCAGGCCAAGCAGATTCAGAATGACGTGATAAGCGACCTTCAACGCCCCTGCCCTCTCCCGGCGCGCCGAAATCCAGACTCGATCGCAAGGATCGCCGCTCCACCCGCAAGATAGGCCGCCATGTCGAGCATGTCGAACGCCCCGCCAAGGACTACGCGCGCAAATTGGTTGTCAGCAAGGCCAAGCGCGCCAAGCAGATTGAGCGCCTGTGCGACCTCGATGACAAGCGCGATCCCCAGCGCAGTCCACAGCGCAGACGCCATGCCCAGAGGCGTCGCCGCCCGCAGCGCCGCATAGACGAGCATCACGGCAAGAACGTCTCCAAGGTACGGCCGCACGAACTGATCCCTGACGAACAGCGCAATCAGCACCTCGACAATGAACAGCAAAAGGGCCGCCGCAGCGTATGTCTTCCGCATGTCCGCTGGTCTTATGGCGACGGCGTGATCTTCACGCGGCCCTTGCTGTCGGCGGTGCCATCCAGCGCATTCGCGAGGCGGATGATCGCCGCCTCGTCCGCGATGCGCGGCACCGCCATGCCATAGTCGGGATCGGTCATGCGGCTCTCCCTCCGGCCCGCCGGTAGGCAAGGGAAGCAGATATGGAAGCCTTGCGCCAGCTAGCGCTGGCTGGCTTCCCAGGCCTCCGCAGACCCCTTCGCCAGATCCCTCACCCGGCCAATAAAGCTCTGCCGCTCAGTCGGCGAGATCACACCACGCGCATCCAGCAGATTGAAGATGTGGCTCGCCTTCAGCGCCTGTTCATAGGCCGGCAATGGCAGCGGCTTCTCAAGCCCGAGCAGTTTCTTGCAGACCTTCTCGCAGTCAGCGAACCAGCGCTGCAGCACCTCGGTATCGGCGTGTTCGAAATTATACGCCGACTGCTGCTTCTCGTTCTCGAGAAAAACGTCGCCATAGGTGAGCGGGAACTCGCTCTGCGGATCGTTGAAGGGCAGATCGTAGACGCGATCGAGCCCGAACACATACATCGCCAAGCGCTCAAGACCATAGGTCAGCTCGCCAGAGACCGGGCGCACATCAAGCCCGCCCACCTGCTGGAAATAGGTGAACTGCGAAACCTCCATCCCGTCGCACCACACTTCCCAGCCAAGGCCCCAGGCACCAACCGTCGGGTTCTCCCAGTCGTCCTCGACAAAGCGGATATCGTGCACGCCGGGATCGATTCCGATCTCGTAGAGGCTCGCAAGGTAAAGATCCTGGATGTCGGGAGGGTTCGGTTTCAGGATCACCTGGTACTGGTAGTAATGCTGCAGCCGGTTGGGGTTCTCGCCATAGCGGCCGTCCTTCGGCCGCCGCGAGGGCTGGGGATAGGCCGCGTACCACGGCTTTGGTCCAAGGGCGCGCAGCGTCGTCGCCGGATGCAGCGTTCCCGCGCCCACCTCCATGTCATAGGGCTGCAGGATCGCGCAGCCCCTGGACGACCAGTAGGCAGACAGCTTCAAAATGATTTCCTGAAAGCTTTTCGGCTTCTGGATGTCGCGCTTCGCAGCGGTCATGGGCGTCTCCGTCGAAAACCCATAGGCGGCGCAACTCAACCTGTCATCCCGCCGCGCTTGCACCCCGTTCCCGCAGCGTCTGTGAGGCTTTGTGATTAACCGGAAACAACTCCGCGTTAACGAACCCGTGACAAAATGTGCCGAAAGCAAATATTGAGGGATGGAACATGCTGGCTTCTTTCAAGTCCAAAATCCATGGCTCCGCCGCTCGCGGCCTGCCCGGCGCTTCATCGCGTGACGTCGCCGGGATGCTCGGCGCAATCGACCGCGTGATGGCCGTCATCGAGTTCACGCCCGATGGCACGATCATCACCGCCAACGAGAACTTTTCCGCCGCGATGGGTTATGCTCTCTCGGAAATCCAGGGGCGGCATCACCGCATGTTCGCGGACCCCGCCTACGCCGCCAGCGACGACTACCGCCAGTTCTGGGAGCGCCTGGGACGGGGCGAATTCGTCGCTTCGGAATTCAAGCGCTTTGCCAAGGGCAACCGGGAAATCTGGCTGCAGGCCAGCTACAACCCGATCCGCGACAACGCCGGCCGCGTGGTCCGCGTCGTGAAGTTCGCCACCGACATCACCGAACAGCAAAACCGCGCGATAGACGCGACCGGGCAGATCGAGGCCATCAACCGCAGCCAGGCCGTCATCGCATTCAACCTCGATGGCACGATCGTCTCCGCCAATTCCAATTTCTGCGGCGCTATCGGCTATGATTTCGACGAGATCAAGGGCCGTCACCATCGGATGTTCGTGGAGACCGCGTATGGCCAGAGCCGTGAGTATGTGGAGTTCTGGGACCGGCTGCGCCGCGGCGAGTTCCGGTCCGGCGAGTTCAAACGCGTCGGCAAGGGTGGGCGCCCTGTCTGGATGCAGGCGACCTACAACCCGATCTGCAACTCGGACGGCGTGCCGGTGAAGGTCGTCAAGTACGCCTCCGACATCACGGCGATGGTCGAGAAACGCCTCCGCAACGACAAGCTCTGCGGCGAGATCGAACGCGATCTGTCCGCCATCGCCGCCAGCATCACCAGCGTCTCGCGTGAGGCCAACGACGTTTCAAGCGCCTCCACGCAGGCATCCGACACGATCCAGAGCGTCGCCGCTGCGACCGAAGAGCTGACCGCCTCGATCCACGAAATCTCCAACGGAATTGCGTCGTCCAGCAGATCAGCCGAGGAAGCCGACCGCCTCACCCGCTCGGCAGACGCCTCCACCGCCGCTCTCACCCGCACTGCGGATCAGATGTCCGGCATTGTCGAACTGATCGACGCGATTGCATCCCAGATCAACCTGCTCGCCCTCAACGCGACGATCGAGTCCGCAAGGGCTGGCGAAGCCGGACGCGGCTTCGCGGTCGTTGCTGCAGAAGTAAAACAACTCGCGGCCCAGGTGACCAGCGCGACCAAGACGATCTCCAACGAGATCCGCGGCATTCAGTCGGTGTCCGGCGACGTGGTTCTTTCGCTGAAGTCCATACAGGGCGCCGTCACCACGATCTCCAGCAGCATCGCCACCGTGGCCGCCGCCGTTCAGCAGCAATCCTCCGCCACGTCTGAAATCTCCGCCACCATGCAGGCTGCATCGGGCTCCGTCGCCTCGATCGACAAGGGTATCGGAGCAATGGCCGGCGCAATGGCCTCTGCAAGTCACGCCACCGAACAGGTGCGCGGCAACATGCTGGCGCTGGTGCAGTGAAAGGCTACCGTCGGCTGTTGTTCGGACGCACGGCGAGCACGGCAAGAATGCCGAACGCAACCACCAGCGATATACCTTGAACCAGAATTTCCATGGCCGGAACCCTCGACCCCACGCGTTGACATGCACTTAAGGACGCGCCGCCTCCGGTGCATCCCGACAAGCCACTTTGTCGCAGCGGAATCAGGGCCTCAGCCCAATCCTAGGCGAACCCAAGTCAGGATTTGTGGCTGTCGTCAGCGGCGGACTTGGATTTGCGGTGATCGTCCAGCTTGTGCACCACTACCTCATGCGGGGGCGTGTCCGGTCCTGCCTCCGGCGGCGGCTCGGCCTGTTTCTGCCGCGCGCGCAGCGCCGGCGTGATCAGCACGGCGATCAGCAACACCAGGATCAGCAACAGGATCACGCCGCCCAAAGCCGCACTCCCTCATCTCCATTCCAGCGCGCCACCGCGCAGCGCATCATCGGCGCGTGACGATACCGGCCCACCGGCCAAATCGTGAAGCGCCAGTCCATCATATAGGATCACCGGCCCCCGGCGCAGCCCCTTCCGCGCACCAACGATAACCCTGCCCGCCGCAGCCCCCGGCGCCGGCCGCACCGGCATGATCTCGATTTCCCCCGTCCGCGGCCCCAGAAGCTCCAGCAGCTCACCGAGAGCCGCCGCCCGGTGGATCATCGTGATCCGCCCGCCGGGCCGGGTGATGTGATGCAGGAACAGTATCCACGCCTTGAGTGGGGTGTCCGCCAGATAGGCGGCCTGCCGATCCGGTGAAGGCGCCCGCACGGCGCCGCGCTCGAAGAAGGGTGGATTGCAGAAGCTCTGGTCGAAGCAGTTTTCCAGTTCCGCGGGCCGTTCCCCCACATCGTGCTCAACGAGCGCCACCCTCTGCTGACAAGCATTCGCAGCAACGCCCGCCCGGGCCAGTGCGAGCGCCTCGGCATTCCGCTCGAAACCCGAGAACGAACATGCCGACAGCCTGTGCGCCGCGCACAGCAACGCTGCGCCAGCGCCGCACCCTGCCTCCGCGATCGATTCCCCCTCCCGCGCCGCAAGCGACGCCGCCAGCAGCACCGCGTCCATCCCGGCGCGATATCCCTTCGCCGGTTGCACCACGGTCACGGCGCCGTCGAGAAACCGGTCATGCGTGATATCCGCGCCGCTCACTGGGGCTCTTCACCCGCGTCGGAATCGGGACCGTCATCCAGCGGCCGGTCGAGTTCTTCCAGGGCGTCCCGCGCGCGGCGTTCGTATTCGTCCGGCACGAGAATCCGGCGTTCGAACGCCGATATGCCGCCTTCCGTGGATGCGATGAACCGGTCCGCCACGAACGGATGGCATCCGGCCCGCGTCAACAGGACGACGGCGTAGTCGAGCCGGACAGGGTTGTTTGTGCGAAGGACTTCAATCATTCTAGCGATAACTTGCCACGCCGTTGGTGGGACGGGAACCTGTTCCTTGACCGGCTTCTCACGCCAGAAATATCCTATATCAGCAATGGACGTTTAGTCGTGTTGCAAGCGCAAGGGATACCCATTGGCCCTGCACGCCGAGGTCCAAAAGCAAGACGCGCCGCCAGCCCCGTCGCCATCCGCGCCCCAATCCGCACCCATGGATCGGCTGATGGCGCTACTGGCGCCCGAACTTGCTGACGTCGAGCGCCTGCTGGCCGAGCGGGCGGCAAGCACCGTCACGACGATCCCCGACCT
>Ga0163144_10010239_pt1 | contig 20018 bp, 14 predicted proteins | sample OliLak19BULKMAT1_FD_123175 | JGI IMG/M metagenome (GOLD analysis project Ga0163144, IMG submission 123175) | Freshwater microbial mat bacterial communities from Lake Vanda, McMurdo Dry Valleys, Antarctica - Oligotrophic Lake LV.19.BULKMAT1 | ecosystem: Environmental > Aquatic > Freshwater >... | reverse complement strand
ATTTTTTCTCTTTCCTCAAGAGCTAATTGTTTGTATCTTTTCATTTGTGTAACACCTCTGGTGTGCACTGCTTTTTTAGCAGATTATTTTAGGTGTTGCACTTCCTCTTTGATTTTTCCGTTTGTACTGAATTTAGCAAATACTTTAATAGTGCTATTTATTCTAAATTCAGTACGGACATTATATATATTAACCTCCTGAAACCAAAAATTTTTCTGATTTAACTTGATTATATGAGTTTTGTACTCTCAAACCAACCAAAACTACCATTATTGCACCTAAACAGGCGCATATTGGCACAACGCTAAGCGAGTATTTGTATGCATGAATATCATATATTCTAAGGCCAGAATCATTCAGAGACCCCATCCAAAATACATCCATTATCTTACCTATAACAGTATGAAAAAATGAACCACCTAACATATTTATGCAATTTAAAAATGCGATGGTAACACCCAAATTCTTAGGTTCTACAAGCCTAGAGCCTGCTGAAAAAACAATTACTTGATAACAACACATAATACCAAGTACAAAAAACAAGCAAGTAAGCATTAAGGGATTATATGTTTTACTATGTAATAGTAAGACAAAGGTAAGTGCCATAATAAATCCACACATTCCAATAACTGAGTAATTACCGAATCTTTTACTACACAAGGCAAGCAATGGACCACCAAAAAGCATGCCAAAAAATATAAATGATATAAGCCCAGCCGCATCTCCTTTATTTATAGCATAAGCAGTCATTAAATATGGCACCCCCCAAACATCGGCAAACCCTTCTAATGAGCCTACCATCAATAGATTAGAAAATGCCAAACACCAAATAGATGGCGAAGCAAGAATAGCCTTAAAATTTGCTATTTTAAACTTTTCTTCTGGTATAGATTTTTTTATATTTTGCGGTGAACGTAAAGCAAAATATGTAGAAAAACCGAGTATTATTGAAACAATCGCCAGAGTTAGAGCTACAGTTTTCCAACTATAGGTTTCTATCAGTATACTCACAGGTTTGCCTCCATAGAGCGCTCCCGTGAGTCCAAAAGTGAATGAAAAACCTACCATTCTTGCATATTGAGCTTTGGGAAACCATTCAGACAACACTTTAGAAACACCTAAAAACCCCACTGCTGAACCAACTCCTATCAAAAATCTACTTAATAATGCTAAATAGAAATTACTTGTGTAGGTAAAGGTTAAAGTAGCAAGTCCACAAAGAACAGCGAATATAAAAATAATACGTCGCGCGCTAAATCTATCTAGTAAAATCGCAACCGGAATTTGCATTATGGAGTAACCATAATAATAAAACGCGGCGAGCAAACCAAAATGACTAGCGTCTATGGAAAATTGATCCATGATTTGATGCATCATCAAACCTGGCCAAAGACGTAAAATAAATTGATAAGCAAAAAAAAGCAGGCCAAAGCCACATAAAAAATGGCAAATATTTATGCCTTAGAGTAAGCATATACAACCTCATTATATGAATGAACTTAAAAAACTAGGATTTAATAATAGAAATGAACGTGAAAATATGTATCGGCCTTAGCCGATAATAATAAGGAAAATAATAGTGATGTTAAAACGGTTATAAAACATCGAGTTAATTAAGCATATTTATAAGTTTAGGTTACAAAACCTATTTCATTGTTACACAGTGTATTCATAGAGTCAATAAATCACAATTAATAGAAAAAAATATTCTGATAAGCTGGAACAAAAATGGTTAGAGGATGGGAAGTTGCAAAGGTTTTTGATATGTGAAAACGCCATTGTTAGAAGAATTTGCTATGTTGCCCGAGCCCTTCTTGTTACAACAAGAAATAACACACCTAGTTCAAAGTGAATGATTATATCTATTATAACTCCCAGCCCATTTCTTGTTTGCAGCAATGAAATCTGGATTCAAAAACCCTTCTTTCGCATAGCCCATTTCCTCACCTAACAAAGTACGAACTGACCCACCAGCTGACTTTACCAGTGCATGACCAGCAGCTGTATCCCATTCCATGGTGGGGCCAAACTTAGGGTAAACGTCTCCCGCCCCTTCGGCAATCATACACAATTTAATAGAGCTAGGAACTGCAATAATTTCAGAAAATTCATTTTCTTTCAAATAACTTTCTGTTTCGGAATTAAAGTTATGAGAGCTAACAACTGCTACAAGCCCATCTTTGTTGTGTTTATTATTGCCAACAATTTTACCATTTTCTTGGATACAAAAATCCATATTCTCATCAGTAAAATAAAGACGATCTTTAGCTGGAAGATATACAAAACCAAAAGTTGGAGTTTTATCATCTATCATTGCTATGTTCACGGTAAAACTATCATTATTTTTAATAAAACTTCTTGTTCCATCAATTGGATCAATAAGCCAAAATTGTTTTTTATCTGTTATATCCACTAATGTTCTTTCTTCACAAACAACAGGTATAGTTGGCATAATTTCTAGTAACTTGGTAAATATATAATCACTGATTTGTACATCGGCATTAGTTACAGGTGAGTTATCTTCTTTGGTTTTTATCTCAAGACCACGCTCCCTAACATCAAGGGCAATTCTACCAGCCGATGTGATGATTTCTTTTATTTCTTGAATAAATCTCTTGTCCATTTTACATCTACTATTTATCTATGCTTCAAACTAGCAACGTAGGTATTCACCAGTAAATAAGCAACTGTCATAGGCCCTACTCCGCCCGGAACTGGTGTAATATACTTTACATGATCTTTTACAACTTGGAAATCAACATCACCTACCATTATAGATTTATTTTCTAAAGTTAAGCGATTGATTCCTACATCTATAACAACAGCATTAGGATTAAAATACTCTTTTGTAAGAAATTGCGGTTTGCCAATCGCTGATACTACAATATCAGCTCTTGATGTAATAGACGCCAAATCTCTAGTTTTTGAATGGCAAATCGTAACACTACAATCTTCCTTAAGAAGTAAAGCAGCAAGTGGTCTCCCAACAATATTCGATCTACCAACTATCACAACATTTTTGCCTACTAAATCTTCAACACAGGATTTTATCAACCCAAGGCAGCCTCTTGCCGTACAAGGAACAAAACCATTCTCGAATGGGCTATATAATAACCCTATATTTATTGGATGAAATCCATCTACATCTTTTTCCTGATTTACAGCCATTATTATTTTTGCTTTATCGATGTGATCTGGCAACGGAAGTTGAATAATAATTCCAGAAATTTCTGGATCTTTGTTCAATCGGCTAATTTCAGCTAAAAGTACTTTTTCTGGAAGATCGTTATCAAATTGTTTAAGCTCAGTTGTTATACCAACTCTTACCGCAGCCTTAATTTTATTTTGTACATATATTGCACTTGATGGATCATTTCCGACTAATATTATGGCAAGTTTAGCTGGTCTTAGCCCTTGCTTCTTATCATTATCAATCTTAGTCTTTAAATCAGCGAGTATTACTTCGCTAATTTTTTTACCATCTATTATAATAGCTTCTTTTATCACAGATTTACTTTATTAAACTGGCGTTATAGTCATACTGGACTTGTTTCAGGATCTCAGAAAACGGAGATAAACCCCCGATCAAGCCCTGGGGATAACCTGTGTATTAATTAATCAATTCGGTGCCAATATAGCTGTGTTCATGTACATAATTTTTGCTCAAATACTATACAGAATCTCCAGTAACTCTTATAATCTCAGCTCCACAATTCATAAGTTTTTTTTCCAAAGATTGATACCCTCTATCCAAATGATAGACCCTTCTCACTTTTGTTTCACCACTAGCACAAAGCCCAGATATAACGAGAGAAACTGAAGCTCTTAAATCACTAGCCATGACTTCTGCTCCCATTAATTCTTTTACCCCATGAACTACAGCATTATTCCCGTTGATTATAATATTTGCTCCCATTCTACACAATTCTGGAGCATGCATAAATCTATTCTCAAAAATATTCTCAGAAATAATCGATACTCCGTCAGAAAGTGTCATAAAACTCATGAATTGAGCCTGAAGATCTGTAGCAAATCCAGGATATGGCTGTGTAGAAATATTGACTGGCTTAATTATGCCTTTATGTCTAACACGAATGTAATCTTCGCCGCATTCTATCTGAGAACCAGCTTCTTTCATTCTCTGAGCAAGATTTTCTATTATATCATAGCCAATTCCTCTTAACGTAACATCGCCACGAGTTGCTGCTGCAGCCAACATATAAGTACCAGCCTCAATTCTATCTGGAATAATTCTGTGACTTGCTCCGTGTAATTTTTTTTTGCCAACAATTCTGAGTTCGCTTGATCCAATCCCTTCTATCTCTGCACCCATTTTTACAAGGCAATTACACAAGTCTGAAATCTCTGGCTCTCTGGCGCAGTTTAAAAAATAAGATTCTCCGTCTGCAAGGACAGCGGCCAGCACAGCATTAATAGTTGCACCAACAGAAGGTTTAATAAAAGCAAAATGACACCCCTGTAACTTATCATTACAGCTAGCGTGAATGTATCCATCTTTAATTTTTATTTTCGCTCCAAGAGCTTCCATAACCGCAATATGCAAATCAACTTGTCTTGCGCCGATTGCACAACCACCAGGCAGTGATACTTTTGCCTTACCAAACCTTGCCAATAGTGGCCCAAGAACCCAAATTGACGCTCTCATTTTACGAACAATAGCATAAGGAGCAGTATAATCACTCACCTTAAAAGAAGATAAATTTAAAGAGTGATTATCATCCTCAGATTCTATTGAAGTAACCACAGAACCATGATTTTCTAGCAAAGCTTTCATAGTTGCTATATCTGATAGCTTAGGTACGCGACTAAGCTGCAAAACGTCCTCTGTCAACAATGAAGCTGCCATAATTGGTAATGAAGCGTTTTTAGAGCCACTAACATTTATTTCACCAATAAGAGGAGTTCCGCCTTTTATTAAAATACTATCCATATAAGCCGTTACATTTTTCTACGACTATCTAACACAATAGACTGTAGGTTAAATTCAGATATCTTCTTCTATTTCATGAGGTGCTAGGCCAAGGCAAGGCTTCGCCAAAACAAGTTCAGGGTAACTTACAAATTCAGCATAACGTCGCCCCAAGTCATCCCGGACTTGATCCGGGATGTTCTTCTGTCTCATGAGATGCTGGGCCAAAGGCAGGCGCAAGCCCCAATAAATTCAGCATCTCAATTAGAGTTCAGGATAACTTGCCTTTACTATCACGCAGTTATCTCTGACTCACCATGAGGTTCTGTAATTAGGGTTTATTTTTTTTCTTCTTTTTCTCCAAGCGCTGCCCCTAAAATATCACCAAGACTTGCTCCACTATCAGTAGAACCATACTCTTTGATCGCTTTTTCACGTTCATCAATTTCTAAGGCTTTAATTGATAAATTTAATCTACGACCACTTTTTTCAATAGAAATAATCTTAGCATCAATTCTATCACCTTCAACAAATCTTTCTGATTTTTGTTCTGACCTTTCTGCAGAAAGATCAATTTTCTTAATAAAACCAGTAGCATTATTGTCAACGCTTACTTCAACTCCGTCATTGTTTGTACTTATTACTACACAAGTTACAACCATATTCTTTTTGTAAGTATCAACAACAATAACTTGATCAGGTTCTTCTGTAAGTTGCTTAATTCCAAGAGCTACTCTATCTTTCTCTATGTCTATATTAAGAACCTTACACTCAACTTCATCGCCCTTATTATAGTTCTTTAATAACTCTACTCCGTCGTTTTCCCAACTAATATCAGATTCATGAATCATTCCATCTGTGTTCTCGTCTAAAGCAACGAACATACCGAAATCAGTAATATTTCTAATTGGAGCTTTAATAATACTGCCAACAGGATGTTGTTCTGCAAATTTAACTAATGGGTTATTTTGGCATTTTTTAATACTTAAAGAAATTCTATGTCTTTCAGTGTCAACATCAAGGATAACAAATTCAACTTCTTGACCTATATTCAACAGTTTTTTAGGATTTTGACTAGATTTACCCCAAGCAATCTCAGAAGAATGGACCAGACCTTCAATGCCATCTTTAAGTTCAATAAATACACCGTAATCCGCAATATTAGTAATTTTACCGGACATAACTTTACCAATTGGGAATTCTTCAGTAATATTTTCCCATGGGTTTGCATCGAGCTGCTTCATACCAAGAGAAATCCTCTTGGTCTCTTCATTAAATTTAATCACCATAACTTTTATTTCTTGACCAAAGCTAAGCACTTCAGAAGGGTGGTTAATTCTACTCCAAGAAATATCAGTTACGTGCAATAAGCCATCAACGCTCCCAAGATCAACGAAAGCCCCATAATCTGTAATGTTTTTAACAATACCATCAAGAACATCACCTTCTTTAATGTTAGCGAGCATTTTTACTCTTTCTTCAGACCTTGATTCTTCAAGAATTGCTTTTCTTGAAACAACAATATTACCAAGTTTTCTGTCCATTTTAAGAATCTGGAAAGGCTGCGGTATGCCCATGAAAACTGTTGGATCTTTGATAGGCCTAACATCTGCTTGACTACCAGGTAAGAAAGCAACAACACCATCTAAATCAACTGTAAAGCCACCTTTAACTCTACCAAATATGGTCCCAATAATATTTTCAGTCTTCTCAAATATTCTCTCAAGCTTAACCCACGACTCTTCACGGATTGCTTTTTCACGACTAAGGACCGTTCCCCTTCTACCTTCAACTTTCTCTACATACACATCAACGATGTCTCCAACTTTAGGAAGTTCTTGTCCCTTTATCAGTTGAAATTCGCTAACGGCAATTCTGCCTTCATTTTTCAATCCTACATCAACAACAATAACTTCAGAGGTAGTTTCTACTACCTGGCCTTTTACTACAGAACCTTCTTTTACATGCGAAGTGGTTACCGTTTCAAGTAATTTTGCGAAATCTTCATCTGATGGAGCAACGTTTGCAAGCTGAGGAACAAATCTTTTTTTTATGGTCATAAGAATTCATGTGAATGACTAAATAAATGCCCAATTTAGCCAAATTTTTAAATTAACAAAATAAGTAAATCGGCGGCACTTCACTATAACGATTTACTAACAATATCTTTTATTTTCTGGACTACCTGATCTGTGGTAAGGTTAGTTGTATCAATAATACAAGCATCAGTTGCCGGTACTAGAGGAGCCACTTCGCGAGATATATCCCGCTCATCTCTACTTTTCAAGAGGTCCAAAACGTCGCTGAGTATACAATCTTTTCCAGCCATAAGCAACTGTTTATATCTCCGAGTTGCCCTGACTTCTGCAGATGCTGTAATAAAGATTTTTAAGTCTGCATTCGGCGCAACCACGGTCCCAATATCTCGCCCTTCCATAATAATTCTAGGAGTTGTTTGGATTAATTTTTTTAAGTAAAAACCTAGATTTTGTCTAACCTGAGATAATACCGAAATCTTTGATGCAAACTCCCCTATTATCTCAACATTAAGATCCACGCCTTTAGTTCTTGAAATAATGTCTGTATTTTGCGATAGCTCTATAATCCTTGTCTCGTCATTTACAGCAACTTTTTCTTGCAAACAAATATACGCAAGGCCTCTATACATAATACTAGACGATACATAAGTTAGACTAAATTCTTCTGCAATCAAAGATCCTATATGCCCCTTACCTGAAGCCGAAGGACCATCTAGAGCTACAATAAAATTCAAATGGTTATTATAAGCCTTATCAAGTAAACTCATCAAATTACCGCATTTTTATTATATTTTTATGATGTTTTTTATCTTTTAGCAAATTAAATTCTTGAAGTTTAATAAAATTAAGAGTAAAAAACTTGATCTACATAGCCATTAAATTAGTTATGTAGTACGTGGCCCTGTATAGGGCGATTAGCTCAGTTGGTTAGAGCGCTACGTTGACATCGTAGAGGTCGGAAGTTCGAGTCTTCTATCGCCCACCATTCTCCTTCTTTAGCAACACATACATAAAAAACTAGGAAATTAGTTATCCTGAACACATATTGTTATCTTAAACTTGATGGATTTAGCATGATGCCGACAACCCATGATCTCATGCTACTAAAAAGCTCCTAGTAAAAAGATCCAGAGATCACGGGATGAAAGACTATGTCATTCACAAGCAAGATCGGAGATGAGCACGTAATTGCCTCTCATCTTAAACACGTATTGTCACTGAACTTGTTTCAGGGTCTCAAACAACTAAAAAAAGATCTTGGGCCGGAGGTATACAAAGCCATCAAGCCCTGAGATAAAGAACTGCAGCATTCACAACCGGTCAACCCAATACATCAAACGTTTCCAAATCATAACTATCTATCTGTCCTCCAAGCAACTCAGCAACAATTACTGGGTCCATGATACAGGCTTTTAATATTTTACCATCAACAAAGTAATCAGGATGTGTTGATAGAATTTTTTTAACTAGTTCTGGATTACTTGCAGCAATAGCCTGAACATATGATATTTCCTGATCCCAGCTCTGATTATTCATTGCTAAGCCAAGATTCATGGCCTCAAAACATAACATTTTAGCGATTTCTATATTCTTTGATGAGGCCAAATCACCTAGTTGAGATTTTAGATATTTATCTGAAAAATATACCGAATAATCATGACCAGTATTGTTATCAGTAATACTACTAATTGCTTTGTCAATCCAACTAGCTACTGTTTTTTGACTCCAACCACCATTGCTGCTAAGTTCCGATATTTTATTCAAAACTTTAAGCATTTTTTTCATTACACTCAAAGTAGTATCATCTATAGCGCCAAACTTTATTATTGAGTTACTCTCGATTTCTATATAGCCAAATTCCTCTATTCCCTTTTCAAACTTATCTTCAACCGTTTTAGCCTTAGCGCATAATACCGACGCCTTAGCATGGTAACCAATTGCTTCATAAGAATGACCTACACTAGCCAAGCTACTAGAAACCGCTGGATGCTCTCCTAAATTTAATTCATGCAACATTTTGAGAGCATCTTGTTTATATTTCAACGCTTTATCAGTTTGCCCGAGTTTTTCGTAAATCGTACCAAGACTATTTAGACTAGTTGTAAGGAGAGGATGCTTACCATGATAAACGATTTTTCGCATTTGAAGTGCTTGTTCACAATATTCTACAGCTTTGTCCAATTGATTCAAGTTATTGTGAACCATACCAAGATTGTGCAGAACTAATGCTATATCTTGGTGGTTACCATCATGTAAGAGTTTTAGTATTTTCAGAGATTCTTCATATTGTTGCACGGCCTCTTTTAATTCCCCTGCTCTTATATAATATCCAGCAAGGTTATTAATACTTTTTGCGATACTGGAATGCTCAGTTTTATAGACCAATTTAAATATTTTTAGCGCTTGCTCTTGACATTTAAAACCTTGCTTCTCGTCTCCCAATGCCACATGACAAACTCCAATATTGCTTAGCACGTCAGCAATATCAATATGATTATCCTCTTTAAATATAGCCCTGTACATAGCCAAAGCTTTCTCTAAATATATCAGGCCCTCAATATTATTACCAAGACCCATATAAGAACCACCAACTCTATTTAGAGCATGAGCCACTAATACATTATTGGCTCCAGCATAGTCGTTGTTACTATCATTATCATCACTATTAACACCATTTGAACTATTACTACGATACAGCGCCAGATACATTTCTAATGATAATTTATTATACTCTAGAGCTTTTTCTCTATTACCCAAATTATAATGCGCTACTCCTACATTACCAAGGCTCTTAGCAAGTTCAAGGCTCTTGGCACCATCAGCACTAAGAGATTTATACATATCAAGAGCTTTTTCTGCATACTGCAAACCTTGCTTAAGGTCACCCATTTCTTGTAGGATAGTATTAATTTGACCAAAGCTTTTTGCCAGATCAGCATCTTTATCACTAAACAACTTTCTTATATGAATAGCCTTTTTTTGATGCTCGAAACTAGCAGTTAAATCTTGTTCAATGTTTAGATAATACATAGCAAGCTTATCATGCAAATTAGCTGCCACTTTTGTTGTAAGCTTTTCCGTTTGTGATAGTAATTTCTCAATATTATCTATCAATAACTCAGCTACATGCCAGCTATCTTCGGGTGTCCTTTGCACCGTCGGCATTAATTTGTCCAAAATCTGCAATAATCTATTAAATACTACATTCTCCGAATGGCTAACAGGCTGATTACTAATCATATATTTTTTTACTGCATCCTGTACAATTACAGGAATTTTAACACCAAGAGCAAAGTTTACACTAACCAGCTCTACTAACGATTGCTGACTTAGGTAGGTTATATATTCCTTTGTCTTTTCGTTTTTACTGCCACATAACTCGCTTAAAATATCAATTCCAACAAAATCACCATCTATGAAAGAAGCATGCTGTAGTATCTGCCAAGCCATTCCCGTCTTATCTATTTTTACCAGAGACTTCTCAATACCTACATTTCTCTGAAAATTCGCAACCTTCATAACGCTCTCCTCATAAATATTGATAAATTAACATATTTATAGTAAATTTTACAATTTTCTTAGTCAAGCTTTAATTAGTTTACTATTGTTAACTAACCTGATGTAAACCTAATTGGACAACTGGTTATTTCATATAATAAATAATTGAAAATTTTTTGGTTCGTTGCTTTTGCTAACTCAAAAACATTTAACTCAACCTAGATATATTTAGGTTTTCTTTGTAAGTGATATAAAAGTTTTATACCAATCCTTTTAGCTGTTTTAGGTGCATAATTGGCTGCAAGCCATTGAATTTTTGTTTAGAGGAACAATACATTGAAATAAACCCTAATTTGGTCGCCTCTTTTATACGCGCTTCAGTCTGAGATACTCTCCGTACTTCACCAGAAAGCCCAACTTCGCCAAAAAAAATACTACCTTGGGGTAAAGGCTTATTACTTGCTGCAGAAATCAAGGCAGCAGCAACAGCCAAATCAGCAGCAGGTTCGGTTATACGCAATCCACCAGCCACGCTTAAATACACTTCATGCGAGCTCAAGTTAAGACCAAACCTTACTCCTAAAACTGCTATAATCATGGATAATCGATTATTGTCCCAACCGACAACCGATCTACGAGGTGTGGCCATATTGGTTGGCGCTATTAAAGCTTGAATTTCTATGAGCAAAGGCCTTGAACCTTCAATGCCAGCGAATACAGCACTACCACTAACATTATTTTCTCTTTCCATTAAAAACAATTCAGAGGGATTGGAAATTTCTACAAGCCCATGAGAAGTCATCTCAAAAACACCAATTTCATTAACACCACCAAATCGATTTTTAATCGAACGCAATATACGAAAATGATTATTGTGATCACCTTCAAAATAAAGCACAGTATCAACCATATGCTCTAAAACTTTTGGACCAGCAAGCTGACCATCTTTATTCACATGACAAGCTAAGAGTAAGGTAATATTATTTTGCTTGGCATAATGTATGAGTTGATGAGCACAAGCCCTTATTTGTGAAACAGTCCCTGGAGCAGATGAAAACTCACTCGAAGCAATTGTTTGGATAGAATCGATAACAACCACTCTTAGCTGCTTCTTATTCTGATCTATCGTTGAGATTATATCCTCAACATTCGTGGCCGCTAACAAACCAGTCTTATTGTCGTGAATACCAAGCCTCTGAGCTCGCAGCTTAATTTGATTGGTAGATTCCTCACCTGTAATATACAAACATCCAATATCTGAACTAGCTAAGCTTGTACAAAGTTGTAAGAGTAGAGTTGATTTTCCAATACCAGGGTCACCTCCAATCAATATTGCACTCGCAGCTACTAATCCACCTCCTAAAACACGATTTAACTCTTCAATTGGCGTTTTTGTTCTAATCGTTGACTCAATTTTATCCGCAAGAGTATGTATTTCTTGTACGCTACCAGTTTTCGGAACTATAATTTTACTAGCAGATACAGATTCTTCTATAACAGTGCCCCACTCTAGACATTCCGGACACTGCCCCATCCACTTGCTGCTCACACTTCCACAACTAGTGCAAGAATACGTACTCTTATTTTTGGTCATACTTGAGAATTAATAATTTATTGTTACCATAAACCTTTTCTTTTACCAGAGAGATCCCATCCATAAGCTCTATACTTTCACGCTTATTCATCTCCACTGCAATTATAGCGCCATTCGTAAGCCAACCATTTTTAACTAAACAAATCAACGATTTAACGACAAACCTCTTATTATATGGCGGATCCATAAATACAAGATTGTATTTTCTCTCCGCTTTTGGTAAAAATGTGGCATCGGTAACAAGCACGCTAATGTTATCGATCTCTCCAATTTTTCTGGCAAACTCCATAGCCAAATCAAGGTGTTCTAGGCAACTATCGACTAAAGTAACACTGCTAGCACCGCGTGATAACGCTTCAAAGGATAAAGAACCTGTTCCGGCAAAAAGATCAAGCACCTGTGCGCCATTGATTAACCTAGTATCCACAAAATTACCTGACGACAAAATGCTAAACAACGCTTCACGAAACTTTGCTGTTGAAGGTCGGTAATCAGATTTTTTGAGTGTTGGGATCACTCTATTTTTATGTTTACCAGCAATAATTCTCATTTATTTTTACCTAAAAAGTAAGCGTTATCCCGGATTTGATCCAAGATCTCATTCCGTAATTATTGTTATACTGAACCTGATTCAACATCTAATGCTACCCATAACCCCGTAAGTCAAGCTCAGGATGAGAATGTTTATCCCCGAACGAAACTAAGTTCCGGATAGCAGATTTAGCCATGCCGGGCTTGATACGGCATTTCAGGATAACCCGTCATGCCGGGCCTGATCCTGCATCTCATCCTACTTCCCTGGATCCTGAGTCAAGCTCAGGATGACCTTAACTTACGATAGTCATTCTCCGTAATTCAATATGCTATCATACCCGGTCTACCTTTACTTCTCTAAATTCACCAGGGTTCAAGTTTCCAAGTGAATAGCTACCAAAACTTGTTCTAATTAACCTACTAACTTCAAAACCGAAATGCTCAAAAATCTTACGAATTTCACGATTCTTACCTTCAGTTAAAATAACCTCATACCAAGAGTTAGCCGCCGCTTTATTGATTAATTTTATCGACTTCGGGTGATATTTTATTCCATCTATTACTATTGCTTGATTTTGAAAATTAAGCTCTTTTTCTCTCCCAAAAACACGTACTTTATATATTCTTTCAATTTTATTAGCTGGTGATTCATAGTATCTCGCTAAATCACCAGAATTAGTAAGCAACAGCAAGCCTTCACTATTGATATCTAGTCTGCCCACTGATACAACTCTTGGTAATTTACCTTCTAAAGTCTCGAAAATTGTTGTTCGACCTTGAGGGTCCAGGTGGGTCGTAATTAATCCTATTGGTTTATAATAGATCCAAAGTCGAGTGATACTATCATGCCTTAGCCTCTGACCATTCACGATAATTACATTATTTTCGCTGATATTAACTGCCGGGCTATTGATTATTTTACCATCTATAGAAACAACACCTTGCTCGATAAGTTTTTCAGCCTGTCTTCTAGAACATATCCCGTTATTAGCAATAAACTTGGCAATTCTCATTTAAATAACAATATTCACTATCTTGCGAGGAACGATAATTATTTTTTTAACCACAGCTTCTCCAATATGTTTACTAACAATAGGCAAAGACTTAGCCAAATTTTTTACTTCTTCATCTGAGTCTGAAGTTGAAAATTCATGGGTTGCCCTAAGTTTTCCATTTACTTGAATTGCCATGATAAAGCTGTCAGTCTTTAGTTTTGTCTCATCCGATTTAGGCCAATTGGTTTTATACAAAGGAACCGTATTACCAAGTTTTTGCCACAACTCCTCTGTGATATGAGGTATAAATGGATTTAACAACTGAACCATAGTCTTTGTTGCTTCTATTATTGATTTTGTATCTGAATTTGCTAAACCAAGTTCGTCATTCACCGAATTAAATAACTCTCTAATTCTTGCAATTGCTTTATTCAAATGATAGTGCATTATGTCGTCTGAAACATTTTTTATAGTTGCATGAATTTGCATCTGCAATTTACTATTAACAACCGAAGTTGCTTTCAATTCGCTTAATTTTTCTACTAGAGCAACTAGTCTGGTAATAAATTTCTTACAACCATCTAAACCAGCGGCCGACCACTCTAAATCTTTTTCTGCAGGACTATCTGATAAAACAAACAATCTTATACTATCAGCACCATGGGAGCTAAGCATACTTTCAAGATCAATAGTATTCAGTTTAGACTTGCTCATCTTCTCTATCTTACCCTTAAAAACTTCTTCATTAGTTTTTGCGTGGTAAAACTTATTATCCTTTTCGATTACTTCTTCTGGATACAGCCATTGGCCATTTTTGTCTTTATATGTGGCATGAAGAACCATTCCCTGAGTAAGCAACCGCTTAAAGGGCTCACGTACACTTAAGTAACCCACATCTGCCATTGCCTTCGTAAAAAACCGCGCATAAAGTAAATGTAAGATCGCGTGCTCAATACCACCAATATATTGATCAACTGGAAGCCAATACTCGCAATCATCTTTATCCGCCATGCTTTCCGCATTATTATTACAGAATCTTGTAAAGTACCACGATGACTCAAAAAATGTATCAAATGTGTCTGTCTCTCTGACAGCCTTTGACAAACATTTTGGGCAATCAACATGCTTCCAACTTGGATGCCTATCCAGAGGGTTTCCAGGTATATCAAAACTAACATCACTTGGAAGCTCTACTGGCAAATCTTTAGGCGGAACTGGCACAATTCCACAAGACTGGCAGTAAATGATAGGGATCGGACACCCCCAATAACGCTGACGAGAAACTCCCCAATCACGCAAGCGGTAATTGATTTCTCTTTGGCCTATACCAAGTTCTTCAAATTTATCGATAATTTTTGCTCTACCTTGGGCAACAGTTAACCCATCCAAGAAGTCCGAGTTAATTATTACGTCATCTAATACATAGATATAAGCCTGCTTCACTAGATCAATTTCATGTTGTTTGCTATCTACAACTTGCATCATAGTAAGGCCTTTGCTGTTCTGCACAAGTTCAAAATCTCTCTGATCATGGGCTGGACAACCATATACAGCTCCAGTACCGTAATCCATTAATACGAAATTTGCTATTACTACAGGAATCTTTAAACTCCTATCAAAAGGATGAATTGCCTCAAGGCCAGTAAACACACATTCTTTTTCAGCCTTTTCGACGTCCGATTCGGAAGTTGAAGTATGCGCACATTTAGCAATAAACGCTTCTATCTCTTTGTTTTTTGCTATTTTTGCAAGAATAGGATGATTATAAGCCAAGGCAACAAATGTTGCTCCAAAAATTACTTCTGGCTTAGTAGAATATACTTCTATCCTTTCATCCATACCAACAATGTCAAAATAAAACCGAGCACCCTCTGATTTACCAATCCAGTTTTTTTGCATGGTCCGAACATTATCAGGCCAATCTTCTAAAGAATCTATATCATTTAGCAATTCCTCAGCATAATCAGTGATCTTCAAAAACCACTGCTTCAAATATTTTTTTTCAACTAGCGCTCCAGATCTCCAGCCACGGCCGTCTATTACTTGCTCATTAGCAAGCACAGTGTTGTCAACAGGATCCCAATTGACCGAAGATTCCTTTTGGTATGCTAGTCCTTTATTGTAAAGATCGATGAAAAATTGTTGTTCGTGTTTATAATAGTCAGGCGAGCAGCTTGCAAGTTCTCGATCCCAATCATATGAAATACCAACAGTTTTTAGCTGGTCACGCATTGCGTCTATATTTGCATATGTCCACTGGCCAGGATGAGAGTTATTGCTTATAGCTGCATTTTCTGCTGGCAAGCCAAAAGCGTCCCAGCCCATTGGATGCAAGACATTATAACCAGTAGCACGAAAATATCGGGAAATCACATCTCCAATGGAATAATTCCTCAAATGTCCAACATGGAATTTTCCAGAAGGATATGGAAACATTTCAAGGACATAATATTTTGGTTTTGTTTTGTCTTTTGAAGCAACAAATGCTTTATCTTCCTGCCAAAATTGTTGCCATTTTTTCTCGATTTTTAAGAAGCCCATAGAAATTACCTAGCAGATTGTAAATATAAATCTCTAGCTTTGCGAATAATTTTATCTTCTAAAACTTTTGCAATTGTAGAAGATTGATGATCTTCAGACCATTTTCCATCTACTCTTTTACGTTCAAAAGCAATTACTTCTAGTCCTTCAGGAGTAATAAGGTCATCTTTGATATACACTGTTACTTTAAATTGAGTGTTTTTTTGATCTTTTGGACTATACCATTCAGTAATGATGACGCCACCCTTACTGTCTGCAGAAGATAGAGGAGCAAATTTTAGTACATCAATTGACGCCTGAAACAAATATTTATTTACATTGCCAATTTTTGCTTTAGTAGCATTGCTTCTCTCTTTACCAGGTCTAAAAATTACTCCTTCCCCACCAAGCAAAGAACCCATCTCATCCATTTCTCTCTCAACCTGAGTCTGAGGATAATCAGATGCAAATAATTGTGCTGCAAATAAAATGATAGCACTAAAAATGCTAACCAGGATAATTCTCATTTAGTAATATAACCTCAGTTTGGTAAAGTATTTAGATCCCAACAATTATAACGTAACAACTCAGCTGACTTAAGAAGCCTTGAATTTGTAAAAATAAACCTTTATTGCAAATTTTACAACTTATAATTCACGAAGGCCTAAACATAATTCAAACAATTTATCTTTAAAAGGCTTCTTGGCTATAGGTAAACGTTCAATTTGCAACTTTATCAAATCTCGATCAGTTGTTGGTAATGTTTCACAAATTCTAATTAAATCTTGATCAGAGACGCAGTGCCCTCTAGGCAAGTTGACACTTTGAGCGCATTCTTCTCTTAGCATCAAAAAATGAGAAAAATTCTCCCTAAAAACACTAGACCTTTCTTGAAGGCCTATTTTCTTTATCATTTTTTCTGGATTTATTTTATAAGCTTCTGTGTCTAACAGTTTATGGCTTCTAGCTTTATAAGTTTCCCATAAATTTCTACTGTTAATAGAGTTAGATAATTCCCTATAAAGAGGAATCAAATATTCCACATCCTTAATTGCGTATTCAATTAGCTCTTCTAACAGTGGTCTTTCAAGCCAATTCGCTTTCTGCATTGTTTTATCTATGTTGATATTCAGCAAAGCCTTACACAACCTACCATAACCCATGACTTCATCAAGTCCTATCACGCCAGCTGCTATTTGTGTATCAAATATATTCTTAGGTAATTTACCAAACAAATGAAGAAAAATATCAAAATCCTGATCGGGAGCATGAAAAACTTTACAAATTTTTTCATTTAACAACAGTTCTTTTAATGGGCTAATATCAGTAATTGCCAAAGCATCCACTATTATTCTCTGCTCTCTTGTAGCAATCTGAACTAGGCTTAGCTTAGCATAATATGTTTTTCTTCTATAGAACTCTGTATCCATGAAAATAACAGATTCTAGGGCTAATTCTCCACAAATTAGCTCGAATTCTTTCTGATTAGCTATAATTCTCATGAGTTTTCGATTGCTTAAAATGGTTATTTTCTATATATATTTATCAGCTAGATAAATAACACTAAATTAACATATATGCATAAATTCAGAACTCATAACTGTAATGAACTAAACAAAGGGCACGTTGGTCAAACTGTTAAATTATCAGGATGGGTTCATAGACGTCGCGACCATGGTAATTTATTATTCGTAGATATTAGAGATCATTACGGCATAACGCAATTAGTTTTTACTGACCAAGACCTAGAACTAAAGGATAAAGCTAGCTACTTGCGCTATGAAAGCGTCATTACGATTGAAGGAAAAGTGGTAGCTCGAAGTGCTGATACAGCCAATAAATCTATGGCTACAGGCGAAATTGAGGTAGCCGCGCACAAGTACCTAGTTGAATCAGAAGCTGATGTGTTACCTCTAATTGTTAACGCTGAACAGGAAGCTCCTGAAGATACACGCCTTAAATATAGGTTTCTGGATTTACGCAGAGAAAAATTGCATAAAAACATTATGCTTAGGTCGAATATAATTTCTCACTTGCGGAAATTAATGAGTAATTCTGGCTTTACCGAATTTCAAACTCCTATATTAACAGCAAGCTCGCCAGAAGGAGCAAGAGATTTTCTAGTTCCAAGCAGATTGCACCCTGGTAAGTTTTACGCTTTACCTCAAGCCCCTCAGCAATTCAAACAAATGCTTATGATGTCTGGGTTTGATAAATATTTTCAAATTGCTCCATGTTTTAGGGATGAAGACGCAAGAGCAGACAGATCTCCAGGAGAGTTTTATCAACTTGATATCGAAATGTCATTCGTAACTCAAGATGATATATTCGCTGCGATTGAACCAATTATGTTTGAAATCTTTAGCAAATTTGGTAATAAGCAAGTTTCAAAAGCACCGTTTGTTAGAATCCCATATACTGAATCAATGCTAAAATACGGCTCGGACAAACCTGATCTTCGGAATCCAATAGAGATTACTGATGTTACGGATATTTTTAAAGACTCAGAGTTTACCGTATTTAGAGAGGCAATTAAAAAAGGTTCAGTTGTTAGAGCTATCCCTGCCCCATGCTCTGCTATAAAATCTCGCAAATTTTTTGATGACATGATTAAGTTTGCAATTGATGAAGGAGCGTCAGGACTTGGTTATATACAATTTACTGAGGATGGCGAAGCGAAAGGACCAATCGCTAAATTCTTACCAACTAACCAACTAGAAGCACTAAAAAAATCAGCAAAAATTTCTAATGGTGATGCGGTATTCTTTTCGTGCGCTGAAGAGTTGGTAGCTTCAAAGCTAGCTGGTAAAGTCAGAATAAAGCTTGGCAATGAACTAGAGCTTATTAGCGATGACCGCTTTGAGTTTTGTTGGGTAACAGACTTCCCATTTTATGAAATCAATGAAGAAACAAAACAAATTGATTTTAGCCACAATCCTTTTTCAATGCCGCAAGGCGGGCTTGAAATCCTAGAAAAGGCAAAAACTAAAGAAGAGCTGTTAGCGATCAAGGCTTTTCAATATGACATAGTTTGTAACGGCATAGAACTCTCAAGTGGAGCGGTAAGAAACCACAAACCAGAGCTTATGTATAAAGCTTTTGAAATTGCTGGATACAGCAAGGACGAAGTAGATAAAGAGTTTGGTGGTATGATTAGAGCATTTAAATTTGGCGCACCGCCTCACGGCGGTATTGCTCCTGGTATTGATCGTATAGTGATGCTTATTGCAGAAACTGCAAATATACGCGAAGTAATAGCATTTCCTATGAACCAACAAGCAGAAGACTTGCTAATGCAAGCGCCTAGTAATGTAACAGAAAAACAGTTACGCGAACTTAATATAATGTTATCTCCTTCGGTTAGGAGCAAGCTTAAAGGAGCTTCGACGTCTACAGCGGAATAAATTCAAAATGTTATGGGCTTAGACTTATATTTTTAGCTAAGCAATAGCAATCACTAGATAATTTATTCAATAATTGGGCTAAAGTAGATAAAAATACTTGAACAAGCAAGTTTGGTTGATAGAAACAATACTAAAATCTTGTAGTATGAAGATCTACCTGACAGTCAAAATTTATCAGACCATCAATAGCTTAATTTAACCTGAGTTTGTTAGAATAAAAGTCTACCATACTGAATACAGATATCAGGACCTTCCTTCCGTTACCTTGGGACCTCTTGCCCAAGATGGGGGCGCAAGCTTTAGCCAAGCGCAGGATAACTTTGCCACGTTGCATAAGCGCTTCTTGCCATAAAAATAGACTGACTCAACCAGTTGATATCGTTTTTATATCAAACTCAGCTTAATTTATGATTTCTGTAAGGTTAAGTCTTGATGCTGACTAAACAACCATACCTTCGTTCCCTTTACCCTTACTCCTTGAACCAGTTGGTGGCTTAGGCTGGT
>Ga0163144_10010237_pt1 | contig 20020 bp, 14 predicted proteins | sample OliLak19BULKMAT1_FD_123175 | JGI IMG/M metagenome (GOLD analysis project Ga0163144, IMG submission 123175) | Freshwater microbial mat bacterial communities from Lake Vanda, McMurdo Dry Valleys, Antarctica - Oligotrophic Lake LV.19.BULKMAT1 | ecosystem: Environmental > Aquatic > Freshwater >... | reverse complement strand
ATTGTTCCGTTTGCGGAAACTATTTTTTTATTCTCGGCTTCTATTTCAGGCAAAATAAGCTGTTTGAGGTCTGATAGAGAACCTAATGTTATTCCCTTTCCTGTTGTTTTTTGGAATTTAGGTTTATCTTTTTTATCTGTTCTTTTCTCGAGTTCTTCTAATGGGATTATATCACCTGCTTTGTACTCTGTTTTAGGCAAAGTTTCTTGTACTTTCTGAGGTTCAATAGATTTTTCCTCTTTTATTATGGTTTTTATTTCTTCTGGCGTTGTTTCCACTACATTTTCCACCACTTTTTTCTCTTCATTCAGAGATTTAGGAACAGATATACGTTTAATGGTATCATTTGCTATGAACTCTTCGCCTTCTTCTGTTACTAAAATAACACAAGTATCCTCAAAAGCATCAATTATGCCCGTGAATGAAGTTTCTGATGTGTGGAGAGTTACTGTGTCTCCAACTTTATATCTTTTCTTAAGTATCTCTATCATCGGTTATTCGTTTTAATCACCTTTACATTTATCACTTTAATCTAATGGTTTTAATATTAAAAATGTATTTAGTGTTTGATTTTGTATTTTCCTTAATTATCCATTATAAATTCATCATTTATAAGTGCCTGACCTAAAATAGTTTATATTATTAAATTATTATAAGGTATTAATAATCAGTTACTTATGAATATTTTTTAATGTAAACTAAATATGAGCAAGCACTTACCACTTAAAGAATGACATAAGACATAAGTTTGATGAAAACAAATAAGGTTAAGCATTTCCACAACCCATTTAGCCCAATCTAACACAGCTTTTCCCCTTCGTTTCTCCAAATATCTCTTATTTCTCTGAATTAACAAGGGAAATAGAGGAAATAAGTAGAAGAATAGGAGATAAATTTTTACTTTTCAAGTATTGAGAGTGATTTTAAGAGGTTATGAAGTGCTTGTAATGATGTGTAATTTAGCTATATTAGAGAATCTCCTTGTTTTTGTACTCATTTATCAGGTGAAGGTTTATTTTTTTAATCCTTCTAAAAAACCAAAAAGCCTCCTGATTTAAAATCAGAAGGCTTTTTTAGTTTTATATAGTCGGGGTGGCGGGATTTGAACCCACGACCCCTTGCACCCCATGCAAGTACGCTACCGAGCTGCGCTACACCCCGAACATTTTTGGACTGCAAATATAATTTAATTTCATAATAAGCCAAAAGAGCCTACCAAAATTTATTGAATTTCTAATACCCAAGTATCTGCTTATCATGGATACATTTTAACTATTCTTAGGTGAAATTACACTTTCTTTTAAAGAAGTGTAATTTCATCTTTTTTCCTTCACCTCGAAAAAAGTGAATGTTCACCAAAGATTTAAGGCCGTTCACCCTATTTAACAAAAATCTTGTTTTTGTGATATTTATATTTGACAAAATTATAAATATCACATAGATACATTGTATGGCTTCTTCAGAATTAGTTTTTGCGACTTGGATATTAATCGTGGTTTATGCACTCATCACTCTCATAGTGGTCATCAGAGGTGCATTAAAGACTAAAAGCATGGCTGATTATGCATTAGGAAATGTGGCTTTCTCTCCTGTAGCTGTGGGCTTATCTTTGGCAGCTTCTATGACGAGTGCCGCTACCTTTATCATCAACCCTGGCTTTATAGCACTTTACGGGTTGAGTGGGGTAATCTCACTAGGTATTGCCTTGCCAACAGCAGCACTTGTATCTTTGTATGTCTTGACCAAAGGCTTTCGCAAGCAAGGAGAAGTTATCAAAGCACTCACCATAGCACAATGGATAGGCAATAGATACCAGAGTCAAGGCTTTTCCTTATTTTTTGCTTTTCTGTCTTTGCTCTTGATTTCCTTTATAGTCTTGATTTGTGTAGGGCTAACGGCTATTTTATCCCAATCTCTTAATTTGGAAGCTTTGCCTGTGCTGATAGGCATTATCGTCTTCGTGTTTGGCTATATGATGTTTGGGGGAGCTAATTCTATGGTCTATACCAACATGATACAGGCTTTGCTGATGATAGTAGTAGCTGTAATTTTACTTACCTCTGGTCATGAGCATTTTAGCAATGGGATTTCAGGTTTTTTGGATAAGTTAAAGGCAATTGACCCCAATCTAATTCAAGTTACTAATGCAAGGAGTCCATTGTTTAGAGATTATTTTGAGATTATTTTTTGCCAGATTATTGTCGGGGTTGCTATAGTCTGTCAGCCACACATTATCACTAAATCCTTTTTGCTAAAAAATGAAAAAGATGTCAATACTTATTTATGGGTTGCTATCTTGACAGAGATTTTATTTTTCTCAGTTGTCTTTGTGGGTTTATATGCTCGTCTGCGTTTTCCTGAACTTCAGATCAATGGAGAACCCCTCAAAATGGATAGCATCGTCTCGGCGTATGTAGTAAGAGAGTTTTCTGTTTATGTGGGTCTATTGGTTGTTTTAGGACTCATTTCGGCAGGTTTATCTACCTTGGAAGGACTGATTCAGTCGCTCTCTACCTCCATTACTTCTGATATTTTTAAGCCCCTTTTTGGTTCAAGATTATTCAAAAATGAAGAAGGACAAGAAGGTTTTATTTCTGAGGTTTGGTTTAATAGAGGTGTAATCGTAGTATTAGGGTTTATAGCATGCATTTTATCTTATCGCCAGATTTTATATCCTACTTTAAGTGTAGGTATTTTTGCTCAGAATGGTGTCTATGCCTATTTTTCAGCGGCCTTTGTACCTGTGCTTTTTGGTACTTTTTTAAGAAATACTCCTTTGATAGCTCCTGTAGCGGCTTCTATCACAGCAGTATTTATACATTTTGGGACATATTATGGGCATTGGACTTATTACACACAGCCTCCGATAGCCAATCCAGGAGTAGCTTCGGCATTGGCTATTTTGGCATCTGTGCTAGTAGGCGGAATCTGTTATTTTATTTTCAAAAAGCAAGAAGTTAATATCAAAGTATAAGGAAATTTTAAGTTCGGAATCATCAATTATTAATCTATATTTTAAATTAAACTAAACATACAGGAACATGAAACAAGTATTTATCAAATTAATTATGTTGCTCGTAATCAGTGCTTTGGCTAGTACTGTTGTATTGGCACAAAATACAGTTAGCGGAAAGCTAAGCGACAAAGAAAGTGGTGAGCCACTCATTGGGATTAATATCAGTGTCAAAGGCACTACCACAGGTACTATTAGTGATGCAGATGGTAATTTTTCTTTGACAGTATCTAGCAAGCCGCCCTTTACATTGGTATTTTCAAGTATTGGATTTGCTACTCAAGAAATTGCTGTAACTCCTGAAAATGTGAGTACACTCAACAATTTAGACATCCAATTAGGACAAACTGTTTTTATGGCTGATGAGGTAGTAGTTTCTGCTTCAAGACGTTTTGAGAAGATTACCGAAGCACCTCAGACTATCAGCATTATCAAGGCTCAGAACATTGAAGAATTACCGTCTTTCAATGTAGGAGAGCTAGTAGCTCGTCAAAAGGGAGTGGATTATGTCCGTTCGGGTGTATTAGGAATTGGAGTAAATGTGCGTGGATTTAATTCGGCATTTAACCCTAAAAATCTCCAACTTACTGACAATCGTTTTTCTACTCTGGTAGCTACAGGTTTGCCACTAGGGGCATTAAACACTGTGGTAAAAGAAGACATTGAAAGAATAGAAATCGTACTTGGACCTTCTTCTGCTTTATATGGCCCTAATGCAGGCAATGGCTTGGTCAATACGATTACTAAAGACCCTCGTACCTCTGAAGGAACTACAATGGCATTAGGCTTCGGTAATCAGTCAGTATTTACAGGAAGATTTCGCCATGCGCAGGTGCTGAGTGATAAATTTGCTTTTAAAGTAACAGGTGAATATACTCGTGGAGAAGAATTTGACTATGTGGATACTGTCTATATTGGCTCAGGTGCAAATGCTACAGCACGCCCAGAATTAGACTTAGACCGCACTTTTGAATCTATTCGTGGAGAGGCTTCTGTATTTTATAGCCTTAATGATAATTCTGATTTTATCTTAGGCTATGGTGGCAGCAATAGCACCAACCTAGCACAAACCAACGCAGGTCGCAATCAAATCCGTGATTGGCAGATTCATTACTTACACTTACGCTATGTTTCTCCTCGTTTATTTGCTCAGTTATACCATACTTGGAGTAGCACAGATAGTACGTATGCCATCAATCAACGGACTCAAAACTTTTGGGCATTGCGTGGTGCTGGTCAGTCAGAGGGTAATGCAAGAGCTAACTCTTATGGAAATGCTTTATTTCAAGATAAATCTCGCCGCTGGAATGCAGAAGTGCAATACAATAATAACTGGGGTGGCTACAACTGGATTATTGGTAGTCAATACCAACTAGACCTTGCCAATAGCAATGGTACTTATCTTCTTGATAATGGAGGGGAAAATATCTCTGTAAATCAGATTGGATTTTATACCCAATTAGAAAAATCATTTGGCACAAGTGGCTTCAAAGGAGTACTTTCGGCACGTGCTGATAATCATCAGTTATATGGCTTTAACTTTATACCCAAAGCAGCCTTGCTTTATATCCGTGACAGTGGTACTTGGCGTTTTACTTATGGACAAGGAATCACAGCTCCTACTATTCTTAACTTAGAGGCGAATATCTTCGGAGGATTGCTGTTGGGTAATAGCCAAGGGTTTACATTAAATAATGGCAGAACTATCCAACCTCTAGGAGTAGAAAAAATCCAAACATTTGAGTTAGGTTATAAAGGTAAAATTGCAGGTAAACTATTCTTAGATGTCAATGCTTATTATAACCTTTCTGAAAACTTCCTAAGCCCTGCTTTAGTACTTACTGGCGTAACTCAAAGAGGAAATGAGCCTATTTCTAATTTTCAGGCTGTCAACCCAGGTGCTTTAGTACTGACTTATGTAAACTTTGGTAAGGTAGATACTTATGGCTTTGATATGGGTCTGAATTATTATGTTACTAATAAATTTAACATTGCCCTGAATTACTCTTACTTTGGATTCTCACTAGACAAAGAAGACCCAGCCAATGATTTCCGTGGTACTGGACAAGTGTTGGATACAGATTTACCTATCAATACTCCTGCTAATAAACTAAGTCTTGCTCTTAACTATAGTAGCAAACGCTGGTTTGGTTCTATTTTTACTCGTTGGGTAGAAGCCTATGACTTCTTCTCAGGTATCAATGTAGCTGCTGCGACTAACAGAGACATCACAGTAGGTGGCTCTCCCGTAGTAGAAAATGCCCGTGTAGGTCGTACTTGGAATTACGGCCCATTGGGTGGATTTGTAAATGTAGATGTAAGTGCAGGTTATCGTTTTGGCAATGGCTTACAAATCTCAGGACAAGTTGTCAATATTTTTGACTCAGAAGTACGTGAGTTTGTAGCTTCTCCTGCAATTGGTCGTTTATTCTCAATAGAATTTAAGGCAAATATCGCCCCTAAGAAAAAATAAAAACCGACTTTTTTAATTCATTTGAAGCATTTCTATTTGGTGGTAACTCACTGAATGGAAATGTTTTTTTTATGATAAAAAGTCATCTTGTTTAGCCATAACTTGATGTTATAATTTTTTTTTATCTAAATTTAAAGCTAATAAGTAGATGTTCAAAATTAGTTTGCACTTTAGTCTTTTTATAAAGAACTGATTATCAGAATCTTACTAAAATAACTCATCAATTATCATTTATAACTCATCACTTATTTAAGATTAATGTGAGATTTTTATGCTCTAACATAAAACTGAGACTTTAATAATATGACCCTTACACAGCTAGAATATATTGTGGCTTTGGATACATACAGACATTTCGTAACGGCTTCGGAGAAGTGTTTCGTAACGCAACCTACGCTTAGTATGCAAGTACAAAAACTAGAAAAGGACCTTGGTATTCTTATCTTTGACCGCAAAAAACAGCCCATAGAGCCTACCAATATTGGCAGAGAACTGATAGGAAGAGCAAAAAAAATCTTGCGAGAAATCAAAGAAATGCAAGACTTTGTCAAAAACGAAAAAGATATTCTAGAGGGAGAACTCAGAATAGGTATTATTCCTACACTTGCACCTTATCTTGTACCTCTATTTCTCTCAGGTTTGCTTAAAAATTATCCTAAGCTAAAACCAATTATGAGAGAAATGCAGACTGAAGACCTTATCTCAGGATTGTACCAAGACAAGTTAGATATTGGGATTCTGGTAACGCCTTTGGAAGATAAAAGCCTGTATGAAATGCCTATTTTTGAAGAAACATTTGTGGCTTACCTCTCCGAAACACATCCTTTGCTTGCCAAGAAAGAACTAGATATTGAAGATTTAGATAAACATGACTTATGGATTCTCAATGAAGGACATTGCTTTCGCAGTCAAATTTTGAATATTTGTCAAAATCTGGCTACAAAAGACCGACAGTTTGTCTATGAAAGTGGCTCATTAGATACACTCCGCAAGATGGTAGAACTGAACTTCGGCTATACACTTTTGCCACAGCTTGCCCTCAGTGATATCCCCCCTGAACGCTGGGATTATATTCGCTATTTTAAAGATCCACAGCCTGCTCGGCAGGTGAGTCTGGTAGTTCATCATAGTTTTTTGAAAGTGAAAATCTTAGAGACACTCCAAAAAGAAATTCTTGATAACTTACCCAAAAATATCCATCAAAACCCTAAACAAAAGAAGATTATCTCTTGGAAATAATAGTTCTTTTGGTTTTCAATATTAAATTTATCAAAAATAAAACTCTTTGATTTTCAATTAAACAACTCTTTATCAGTCGTTTACAGACTAATCACTCATCACTCATTACTAATCTCTTACCTTAGGTTTGTTTTAATTTATAGAAAGGTTTTTATTTGCATTGCTTTATACATAAAAAATAAAATCTTAAAATTAATGAAACAAGGACAATTCCTACTTCTCTTGGTATCTTTAGGGCTTATGCTTGGGCTATTTGCCTGTGGTGGAGACTCTAGCACAAAGACCGATGAGCAAAATACTGACGGCACAAAAACTGAAGAAACTACCGCAGAAGAAAAACCTACAGTAAAAGTCAATGACATGGCTACCATCAGAGCCAAAATCATGGCAGGGGTCAAAGTAGAAAACCCTGGCAAGTATGATTCACTCATTCAGAGTGCTTCTACTCAGCAACATTATAAAGAGTTTAATGAGCAATGGTCAAAACTAGATGAAAAAAGACTTAGCAAAATAGGCCCTTGGCGTGATAAAGAATTGGCTGACCTCAATGAAGCGGAGCATAATTTATTTTATCCTTTTAGTGGGCCTGATTTCTTAAATGCTTATACTTTTTTCCCTAATTGTGATAACTACCTTATGTTTGGTTTAGAGCCTAATGGTAAACTGGTAGATTTAGAAAATATGCCTCCTAATTATCTGAATAGCCTAAGAAATGCTTTGGCTGAGATATTTGAGCGTAACTATTTTATTACCAGTTATATGAGTGGTGAATTATGGGGCAAAGGTGTCCTGCCAGTTATCAATATTTTTATGGCTCGCACCAATAATCAGATAGTGGATATGAAGCGTTTTTATCTTGATAAAGAGGGCAAACCTGTTTACTTTGAGCTAGAAGATGAAAAAACAGGCAAAGGCAAATTAGAGGGGATTATGATTGAGTTTTTGAATGAGAAAAAAACCAAGCCTCAGCGTGTGTATTACTTCGGCACAGATGTGAAAGATGATAAAATGCAAAGTAAAATGGAGCTAGTTACTTTTATCAAAAGCTTTCCTAGTAAGATTACCTTTATCAAGTCTGCTTCTTATATCCTTCACAATACTGATTTTGCAGTAATGCGTAATATCGTCTTAGATGAGACTTCTGCTATCTTACAAGATGACACAGGAATACGCTATGATGTGCTTAAAGAAAAAGGCTGGAACATAAATCTATATGGTAAGTATGCTCGCCCTGTAGCTGATTTTGGTGGCTATACTTATCAGCCTGCTTTGCGTGATGCCTTTCAAGCTACCAAAGATGTAAAGCCACTAGAATTTACATTTGGTTATCACTGGAAGACAGACAATACAAGTCTTATGCTTTGTAAAAAAACTGCTAAGTAAGAGATGAGTTATAAGTTTATAATAGCTTGATAATGAATGCTTTGCATTATAAAAATCAGTTAATTATTCTGATACTCTTACTAAATAGATTTTAAGATTTATTACATCTGTTTAGATTAAAAATAATAAAACCCACTTTAGAAGTTACTAAAGTGGGTTTTTTATCTTAAGATGTCTCTTGTTGATATAGCATTATTTTACTCTTCTGTTATTTTGAAAAAAAAGTAAGTTTAAGACAACATCATCATAACTACAGTTGTTAATATTTCTTCTTGTATTGGCTTAGAGATAAGTGCATCAAAACCTTCTTCTAGAAAATATTCTTTCTCTTGTGGGAGAGAAAAAGCAGTAACAGCTACGATTTTTAATTGTTTATAACCAGGCTTTGTCCTCACTTGTTTCAATAATTCTACTCCTCCCATTTTTTTATCTCCCAGATTAATATCCATCAAAATCAAATCAAACTGTGATTCATCAGTAAGCTTGAGACACGAAGCCTCGTTTTCAGCTATTTTGATTTCATACTCATTTTCGAGAAATTTTTTTACAATCAAAGCACTGATTGCATCATCTTCAACATAAAGGATTTTTTTCATCTTACACCATAATCAATTTAAGTAAGTAAAAATAGAACAAAAATGTATTAAAAATGATTTTTACACTTTTATAAGCTATTATTGACCATATACTCTGTGTAAGTCACCCAAAGGCGTGAATCTTCTATGCTTTTTGTCCTGATTTGGCTTGGATATTCTGGTGATTTTATCATCTCTAAAAAGTGTTCTTTGGTCGGATATTCTACCAAAAGCATTTCATCCCATTCTACATCCTCTTTGGGAGAGATGACTTGTCCCAAAAATTGACCCTTCCAGAGTACTTTTCCATTTGACTTCTGTATAAATGGAGCAGCTTGTTTGGCATATTCTTGATAAAGTTCCTTACCTGAAAGGCTCTCGCCTTCCATTGTTTCTTTAAATTTTAATAGATTAATCATCACAATCGTACCCAAATGAGGCAGGGTTGCCAATGCTTTGATTTGTTCACGAGTAGGGTCTATTGATATTTCTAACATGATTTTAGGGGTTTTTAGGTAATAATTTTTTTGTAGTTATTAAAGATTATCACGATATTCTTACATTGATGATACCGTCCAAGCGAAGACGCTTGAACGAGGAAAATTTGAGAGATTTTTTATTCTTATCAACAAGCAAGATTATGTGTAACAACTTAGTAAGTTAGTCTAGATTATAAAATAAAGCAAAAACTATTAAAAGTAAATTGATTAAAAAAATATGGAAACTACTGAATATCAGTAGCTTATAAAATGATATATAATTTTATTTTTAATGTAAAGATGGAAAGTTTAAAAAAATTTTATAATTTGAAAGTTCATTATAACTAAATCCAAGTATATTCCAAAATACAAAATATATGCGTAAAGATATTAAAGAAATAAGAATGGAACTCGTACAGGCTATGATAGAGCAGTATGTTGAGTCTGTGGGGCTTAACCGTGAAAATTCATTCAATGAAGAGAAAAATTATTGGCATTGGAAGCACGGCTCCGCCAATATTGAGGTTTTTATTCAGTCTGTAGAAGTAGGCCCTGATACTACAAGAGAATATTTACGTGTATTTTCTTATCTAGCCACAGTTCCTAGTTTAAGTGTGCATGCTCGTGAGCAGTTTTTGACACATCTCTTGGAGATGAATGATCGCAGTTTAGGCGTAAAACTCACACTGATGGAAGATACAAGCAAGGTCTATGCTACCTATGAGAGAGATATCAGAGGGATGGATTATACAGAACTCTCTATCTGTATTGCAGATTTGGAGTGGTGGGCTGATAAGCTAGATGATGAACTAAAAAGCTATCAAAATTAATCAGATAACTTTCCCACATTGAAAAAAATATTTTGCCTAATTTTTGTATAATTTGTTTATTATAAAATATCACGAAACAATCTTTATCTGTTATGAATACTACCCCCATTTTTGATGAATCTTTTTTACCCCCAATAATGAGTTTACTAAATTCAGATTATTGGGGAACGGTGATGAAAACTTATGAAGGAAAAAACTACTTAGAAACCGTCTATGCCACCTTAGATTATATCCAAGAAGGCTTATCTCAAAAAGCTCTTAATCCCGAAAAAACAAAGTATTCCCTCCCTCATGGCTCTATAGTGGTCAATCTAGAGATTAAGGAAAACCATCTTTATGTAAATGCTCCTTTTCTGAGAGTACCTGCCAAATATCTTATTCCATTAATGCGTCAAGTATCTGAGCTTAATTTTGGCACGCTGGTACTGGCTCAAATCAAGCTAGAGGGGAATGATATTTATTTTAGATGTGATATGCCTCTTGAGCTTTGTGAGCCTTTTAAGTTATATAGAGTCATAGAAGAAATCTGTATTCAAGCAGATGCCAATGATGATGTATTTATAGAAAAATTCGGTGCAGAGCGTTTTTCAGAGATGCAAGTAGAGCCATTTACTCCCAAACAAATTGACATTGCTTTCCAAAAATTTCAGGAGTATTTACGAGAAGCTATTCAATACCACGACTATTTTATTGGCAGAAGGTTAGATAGTTTTGGGTGGGATGCTTATTTTATGGCTTTTACCAAGATTGATTACTTTATGCGTCCTCAAGGTTATCTAAAGGCTGAAATAGAAAAAAGTATAAGAGAACTAAATGCCAATGTATTATTTAATGAAAAAGTACTAAAAGGGAGAAAGAATGTAGAAAAGTTTTTGGAGATAGACAAAGAAAAGTTTGCAGAATCTATGTATAACTCTAAGCAGTTTATTTCTGAAAAGACTACCTACAACCTCAGTAATGTACATAATTACCTCCGAAAAACGGCTGAGAACTCCAAAGATGAAGTAGAGAAAAAAGATTATATGGGTGCAACACTGACTATTCTTACAGGTTTTTATGGTTTAATTTACTATTATGTCATTCCTCAAAATATCTGCGAAATCATAATTCAAGGAATCAAAGAAGCCAACGCTTTAGAATGGGAAGCTACTGCACATTCCCTCAGAAAGGCTTGTGAAAAGGTAATGAGTGAAGTCTAAGAAAGTTATGAGTTGTTTAGTTATGGCAAGTATGTGCTTTATAAGCACATATTTTATTGATTTAAAAAGTATTACATTTTCAATTAGGCGTTGAGATTTACATTATATTATTGAAAAACATCATGGAAGAAATACAAAATATCATACCTGCAGTCGTCAAAATAGGCACATCCTCTGGGAGTGGAAGTGGCTTTTATCTCAAAAACCACGGAATAGTAGTTACTAATAATCACGTAGTGGCCAATCATAAAATGGTTTCTATAGAGACACAAGACAGAGAGCGAATCGCTGCAAAAGTAGTTTTTCTGAATCCTATAGTTGATTTAGCTTTTCTGATGCCCTCCAAAAGTTTAGATCATTTACCTCACCTGAATTTACAGCCTGTGGGCGTAATCCAAAACATGGATAGAGTCGCTGTCTTAGGCTTTCCTTATGGAATGCCTTTTACGGTTACGGATGGTATCATATCTTCTATAAAACAGCTCATGGATGGAAGACACTATATACAGACCGATGCAGCAGTAAACCCTGGCAATAGTGGTGGACCTTTAGTCAACCTGAGAGGAGAGGTAGTAGGTGTTACTACGAGCAAATTTAGTAATGCAGACAATGTGGGTTTTGCGATTCCTGCCGAAAACCTGATGCAAGACTTACAGTCTTTCTCAGAAAATGTAGGCATGGAATTCTCTGTTAAATGCCCTTCTTGTAGTAGTCTTTTATTTGAAAAAACGGAGTATTGCTTCAATTGTGGAGCGAGTATAGATCAAGATACATTTTTTGATGAACCTACACTAAGTCCTTTAGCTATCTTTGTAGAAGATGCTCTTCAAGAGTTGGGCATAGACCCCGTAATAGCACGCAATGGCTATGACTACTGGGAGTTTCATCAGGGAAGCTCTTTGGTGAGGATATTTGTCTATAACCAAAACTATCTCTATACTACGAGTCCTCTTGTAAAACTTCCCAAAGCAAACTTAGAAAATGTATATAGATACATTCTGAGTGCTCCGAATCCACCTTTTTCTTTTGGGATTTTTCAGGGCTTGATTTATATGTCTTATAGAGTGCACATGAGCGATTTACAGAGTTCTTTTAGAAGCAATATACAGCAATTTATTGCCAATTTTGCTGAAAAAGCAGATGAAATGGATAATTATCTGATTGATAATTTTGGCTGTGAAAGTTCTGAGTATTCTAAATTTGACTAACCAACTTTAAGAAAATTAAGAAATTGGGAGGCTAATCATTTAGTCTCCCAATAATCAATCTCTTATCTCTGACTTGTTCTTTTTCCTTCATTGATAAAATAGTGAATAGCTAGTTCGTAACTATCCAGTCCTAGCCCTGCAATCACCCCTTTGCAAGCTTCTGCAAGTTGGCTTTTGTGTCTATATTCTTCTCTTGCATAGACATTAGAAATATGAACTTCTATCGTGGGGCTTTTGACAGAAGAGATAGCATCTTTAAGTGCAATAGAAGTATGCGTAAATGCACCAGCATTGAGGACTATGCCATCATAATCAAAACCCACTTCTTGGATTTTATCTATCAAATCTCCCTCATGATTAGATTGAAAGTAGTGAATCTTGATAACGGGATATTTACTTTTCAAATCCTTAAAATAATCATCGAAAGTTGTATTTCCATAGATACTAGGTTCACGCTTACCCAAAAGATTAAGATTAGGACCATTGATGATGATGATTTGCATTGTTTTTTTGATTTAAAATGTTCTGACAAAACTACACATTGTCTATCAATTGTAAAAAGCAATGTACTTTTTTAATCAAAAGATACTTACTCTAGTACCATATCTCCTCTTTTGTAAGAATGATATAAAATCAAACCGAAGGGAATGAGCCAGATTAAATCATTGGTAATGTTATGTAATCCAAAGACAAGTGGCAAAGTACCTGCCATCCACTGCTGTACGAAGCCTATAGGACCAAAGACTTTACCCAAAAAACCCACCAAAACAATTCCCCAATGCTTGGTAGGTGCATAAGAGGCTATCCAGTAAGCCAAGCCATAGCAGGCTACAATCATCCCTACTGCCTGCCATATTCCAGGATATACAGGGCGAGCCAAACTAAAATAATCAAAAAACAGGTTAGGAAACAAGATTACCCAAGTTCCCCACAATACATTATAAACTGCTGCCAAACGCAAAGTAAGACGCATCCAAGAAGGAGTTTTCATTCGCTTATCTAAGATTTAATTATCAAAATCATATAAAGCTTTGTAAAGTGTTTTTGTTCATTAAGTAGATGGTCAAAATTAGTTTACACTTTAATATTGTTATAAAAAACTGATTATCAGTATTTTAATATAATAACTCAACACTCATCATTTACAACTCATCACTTACATCAGCTTAAAGCCACCTATTTCTGCGATAGTATTTTGAGCAAAAGTCATATTGGTAGGTGTATCTCCTATAAAGTTATTTTTGATACCTGCTATCCAAAGTTTTGCACGGTCATTGAGTTTAAACTCATCAGTCATCAAGCGTCCACGTGTAACTAAAATCCCCAAGTCTGCTCCTTCATAACGATAATCTCCTACATTGCTGATGCGTAAGAAGAAAGCTTCTTGCTCACTCTCTACGGCTCTTCTGTGTGTATCATATCTAGAGTAATATACAGTGCCATCTTCTTTCATTACCCAAATACCCGTAGGAGGTGCATACCGTATGGTATCAATGGTGTCTTCGGTATGTTTGATGACTAACTGACTCCAAGAATCTACATTTTCAGGGCGATTCCAGCGCTGGTTAAGCTGTGAGATGCTTAACTTATAATCTATGTCCATCCACTCTAAGATGTGAAACATAAACAAAGGACAATCAGCCAAAGCAAAGACCGCATGATTAGTGATTGAACTGGCTCCTGTTACTCTGGGGTTAAGCTCACCAAGGTAGATTTCGCCATTGTCTTGATCTATCAAGAAATCTAGCTCAAAATATCCTTTATAGCCTTCTTCACGAAGTTGATTTCCAAACTTCTCTGTATATGCACGTGCTTTATCACGAATATTTTTGGTGAATGCTCCTGGAAATATTTCATTGCCACACCAGCCACCTTGGTAAGGGGTAAGTTCTTTGAAGCCTACTAACTCAGTCATCAGTGGTGCTACAATAGTCCCATGTTTTGTTACACAGGCTTCTATGGCAGAACCAACGCAATTAATCCGTTTCATAACTTTGACCTCTGCTTCACCTATTATTTCATCTGCATGTTTGTTAAACTCAGCTTCATTAGAGATAAAAAAGGTAGTGTGTCCCGAATCCCCAAAAGGAGTCTGAATCACTAGTTGCTCTCCAAGATTTTTCGTCTTTTTTCTAAGGTCTTCGTAGCTTTCTATTTTAGCAAGCACATTAGGCACAGAAGGTACACCTGCTTTCTCGGCTACTCGAGTAGTCGTTACTTTATTGTCTAAGTGTGTGCGAAGGTTTGCATTAGGGAAAATTACTTCTAAACCCAATTCTTTAGCAAGTTCCTCGGTACGCTCATCAAACATCAGAAATAGAGCTTTACCCTTGTTTCCCTTCACGGCTCTTTTATTGATAAGGTCAGAGACTTCTTTATGCTCTAGTAAATAGTTATTGATATCTTCTATACTTCTAAACTCTTCATGAGGAAGCTCAGAAGGAACAAACACATTGGGATGTTGGCGATCAAAGCAATCAATATAGGATATATACTTAAAGCCTTTTATCCATTCATCTGCTCCTAAAAGATTAAAGTTGGTGGCACTGATAAAATAAATGGGAATTTCATTTTTATAAAAGAAACGACGAATATCTGAAATTCCATTTAAGACTTTCTTTTCTCTCTTTGCTAGGTTCAAAATTTTGGATTGTACTTTTGCCATGTTTTTTAGTAAGTGTTAGTTGTTAGTTAATTAAAAAGAATATTGTGTTTATAGAGAGATTACCCTCTACTCTAATGTTAAGTCATGTGTTTAGTTATTCTTTGTTTTTATTTTTTGACCATTTCCATTACTGACAATTACTTTATCAATCTTTACTGGTTCATTTTCTTGGCTATCCTCCTCTTCCCCTTCTTTTACTTTAGGTTTAGGGGGATGTGATTTGTAGCCTAATTTTTCTAGAGCCATTTCTTTAAACACTCTAAAACCAAGCTCAGGACGGTAACTATGTATTTCTTTGACATCTAATGCCTTCATAAAATCTATGATTTCACGTGTCATTACTTGCCCTGGTACTAATATAGGAAAGCCTGGTGGATAAGGTGTTACGAAGTTGGTAGAGACAATCTCACGTTCTTCTTCCATGGCTTTTTCACATTCTTCTATTTTGAGATACTCACAATATTCCTCTTCATAGGCATAAAAATAAGCATCACGGATATTGCCCTCTGAGGTATCCCAGTGTGAGCGAAAGGCTGCATGAAAGTAGCTAAAATTAGGCAGAGGAGGGAGATTTTGAGTGAGTGATTGGATAGACGCTTCGTGGAGTTTCATTTCTGCTGGATTAAAAGAGCGTGTCTTCTCTTCTATTTGTTCTGCCACTTTGAGAAGCACGCTCACTAGATAAGTAACTGAGCTGCGTGTAGTGCCTATGTTAGTCATAAAAAGTACTGTATTGCGAGTAGTTTTATTGACCTGAATCCCAAATTTATCCATCAAAAATTCTCTTTTGAAGGTATCTCCATCTATCCCTGTCTTGCCTATGTAGAGTGTAATCTTAGTAGGATCAAGCACAAACTCATCTTTTTCCCAAGCTTCACCCATCTGTGACCAGCCTTCTTCTGCATCAAAATAAACAGAAAGTCCAGAACTTCTATAAGTTTCGGGGATAAACTGAGCTATGGTCAATACTTCAAAGTATTTATTTAAAAGAGGATGAATCGTAATTTTTTCTCTGAGATTCATCGCCATTTCTATTCCTTTTTCTACCATCTCATAGCCTTCTAGCTCTACTTGCCTCCTACCTATGTCTAGTGATGCCACTATTTGATAGTTAGGAGAGGTGGAAGTATGTGTCATATATGCTTCATGAAAAGCGTCTTCTGTCTTGCGTTTAAACTCTTCATCATAGACATGAATCATAGAGCCTTGTCTAAAGGCTGTAAGGGTTTTATGGGTAGATTGTGTAGAATAAACCCTGATTTTGACTTCCTCTGGGTTAGGTATATTGAGTGTTTTACCCTCTTCTGCAATTAGTCTCGCTTCATAATATTCCTTATACTCTGGACTCTTGTATTTTTTAGAAAGCTTATCGGCATTGTACATGGCTGTTCTCTGACGATATACAGGCGTAAATCTAGCAAAACCAAACCAAGCTTCATCCCACAGAAAGACCATATCAGGCTTAATAGCTAAGATTTCTTCCATGACTCGCTCCACATTATAGACCATGCCATCAAAAGTACAGTTAGTCAAAATCAACATTTTGACACTACTCAGCCGCCCTGCTTCCTTAAATTCGTATAGTTTTTCTTTAATATCTGCTAAAGGCACTGCTCCATACATAGAATAATCTATGATAGGATAAGAATCTAAATAAACTGCCTTGGCTCCCATCATCACCAAGCCATAATGATGTGATTTATGACAATCTCTATCTACTAATACTACATCGCCAGGGCGAATAAGTGCCTGTAAGACGATTTTATTGGATGTGGAAGTACCATTGGTTACAAAAAAAGTCTCTTTAGACCCAAAGGCTCGTGCAGCATATTGCTGTGCTTCTTTGATAGAGCCTGTGGGCTGAAGCAATGAATCTAGCCCACCAGTAGTAGCGGAGGTTTCGGCAAGAAAAATATTTCGCCCATAAAAATCACCCAAACTTTTAATCCAATTAGACTTAAAGACGGAGTTACCCCTAGAAATAGGCATAGCGTGAAATACACCTGTCGGTTTTTGGCTATATTGGCGTAAAGCATTAAAGAAAGGCGTATGATAACGTTCTCTAATTCCTCTCAAAATACTTAAATGCAATTCTTGTATATCTTCTTGACGATAAAAAATCCTTCTAAATAGCCCCAAAGTATTGGTCTTGATTTGGCTAATAGAAGTATTAGTAATATAAAATAAGTCTATTTCTGGTCTAAAATTTTTGAGCATCTCACCTAATATAGGTCCTGTATCATGAGATTCTACCACAAAAGATTCAAACTTCGGAATAGAACCCAAGAAGCTAGAAATGGTATCAAGATTATTAGTAGAATACAAAGGAATATCTTGACGAATCAGCCCACACTGAAGATTAGGATTAAAAAGCAACGCAATTAAGGCATCTTGTACTGATTGTACAATCAGTACGTTGTAAATAAATTTATCATTGGTGTTTTGTACCTCCTCGAAACGGTCAACCAAATTATTTTCCTGTTCTTCTGAAATCGAATCCACTACCATTACCTCGAAGTAATGTTTATTAGCATCATATTTCTCGATAGAACCTTCTTCTAAGATATTATTAAGATTTGCTTTAGCACTGACTGGATTAAGACGATAAGATTCACTGGTCAAAGCCTTAAAAATATTGCTCAAAGCCAGACCAAACGAATTAAACTCTTGACGACTCAGCATCAGTTTAAGGCTATCAATGGCTTTTTTGCCAGGGTATGCCCAGTAACGTTCAATGACATCTAAGCGATCTAGTAGCTCAAAAATGTAAGCTTGTTCTTCGGTGCTAGGTTGTTTACTTCCTTTAAAATTAGGTGCTATTAGTTTTAGATTATTCCAAATATCTAAGCGATATTGACCTATATTAAAGTATTTTTTTGAGAGCGTTTGCATAGAGGTTGAGACAAAGTTTTTTTTATGGGATGACATATATTATATTTAAAATAATTGAATTTACTTGTAATATAAAGATTAAAAATCAATTTTTTATGTAAGAAGAAGTTTTATTTCCACTTTACTTCTTTTTTTTTCGTTGACTATAAAAACTTTCTGAGGGCTTATTGTTTGAAAAGTAATGTTTCTTAACCGCTTCCATAAATGATTTTTTAGGCTTGAAAAAAGAGAATTTAGACATAGGATTTTTCCACTTTTTAGCCTGCTGTTCTGCCCTAAGACACCGCATCATGTCAGGCAAAGGAATCCCGATTGGGCAAGCCTCCGCACAAGCACCACACAAAGTACTATTTTCTAACAATTCATTCTCTGACTGAGCCGGATTTGCAGATTTTAAGATAGCTCCAATTGCTCCTGGGTAAGGTTGATTTTGTGCCAGACTAAGCTGAGGCACTACAGGGCAAGCACTCGCACAAGCCTCACAGTGAATACACTCCAGAGCCTCACGAAAGTTTTGGTCTTGGTAAAGATGTGTCCGCCCATTATCGAGTATAATCAAATCTAAATTTTGAGTGTTTTCACCATCAGCACTAGGCAAAGGAGCTTGCAAAAGTAAATATTGTGCTACTTGATTTTTGCCATGCTTGTAACTGTCTTTCAATATCAAGAATAACTCTAAATCTTCCATCTTAGCAATGATTTGAGATAAACTCATTACCACGATTTGCCTTGATGTATGCTCAAAAACAGACTGAATATTGCCCTCATCATCCGAAAAACTAAGGCTTCCTGTATCTGCTACCATAAAATCTGCTCCTAAAATGCCTACAGCCTCAGGTTTGATACGGTTTAAGAATTTTTTGTGGAGATATTCCTGAATTTCACCTTGCTCTGTTTTAACAGCTTGTCCATCTTTATGTTCTATCGCCTGTGCTATCGCTTTAGAAGAATGAGGTAAAATCCATTGAGTGCTTGCCTGAATGCTTTCAGGTAAATATGTAGCGATTTGCTCATGAAGATTACTCGGAATGATTTCAATTTCTTGATTTTGCAGAGAAGATTCTAGATTTACCTCTTGAAGGATTGGAGAGGCAGCTTTGATGATTTGCTGGCTATTTTTTTGATGTAAAATATTTCTAATAAGGTGTTGAGCATCTTCTGCATTTTCTACCCAATGCACTTTTATACCTCTTTGTTTAGCTTTTTGCTCAAACTGAAGCAACAATGTATCTAAGTTTTTGATAGTCTCTTGTCTTAGATACTTTGCACGACTACGAGCCAACTCAAGGTTCTGGAATTGAAGTTGTGCTTTCACCTGCCCTAATTGTATATGCTGTATATATTCATGCTGATAATGACGGATTTTGATTTCCTCTCCTAGCTTATCAGTTTTTTCTTGAAATGTTTGTTTAGATGAAGTCATGCACCAAAATTGAAAATAAAATATTTTGAATCCCTATTTTTTCGTAAAAGAAACGAAAGCTAGTTTTTTTTTGGTGATTATGCAAATAATAGATGAATTTAGGGAAGGAAAGAAAGATTTAAACCCAATAATTTTTTAATCTTCAAAAATTTTCCCTAGATTAATCTGTAAATCAGAGGAAATATAAACAGCAAAAACCCCATCTTCCGTGAAAGATTCTTTGAGTTGATATTTACCTTCCCCCCGTATGTCGTAAGTCTATAAAAAAACAAAAAATGTTTCAAGTGTTAGGCGATAGCCGCACTTGGAGCAATCTTTCCCCATTCTGGTCATAGCGTCTCGCCGCACAACAGCAAACTGGTCAGATGCGTCTCGCTATGACCACAAGTTTCTGCATCATACAGTGTGATTTGGGTTTGAATGTTAGATTTTATATTTTGTATATATGTATTTATTCGGAATTTTATTTTATATTTGAGTCTAAATAATTTGTAAAGTTTGTTCTTAGCGAGATACTGAGAACAGTTGCTAAAAATAAAGCCCACGAATTTATTCGTGGGGAGTATTGAGAGAAGACTAAGTCATAGAACAGGTTTTTCCAAAATGACAAATCGCTAGCTACCTAAAATCAACCAGTACTT
>Ga0163144_10010236_pt1 | contig 20020 bp, 20 predicted proteins | sample OliLak19BULKMAT1_FD_123175 | JGI IMG/M metagenome (GOLD analysis project Ga0163144, IMG submission 123175) | Freshwater microbial mat bacterial communities from Lake Vanda, McMurdo Dry Valleys, Antarctica - Oligotrophic Lake LV.19.BULKMAT1 | ecosystem: Environmental > Aquatic > Freshwater >... | reverse complement strand
GCGCGCTGATCAGCGGCGGCGCCGACACGGCCGACGCCAAACTGGAGATCATGGAAGCCTGCGGCTTCACCATCACGCGCAACCCGTCGGAGATGGCTCGGCTGCTGAAGGCGCTGCTGTAGGCGCCAGCGTGACGGGCGGCCGGCTGGCCGCCGTGCCAGCTTTGAACGTGTCGAAGGGGCTGCAACTGCGGCCCTTGCTTTGCCCGCTCATCTGTAGTTTCCGCAACTCGCTGCCCAGCCCGCGCGCCTAAACTGAGCGCAAGCCAATCAAGACCTGAAAGCGTCCCGATGGATCAGTTCATGCACGCCGAATTCTGGGTTGCCGTCGGCCAGATCATCATGATCGACGTCCTGCTGGGCGGTGACAACGCAGTCGTCATTGCGCTGGCTTGCCGCAAGCTGCCGACGAATCTGCGCACCAAGGGCATCCTCTGGGGCACTGCCGGTGCCATCGTGCTGCGCGTGATCCTGATCTTTTTTGCCCTGACCTTGCTGGCCATCCCCTTCCTCAAGCTGGTGGGTGCCGCGCTGCTGATCTGGATAGGCGTCAAGCTGCTGGCGCCTGACGACGAAGGGGGGCATGGTGATGTGCAGGCCTCGGACAAACTCTGGACCGCCGTCAAGACCGTCATCGTGGCCGACCTGGTGATGAGCGTGGACAACGTCATCGCCATCGCAGGCGCCGCCGAAGGCGCGGGCGGCGACCACAAGATGCCGCTGGTGATCTTCGGCCTCCTGGTGTCGATACCCATCATCGTCTGGGGCAGCCAGCTGGTGATCAAGCTGATGGATCGCTTCCCCGCCATCATCACCGTCGGCGGTTTGCTGCTGGGCTGGATCGCCGGCACCATGGCCGTCTCGGACCCCGCCGTGCTTGGCTATCTGCCCACATTGCCGGTTGCAAGAGCCGGCGCGTTGCCAGAGGTCGTGGCGGTTGTGCGCTACGGTGCCGGGGCGGCCGGTGCTCTGCTGGTGTGGGTCATCGGCATGTTCGTCAAGAGCCGATCAGCAGCAGTTCATCCCGCTGCCTGACGCAGCGCCGACGACGCTCGCTGCCCGTCGCCCGATACAGCCCGCGATGATGGCCGCCACAGGCACGGCCCCGATTTTTGGGCCCTACCAGGTGTTGCGCACCCTGGGCCAGGGTTCGATGGGCGCAGTGCACCTGGCCATAGATCAGACCAGCGGGGTCGCTGTGGCATTGAAAGTGATGGCGCTGACCGACCACGCCGCCGGCGCCGAACCCGACGAAGCTCGGGCACGCTTCCTGGCCGAGGCAGAACCGATGCGCAGGCTGGCGCACCCCGACATCGTCAGGCTGCTGGCCGCGGGTGAACAGGGCGGCAGCGGCTGGCTGGCGATGGAGTTGGTCGTCGGTGTCGATCTGGCGCGCTACGCCCGTCCCGCCCGCCTGCTCCCCGAACCCGTGGTGCTGCGGCTGGCCGAACGTGTGGCGCGTGCACTGCACCATGCCCATTGCGCCGGCGTGGTGCACCGCGACGTCAAGCCGTCGAACATCATGATCGACTGGGCTAGCGACCAGCTCAAGCTGGCCGACTTCGGCCTCGCCCGGCTGGCCGACGCCGAACGCACGCGCACCGGGCTGGTTCTCGGCTCGCCGGCGTACATGGCACCCGAGCAGCTTGCCGGTGACGCGCCCACACCCGCGAGCGACCTGTATGCGCTCGGCGTCACACTGTTCCAGCTGCTGACTGGCCGGCTGCCTTTCGACGACAGCTCGCTGGGTGCGTTGCTGCGCAGCGTGGCCTTCGACGAGGCGCCCGACCTGCGCACCCAGCGGCCCGACCTGCCGCCCGCACTGGCCGCCGTGGTGGCGGGCTTGCTTTCCAAGCGGCCCGCAGAACGGCCGGCAGACGCCCAAGCGCTGGCCGACACGCTGCGCGCGCTGCAGAATGTCATGTGAAGACGATGTAAGCGCTGTGCCGCAGCGCTGCCCGCGCGGACCGAATTCACGCCTGCGCCCGTGCTTGCAGCGCGGTCCGGCCCGTGTTCCGATGCACAATCCCGATCATCGCTGACGACGCGCAACAGACGCCCATGCCGATCGACCTATTTGCCGCTGTCGACCCCGGCCGAGCGCGCAGCAACAACGAAGACTCCGTGGCCCTCGACGACGGCGTCTCGCTCGCTGTGCTCGCCGACGGCATGGGCGGCTACAACGCCGGTGAGGTGGCGAGCAACATGGCCACCACGTTCATCCGCACCGAGCTCGGCCGCTGGCTGCGCGAGGCCAGCGCGCAGGCCAGTGACGCCGAAGTGCGGCGCGCCATGGACATCTGCGTCGACAACGCCAACCGCGCCATCTTCAATGCTGCCAACTCCAACCCGCAGTACGCCGGCATGGGTACCACGCTGGTGGTGGCGGTGTTCCGTGACCTGCGCCTGCTCGTCGGCCATGTCGGGGACTCGCGTGCCTACCGGCTGCGAGCGGGCCGGCTGCAGCAGATCACGCGCGATCATTCGCTGCTGCAGGAGCAGATCGACGCCGGTCTCATCACGCCCGAGCAGGCTGCGTTTTCGGCCAACAAGAACCTCGTGACACGCGCCGTGGGCGTCGAAGACACCGTGCTGCTCGAGACCCATCAGCACGAGGTTCAGTCGGGCGATCTGTACCTGATGTGTTCCGACGGGCTGTCAGACATGCTCGACGACGCCAGCATCGCGCAGCTGTTGCAGGCGCACGACTCGCTCGAGTTGACGGGCCGCGCGCTGATAGACGCCGCCAACGACGCAGGCGGAAAAGATAATATCTCGGTCATACTGGTGCGTGCGCCCGGCGGCGCCAGCCCACAGGGAAAGTCCTGGTGGCCGTTCAGGCGCTGAGCCTGCTGGTCGGCAGCATGGGCAAGGCAGTCGCGGTACAGCGTCATGCCTGTCGCAACCGGCGGCGGGCACTCTAGAGGTCAGACATGGGCAAGCTGGTTGTTTCGCTCGACGGGGTGGTCATCAAGGAAGTCCAGATCACCAAGGACAAGACCACGCTTGGTCGTCGCCCCTACAACGACATCGTCATCGACAACCTGGCCGTGAGCGGCGAGCACGCCGTGCTGCAGATGGTGGGCGCCGACGTCTTCATCGAAGACCTCAACAGCACCAATGGCACCTACATCAACGGCAAGGCGATCAAGAAACAGCTGCTGCAGCACAACGACACCGTCGAGATCGGGAAGTACAAGATCAAATACCTGGTCGACGAAAGCGGCGAATACGAGAAGACCATGATCATGCGGCCGGGCAGCGCGGTGCCGCCGTCCTTCAGCCCATCGCAGCAGCCCATGCAGGTGGGACATTCCAGCTTTGGCGGCTTCCATGCGGCACCGCCACCACCGCCGCCCGCACCGCTGTTGCCGGCGTCGATCAAGGTTTTGAACGGCGCGGCGGCGGGCCGTGAAGTCACGCTGACGAAGGTCGTCACCACTGTCGGCAAGCCTGGCGTGCAGGTGGCGTCGATCACCCGGCGGCCGAACGGCTACGCATTTGCGCATGTCGAGGGCAGCGTGAGGCCCAGCGTCAACGGCATGCCGCTGGTGGGTGAATCGGTGCCGCTGCGCAATGGCGACGTCATCGAGCTCGCCGGCACACAGATGCAGTTCATCCACCGGTAAGGCGCTTGGCTGCAGCGCCGTGCGCGGCGCCGCATGGCGGACCGTGATGCGCTTCACGGCGGCGGTCTGCAGGGCCGCGCAAGCTCCGCAATTTGCGGGATGGTTGCCTTGCATGAGGCGCTCCCCTGGCCCAGCATAGGTGACGCTCACACCCATCCGTCCATGCAGATCAGAGTCCTTGGTTGTTCAGGTTCGATTGCCGCCGGCAGCCGCACCACCTCATTCCTTCTCGACGGCACCGTCCTCATCGACGCCGGCACCGGCGTCGGCGACCTGACGCTGGCCGAGATGGCCCGCATCGACCACATTCTGGTCAGCCACTCGCACCTCGACCACGTGCTCGCCATCGGCCTGCTGGCCGACAGCGTGACACGGCGGCGCCACACCGAGCGACGCCCGCCGGTGCGCGTGCACGCGCTGGCGGCCACGCTGGCAGCCCTGCGCACCCACATCTTCAACGGCGTGATCTGGCCCGACTTCACGCGCCTGCCCAGCGCCGCCGAACCGGTGCTCGAACTGGTCGCCATCGAAGTAGGCCAGGTGCTCGAAACCGGCGAACACCGCATCGAGGTGCTGCCCGCCAGCCATACCGTGCCGGCGGTCGGCTACGCCGTGCTGGGCACTGCCGCCGGCGGAGGCGGGAGCAGTGGCGCCTGGGTCTACACCGGCGACACCGGGCCGAACGCGGCGCTGTGGGCGCGGCTCGCCACGCTGCAGGTCGACGCGCTGGTGATCGAAACCGCCTTTCGCGACGACGAACACGAACTGGCCGGCATCAGCAAGCACCTGTGCCCGGCCATGCTGAAGAGCGAACTCGCCCAGCTAGGCCGGCCGATGGACGTCTACATCACCCACATCAAGCCCGGCGAGGTGGACGCGGTGATGGCCGAGATCGGTGCCCATGACAGCCCGCACCGCATACAGGCACTGGTGTCGGGGCAGCTGATGGAGTTCGGACATTCGGGGGCGGCGGTGAACGGCCGCTGAGAGCACAGGCCAGCCTCTCGCCTCACGCGGACGGGCTGCGCGCAGTCCGTCCCTGGAGGTGATCAGAACCAGTGTGGCACTTCCGGGCCCGCCACCTGTTTGAAGCGCTGCACGTTGCACGTGACGAGAGGCAGACCCCGTTCCAGCGCGCAAGTTGAGTTGCGCCATGCCGCATCTGCAGACCCACTTGCAGCCGTCTCGGAAGCTGCACTGAACGCGCGGCGCCGGGAGAACTCGATTGCACTCAATGGGCCATCAGTCGGGCCGACGCCACCTGCGAGGGTTCGCGCTGACCGACGGGCTGGCGCAGCGGCCGGTGCAACGGCATCTGCGGGCAGGGGATCTGAATGCCGGCGTTGTCGAAGGCGAGCTTCAACCCAGCCTATGTTGACCACGCTGGAAATGCCAGGCGGCTGGCAATGCGCATGCGCAGAGTTCTGATCGCGCGTTGCGGGGTCGCGATGGCGAGCCAAGAAGCCAACACGATCACCACGATACGCGGGCCTGCGATGGCGATGTTCTCCATACCCTGCAGATAGCCAGGCAGCAGCCCCAGAAGCTCTTGCCATTGCGCCTTCATACGGCGCTGTCCCACGGTGCCGACAGTCGCACGGCCCCATTGATGATGCCGACCATCGAGTAGGTCTGTGGAAAGTTGCCCCACAACTCACCGCTGGCCGGCGCGAGATCCTCGCTCAGCAGACCCACGTGGTTGCGCCGCGCCAGCAGCGCCTCGAATGCGGCCCGGGCTTCGTCCTTGCGTCCGATGCGCGCCAGCGCATCGACGCGCCAGAACGAGCAGACGTTGAAAGCCGTTTCCGGTCGGCCGAAGTCGTCTGCCGCCTCGTAGCGCCGCATGAACGGACCGTCGCAGAGCGACGCCTCCATCGCCTGCACGGTGCTGATAAAGCGCGGGGCCTGCGGCGGCAGGAATCCGACCTCGCCCATCAGCAGCACGCTGGCGTCCAGCTCGCGCCCGCCGAAGCTTTCGACGTAGGCCTGGCGCTCGTCGCTCCAGGCGCGCTGCTCGATGGCCGTGCGGATGTGCTCGGCGCGCTGTTGCCACAGGCGCGCCCGCTCGGGCAGGCCGAGCACGGCGGCGATGCGACCGAGCCGGTCGCAGGCCGCCCAGCACATCAGCGCGGACGAGGTGTGCACGCGAGCGCGGGTGCGCAATTCCCAGATCCCCGCGTCGGGTTGGTCATGCAGGGCCCAAGCCTGCTCACCCATCACTTCCAGCGCGGTGAAATCGGCCGCGTCGCCACGCCGCAGCAGGCGGTGATCGTGAAAAGCCTGCGCCGCACCGAGCACGATGCTGCCGTACACATCGTGCTGGAAGTGTTCCTGGGCCTGGTTGCCCACCCTGACCGGCCCCATGCCGCGGTAGCCAGGCAGGTGGGCGACCACGGATTCGGGCAAGGCCCGCTCCAGGCCGATGCCGTAGAGCGGCTGCACATGGCCGCCCTCGGCGCCACGCACGACGTTGTAGAGCCAGTTCAGGTAGCCCTCCATCGTGCCCACCTCGGACAGGCTGTTGAGCGCGCGAACGACGAAGAACGCGTCGCGCAGCCAGCAGAAGCGGTAGTCCCAGTTGCGGCCGCTGTTCGGCGCTTCGGGAATGCTCGTCGTCATCGCCGCAACGATGGCGCCCGTCTCCTCGAACTGACAGAGCTTGAGCGTGATGGCTGCGCGGATGACCGCGTCCTGCCACTCCAGCGGCACGGCCAGGCCGCGCGACCAGTGGCGCCAGTAAAGCGAAGTCTGTTCCTCGAATTCGCGGGCCGTGTCGTCGATGCCGCCCACCAGCGTCTCATCCGGCCCCAGCAGCAAGCTGACCGGGCCATGCAGCGAGAACCACGTGCCGTCGACCAGGTAGGTCAGCGGCAGGCTGGTGTTCAGCCGCAGCGTCAGCTCGGGCATGACGAAGCGCAGATGATGGCTGCCACGCGTCAGCGTCGGCGGCGCGGCGCCCCAGTCGCCGTGCGGGCGCACGGTGAAGCGCACCCGCGGGTGACCCGACAGGGGCCGCACGCGGCGCACCAGCTGGGCCGGTCGAAACGCGCGATCGCGGGTGATGAAGCGCGGCGCGAAGTCCACCAGTTCGACGCCCTGCCCGCGGTCGTCCCACAGACGCGTGCGCACGATGGCCGTGCCAGGGTCGTATGCCTGCTCGACCCGGGCCAGGCTTTCCAGCTCCACGGTCATCGCACCGTCCAGCGGCAAACCCCGGTCGCTTCTCAGCAGCGCATCGAAGACAGGCGTGCTGTCGAAGCGCGGCATGCAGCACCAGACGATGCTGCCGCTGCGTTCGATCAATGCGCTGATCGTGCAGTTGCCGATCATTGCCAGTTCCAACGTCGCTGTCGGACGCGGCGCAGCCAGGCGTTCAGTCATGGGCGGGCCTCCACGTCGAGCGATTGCCGGTCATACTCATAACCCCTGTACATTTGTCTGAATATACCTCTGTTGTCCGAATCCCGCATCGGTTCCTCCACCGCCTCTTCGACACCTCATGATTCTGAAGACCGTCCGACTTCAACTGCGCTTCCTCGTGCCGCTGATGGTGACGCTCATCGCGGCCGCATACCTGGCAGTGCCGCTGATGGATCAGGTCACGCTGCGTTGGTTCAGCCGCGATCTCAACAGCCGGGGCCTGCTGGTTGCCAACGCCCTGTCGGATTCGGTGAGCGAGGCGATGGTGAGCCGTCGGACTTCACGCCTGCGGCCGCTGTTCAATCGGGCGGTGCAAGACGAGCGGCTCTTCGCCATCGGCTTGTGCGGCATTGACGGGACAATGCTCGAGCAGACCGACAGTTTTCCGAAATCGTTGACCTGTCAAGCCGCAGAAGGCGTGGCGCGCGAGGCCGAAATGCTGCTGTCCCTGGCCGGCGGCACCGTGCATGTCGGTGTGCACGGCGTGATGGGACCTGCCCCGCTGCCCGTAGCGGCACCGGTGACGGTGAATCCCGCTCCGGGCGTCCTCCCGGACGATGCCGTGGCGACGCTCAACGCGGCGCCTTCGGAGGCTGCAGCCCCTGCAGCGCCCGTGCTTGTGGGCCACTTGGTGTTGCTGCACGACATGAGCTTCATCGAGCGCCGCAGCCAGGACACTCGCCGCTACCTCATCGGCCTCATTGCCGCGCTGGGCCTGGTGATCGCGCTCATCACGGTGGTGGTGGCGCAACTCAGCTGGCGCGGCTGGGTCAATGGCGTGCGCGCCATCATGCGCGGGGAAGGCCTGCTGTCGCCGCTGATTCCGGCGCCTGAACTCGAGCCCTTCGCGGCGGACTTGCGGGCACGCCTGCGCGACATGGAAGACGAGTTCCGGCGCTCCCAGGGCCCGCAGGCCGAGTGGACAGCCGAGCGTCTGCGGACCTTGCTGCGAACACAGCTCAGCGGCGACCAGGTCATCGTCGTTTCCAACCGCGAGCCTTACATCCACGAACGCGGCAGCGACGGCATCATGGTGAAGCGCCCGGCCAGCGGGCTGGTGACCGCGGTCGAGCCGGTGATGCGCGCCTGCTCGGGCACCTGGGTGGCGCATGGCAGTGGCAGCGCCGACCGCGAGGTGGTCGATGCCGGTGATCGTGTGCTGGTGCCCCCGGGCCAGCAGGACTATTGGCTGCGCCGGGTCTGGATGACGCCCGAAGAAGAACAGGGCTATTACTACGGCTTCGCCAACGAAGGAATGTGGCCGCTGTGCCACGTCGCCCATGTGCGCCCGATTTTCCGGGAGTCCGACTGGGAGGCCTACCGCGCCATCAACCAGCGCTTCGCCGACGCCGTGATCGCCGAAGCGCGCGGTGATGACCCGGTGGTGCTGGTGCAGGACTACCACTTCGCACTGCTGCCGGCGATGATTCGCGAGAAGCTGCCGCAAGCCACGATCCTGACCTTCTGGCACATCCCCTGGCCCAACCCGGAGTCCTTCGGCATTTGTCCGTGGCGGCGCGAGATCCTGCAGGGCATGCTCGGCAGCACGATCCTGGGCTTTCACACCCGCTTTCACTGCAAGAACTTCATCGAGACGGTCGACCGCTACCTGGAAGCGCGCATCGAGCACGAACACTCGACGATTGCGTTTCAAGAAAAGGAGACGCTGGTCGAGAGCTACCCGATCTCCATCGAATGGCCTGCCGAAGCCGAGGTCTCGACCTGGGCGCCGGTGGCCGAGTGCCGCCGGCGCGTCGTCGAACGCCTGGGCCTGCCCCCGGACGCCTGCATTGCCGTCGGGGTCGACCGCTTCGACTACACCAAAGGCATTCTCGAGCGACTGAACGCCGTCGAGCGCCTGCTCGAGAAGTGGCCTGCCTGGGTGGGCCGCTTCGTCTTCGTTCAGGTGGCAGCGCCCACCCGCTCGGTCCTCGATGAGTACCGCAGCTTCCAGGAACGGGTCGAGCGCGTCACGGAACGCATCAACCTGCGCTTCGGGCGCCCCGACTATCAGCCCGTGCACCTGTTGGCGCAGCACCATGAACACGATGCCGTGATGGAGTTGTTCCGCGCGGCCGATGTCTGCGTGGTCACGAGCCTGCACGACGGCATGAACCTGGTGTGCAAGGAATTCGTGGCGGCCCGTGATGACCTGCAGGGTGTTCTGATCCTGAGCCGTTTCGCCGGCGCTGCACGCGAACTGGCAGAAGCCCTGATCGTCAATCCGTACCACGTCGAAGAGACTGCCGACGCGCTGAACCGTGCCGCCACCATGCCGGCTGCTGAACAGCGCGAGCGCATGGCCAGCCTGCGAAGCACGGTGCGCGAGTTCAATGTCTTTCGCTGGGCCGGCCGAATGCTCGCGGATGCCGGGCGCTGGCGACTGCGCTCGCGCATCGAGGCCCGTGTGCGGAGCCATCAGCCGGGCGGATGGCCCTGATTTTCACATCCACGAGGAGAAGATTCTGTCCCTGCCTTCCGTTCTCACATCCGAAGGGGAGGCCGCGCTCGCCGCCGTGTTGGGCCTGCGTCCGCTGATGGCGTTCGACTTCGACGGCACGCTGGCACCCATCGTGGCGCGCCCGGACGATGCGCGGATCTCGCAGGTTGTGGCTTTGAGAATGCAGGCCCTGGCAACGCGGCTGCCCGTGGCGATCGTGACCGGGCGCTCGGTGGCCGACGCGCGCGAACGGCTGGGCTTCGAGCCACTCTATCTGATCGGAAATCACGGCTCGGAGGATGCTCACGCCCAGATCGATGCCGCGGCACTGGCCGCCGCGCTCGACGGTCTGCGTGACAGCCTGGCTCAGCGCTGGAGCGACTTGAACCGGGCCGGTGTGCTGGTAGAGGACAAGGGGCTTTCGATCGCCCTGCATTACCGCCTGGCGCGCGAACGCGCACACGCCGTCGCCTTGATTGCGGAGTTGCTGCCAGGCGCCGATTCGACGCTGCGCGTTTTCTCCGGAAAGATGGTGGTGAACGTGATGGCCGCCCGCGCGCCGGACAAGGCACACGCTGTCCGTTCACTGGTCGAGCGGTGCAATGCGGCTGCGGCTTTCTTCGCGGGTGACGACGTGAACGACGAGCCCGTCTTCGCGTCGGCACCGGCGCACTGGCTGACGCTGCGCGTTGGCTGCGCTGGCCCGGCTTCGCATGCGCGCTTCTGTCTCGAAGTTCAGCAGGAGATGGCACCCTTGCTGGATCGCATCCTGAGCCTGTGCTGAACCCGATCGAGCCAGTCCCGCCTGAGTTTGCGTTTGCAAGATCAACGCCCGCACGGTTTGCCCCGCCTTCTTTTGCCAATTCGTTCATTTGGCCTGGGTGCCCGGTCGGGGCTATCGCGACAGGCTGATCGCTGCACGAGATTTTTGATTCCGACATGCCGACCCAAAGAAAACCCACCACCAACGGCGGGCGCAGCGTTGCACCGGACTCCCAGCTCAGCGAACCCGAGGTCCGCGTGCTGCGACGCTTTCGCCGGGTTTTCAATGCGGTGAAGACTCATTTTCAGCAGGTCGAGAAGAAGGCCGGCGTCGGCGGTGCACAGCTCTGGGCATTGAGTGTGATTCGTGCCAATCCCGGTATCGGGGTGAATGGCCTGGCGGCCAACATGGACGTGCATCAGACAACGGCCAGCAATCTGGTCAAGGCCCTGGTGACCGCAAAGATGGTTGCAACGGAGAAAAACGGTGCGGACCGGCGCACGGTTCAGTTGCGAATCCTGCCCGCCGGAAGCCGCGTTCTGCGCAAGGCACCAGGCCCATTTGCCGGCGTGCTGCCCGAAGCCCTGGCCACGCTGGATGCCGAGACGCTCGAACGGCTCGATCACGATCTGGCCTTGTTGATCGAAGCACTTCATGGTGACGATCGCGCAGCCCGGATTCCCTTGGCGCAGATGTAGCTTCAGCCAAGAAGCCGCCGGGCCCGCGTCGCCACGTTCCCGGCGGAGCCCTGTTCGTTCAACCGCATACCGGCGTGAAGTCCCCACGCCGTGCCGCCTTCACTGGCGCAGCACCGCCAGCCCCTTCAGATACTCACCCTCGGGGAACACCATCGTGGTGGGATGGTCGCAGGCGCCTTCCAGGCGCTGCAGGATGGCGCCGTCGACACCGGCGTCGAGCGCTGCGCCGGCCACGATCTTGTGGAACAGGTCGGCACTGATGCCGCCCGAACAGCTGAAGGTGTAGAGCAGGCCGCCCGGCGCGAGCAACTTCAGCGCCAGCCGGTTGATGTCCTTGTAGGCGCGCGCCGCACGCTCGGCATGCGCCGCGCTGGGCGCGAACTTGGGCGGGTCGAGCACGATGGCGTCGAAGCGCCGGCCGGCCTCCAGGCTTTGCCGCAGGAATTGGTTGACGTCGGCATCCACGCAGGCGCTGCGTGTCTCGTCGAAACCGTTCAGCCGCACGTGGTCCTGCACACGCTGCAAGGCGGGCGCCGAAGAGTCGACGCTCGTCACGTGGTCCGCGCCGCCGGCGAGTGCGGCCACCGTGAAGCCGCCGGTGTAGCTGTAGCAGTTCAACACCGTGCGCAGGCCGAAGTGCCGCACGAGTTGCGAGAAACGCAGGCGGTTGTCGCGCTGGTCGAGATAGAAACCGGTCTTGTGGCCGGTGGCGACGTCCAGCGTGAGCTGCCAACCGTGTTCTTCGATCGTCACTTCCGTGTTGCCGCTGACGTCGCCCGTGCGGCGCAGCCAGCCGGTCACCGGCGCCAGACCTTCACGTTCGCGCACGCCGGCGTCCGATCGTTCATAGAGCCGCGCGGCGCCGCTGGCCGCCATCAGCAGGTCGGCCAGGGTGTCTTTCCAACGATCGGTGCCAGCGGCCAGGAACTGCGCGCACAGCGTGTCACCGTAGCGGTCGACCACCAGCCCGGGCAGGCCATCGGCCTCGCCGTGCACCAGGCGCATGCCGGTGCTGGGCACCGGCAGCCGGGCGCGCAGCGCCAGCGCCCGCGCCACCCGGCGCTCGAAGAAGGCGCGGTCGATGCGCTCGGCTTCGATGAAGCTCCAGGCGCGAACGCGGATCATCGAGCTCGGGCTGTACGCGCCCCAGGCGAGGAAGCGGCCGTCGGCCGCCTCCACGCGCACCGTTTCGCCGGGGTCGGCGCGCCCGTTGGCGATGCTGCCTTCGAACACCCAGGGGTGGCGGCGTTGCAGTGAACGGTCCTTGCCGTCGCGCAGGCGTATGAGCTTCATGGCGCTGATTGTCGGCGCGCCGGGCGCGCCGGGCACGTCTACCCGTCAGCGCTTTCTGGCTCGCGGATGGGCGGCGTCGTAGACCTTGGCGAGGTGCTGGAAATCGAGCTGGGTGTAGACCTGCGTGGTCGAGATGCTGGCGTGGCCGAGCAGTTCCTGCACGGCGCGCAGGTCGCCGCTGGACTGCAGCAAGTGGCTGGCAAAGCTGTGGCGCAGCATGTGCGGGTGCACATGGGTCGGCAGCCCGGCCTGCTGCGCCAGGCCCTGCAGGCGCAGGCGCAGCTGGCCGGGGCTGAGCCGGCTGCCACGCTGGCTGACAAAAAGGGCGGCTTCACCCGGCGCGGCCACCAGCACGCGCTGGGCGCGCCATTCGGCCAGCGCTTTCAGCGCCGCGGCGCCCACCGGCACGCTGCGCCGCTTGGCGCCCTTGCCGAGCACATGGGCCAGGCCGTCGCTGTCGTCCACCCAGCCGGCGGCGGCCTGGCTCGCCACGGCGTCCAGGCTCGTCAGTTCGGCCACGCGCAGGCCACAGCCGTAGAGCAGCTCGACGATGCAGTGGTCACGAACTTGCAGCGCCTGGCGGTGCGCGCTGGCGGCCGCGTTCGATCCCTTGTCGGGCCGATGCTCGGCCAGCGCCACCGCCTGCTCGACCGACAGCGCCTTGGGCAGCGGCTTGGCCGCGCGTGGCGGCCGGATGCCGGAGGCGGGGTTCAGCGCAATGAGGTTGTCGCGGCCCCACCAGCGGTAGAGGCCACGCCAGGCGGCCAGCGCGATGGCGATGCTGCGCGGCGCCAGCCCGCGCGTGCGCATCTGCGCGACCCAGCTGCGCACATGGTGCGGTTGTGCGGCCCGCAATTCGACGCCCGCCGCCGCCGCCGAGGCCTGCAGCCGGCGCAACGCTTCGCCGTACATGGCGACCGTGCGCGCCGCCAGCCGGCGTTCGACGGTGAGGTGGTTCAGGAAGCCTCGAAGTTCGGGCGCGAGGTCAGCCGCCAGCCCGGGCGCGCCCTCGGAGAAACGCGCTGTCGACGCGGCCACGGCTGTCTCGGAGCTCAAGACTGGAAGCTGAGCTACGGCTGTGGCAACCGGATTCAAGCCTGCGGCAGCAGCCGCGACAGCGCCGCGCTTGCGACGTCGCCGATGCGCATCAGGAACTCGGTGCCCATGTCTGCCGAATAGCGCGTGGCGTCGGGCGATCCCAGGATCAGCAGGCCGATGGCGCCGTCACCGTGGCGCAGCGGCACCAGCGCCACCGACGCCACGGTGGCCGCGTCATCGAGCCAGGCGGTGGCTTCGAAACCGGCGTTGACACCGCAATAGGGCAGCGTCAGGCTGGAAGCGAAAGTCTTCACGTCATCGCTGACAGGGCGCGCGAAGGGCCGCATCGAAAACGCCTCGTCGGCGCCCCAGACGCGGATGGCGGCCTGCGGAATCAGGAACTGGTGGCGCAGGTCGTCGACCATTGCCTGCGGCAGGTCGCCGGAGTTGGCGGTCAGCAGGATGGTGCGCGTCCAGCGGTGCAGCCGGTCGGCGATGGCCACGTTGTCCTGGCCGTTGCGGATCATCTCGACGATCTTCAGCTCCATGCCCTTGATGCGTTCGCGCAGCATTTCCATCTGCCGCTCCTGCAGCGAGACGGCGCGCTGGCCGTGCGGGCTGGTGAGTTGCACACTGGCCAGCAGTTCGGCATGGCGCTCGAAGAATCCCGGCGTGTTCACCAGGTAGTTGGCGATGTCGCCTTCGGTGATGCCCTGCACCCCGGGGGTCAAACCAGATGTCGTGCTCACAGCTCGATCTCTCCTTCAAAAACAGTGGTGGCCGGGCCGGTCATGAGGACGCTGGAAGCGTCGTCCGGCCACTCGATGGACAAGCTGCCGCCGCGCATGCCCACCTCGACCCGGCGGTCCAGCCAGCCCAGGCGTATGCCCGCCACCACGGCGGCGCAGGCGCCGGTGCCGCAGGCCAGCGTCTCGCCGGCGTCACGCTCGTAGACGCGCAGGCGCACATGGCCTCGCGACATCACCTGCATGAAGCCGGCATTCACGCGGCGCGGAAAACGTTCATGCTGCTCGACCATCGGGCCGATGATGCCGACCGCCGCCGTGTCGACATCAGTCACTCGTTGCACGGCATGCGGGTTGCCCATCGAGAGCACGGCCACCTCGGCCAGCGCGCCGTCGGCCAGCGCCAGCGGCCAGAGCGCGAAGCCGTGCACCAGGCGCGGCTGCAGGCCGGTGGCGTTGAACGGCAGCAGCTCGGGCTCGAAGACCGGCCGGTTCATGTCGACCGTGACCTGGCCGTCGGGCTGCAGCCGCAGTTCGAGCAGATTGTTGACGGTCTCCACACGCACCGTGGTCTTGTCGGTCAGGCCGTGTTCGTGGACGTAGCGCAAGAAGCAGCGCGCGCCATTGCCGCAATGCTCGACTTCGTCGCCACTGGCGTTGTAGATGCGGTAGCGGAAGTCGACGCCCGGCGTGGCGCTGCGCTCCACCACCAGGATCTGGTCGGCACCGACACCGAAGCGGCGATCACCGAGCCGGATCACCTGCGCAGGGGTCAGGTAGACCGGCTCGCGGGTGCCGTCGAGCACGAGGAAGTCGTTGCCCGCGCCGTGCATCTTGGAGAACTTCAGTCGCATCGCACGATTATCGGCGCATCGGGTGACGCTCAGGCTGTCGGCTTCAGTAGACGCCGGGCTCGCCCGGTGGCCGGGTCTTGAAGCGCTTGTGCACCCACAGATACTGGGCCGGGCAGCGGCGGATTTCGCCTTCGATCCAGGCGTTCATGCGGCCGGCGTCGGCCACGGCGTCTGCCGTCGGCCAGTCGGTCCAGGCGGGCAGGAAACGCACCCGATAACCCTGGCCGCCGGGCAGCATCTCGGCCACCACCGGCTGCACCACCATGTTCAGGCTGCGCGCCAGCCGCGACGGCGCCAGCAAGGTGGCCGCCGGCACGCCGAAGAAGGGCACGAAGGCAGCGTCACGCGGGCCGAAATCCATGTCCGGCAGATTGAAGAAAGCATACCCGCGCTTGATGGCGCGCACCAGCGGCAAGGCGCTCTCCTGGCGCGCGAAGACCTGGCCCTGACTGAAACGCAGGCGGCCGCGGCGAATGGCGCCGTCGAACACCAAATTGCTCTGCGACTGGTAGATGGAAGCCACCTGACGCCGCTGGAACAGTTGCGTGGCGCAGCCCGCGACGTCGAGCGCCATGAAGTGCGGCACCAGCCACATCACCGGGCGCTCGCTGCGGTCGGCCAGGCCGACATCACCTTCGACATGGATCAGCCGGCGCAGCCGCGCCGGGCTGGCGTACCAGAGCAGCCCGCGCTCCAGCGCGCTGCGGCCCAGCCACTGGAAATGTTCGCGCACCAGCGCCCGCCGCTCGCCCAGCGGCAGTTCTGGCAGGCAAAGCTCGACGTTGCGCAGCGCCACCTCGCGCCGACCACGGGCGAAACGATGCAGGGCGAGGCCGGCCAGCCGGCCAAGAGTCGCCTGCACGGACAGCGGCAGCCAGTGCAGCAGCCAGACCAGCGCCAGCAAGGCACGCGCGCCGATGTTCATGCGGGCGCCGCCTGCCGCGGCGTCTTGTACCGGTGATAACCCCACAGATACTGCTCGGGCCGCTGGTGGATCAGGGCTTCCATCGCCCGGTTGATGGCCAGCGCGCCGGCCGCCATGGCGGCGGCTTCGTCGTCGCCGGCACGGCGCTCGGGCAAAGGCGCGGGCAGGGCGATCACATGCACCACGTAACCGGCGCCGCGCGGCAGCCTCTCGCTCCACACCAGGGCGACCGTGGCGCCGGTCTGCTGCACCAGTTTGGCGGCCAGCGTCATCGTGTAGGCCGGCCGGCCGAAAAACGGCACCCAGACGCCCTGGCCGTCGGGCGGCACCTGATCGGGCAGCAGGCCGACGGTTTCCCCGCGGCGCAGGGCGCGGATCATCAACCGCACGCCGGCCAGCGAGGCCGGCGCGGTGGCGAGCGCCGGCCGCGCGCGGGCCGTCTCTTCCAGCTTGCGCAGCCAGGCCTTGCGAGCCGGCCGATAGAGCACGGTGAGGGGCTTGCGATCACCGAAACGCTCGGCATACGACTGCGCCAACAGCTCGAAGCTGCCCATGTGCGGCGTCAGCAGCACGAGGCCGCGGCGATCGGCCAGCTGCGGTTCGAGTCGGTCCATGCCCTCCCAGCGCACCGGGTCGGCGATGGGCTGCGCCGCCGGGCGCAGCCACAGGCGCGGCAGTTCCATCACCAGGCGGCCGGCCTCGGCCACCGCGGCGCGGCGCTGCGCCGGGCTGACGCCGGCCAGCGTGGCGTTGTCGATCAGGCGCCGGCGATAACTCGGGGACAACAGGTAGACCACCCAGCCGAGCAGGGCGCCAATGGCGTGCAAAAGCCGCAATGGGCAAACGGAGAGCCAGCGAACCAGGGATGCCATGCTTCGTATAATGTGGGCGTCGCTGAGTTAAAGAACAACTTGCGGGGCGACAGGCGGGGGTGAAGGATACCCACCCCCCGCCAGGATCAGCGTCCTCTGTGGCGCCGGTTCAACAAATCCGCTAAAGCGTTCGCCGCGGCCAACAACCCGCTTGCCGGCGACGCAACCTGTGTCAACCAACCGGAGCAGCTACGTGGCGAACGACTTCCTTTTCACATCCGAATCAGTCTCAGAAGGTCACCCCGACAAGGTGGCCGACCAGATCTCGGATGCCATCCTCGACGCGATTTTCAAGCAGGACCCGCGCAGCCGGGTGGCCGCCGAGACATTGACCAACACCGGCCTGGTGGTGCTGGCCGGCGAGATCACGACCAACGCGCATGTCGACTACATCCAGGTGGCGCGCGACACCATCAAGCGCATCGGTTACGACAACACCGAATACGGCATCGACTACAAGGGCTGCGCGGTGCTGGTGGCCTATGACAAGCAGAGCAACGACATCGCCCAGGGCGTCGACCATGCCAGCGACGACCACCTGAACATTGGCGCGGGCGACCAGGGCCTGATGTTCGGCTACGCCTGCGATGAGACGCCCGAGCTGATGCCCGCGCCCATCTATTACGCGCACCGTCTGGTGGAGCGCCAGGCGCAGTTGCGCAAGGACGGCCGCCTGCCCTTCCTGCGGCCCGACGCGAAGAGCCAGGTGACGATGCGGTATGTGGATGGCAAGCCGCATTCCATCGACACCGTCGTCCTGTCGAGCCAGCACGCGCCCGAGTATTCACTCGGCCACAAGATGACCGACGCCTTCTACGAGGCGGTGCGCGAAGAGATCATCAAGCCGGTGCTGCCGAAGGCCTGGTTGACCGAGGACACCAAGTACCTGATCAACCCGACCGGCCGCTTCGTCGTCGGCGGACCGCAGGGCGACTGCGGGCTGACCGGCCGCAAGATCATCGTCGACACCTATGGCGGCGCCTGCCCGCACGGCGGCGGCGCGTTCAGCGGCAAGGACCCCTCGAAGGTCGATCGCAGCGCCGCCTATGCCGCGCGTTACGTGGCGAAGAACATCGTCGCCGCCGGCCTGGCCAAGCAGTGCCAGATCCAGGTGGCCTACGCCATCGGTGTGGCCAGGCCGATGAACGTGACGGTCTACACCGAGGGCACCGGCCTCGTCAGCGACGAGCGGCTGGCCGAACTGGTGAACGAGCACTTCGACCTGCGCCCGAAGGGCATCATCCTGATGCTCGACCTGCTGCGCCCGATCTACGAGAAGACGGCGGCCTACGGCCACTTCGGCCGCGAAGAGCCGGAGTTCACCTGGGAGCGTACCGACAAAGCTGCAGTGCTGCGCGCCGCAGCCGGCCTGTAAGGCCGCCGCGCGCCCGTGGCGCGCGGTTTGTCGGTAGGTCGGCGCAGGCTGCACTTCGGATGGGCGACGGAAGTCGCCCATCGTCGGAACCCTGCTGTGGCTGGTCGACCGGCCGTTCAAGCGCTGCGCCAGCGCCACTTTCCGGCACCTTGAAGGATGCCGTTCAGTCCGCCAGCACCGCCCAGCGCTCATGGTCGCGCCAGCGCCCGCCGATCTTCAGGTAGCGCGGCGAGTGGCCTTCGAGCGCAAAGCCGCAGGACTTGACCAGCGCGATCGAGGCCGCGTTGCCCGGCTGGATGTTGGCTTCCAGCCGGTGCAGTTTCAGCTGCGTGAACGCCGTCCGCACGACGAGCGCCAGGCCTTCGCGCATGAAGCCCTGGCGTTGATGGCCGGCGAAGGCGTAATAGCCGAGATAGGCGCTGCGAAAACCACCGCGCACGATGTTCGTCACTTCGACGAAACCCGCCAGCGCCCGCGTGTCGCGGCGCCGCAGCAAGAAGCCGGCATGCGCCGGGCCCTGCAGCCGTTCGACCATCGCATGCACCCGCTCGGCGGTGTCGGCCGGCGCCACCCAGGGTCGGTGCAGCGGCCTGCTGGCCAGCACGGCGGCGAGGAACTCGGCCTCGTCGGCGCCGCTGATTCGGAACACGGTCACAGATGACATGGCAGGCATTCTCGCTGCACAGGCGGCACGGCTGAAGCAGCCGGAAGCCAGGCGATTGTCGTAAATTCACACCATGAAAAGACATGCCGCCGGTCCGCACTGACATGGCCGCCATCACCCTCGAAGCCCTGCGCCGCCATGCGGTGGCGCGCAGCCTGTTCGCACCCACCACGCTGGGCCGCGCGATCACGCGCCTGGGCTTCGTGCAGGCCGACCCGATACGCGCACCGGCACGCGCTCAAGATTTGACGCTGCGCCACCGCGTCAAGGAATACCGGGCTGGCGATCTGGAGCGGCGCTACGCCAGCCTGCCGATCGAAGAAGACTTCTTCATCAACTACGGCTTCCTGCCGCGCGCCACGCAGGCGCTGATGCACCCGCGCACCGCCCGCACGGTGTGGCCGGCCGCGCGGCAGTGCAGCGCGGCGGCGGTGCTCGATTACGTGCGCGAGCTTGGCGTGGCGCACCCGCGCGAGGTGGATGCGAAGTTCGCGCACGGCAAGGCGCTCAACTGGTTCGGCGGCAACAGCAACGCCAGCACGCAGTTGCTCGACGGCATGCACTACCGCGGCCAACTGCGCATCGCGCGGCGCGAGGGCGGCGTGCGGCTGTACGCGGCGCGCGACCTGCCCGCCAGCGTGGCGGCGCCGACCGACCCGGTGACCGCGCTCGACACCCTCGTCGACGTCGTCGTCGCCAAGTACGCGCCGCTGCCGGCCCGTTCGCTGGCCGAACTGGTCAGCCATCTGCGCTACGGCGCGCCGCAATGGGCCGACGGCCGCAAGGACGCGCTGGCGCGGGCCCGCGAGCGCCTCGCCACGGTCACGCTCGACGGCGTCGACTGGCACTGGCCGGCCGGCGAGAACCCGGCTTCCAGCCGCCACGCCGTGCCCGACAGCTTGCGCCTGCTGGCGCCCTTCGACCCGGTGGTCTGGGATCGCCGGCGTTTCGAAATGCTGTGGGGCTGGGCTTACCGCTTCGAGGCCTACACGCCGGCGCCTAAACGGGTGCGCGGCTACTACGCGCTGCCGATGCTGTGGCGCGACCAGGTCATCGGCTGGGGCAACCTGGCGGTGGCTGGCGATGTGCTCGGTGCGGACATCGGCTACGTCGCCGGGCGGCCGCCGCGCGGGGCCGCTTTTCGCACGGCGCTCGACACCGAACTCTCGCGCATCACGGTGTTCCTCGGCCTGCCCGAAGGCGCGTACCGGCTCAGCCGGCCACCGCACTGAGCTTCTGCGCAGGCCCGGGGTTTCAGTGGCGAGCCGGACCGTCGGGCCCCGTCGGCAGCGGCCGTTGCGCGG
>Ga0163144_10010235_pt1 | contig 20020 bp, 16 predicted proteins | sample OliLak19BULKMAT1_FD_123175 | JGI IMG/M metagenome (GOLD analysis project Ga0163144, IMG submission 123175) | Freshwater microbial mat bacterial communities from Lake Vanda, McMurdo Dry Valleys, Antarctica - Oligotrophic Lake LV.19.BULKMAT1 | ecosystem: Environmental > Aquatic > Freshwater >... | reverse complement strand
TGTTGCCGGCGTTGATCGTGGTCCTTCTCGCCTGGGTCGGTACGCTGCCGCTGCGAAGTCTCGGCTGGGGAACGCTACTGCTCGCCGGGGCGTTGATCGTCCGCAACGGGTCCGTCTGGCATGCCTGGCGATCGCTCGACTCCCGTTTGCAGGAAGCCGCCCGCTCTTTGGAGGTTCTACCGGAAGGAAAGAAGATTCTTCCCGCCGTGTTGATCGACGCTCCGAGCAAGACGCACCCGGAAACGCATTTCGTTTGCATGGCCGTCATCACCCGGAATGCTTACGTGCCGACGCTGTTCGCCTTCGCCGATCAGCAGCCGCTGCGCCTGACCCAGAATGGCAAACTGCCGCTGCGATTCGAGAACGGGATCCTGACCCTGGAACCGGGAGCGGCCGAGTATGACTATTTGTGGATCTACAATCCGGATCGGGCCGAGCTTCGACTGGCGGCCGACGCGGTGCGGATTTTCTCGGGACAGGACATCGAAGTTTGGCGATTGAAGCCGAGTTCTAACGAGCCGGATGCGTAAGCGACGGTTTTTCCAGGCCAGAGCGTTGCTTACGCGTTCGGCTCGTAAACGCGAGCGATTTATCCCTTCGGTTTCGCCCGTAGCAGGATCACCGCGACCGTCAGCAGCAGCAACACCAGCGTGTAGTAAACAAACAGGCGCTGCCGAACTTGGGCCAACGTCGTTCCCGCTTTTGTCGGTTCTTCCGTGTCCGAGCGTCGCCACAGGTGGCCCAATAAAAACAGACTTGCTCCCGCTAAGGCCTCTTCTCATTCTGCACCGCCTGAATCACCAACTCCAAAAATTCGCGCGCCCGCCGGGCCATCGCGTCGACGCCTTCCGGCGTGGTCGGACGTGGAATGCGCGGAGCGAAGATATTCTCGCAGCAGAGCGGGATGGTGTGGCCGGTGAAGGCGACTAGGTGCAGGAGACGGTAATGGTCGATCTCGCCCAGGCCGGGGCCGCAGTCCTGGTGGGGCGGGGGGAAGAAGCGGTGGTCCTTGATGCAGAAGCTGCGGACCTCGTCGCGGCAGGCTTCCAGATCGCGCAGCGGATTGACCTTGCCTTCGAGGTAGTCCATGACATTGCCGGCGTCGTAGTTCACCTTGATGTTGGCGTGGTTGACTTCGCGGGTGATGCGGGCGCAGGCGTCGCCGGTGCCGGTCTCGCCGCCGTGTTGTTTTACGACGAGGAGGACGCCGTTGTCGCGGGCGATGGGGGCGAGTCGGCCCAGGCGTTCGACCCAGAGCTTGTGGTTGCCGCCGCGCGTGTGGCCGAAGGTGAGGACTTGCGGCACCTTGGCGGCGCCGGCCTGCTGAAGGCGTTGGCGTAAGACTTCAAAGCCGTTCTTCGCTTCCGGATAAATGCCGGAGAACATCATGACCGGTTCCAACCCCATGTCCCGGCAGCGGGCGGCGAGGTCGCGCGCGGCGGCGACGGGGGCGTCCGCGGCAAGCACCGGAATCGACTTGCCGTCTTGGCGATGACTCGTGCCCCACGCGACATGGCGATACCCCGCGCCGCGAATGCCCGTCAAGGCCCGTTGCAGCGGAAACTGCGAGTAGGGCAGGGTCATGCAGGCGATCTGAAATTGCGTCGGTCGCCGCGGCCCCTTGGGATCGTCGCCGCGCGCCGGCCCGGCGCTGGCCGCTTCGGCGGCGGCCAGGGTCGTGGCGCCGACGGCGCCGGCCTTGAGAAAGGTGCGGCGGGTGAGTTCGTCGTTCATTGTTGCTCCCCCTGAATGGATTGCCATGCTTGGATGACGCGGCGCAGATAGTCGCGGGCGACGTCGCCGATGCCCGGCTGCGAACTTTCCCTCGGCCCGGCGACGTTGAGCGTTTCGATGCCCTGCTCATGCAGCCAGGCGGCGACGACTTCCGGAAAAATGGGCGCCTCGAAGTTGCAGACGAAGCAAGGCTTCTTGTGGTTGCGAGCGATACGAACGGTCAGCGCGGTGCCGCCGTCGGGTTTGCCGCGCGTCAAGATGAGCGTACCATCACTGTCGCGAACATTCCACTTGGTTCGTTGCGGATATTTGTGGCTGGGCGTTTCCGCGAGGGGATACTTTTCGTCGATGGCTCCGCTGTCGCTGCGCCGGCCCAGCGGACACCAGCCGCCGCAGGCAACGCCGAGTTCCAAGGCCACGTCGAGAGCCGCCTGATCGACGCCGGTCTGTCCGCCTGAGACTATTTTCATTCGTTGTGGTGCCGGTATTCTACCGGCACGGATTTTGGCAACGGCGCGACTCGTGCCGGTAAAATACCGGCACCACGATGAAAATACCGGCACCACAAATACTCACTTTGCTTTTGGCCGAAACGCTTTGACGACGCTCTCGTTCGTCGTCAAAAACGGCCCTTCGATCAAGTCGACACAATACGGGATGGCGGGAAAGACCGCGAGCAGGCAATCGCGGATGGCGCTCGGTTTGCCGGGCAGATTCACGATGAGGGAATTGCCCCGGATGCCCGCGATCTGGCGCGAGAGAATCGCCGTCGGCACGATCTTGAGCGAGACGGCCCGCATCTGTTCGCCGAAGCCGTCGAGCAACTTGTCGCAGACGGCTTCGGTCGCCTCGGGCGTGACGTCGCGTTTGGCGGGCCCGGTGCCGCCGGTGGTGACGACGAGGCAACATTTTTCCTGGTCGCACATCTCGCGCAGGTTCGTCTCGATGACGTGGTGCTCGTCGGGGATCAGTCGGGCCACCGGCTCCCAGGGACAGGAAAGGATCTCATCCAGACAGGCTCGAATAGCAGGACCGCCGAGGTCTTCGTAGACGCCCTTGCTGGCGCGGTCCGAGACGGTGAGTATGCCGATGCGAATGGTTTGCGTCATGATCTTATTCCCATTTAGCGACGCTCGGCAAATTACTTCCCGAATTCTGAACCTGCGAAGCGAACGCTAAGCCGCAAGCGGCAGAAGCATCGGGAGTTTATTTATCGAGCGTTGCTTAGCGTCAACCTCCGGAACATCCCGCCATCAACCCTTGCAAGAACGCCATCGCCTTCCGAGCCGTGTTGACCGCGTCCGCGCTATGCCGGCTCAACTCGACATGCAGCGCCCCCTTGTAACCGACGTTTTGCAATGCGGTAATGACAGGCGGGAAGTCGATGTCGCCCTCGCCGAACATCAGGTGCTCGTGAACGCCCGGCTTCATGTCCTCGATATGTACGTTCCAGAGCGATTCCCGCCAGCGAACGATGTGCGGCCCCATCGGCGTCTCGCCCAGGCAATGCAGATGGCCGACGTCGAGCGTGAGGCCGAATTGAGCGGATTGCACTTGTTCATGCAAACGGGCGAAGCGGTCCATCTTGTCGATGAACATGCCGGGCTCGGGTTCAAAGGCGAGACGGACCCGGCGATCGGACGCGTAATCCGCCAGCTGCTTGCAGCCATCGACGAGGCGCGTCCAAAGTTCCTCTTCGGCAGCCGCGTCTTCAAGGGAAGTGCCCGACCAAAAGCTGACCGCCTGCGCCCCCAAGCCGGCCGCGACATCGACCGCCCTGGCAAGAAAATCGAGGCGGTTTCGGCGTTCCTCGGCACTGGGACTGAGCAGCGTCGGTTGATGTTTGCGGCGGGGATCGAGAAGAAAGCGGGCGCCGGTTTCGACGACGCACGCCAATTTCAACTCTTCCAGCAGGTAGCGGGTCTGCTCGAGCCGCATCGTGAGATCGGGCTGAAAGGGATTGAGGGCATGGTAATCGAGCGTCAGCGCGACGCTCTGGTAGCCCAACTCGGCAAGGATCTCGAGCGTGTCGTCGAGGCGATGGTGGGCGAATCCGTTGGTGTTGTAGCCTAAGAGCATGGATAATGCCGGGAAGGTTTTTTCTGACCACGATGCTGCGTCGACGCATCGGCGCCGACGATACGGGATAAATCAATTCTATGCGAATCGCCGTCGCCGGTTTCATGCACGAGTCGAATACGCTCAGCCCGATGCGCGCGGACAAACAAGCCTTTCTCGCCCAGGGCTGGGATGAAGGCCAAGCGCTGGTCGAACGCTGGGCGCGGGCGCATCACGAGGTCGGCGGCTTTCTGGAAGGGTTGGCCGATGACGATGTGCAAATCGCGCCGCTGCTCATGGCCTGGGCAACGCCGTGCGGGCCAGTGGAAGAGGCCGTCTTCGAAGAGGTCATGCAAAAACTGCTAACGGGATTGGAGCGCGAGCAACCGGACGGGTTGCTGCTCGCTCTGCACGGCGCCATGGTCGCGACGCACGAGGAAGACGGCGACGGTCTGGTGGTCGAGCGATTGCGCAAGGCGCTTGGGCCGGATTTTCCCATTGTCGTCACGCTCGATCTGCACGGGAACATCTCGCCGCGTCTGGTCGAAAACGCGACGGCGGCCATCGCATATCGTTCCTGTCCCCATATCGACCAGCGCGAACGCGGTATCCAGGCCGCCGGCATGATTCGCCGGATCGTGCGCGGCGACGTGCGGCCCACCATGGCTCTGGCCAAGCCGCCCATGATCGTCAACATCATGGTCCACGATACTTCGCGCGAGCCGCTTCTTTCGATCATGAACGAAGCGCGTCGGCTCGAAGACGATCCGGACATCCTCGCCGTCAGCGTTCTGCCGGGCTTCGCTTATGCCGACGTTCCGCAAATGGGACCGACCGTCATCGTCGTGACCGACGGTGACAAGGCACGCGCGACTCAGGAGGCGGATCGGCTGGGACAGATAATCTGGGACCGGCGCGAGGAGATGAACCGCACGCTGCCGGACGCGACCGAGGCGGTTCGACAGGCGTTAGTCGCGAAAGCGCCGGCGGTGCTGGTCGACACGGGCGACAACGTCGGCGGCGGCTCGGCCGGCGACGGCACGACGATTCTGCGCGAATTGCTCAACCAGGGAGCGACCGACAGCGTGGTCTGTCTTTACGCGCCCGATGAAGTCGCCCTTTGTGCCGTCGTCGGCGTCGGGCAGATGGTCGATCTCGTCGTCGGCGGCAAGGTCGACAGCTTGCACGGCGAACCTATTTCCGTGACCGGGAAGGTTCGGCTTCTGCACGATGGCGATTACGAAGAACCGCTCGCCCGCCATGGCGGACGGCGCTTCCATTCGATGGGCATGACGGCGCTGGTCGAATTGAACGACCGCATCTTCCTCGTGCTGACAACGCAACGTCATCCGCCCTTCAGCCTGGGGCAGTTGACTTGCCTGGGAATACAGCCGGAGCGGATGCGCGTTTTGGTCGTGAAGGCGGCCATCGCGTATCGGGCGGCGTACCTGCCGATCGCGGGTTCGATTATCGAGGTCGATACGCCGGGCATGACGACGGTGAATCCGCATCGGATGGCGTATCGGCGGATTCGTCGGCCGCTTTATCCGTTGGAGGAAGGGGGTGGCCAAAATTCGTGCCGGTAGGATACCGGCACCACAAGGAAGGTTACTTCGGGGCGCTCAGGTTTTTGAAGCGGATGTTGCTGAAGGTTACTTCCATGGGGCCGCCGGAGTGAATTTGCCAGGAGATGATTCCTTCCGCGGGCATTTTGGGGAAGTCGTCGTCGACGGTGGTTTCGCCGTTGAGCTTGAGGGTGACGTGCTTGCCGACGCATTTGATCGCGTAGTCGTTCCAATCGCCTTCCTTGACGATCTTCGCCACCAAGTCTTTGGGGGCGGCCTTCATCATGCCGCCGAAATGCTCGCCATAGAGGCAGCCCCAGTAGACTTGGCCTATGTCGCATTGCGGGCCTTTGCATTGAAACGTCTTTGGGTTTTCCACCTCGCTGCGAATCTGTACGCCGCTGTTGGCGCCCTTGGTCATCTTGACCTTGAACGTGAGTTCGAAGTCCTTGTACTTGGTCTTGCTGACCAAGAAGGTGTTGAAACTGAGCCCCTTGGGAGCGGAGCCTTTGATCGCGCCGTTCTCGACCGACCAGTGCTCTTCGATCAAGCCTACCCAGCCGGATAGATCCTTGCCGTTGAAAAATGACGGATCCGACCGCTCGCCCGCGAAAACCGTAGAAGCGGAGAAGACGAGGGCAAGGGTAAACGCGGACATCAAAACGCGACGCATTGCACACCTCTAAGTTTGCCGCGCGGCTTGGCGCGCGGAGTGAGTCGAAAGAACGGCAACCCAAATGTATGCGGCCGTGACGCGCGCGTCAAAGACGGATTCGTTTTCCGCATCTACCCCCTATGCGTCGCCGGAGAAAGTGAGTACCATCGTCGATACTGCGCGGCAACTTTTCTGGGGGGATGTTTCATGCGAGTTAGTTTGATTGGTGGCGTGATTTATCTTTGCATCAACGCGACGGCCTGGTCACAGGAGAAGACCGAGGTCAAGCCGTTGACCCTGATCGACGCGGCGGGCAAGGAACTCACGCTGAAGAACTGGAAATTCGCGACGGGCACGAAGCATCTCTCTTGGCTCGATCCGAAAGCGGACGTGCCGGTCCCCAAGGGAAAGAAAGGCTCGCCTGTCCCGCCGACCGGACCGGAATTTCTTGAATTCCGCGAGAAGAAGCTGGAAATGTACAAGGACGACGTCTCCACCTTCATCCCGCTTACCTCTCTTAAACGCATCGACTACGATCTCAAGGCCAAGGAAGTCAGCGTCACCCTGCTGGCCTCGGACGGCAAGGATCTCACGCTCCGCGGCACCACCGAGTACGTCGGAATCAACAAATACAATCTCGACGGCGAGATTGACGCGGGCGCGCTGCAAGTCGGCGGTCCCGTCAAGCTGCAGGATGGTTTCCTGCGCGCGGGGATCAAATCCATCGTCTTCGCCGATGCCAAGCCAGCGCCGCAAGCGGTCGGTTCCAAGGCCCAGGTCGTGACACGCGGCAAGGAGAAGACGAAGCACGACGTGATGGACCTGCAACCCGTTTACAAAGTCGGCACGCGCTATCGCCTTGTGCCCGCATTGACGTTTCAAAAAACCGTGAAGATCGATCTCAACGATCTGGCCCGCTTGACACACTTGCCGCGCAAAGACAAGAAGGGCGGCCTGCTCGATTTCAACGTCGAAAAACGCGACGGCTCCAAACAGGGACTTACCCTGCTCGACAAACTGACCATGGGCGAAAAGGAGTCCGCCGTCCTCGCCGGCCTTGTGGGACGCGTGTCCGCCGGCTATCGCATCTTCCCCGCGACCATCATCGCCGAAGTTACCTGGACGCCTGTTGAAAAGTAGCGATTGCCCGTTAGCACGAAGCGCGAGCGAGTGAATGCACACGAGCGAACGAATTCACTCGCTCGCGCTTCGTGCTAACGCTATTTGGAGCGCACCATCTTGTCGACTTTCTTTAGCTTGCGTCGAACGTCGTCGTATCGTTCGTCCTTCTTGCGCATGTCTTCCTTCTCGAAGAGCCGGACGGACGTTTCCCACGAGCGTTGGGCCTCAGGATACATTTCGAGGCGGTGATAGATGTCGCCCAGGTGATCCCAGAGGAGAGGGTCTTCGCCGCCGGGCAGTTTGACGGCTCGTTCCAATTCCTTGCGTGCTTCGGTCATCTTGCCCTGGCGAAAGAGCACCCACCCAAGGCTGTCGACGTAGGCGGCGTTGTCTTGGTCCTCATCCTCGGCCAGTTCACGGATCAACTTGCGCTGTCGGCGTTCTAGGTCGATGGCCAGGCGAATCATCTCTTCCGCCTGCTGGAGGTTCTTGCCCTGATCGGCCCACAGATAGCCCAGGTCGTTGTTGGCGGTGGCGTTGGCCGGGTCGGTCTTCAAGATCAACTGAAGTTGTTCCTCCGACTTATCCAGTTTCTTCTTCCCGGAGTACACACTCGATAGAAGGTAGCGCACCTCCATCACGTCCCCCGGTTGGGAGAACTGCTTGAGCATGACGTTGCATTCCTGCTCGGCCTGGTCGTATTGCTCGGCTTGAGCAAGAATGCGGACACGCGTCAGCTTCACCGTGAGCACATGCTGGTCTCCCGCCAAATCAATCGCCTTATCAATCTGGCCCAAGGCTTCCTTGTAGCGTCCCAGCCGGGCGCTCGCCTTGGCCAGGTCGTTGTGGAAAAGCAGGTGGTTCGTCGCTTCCGCCTTCTTGATACCCTCATGGCACACCGCGACGATGTCCTCGTATTTGCGCATTTTCCACAACGTGCGCAACAACCCGCCGTATACCAGATGCTCCAGTCCGGGCGGCGTTACTTTGAGCGACTTGCGATAAAAGCGTTCGGCCTCGTCATTCTTGCGATGCTTGTCCGCGAGCGCGGCCAACAAATGCAGCGTCTCCAAGTTGAGATCGGCGTCGCGGTCGCCTAAGCGAAATGCGACATCGACCAGATCCTTGGCGAGCGGGCCGTCTTCGCGCAACGCCCCAATCATCCCTTTGGCTTGATTCAGCGCTCCCGGCGGCGACGGTTTCTTCGCCGCCTCGCCCACGGTCTTGTTCACCTGAAAAAGGACGTGGACCATGCCGCGGCTGGCATCTTCGCGATATAGCGCGAACAGGCCCCGATACGCGTCCGGCGACGGCGCTTCCTCGCTTATCAATTTGAATGCCTTCTCGGCTTCCGTCGCTTTGCCCGCCTTCACGAAATTGTGCGCGAGCAGGAGGCGAAGCTCCGAGTTGTGCCGATCCGCCAGCGAGACCTTCTCTAGCCAGGGAAGAACCTCTCCGGCCCGTTTGAGCTTGGTCAACAACTCGATTCGCAACTTGTAGGGATCCATCACCAACGGTTGCAAACGCAAATAGTCGTCCAGATATTTGAGCGCGGTCTCGGGCTCGCCACTTTCGGACGCGACCTGAGCGAGGTTCCAATTGATGCGGCTGGCGCCCTCGGGCAAGCGTTTCTGCGCTTTCTGGAAGGCCGCGATCGCCTGTTCGTATTGTTTCGCCTTGCGATGCAGATGGCCGATGCGTTCATAGGTTTCGGCTGCTTTGGCCTGGATCAGTCCGCGCTGAAAGTGTCCGTGCTCAAGCAGGGAATCCGGGTGGTCGAGGATGTCCGCGGCTTTGGCGAAGGATGCCGCCGCCTTGCCGAACTCCTCCGAGGTCTCATAGAGCGCGGCGAGATCGAAGTGGATCTGCTGAGCGACGGCGGGTATTTTCTTGAGTTCGAGATTGGCGACGGACTTCTCCAGCGCCTGGATCGCCTCCTTGATGTTGCCCTGGCCTTTGTGCAGTCTGGCCAAGACGAAGGCGACTTCAAAATCGTCGGGATCCAGTTCAAAGGCTTTCTTGGCGCGGGTCAAGGCGTCTTTGGGTCGGTCGAGCACCAACAAGAGCGCGACTTGCGCCTTAAACGGCGCGGCAACGGTGGGATCAAGTTCGGTCGATTTCTCGAACGCCTTGAGCGCCTCCAAAAGCCGGTCGTTGCGCTCGCACAGAATCCCCAGCACATATTGATGGATGGCCGCACGCTGATCGATTTGCGTGCGCGTGAGTTCCTTGCCCTTGTAAAGGGGCGGATAATCTTCCGGAGTCTGCGAAAGGGCGAAAGACGGGACAGCCCAGAAAGTTACGCAAACCAAACTCGAAATCAAGCGGCGTGACATGGATCACCTTATCCTTGCCGGCGGGAGCAATCCCTTACAATGGTCTAATCGCAGCGCCGGCGCGGACCTGCCCGCCGACCTGCTCGGACACTATCGCTTTTCGCGGCGGATGGGTAAAGGCCCAGCACCATGAAAACAACGCGTGCCGCTTACGGATTATACCCAAAGTCACCAATTTACGCCAAGGCGGCCGTCAGCGCTGCGAACCTTTTGATCCGAATCGGCGTCCGATAGAAATCGCTTTCCGGAAACTGAAGAGACGTTCATGCCTAGCTCTCCCGAACAAGACCCGCAACGTCCCGCCGGCGGCTGGCGCGAGGTTATGCGTCTTGCCCTTCCTCTCATCCTCGCCAACAGCTTTCTGACTCTGCAGATCTTCATCGACCGCCTTATGTTGGCGCATCATAGCAGCGAGGCCTTGATGGCCTCCATGCCCGCCAGCATGCTTTTCTGGACACTCTTCACTCTGCCGCAAAGCACGGCCGCTTACACGATGACGTTCGTCGCCCAGTATTTCGGCGCCAACCGCGCCGAGCGTGTCGGCCCGGCGGTGTGGCAGGGGATTTACTTCGCGATCGGTTGCGGACTTTTGTACTTCCTGCTCATCCCGTTCGTCGACGCCATCGTCGGGCTGGGCGGGCACGAACCGGCACTTCAGGCGCTGGAAGCCGAATACATGGTCCCGCTCATCTTTTCCGCACTGCCCGCGTTGATCGTGGCGGCCGTCACCAGCTTTTTCAGCGGTCGAGGCGAAAGCTGGGTGGTGATGAAGATCAACGGCGTGGGCATGGCTGTCAACGCCGTGCTGGATTACCTCCTGATCTTCGGCAACCTGGGCTTTCCGGAAATGGGCATCGCCGGCGCGGGTTGGGCCACCGCGGCGGGAAACACCGCCTCCGCCGTGCTCTGTTTGGCCCTTTTCTTCCGCAAAGAGTATCGCAGCCAATTCGCCACCGTTACCGGTTGGCGCTTCGAGGGCGCCCTGTTCGCCCGGCTCATGCGCTTCGGATTGCCCAGCGGATTTCAGTGGTTTATGGACGGCGTCGTCTTCACCATCTTTACCTTCGTCATCGGCCGCATGGGGGACGCGGAACTGGGCGCGACCACCATCGCGATCACGCTCAATATCGTCGCCATCCTCCCGGCGATCGGCATGGGTCAGGCCGTCAGCATTCTCGTCGGACAAAGGCTCGGCGAAAACAACCCAGAACTCGCCGAGCGCGCGACCTGGACCGGCTTCCGCATTTCCTGGTTCTACATGACCGCCGTGGCCCTGACGTACATGGTCATCCCCGGAACGCTGGCCGAATTGTTCCGCAACGAGTCGAACCTGACCCAATGGGAGGCGATCAGCGCCCTGGTTCCGTCGCTGTTGCGCTTTGTCGCCTTCTATTGTCTTTTCGACAGCTTGAATCTGGTTTTCTCCTTCGCGCTCAAGGGCGCGGGAGACACGCGTTTCGTCACGATCGTCGCCCTGGTTCTCGCCTGGCCTTTGGTGGTCATTCCCACGATCTTGGCCGAGCGATGGGGATGGGGCGTGTTGGTCGCCTGGGGCTTCGCCAGCGCGTATGTGATCGCCTTGGGATTCGTATTCCTGGCGCGATTCCGTTCCGGCGTTTGGAAGAGCATGCGCGTGATCGAAGCCGCGCCGGTGCTGAAGGATCTGCCGGTGGTTTCCGAGCGCGGCGTACTGCCGGAAGCGGATCCCACCGAGCAGATCGAGTATGAGCCGAAAGGGTGACGGATGTTTAAGCTCTACGCAAAGAGCCGCGCATGAAATAAGCGGCTGCGACGTTGTCGCTCCGCTTACTTCGTGCGCGGCTCTTGCGCGAGTCGGGGTCAACGACTTTTCTTCGCGCCCACCGCCACCGGGGCCGCCTTTGTCCGTTCCTGGCCCACAGGGCAGACGGTATGCATGGGACAGCGGGGACAATCGGGGTCGGTTTCGAAGCACCATTCCTCGGCGACGACGCTGATCAAGTCCACGAGCGGAAGCCCCTTGGCTTTGGGAACTTGGTGCTCGAGCGATGCCCGCATGGTTTCCGGATCGTCCTTGCCCTCTTCCAGCATGCCAAGACGGCGCAGCACGCGAATGTTGGGAGCGTCCAGGGGGATCGCATGCCCGCCCAAGCTGTGTTGCGTGACCCAGGCGACGGTGTAGTCGCTGGCGGCCTTGTAGCGGGAGATTTGCTTGGCGGCTTGCTTGACGCCCTTCTTGATGAGCGGTTCCAGGTCAAAGGAGAAGGTCGACTCGAATACCTCTTGCAGGAAATCGATGATGCGCTGCGACCTCATGTCCGCATCCGGGACGAGGTCGTGGAGCACATCCGCCACTTCACGCATCAAGCTGACGCGAATCTCGTTCCAGTCGAAGAAACGCTGCTTGAGATTCTGAAACGCCTGATTGGCGTTGTCGCGCGTCGTGCCCTCGCGGCACACCGCGTAGATGAACTGCTCAAGCACGGGCAGGGTGAGGTCTTCCGACTTGTAACCCTTGCCGACCGAGTTGAACAGGTGCGTTATCGTTCGCTGCTTACTGGTGGACATCGGGGCTGCTCCCTTCCTGGGGTTCTTCGTCGTCTTCGACCTCGTCCTCGATCTTCGTCTCGGGCTTGGCGGGATTGCCCAGCGCCTCGTCGATCAGTCGAGAGATCTCGATGCTCTTCTTGATTCCTTCATCTTTGACGAACTGCAAGACCGGAGTAAACCGCGTCTTGAGCCGACTCGCCAACTTCGCCTGCACGAAACCCGCCGCGTGCTTGAGGCCGTGCATGCACAGATCTTGTTCCTTGTCCGTGCCCATGATCGACACGAACACCTTGGCGTGCTGCAAGTCGGCCGACACTTCCGCGCGCGTCACCGTCACTCCCTTGACGCGGGGATCCTGCATCTCGAACAGCACGGTCTCGCTCGCCGTTTCGCGAATCACTTCGGAGATCCGGGCGAGTCGAAATGGTTTCATGAAGATCTTCCTATTCCCAGTAAGCCATAAGGGATAGCCCCTTGGCGGCGATTCCTTTTTGCCCCTAAGGGACGCTCGGAAAATAACTTCCCGATTTCTGAACGGGCGAGGCGAACGCTAAGCCGCTAGCGGCAGAAGAATCGGGAGATTATTTATCGAACATTTCTAAACGCTCATCGTGTCCAATTCATGCCCCGTAAGCTCCGCGATGGGATGGACGCGCAATGCCTCCACGATCTTGCCCAACTCCGTCTTGGCGTGATGCGCTTCGTTGGATGCCATGGCGAAGCCGAGAACCGCGACGCGCGGATTCTCCAGCGATTCCACCTCCGCGACGGAGACGTTGAACTTGTTGGCCAGCTTGTCCTTGATGCTTTGCACCACCTGTCGCTTGTCCTTGAGCGTGCGCGCCTCGCGAATCAGCAGTTTCACTTTCAACATGCCTACGATCATGGCGATCAGCTTAGCGTCCGTTGCACCTGATCGACGCGATACGCTTCGACCACGTCGCCCACCTTGATGTCGTCGTAGCCGGCGACCTTGATGCCGCATTCGAAACCTTCGCGGACCTCGGAAACGTCCTCCTTGAATCGTTTGAGGGAATCCAAACCCGTGCTGCGGTCCGACGGCGGATAGATGACCACGCCTTCGCGGATGATGCGCACCTTCGCGTTGCGGCGAATGATGCCTTGCGTGACGTAACAGCCCGCGATGGTACCCACCCGGCTGATCTTGAACGTGTCGCGCACCATCGCGCGGCCCAAGTGAACGACTTCCTCGCGTGGCTTGAGTTTGCCTTCCAAGGCGGCGCGGATGTCGTTCGTCAGGTTGTAGATGATGTCGTACTCGCGGATCTGCACGCCCTTTTCCTCGGCCAATGCCATGGCCCGGTCATCCGGCACGACGTTGAAGCCGACGATCATGGTGTCGTCCGGCGAGGCCAGCGCGAGCCAAACGTCGTTTTCGGTGATCGCCCCGATGGCCGCCTCGAGAACGCGGACGCGCACCTCGGCGTGTTGCAGCTTTTCGAGTTCCTTGCGGATCGCTTCGACGGAGCCGCGGAAGTCGGCCTTCAAGATAACCTTGAGCTCGGTGATCTTGGCTTCGGTAAGCCGTTCCAACGTGAGGGGGGCGCGGGATTCGGAAACGTAGGAATCCTGTTTGGCCGCCTTGCGCCGGTCGGCGATTTCGCGCGCGACCGTGACTTCCGGCATGACCAGGAAGGGATCGTCGGCTTCCGGCACTTCATCCAGACCCGTGATGCGAACCGGCATGCTGGGGCCGGCTTCCTCGATGGGCCTGCCTAGGTCGTCGTACATTTGGCGGATGCGGCCGTAGCTGCCGCCGCAAACGATAATCTCGCCTTTGCGCAGCGTGCCGTTACGCACCAAAAGCGTAGCGTGGACGCCTTCGCCTTCGCTCAGCGCGGCTTCCAAACAGGTTCCCTGGCCCGCGCGATTGGGATTGGCTTGAAGCTCCTTGAGTTCGGCAACCACGGTGATGGCTTCGAGCAATTCGGGGATGCCCTTACCGGTGGCGGCGCTCGTTTCGACAAAGGGGATGTCGCCGCCCATATTGTCGGGCAGAAGGTTCATGCCGTAAAGCTGCTGCCGGGTGCGGTTCAGGTTCGCTTGCGGCATGTCGATCTTGTTGATCGCCACGACCAGGGAAACGCCTGCGGCGCGTGCATGGTTGATGGCTTCTTCGGTCTGGGGCATGACGCCGTCGTCGGCCGCCACCACGATGACCGCGATATCCGTCACCTGGGCGCCGCGGGCGCGCATTTTGGTGAAAGCTTCGTGGCCCGGAGTGTCGAGGAATGTAATGGGATGCGTCTTGCCGTCGGCGTCGGTGTGTTCGACGCGCCAGGCGCGGATGACCTGCGTGATGCCGCCGGCCTCGGTCGCGACGACGTTGCTGCGGCGAATTTTATCGAGCAGCGACGTTTTGCCGTGGTCGACGTGGCCCATGATCGTGACGATCGGGGCGCGGGAAACCAAATCCTCGGGGTTGTCCACTTCCTGGTAGCTTTCCAGCGCGTCTTGCTCGGGGTTTTCGCCCTTCTTGAGGTCCAGGCCGATGCCGAAGTCGAGCGCGACCAAGAGCGCCAGTTCCTCGTCGAGCGCGGAATTGATGCTGATATTCGCCGGCGCCCCATGGTCGCGCAGCTTGAACAGCAATTCGACGGAGCGGATGCCGATCGCTTCGGATAAGGAACGGACGGTGATGGGCGGCTCGATGGAGACGTTTCCTTTTCGCGGCAAAGTGGCCTGACGCTGTTTTTTGGCGCGAATCTTCATCGAGCGAGGGGAATCGTCGTCGTCGACGATTACCTTGCCGCCGGCGCCGATCTTGGGTTGCGAGGGCGTGATCTTCGTTCGGCTGGCGGCACGGCGATTCCGCTCTTCCTGACGACGGGCGCCGCCGGGAATGCGCTTGAGCTTCTTCTTGTCTTTGGAATCCTCGTCGCCCTCCTCTCCGCCTTCTCCTTCTACGCCGGTACCCGCAGGTTGCTTCGGTTTGAGCAAATCTTCCGGTCGGACCGGCGTTTTCTGCTGCATGTGCTCAGCCGTCAGCTTGGAGATCGGCTTAATGATCATCTCGCCGGTGGCAGTCGTCATCGGCTTAAGCGGCTTGAGCGGCTTAAGGGTGGGCGGCGCGACCGGTCCAAGCGGCCGGGAGATGCCGGGTCGTCCGGACGGAGAGGCCACTTCGCGGCGCGGCGGCGGCTTGGCCGAGCCGGGCGGCGCTTGGGCTGCCGGCGCTTGTGCCGGACGGGGCGGCTGCTTCGCGGTCGGCGGACCGGACGAGCCGGGAATAATCCGCGGCGGCATGCGCGATCCCCCAGAAAGGTTGGGCACGCGGCTGGGCATATTCTGAGGCGGCCTCGCGGCGGCAGGCGCAACCGGAGCTGCGGGGGCAGGCACGGGTTCCGCGACCGTCTCGCTCGCCGCCGGCGCGACTTGGGGAGCCGGCTCCGCGGGCGTCGGTTGCTCAGGCGCTGCCGTTTCGGCTTCCTGAGCCACCGGACTTTGCTCCACGTCCGGCGCAACGGGCTTAGACTCGGCAAGCTCCGCGGCTTCCTCTTCCAAGGGCGCAGGCTCGGAAGTCGTCTCCTCGACGACTTGCTCTTGCTCGGCGGGAGTGGCGCGCGTCTCTTCCCGGCGCGCACGGCCGGTCAAGGTCGCCACTCTCTTGGTCTCCGGCATCAGCACCTGTGTCGTCGGCTTCGCTGGCGCAACGACCTGCGGCCCCGAAGATCCCTGCTTGACCAGTTGCTTAAGGGACTCCTGCTGGTCAGGTTCGAGGCTGCTGAGCTGATTACGGACATCGAACCCAGCCTGCTTGCAAAGATCAAGCAGAGCCTTCGACTCCATGTTCAACTCACGTGCCAAAATGTATACACGCGTTTTCTCGGGTGCCAAGCGCTACTCCTCGGAGGAAATTCCCTCAGGAAAAGGGACGAATATTTATTCTAACTGCTTGCCTCGCTTTGAAAAGGTTCAATTTTCAACTGACGCGGCAGCGCAATCCATCTTCGGTTAACTAAAGGGCTGGTTCTCGGGCTCAGGTTCGGTTTCAGCGGGGTTTTCTTCGGCTGCCGCTTCCGGACGGGATTCCAAAGCATCGCCTTCTTCCGGGGCGGCAAGGCGAGTTTCCTCTGCCGAATCCGGTTCGGACTCCAACTCTTCCGTTTCTTCCGTCTCGGTCGCCACGGCTTGTTCCTCGGATTCGCCGGTTGTTTCCGCGACGACCTCCGCAGGCGCGGCTTGCGCCTTGAGCGCGGCGGCCGCATGGTGCGCCGCCAAGCCTCGGCCTTCCCCGGCGGCGCGCGCCTCGCGCGCCTCCTCATCGACACGATCCGCGGCATCTTCGGCGTAATCGATGATGTCTTGGGCGGTGTCCTCATCGATTCCCGCCAACTCGGCCAATTCCGACGCCTCGACGAAGGTCAAATCGTCGAAGGAAAGAAAGCCCTCCTCGATAAAGCGTTCGGTCAAATCGTCGCATGCCCCGGGCAGGTGGACGAACCAAGTTTGGGCGCGGTCGATGCCCTCGTTCAATTCGTCGATCGTCATGATCTCGATGTCCCAGCCGACCAGTTTGCTGGCCAGTCGCACATTTTGACCGCGGCGCCCGATCGCCAATGACAGCTGGTCTTCCTTCACCAGCACAATCGCTCGGCCCAAGCGCGGGTATAGGAACACTTCATCGACCTGCGCGGGCTGCAGCGCGTTGGGAATCATGATCTGCAAGGAATCGTTCCAGCGGACAATGTCGATGCGTTCGCCGCCCAATTCGTCGACCACGTTCTTGATGCGTGAGCCGCGCACGCCTACGCAGGCGCCCACGCAATCGACTTTCAAGTCGATGCTGGAGACGGCGATTTTGGCGCGATAACCCGCTTCCCGCGCCAAGGCCTTGATCTCAATGGTCCGGTCCGCGATCTCGGGAATCTCGTTCTCAAAAAGACAACGCACGAAATCAGGATGGGTACGCGACAAAATGATTTTTACCCGGTGTCCCACCTTCTTCACGTCGAGCACGACGGCCTTGATCCGTTCGCCGACATGGTGCGTTTCGCCGGGAATCTGTTCGCTGCGCGGCAGGATCGATTCCGTTTTGCCCAAGCCCACGATCGCCGCCCCGCCTTCATGGCGGCTGATGGGGCCATGTACCAGGCTCCCTTTCATGGCGGCATAATTCTGAAAGACCTGGTTGGCTTCCGCCTCGCGAATCTTTTGGATCATCACCTGTTTGGCGCTTTGCGCCGCGATGCGGCCCAGCTCGGAAGGATCGATTTGCTCTTCGCCCTTCTTCGCTTGGATATTGCCCGAATCTCGGTCGATGGTCACCAAGATCCCGGACTCTTCGCCGAAGCGTTTCTCGACGGCCAATTGCAAAGCCGACTGAATTCCTTCGAAGATGATCTCGCGGTCGATGTCCTTCTCGTGCTGCATCAAATCCACGATCCGCAAGACTTCCGCTGGTTTCATATTGCTCGGCTCCTGCTGGCGCCCGTTGTCAGATTTCTGGTGTTCGTCGGGCGAACCGACCTACTCGCATTGCCAAGGGCCCCTTCACGGGGGCCCGCTGTTTAACCACTGCCGAAAACTAAATGCCAGAAACAAAAAAAAAGTGGGTCCAAGCCCACTTTTGATGCCTCCGCGCGCGAGCGCGCCGGAGCGCATCTCCGTCGTCAGCCGGCTTCCTCTCGGAGGCCGGTAATCGCATCGAACCAGTGTGACGTCTGTCCAATCCGTTTGATCATGACTGGCTGACCTGGTTGAAAATCATCAAGGGGATTCACCCGGGCGGTCACCCGAACCGCGCCCCGTTCACAAACCAATAACTCGCAATCCAATCCCTTCCGCTTCGCCGCTACTCGCCACGCCTCGCCGCGATGGTCCCCTTTTTCCAGAAAAATCTGGCTGGCGGGGACTGCCGCGATCTTCGTCGTGGACTCTTCCAAACCTGGATGGATTCCCAAAGCGCGAGTCTCATCCGGCCGAAGATTCAGGAAGTTAAGAGGATCACTGGGATCCTGAAAAACTTCCGCAATGAAGCGATGAACCGGATGGCTGCGCAGGCGATCAGGAAGATCAATCTGCTTCACCGCGCCGTCGAGTAGGACGGCAATCCGATCCGCGAGCGCCATTGCTTCGACAGGATCATGGGTTACATATATTATTGTCGCGGGGGAACGCCTACGGAGCAAGTCCAACTCTTGCCAAAGTCGCCGTTTTGCCGGGACATCCAGGTGCGCCAAAGGCTCGTCCAAGAGGAGCGCCGACGGTTGGCGCAGCCAGGCCCGCGCGAGGGCCACGCGCTGCTTCTCGCCGCCGGAAAGGTCGACGCCTTGGCTGTCCATAAGTCCATTCAATTCAAAGTGTTCCGCTATGTCGCGCAGGGCGGCGGCGCTCCGCGCATCCGCCAATGCCTGCCGCACGGTTTGCTGAGGCATCAACACCGGATGCTGAAAGACGAACGCCACATCCCGTTGCCAGGGCGCGATTTGGTGGAGATTTCGGCCGCCCAGAAATATTTCTCCCTTGGTCGGCGATTCCAGCCCCGCGATCAGCCGTAGCGTCGTCGTCTTGCCGCATCCGGACGGGCCGAAGAGCACCACCAACTCGTTCCGCTCCACGTCGAGATTCAGATTTGAAACGGCGGCGACCGATCCGGGATAGACCTTCGTTACGCCTTGCAGAGACAGGTATGGCATGCGCGACATTGACTCCTTCCGCCCGCTGAATCGCGGCCTCCTCATTCTCTGGATGGATTCCTCGTTTGTCTCCGAAGTTCGGGAGACGCATTCCGCCGCCGGTTAACGATCGCGTGAAAAAGCGGTAAATCGAATAGCGGCGGCGTTGGTTCGTCGAGGGGCGTCGCAGCGTGCCGGTAACATACCGGCACCACAGAAAGTCGCGGCGTGCCGGTACAATACCGGCACCACGAGAAGGTCGCAGCGTGCCGGTAACATACCGGCACCACTCGATGGTTGAGGGATGTCGTTGTTTGTCACATTGCGCCGCATTTTGGAGATGATCCGCTTCAGCCACACGCTGTTCGCTCTGCCGTTCGCGCTGTTCGCGGCCTTGCTGGCTTGGCACGCGAAGGGACGGGTGCATTGGGCCGAGGTCGCGGGCATTCTCATGTGCATGGTCTTCGCCCGCAGCGCCGCGATGGCATTCAATCGCATCGCCGACCGCCGCATCGACGCCGCCAATCCGCGGACCGCCGGCCGGCATCTTCCCGCCGAGCAGCTGAGCGTCGCCGACGTATGGCTGTTCACATTGTTTTGCGCCGGCGCCTTCGTCGCCTCGACCGGCTTGTTTCTACTGGCCGACCCAGCCAATCCCTGGCCGCTCTATCTCGCCGTGCCCTCGCTCCTGATCGTGTTGATGTACTCGTTCACCAAACGCTTCACGGCATTGGCGCATTTTTGGCTCGGCCTGTCGTTGCTCCTCGCCCCGCTTGCCGCATGGATCGCGATCCTTGGGCCTGTCGATTTGCTGATTCCCCTGACCGTCGGATTGGCGGTCTTTTTTTGGGTGGCCGGCTTCGACATTATTTACGCGTGTCAGGATGCCGATTTCGATCGCCGCGCCCAGCTGCACAGCATCCCCGCCAAGGTGGGGGTCGCGGCGGCCTTGCGCGTGGCCTTGCTCTGCCATGTGGCCATGTTCGGAGCGCTCGTCGGTCTTTACTTCCGCGCCAGTCCGCCCTTGGGATGGGTCTATCTGTGCGGCATCGGCGCCGTCGGCATCCTGCTTGTCTACGAGCACGCCCTCGTTTCGCCCGATAATCTCACCCGCGTGAATCAGGCATTCTTCAACGTAAACATCGTAATCAGCCTAGGCCTACTTGGCGTACTGATCGTCGAATTGTTGCTGGGCCAACAATAGCGCCGTGCGATTTACGTCGTCAATCCGGATACTCTTTGAAGATTCGCTCAAAGTGCGGTCCGCACTGGTGAAACACTTTCATGAGGGCGGGATCGAATTGTTTGCCGGCCGAGTCGCTCATCACCTGGATGGCGGCATTGTGCGAAAGCGCCGGCTTATAAACTCGGCGGCTGCGTAGG
>Ga0163144_10010233_pt1 | contig 20023 bp, 14 predicted proteins | sample OliLak19BULKMAT1_FD_123175 | JGI IMG/M metagenome (GOLD analysis project Ga0163144, IMG submission 123175) | Freshwater microbial mat bacterial communities from Lake Vanda, McMurdo Dry Valleys, Antarctica - Oligotrophic Lake LV.19.BULKMAT1 | ecosystem: Environmental > Aquatic > Freshwater >... | reverse complement strand
GCGCTGGGCTGCGTGGGCATCGTGGCCGATCACCGTCTCTACGACGTCGCGCTGGTCGAGCGCATCCACGCCGCCGGCTGGCGCGCGCTGGCCTACACCGTGAACGACGCGCCGCGCGCCGCCGAGCTGCTGGCCTTCGGGCTCGACGGCCTGGTCACCGACGCGGTCGACCGCTTCGCGCCCTAGGAAAGTCCTAGGAGGCTGTCGGCAACACCACCAGGCCCTCGGCACCCAGCGGATCGTTCGCGCCTTCGGGCGAAGGCAGAGTCCGCACGCCGCGCAGTAGCGGATGGCGCCAAGCCAGCAGCGCCACCAACAAGGCACCGCAGCCGGCAAAGACGAGCGATGCCCGCAGGTCGACATGCTCGCCGAGCCAGCCGCCGATGAGCGCACCGGGGCCGGCCGGCAAGAGGATCAGCCAGCGCATCGTGCTCGTCATTCGACCGAGCAGCCGAACCGGCGTGACGGCCTGACGCAACGACAGGAAGTTGATGAAGATCAGCACCGCGCCAAAGCCGAAGCAGACCAGCATCGCCGCGAACATCAGCCGCCCCAGCGCACTGACGGGCGCCGCGGCGAGCAGCAGCCAGCCGATGCCGCACACGGCCAGGCCGAGCAGCAGGCTGGGCCCGGGCCCGATGCGGTCGGAGATGCGATGGCCGAACACGCTGGCGACGATGGTGCCGATGCCCAGCCCGACGAACGACAGCCCGATCTGCGACTCGTTCATGCCCAGTGTGCGCGTGGCAAACAGGATCTGCACGACGAATGCCGCGTGGTGGAACATCTGCCACATCCCGACGGTCAGCGCCATCGTCACCAGCAGCGGCGTGCCGACGACGAAGTGCAGCCCTGCGCGCAGGTCACGCCAGAAGTGCGCGTCCGCCGACGCCACCAGCCGCTCGTGGATGCGCAGCCCGCGCAGGATCCACACCGACGCCAGCAACACGACGGCGTCGATCAGCAAGGCCATGGGCCCGCCCACCAGCTTGATCAGCGCTCCTGCAAATCCGGGGCCCGCGACCTCGGCGCCCGAGCTGGCCAGCGCGTTGCGCGAGTGGGCTTCGACCAGGCGCTCGCGTGGCACCACCTGCGTCAGCACGATCTGCGCGGCCGCGCCGGCCACCACGTAGACGCAGCCCATCACGAAGCCGACCGCATACATCCAGGTCATCGACAGCCAGCCCAGCGCCCAGGCCAGCGGCACGCTGGCGACGATGAGGCCCAGCGCCGCCTCGCCGACGATGTAGACCGGCAGCTTGCGCACCCTGTCGAGCCACACACCGCTGGGCAGGCTGAGCAGCACGAAGGGCGCGATCTCCATCGCGACCAGCGTGCCCATCTGGGTGGGCGTGGCCTGCAGCAGCACGACTGCCGTGAGCGGCAACGCCAGCATCGTGATCTGCCCGCCCAGAGAGCTGATCAGGATCGAGGTCCAGAGGCGGCGGAAGAGCGCGTCGCGGAGCAGGTCGTCGGCGGGCAGCTTCAGGCGCTGGCGCAGCGGGAGAAGGAAACGGCGGAACATGGGACTTTTCTCGGCGGGGCGGTCTCGTGAACCGCGGGGACCGTAGGGAAAGCGCCAAGCCAGAAAGACTGCGGGCCTGACGCCGATGTCTCGGCGCAGGCCCGATAGGGGCGAAGCCGAGAACGACTAGGGGGCTGCCACCCGTGCACCCAGCACGGGCATGCCGCGGCGGCAGCGTGGGCTCGGAATGTCGTGGGTGGTCATGTCGGTTCGCTCGGAGGTGGGGTGGATGCCGACCATGCTATCAGCGCTGCCCCCAAGTGATCAAGCGGGGGAGCCACCGAACGCGCTCAACTTCGGTAATCGGCGTTGATGCTGACGTAATCGTGCGACAGATCGCAGGTCCACACGGTGGCCTCGGCGGCGCCGCGGCCCAGGCCGACGCGCACCGTGATCTCAGCCTGCTGCATCACGCGCTGGCCGTCGGCCTCGCGGTATTCGGGATGTCTGCCACCCTGCCGGACCACGTGCACGTCGTCCAGGTGCAGCTCGATCGTGGCCGGGTCCAGGTCGCCGATGCCGGCATAGCCCACGGCGGCGAGGATCCGCCCCAAGTTGGGATCGCTGGCGAAGAACGCCGTCTTGACCAGCGGCGAATGCGCGATCGCATAGGCCACCAGGCGACACTCTTCGACGCTGCGCCCGCCTTCGACCAGCACCGTGATGAACTTCGTCGCGCCCTCGCCGTCGCGCACGATTGCCTGCGCCAGCTGCTGCGACACGGCGAACGCCGCATCGCGCAGGGCACGGCCCGCCGCCGAGTCGAGCGCGTGGATCGGCGCATGGCCAGCCTGCTGCGTGGCCATCAGCACGAAGGAGTCGTTGGTGCTGGTATCGCCGTCGATCGTGATGCGGTTGAAGCTGGCTTCGGCGGCCTCGCGCACCAGCGTCTGCAACACGGCCGCATCGATCACCGCATCGGTGGCCACGAAGCCCAGCATCGTCGCCATGTTCGGCCGGATCATGCCGGCGCCTTTGGCGATGCCGGTCACCGTCACCGGCCGGCCGTCGATCTCGATCTGCCGCGAAGCGGCCTTCGGTAGCGTGTCGGTGGTCATGATGCCCTGCGCCGCCTCCAGCCAATGGTCGGGCGCCGCATCGGCCAGCGCCGCCGGCAAGCCGGCCACCAAGCGGTCGACAGGCAAATCTTCCATGATCACCCCGGTGGAAAACGGCAGCACCTGCTCAGGCGCCAGCTCCAGCTGCTGCGCCAGTGCGATGCAGGTGGTGCGGGCCCGCACCAGGCCGTCTTCGCCGGTGCCCGCATTGGCGTTGCCAGTGTTGACCACCAGCGCCCGGATGCCGGCACCCGCGGCCAGATGCTCGCGGCACACCTGCACCGGCGCAGCGCAGAAGCGGTTCTGGGTAAAGACGCCGGCCACGGCCGAGCCTTCGGCCAGTACGAAGACCACGACATCGCGCCGGTTGGCCTTGCGGATGCCGGCCATCGCGGTGCCGATGCGAATGCCGGGCACCGGGTGCAGGGACTGCGGGTGGGGGGAGCTCAGGTTGACAGACATGACGGTGGCTCGCAATTCGCAAGGGCTGAAGCAGGATTATGCAAAGCCGCCGCAGGAAACCCGTAGGGCCCCCATGAAAACACCGTGGGCCGCGGCACTCTAAAGGGTGCACCATCGCTTCACTTCCATCTGGGCCCCTGCGCTCGCGGGCGGCAGACCGGATGTCCTCGAGCGCAACCCAGGACAAGAGCTACTGTTAAGTGCAGCGGTCCGAGCCCGGTTGCAACATGTCACAAACCCCAGAGTGCACAGGCCACGAGGCGATCGTGACCGGCATTCCTTTCGAAGTTAACCGATGAAGAGAGTCTTGAATTCCATCGCCGCCGCCGTCGCGGTGGTCCTGTCGGCAGGCCTGCCGGTCGCCAACGCCCAGCAGGCTGAACTGCCGGCAAGCGCGGCTGAAGGCGGGCGCTTGTGGTTCGTCGAACTGAGTGGTAACCCGGTGGCCGACGGCAGCTCGCTCGCCGCGGTGCGCGCCGAAAAGGCCGAGTTCCGACGCGCCGCCGCGGCCGCCGGGATCCGCTTCACCGAGCGCCGCACCTTCGACACGCTGTTCAACGGCTTCTCGGTCGAGCTCAACCCGCGCGACCGCGCCAAGGTTTCGCAGCTGCCTGGCGTGAAGGCGATGTACCCGGTCGAGATCATCCACGCGCCGAGCGTCGAACGCACGAACGGCGGCGCAGCGCCTGACCTGGCTTCGGCCATCGCGATGACCGGCGCCAGCGTGGCGCAGACCACTCTGGGGTTGAGCGGCGCCGGCGTCAAGGTGGCGGTGATGGACACCGGCATCGACATCGACCACCCCGACCTGGGTGGCGGCGGCGTGAACGGCAGCACGCCGTTCCCGAGCGCGCGCGTGACCCATGGTTATGACTTCGTCGGCGATGCCTATAACGCCGACCCATCCAGTGCTTCGTACAACCCTGTCCCATCCCCCGGCGCGCGGCCAGATGATTGCGGCGGCCACGGTACGCACGTCGCCGGCATCGTCGGCGCCAACGGTCAGGTCAAGGGAGTCGCGCCCGGCGTGACGTTTGGCGCTTACCGGGTCTTCGGCTGTCAAGGCTCGACCGAAGCGGACATCATGCTGGCCGCTATGGAGCGCGCGCTGGCCGACGGCATGCATGTGTTGAACATGAGCATCGGCTCCTCGTTCCAGTGGCCGCAATACCCCACGGCGCAGGCCTCTGACCGCTTGGTCAACAAAGGCATGGTCGTCGTGGCGTCCATCGGCAACAGCGGCACCAGCGGCCTTTATGCCGCCGGCGCGCCGGGTGTCGGCAAGAAGGTCATCGGCGTCGCGTCGTACGACAACTCTCACGTGTTCCTGCCTTACTTCGCAGTCAACGGTCAGAACATTGGCTATGCAACGATGACGTTTTCGCCGCCGCCGCCGACTTCAGGGTCTAGCGTGATCGTCGATGTTGGCCTCGCGTGCAATCCGTTGACGCCGAGCTCGCTGATCGGCAAGACCGCCTTGGCCGCGCGCGGCACCTGCGCATTTGCTACGAAGGCCGTCAACGCCATCAACGCGGGTGCTGATGCCGTCGTGATCTCGAATAACGCGGCGGGGGTTCTGAATGGCACGCTCGGCGCTGCGCTGGCGAACCCAAAGCCGGTGGTCGGCATCTCGCTGGCCGACGGCAACTTCATCAGAGCGCAGACGGCCCCGGTAACGATCAACTGGACGAATCTGCAGGCCTCGTTTGTCAATCCAACTGGCAACCTGATCTCCAGCTTCAGCTCATACGGCCTGGCAGCCGACTTGAGTCTGAAGCCCAACATCGGCGCACCGGGCGGCCTGATCTTGTCGACGTACCCGCTCGAACTGGGCGCCTATGCCACGATCTCCGGCACTTCGATGGCTTCGCCGCATGTCGCCGGCGGCGCCGCGCTGATGTTGGAGGCCCATCCGAGAACGTCGGCCAACGCGATGCGCTCGCGGCTGCAGAATGCGGCCGATCCGAAGGCCTGGGGAGGCAACCCGGGCCTCGGTTTCCTGGACAACGTACACCGCCAAGGCGCGGGGATGCTCGACATTCCCGGGTCGGTGCTGGCAACGACGACCGTCGAGCCTGGCGAGCTCGCGCTGGGCGAGAGTCAGGCCGGGCCGGCCGTGCGCACACTGACGATTCGCAATAGCGGCGCCTCCAGTGTCACCTACGACTTGGGCCATGTCGGCGCCCTGTCCACCGGGCCGAACACGTTCACCGTGGCTGCCACGACCGGGTTCGCCAGCGTCGCCTTCAGCGCCGCCAGCGTGGTGGTGCCGGCCAATGGCTCGGCGAGCGTTGACGTGACGCTCATCGCCAACGCCGCACTGGCCGAACGCAGCCTGTACGGCGGCTACGTGACGTTGACGCCACAAGGCGGCGGTAGCGTGATGCGCGTGCCGTACGCCGGCCTGAAGGGCGACTATCAGTCGTTCCGGGTCCTCACTTCGGGCGGAAGCGGCTTCCCGTGGCTGGCGCAGCAGGTCGGCGCGTTTTTTGAGAATCGCCCGACCGGCGCGACCTACACCCTGGTAGGCATCGACATCCCGCAGTTCCTGCTGCACCTGGACCACCAGTCGCGCCGCGTGCGGCTCGAAGCGAATGACGCCGTGACCGGCAAGTCGTGGCACCGCGTCAGCGACGACGAATACGTGGCGCGCAACAGCACGGCCACCGGGTTCTTCGCTTTCGGCTGGGACGGCAGCACCTTCGCCGGCAAGGGCAAGAACGGCAGCCAGTGGTCCAGCGCGCCCAACGGCACGTACACGGTGACCGTGTCCGTGCTCAAGGCGTTGGGCGACGAAAGCAACCCGGCACATTGGGAGACCTGGACCTCGCCGGTGATCACGATCGCCCGGCCCTGAGCGCAGCGATCTCCATTGAAAAGGGCCCCGTCGGGGCCCTTTTTTCGTTGCCGCCGCCGGCGGCTGTTTCAAGCCAGCCTGCCGTGGCAGAGCTTGTACTTTTTCCCGCTGCCGCAAGGGCACGGGTCATTGCGGCCGACGCGTGGCACCTGGCTCAGCGCCAGGGCACCCAAGCGCGAAGCCACATCGTCGGCAGCCTTGATTTCGGTCGACACGCTGCCGTCTTCGTTGGGGTGCGTGTACGTCACGTTGCCGAGTTGGCTGGCGCGCTCCTCGATGGCGTCGGCGGCCTGGGCCACCTGTTCCTGGGTCTGGATGCGCACCGTCATCAGCACCCGCGTCACTTCCATCTTCACCACGTCGAGCAGCTGAGAGAACAGCTCGAAGGCTTCACGCTTGTACTCCTGCTTCGGGTTCTTCTGCGCATAGCCGCGAAGGTGGATGCCCTGGCGCAGGTAGTCGAGTGCGGCAAGGTGCTCGCGCCAGTGGCTGTCAATGGCCTGCAGCAGCACCATGCGCATGAAGGGCGTGAACTGTTCGCCGCCCACGACCTCGAGCTTGGCCGCGAAGGCCGCGTCCGCCGCGGCGACCACCTTGTCGACGATCTCGTCGTCGGTGATCGAATCGCTGCCTTCGACCATCGCCTTCAGCGAGACCTCGAGCTGCCACTCGTCGCGTAGCGTCTTGTCCAGGACTTCGAGGTCCCATTGCTCCTCGAGGCTCTCGGCCGGCACGTAGGTGCGCACCACGTCGGTCATCGTGCTCTTGCGCAGGTTGGTGATCTGCTCGCTAAGCGAAGCCGCTTCCAGGATCTCGTTGCGCTGCTGGTAGATGACCTTGCGCTGGTCGTTGCTGACGTCGTCGTATTCGAGCAGCTGCTTGCGCATGTCGAAGTTGCGCGCCTCGACCTTGCGCTGCGCGCCTTCGATCGAGCGCGTCACGATGCCCGCTTCGATCGCCTCGCCCTCGGGCATCTTCAGTCGGTCCATGATCGAGCGCACGCGATCGCCGGCGAAGATGCGCATCAGCGGGTCTTCGAGCGAGAGGTAGAAGCGCGACTGGCCCGGGTCGCCCTGGCGGCCCGAGCGGCCGCGCAGCTGGTTGTCGATGCGACGGCTCTCGTGGCGCTCGGTGGCGATGATGCGCAGCCCGCCTTCGGCCTTGACCTTGTCGTGCAGCCCTTGCCACTCGTCGTGCAGTTGCTGGATGCGGCGCGCTTTCTCGTCGGCCGGGATGGCTTCGTCGGCCTCGATGAACTGGATCTGCTTCTCGACGTAGCCGCCGAGCACGATGTCGGTGCCGCGGCCGGCCATGTTGGTGGCGATGGTCACGACGCCGGGGCGCCCGGCCTGGGCGACGATCTCGGCCTCCTTGGCATGCTGCTTGGCGTTGAGCACCTGGTGCGGTAGGTCGGCCTTCTTCAGCAGCTCGGAAATCAGCTCCGAGTTCTCGATCGACGTCGTGCCCACGAGCGTCGGCTGGCCGCGCGTGTGGCAGTCGCGAATGTCCTCGGTCACTGCGTTGTACTTCTCGACCGCGGTCTTGTAGACCAAGTCGAGTTCATCCTTGCGGATCGTCGGCTTGTTGGGCGGAATGACCACCGTCTCCAAGCTGTAGATCTCCTGGAACTCGTAGGCCTCGGTGTCCGCCGTGCCCGTCATGCCGGCCAGCTTGCCGTACATGCGGAAGTAGTTCTGGAAGGTGATCGAGGCCAGCGTCTGGTTTTCGTTCTGGATCTGCACGCCTTCCTTGGCTTCCACCGCCTGGTGCAGGCCGTCGCTCCAGCGCCGGCCGGTCATCAGGCGGCCGGTGAATTCGTCGACGATGACGACCTCTCCGTCCTGCACCACGTAGTGCTGGTCGCGGTTGTACAGGTGCTTGGCGCGCAGGGCCGCGTACACATGGTGCATCAGCGTGATGTTGGCCGGGTCGTAGAGGCTCGCACCCTCGGCCAGCAGGCCGGCTTCGCCGAGCATGCGTTCGGAGTTCTCGTGGCCCTGCTCGGTCAGGAAGACCTGGTGGCCCTTCTCGTCGACCGTGAAGTCGCCCGGCTCGATGACGCCTTCGCCGGTGCGCAGGTCGAGCTCGCCAATCTGCTTCTTCAGCTGCGGGATCACGGCATTGATGCGCACGTACAGCTCGGTGTGGTCTTCGGCCTGGCCACTGATGATGAGCGGCGTTCTCGCCTCGTCGATCAGGATCGAATCGACCTCGTCGACGATGGCGAAGTTCAGGCCGCGCTGCGTGCGCTCGGCCACCTCGTAGACCATGTTGTCGCGCAGGATGTCGAAGCCGAACTCGTTGTTGGTGCCGTAAGTGATGTCGGCGGCGTACGCGGCCTGCTTCTCCTCACGCGAAAGTCCGGGCACGTTGATGCCGACCGTCAGGCCCAGGAAGGTGTAGATGCGGCCCATCCATTCGGCATCGCGCCGCACCAGGTAGTCGTTGACGGTGACCAGGTGCACGCCCTTGCCGGACAGCGCATTCAGGTAGATCGGCAACGTGGCCATCAGGGTCTTGCCCTCGCCCGTGCGCATCTCGGCGATCTTGCCGTCGTGCATCGCCATGCCGCCGATCAGCTGCACGTCGAAGTGACGCATCTTCAGGCAGCGCTTGCCGGCCTCGCGCACCGCGGCGAAGGCCTCGGGCAGCAGTTCGTCGAGCGTCGTCGTGCCGGCGGCGACGAGCCCGCGCCACTCGGCGGTCTTGGCACGCAACGCGTCGTCGTCGAGCGCTTCGAACTTCGACTCGAGCGAGTTGACCTTCTGGACCACCGCGCGGTACTGCTTGAGCAGTCGGTCGTTGCGGCTGCCGAAGATCGAAGTCAGAATTTTGGGCATCATGCGGCTGGATTCTTGTAGATTCTTGTCGTTGGCGAGCGTGGCCCGGGGCAGGCGCAGCGCGAGGCTGCCAGCGCGAGCGCCGGCGCGTCTGCGCACGAAACCAGCGATTTTAGCGGCGCCTCAACGCGAGCGTGCCAAGCTGCCCGACTCGCGCGGCGCCGCGGCGCGGCCGGCCAGGAAACGTGCCGGGTTCTGCGGCACGCCCTCCACCAGCACCTCGAAATGCAGGTGCGGGCCGGTCGAGCGCCCGCTGTTGCCCACCAAGGCCACGACCTGCCCACGCTTGACCAGGTCGCCGCTTTTCACGAGCAGCTTGGACAGGTGTGCGTAACGCGTCAACAGGCCGTTGCCATGGTCGATCTCGACCAGGTTGCCATAAGCGGGGTGCGGGTCGGTGGAGACGACCACGCCACCAGCGGCCGATTGCACCGGCGTGCCGATGTCGGCCGGAAAGTCGAGTCCGGTGTGCAGCGCCGGCCGGCCGGAGAACGGATCGGTGCGGAACCCGAAGCCCGAGCCCACCGGCCCCTGCACCGGGGTCGTGCTCGGCACCATGAGTTGCGCCAGCCGGCCTTCGAGCAGGCGCGACTCGATCAGCGTGAAGAGGTCGGTGGTCTGGTCGGTGCGCTCGTCCAGGCCGGCGACATGGCTGTTCAGGCCGTCGAGCGCCTCGCGCTCGAAAACGCCCAGGCCGGGCACGAAGGGCCCGCCCTGCCCGCCCGTGCTGGCGCGTGGCGCGCGAGCAGGCGCTGCCGACGACGCGGCCGGGACGGCCGGACGCAGCAGCGGCCGGAACTCCTCGGGCTTGACGCCGGCCAGCCCCGAGACGCGGTCGCCCATGGCTTCGAGCTTGAGCAGCTTGGCCTGCATCTCGCCGACTTTCTTGGCCATCGCGTCGAGGTTCTCGCGCAGGAAGCGCTCGCGCTGGGCCGTTTCGTCGCGCGCCACCAGCTTGACGATCTGGCTCACGACCGGCCAGCCCTCGCGCGCTGCGGTCAGGAACACGAAGTGGTAGATCGCGCCCGACAGCAGCATCAGTACCGCGACGAGCAGCGCCAACCCGGCGAAAATCTGCAGGCGGTTGAAGTTCAGGACACGCGAAGGGGCGAGGCCGCCGTGGGTAATGAGGATCTGCATCCGTCTAGACTCCTGTGATGGCCCGTCCCAAGCCGTCGATCACGTCCGTGCCGCTGGGCCTGCCACTGGCCCGCGCGCTCGACCAGAACAGCACTCTGGCCGACCTGTCGCGCCGGCTGGCCCAGTCGAACGCCCGCCACGCCGCCGTGGCACACCTGCTGCCCGAGGCACTTCGCGCCGCCGTGCGCGCCGGTCCGATCGACGACGAGGGCTGGTCCTTGCTGGTCCCCAATGCGGCCATCGCAGCCAAACTGCGCCAGTTGCTGCCGCGCCTGGCCGAGACGATACGCGCACACGGCTGGCCCGACTTGCCGATCCGCGTGCACATCCGCACGCCGTGAGGCCAGCCTGCCCGCAACACCGCCGTGCGCAAGATGGTGCCGACTATCCGAGTCGAACGGATGACCTTCCGCTTACAAGGCGGGTGCTCTACCAGCTGAGCTAAGTCGGCACGGCGGCTGCATTTTAGGCGCCCGCCCAAACGGCCGCCTTCACTTGATGCGCTTGAGCGAGGGCCGATGTCCGCCGCCCGAAGGGTGAGGCTCGGGCGGCTCGGACGGCGGCGTGGGCGCCAGCGGACGGGCCGGGCCGGGCGCAGGCGCAGGCGCAGGCGCAGGCGCATCGACTGCGGTCAGGCGCGGTGCCGGCCGGGCACTGCCGTCGGCCGCGGACTGGCCGCTGGCCGCTCCTGCGGTGCCCACTGTGGCCAGCGTCGGCACCGGCGTCAGCCCCGACACCGAGGCCGCAGCGCCGGCAACGGGTATCGGCGCGCTGCCGCCCGCTGTGGGAACGGGAAACGCCATGCCCTGGCCGTTCTCGCGCGCGTAGATCGCCACCACGTGATCGATCGGCACGACGATCTCGCGCGCCGAGCCCCCGAATCGCGCCTTGAACTCGATCTGCTCGTTGCCCAGCTTCAACCCGCTGGTGGCTTCGAAACCGACATTCAGCACGATCTCGTTGTTCTTCACGTACTCCTGCGGTACCTGCACCTTGGCATCGACGAAAACGGCGATGTAGGGCGTGAACCCGTTGTCGGTGCACCAATCGTGCAGCGCACGGATCAGGTAGGGCCGCGTCGAGCTGCCCTGTCCTTCCGGAGAGATCGGGAGCGCCATCGCCGTGGCTACTTGCGCATGACCTTTTCGGAGGGCGTCAGTGCCTCGATGTAGGCCGGGCGCGAAAAGATGCGCTCGGCGTACTTCAGCAGCGGCAGCGCGTTCTTCGACAGGTCGATGCCGTAGTAGTCCAGGCGCCAGAGCAACGGCGCGATCGCGACGTCGAGCATCGAGAAATCGTCGCCGAGCATGAACTTGTTCTTCAGGAAGATCGGCGCGAGCTGCGTCAGGCGATCGCGGATCTGGCCGCGTGCCTTCTCCAGTTGCTTCTCGGTGCCCTTGACACCGTTGCGCGCCTCGAGGATGTTGACGTTGGCGAACAACTCCTTCTCGAAGTTGAACAGGAACAGGCGCACCCGCGCCCGCGCCACCGGGTCGCCCGGCATCAGCTGGGGGTGGGGAAAGCGCTCGTCGATGTACTCGTTGATGATGTGCGACTCGTACAGGATCAGGTCGCGCTCGACCAGGATCGGCACCTCGTTGTACGGGTTCATCAAGGCGATGTCTTCGGGCTTGGCGAAGAGATCGACGTCGCGGATCTCGAAATCCATGCCCTTCTCGAACAGCACGAAACGGCAGCGGTGCGAGTACGGGCAGGTGGTTCCGGAATAAAGCACCATCATGGTGAGGGCTCCCTTGCTGGTGGTCAGAAAATGGCGAGATCTCGCACGAAACTCAGCGAACGCAATGCGGTGCTGCGCCGACGGCATGCACCGCGGCGCACCCGATCACGTCCGTACTTACTTGATGTCTTTCCAGTACGCGGCATTCAAGCGCCAGGCGATCACCGTGAAGACCGCCAGGAACATCAACACCCACACGCCCAACTGGACGCGCGCCTTCTGCACCGGCTCGCTGGCCCACTGCAGGAAGGCCACCAGGTCGGCCACGGCAGCGTCGTACGAACGCGCGTCGAGGCTGCCGGGCTTGATGACTTCCCACTTGCCGGTGAACGCCTGGACTTCCTGGCCGTGCTCGGTCCGCTTCTCGAAGATCGGCCGGCGCTCGCCTTGCAGTTCCCAGAGCACGTGCGGCATGCCGACGTTGGGGAATGCCAGGTTGTTCCAGCCGGTCGGCTTGGTGTCGTCGCGGTAATAGGTGCGCAGGTAGGTGTAGAGGTAGTCGGCGCCGCTGCCTTGCCCGGCCGCCGAGCGCGAGCGCGCCACCACCGACAGGTCGGGGGGCGTGGCGCCGAACCAGGCCTTGGCCTGCTTCGGATCGAGCGCCACCTTCATCGTCTCACCGATCTTGTCGCCGACAAACAGCAGGTTGCCCTTGATCTGCGCGTCGGTGAGGCCGATCTCGTTCATGCGGTTGTAACGCAGGTACGACGCCGCATGGCAGTTGAGGCAGTAGTTGACGAACAGCTTGGCGCCGTTCTGCAACGACGCGTCGTCGGTCAGTTTCTCGACCGGGAACTTGTCCCAGGCCAGGGCACCCTCGGCGGCCTTGGCTGCGCCGCCGAGCACCAGCAGGCTGAGCAGGAGGGACTGGACGAATCGCTTGATCATGGCGTAGGGCATTGTCAGTGCGCGTTGAAGACCACGCGCTCGGGCACCGGCTTGAAGCGGCCGAGCCGGCTCCACCAGGGCATCAACAGGAAAAAGCCGAAGTAGTAGACGGTTCCGATCTGCGCCAGCAACGTCTTGCCGTCGGACACCGGCTGGATGCCGAGCCAGCCGAGGACGATGAAGACGACGATGAAGACCGCGTAGACCGCCTTGTGCCAGTCCGGACGGTAGCGGATCGAGCGCACCGGGCTGTGGTCGAGCCAGGGCAGCACAAACAGGATCATCACCGCGCCGCCCATCATCACCACGCCCCAGAACTTGGCGTCGAAGGTCTTCAGCAGCGCGATCGCGACGACTGCGGCCACCACCACGCCGGCCTTTGCCGCGATGGACATCCGGACTTTCCACAACGCCAGCAGGGCACCCACGCCGATCAACACACAGATCACGTTGACCATCGGGTCGGTGGTCGCGCGCAGCATCGAGTAGTACGGCGTGAAATACCAGACCGGGGCGATGTGGGACGGGGTCTTCAGCGGGTCGGCCGGGATGAAGTTGTTGTACTCGAGGAAGTAGCCGCCCATCTCCGGCGCGAAGAAGATGATCGCCGAGAAGATCATCAGGAACACCGAGACGCCCAGGATGTCGTGGACGGTGTAGTACGGGTGGAACGGAATGCCGTCGAGTGGCTTGCCCGAGGCGTCGCGCTGGTCCTTGATCTCGATGCCGTCGGGGTTGTTCGAGCCGACGTCGTGCAGCGCGAAGATGTGCGCGACCACCAGACCGAGCAGGACCAGCGGGATCGCGATCACGTGGAAGGCGAAGAAGCGGTTCAGCGTGGCGTCGCCGACGACGTAGTCGCCGCGGATCAGCAAGGCCAGGTCGGGGCCGACGAAGGGGATCGCAGCGAACAGGTTGATGATCACCTGGGCGCCCCAGTAGCTCATCTGGCCCCAGGGCAGCAGGTAGCCCATGAACGCCTCGGCCATCAGGCACAGGAAGATCGCGACGCCGAAGATCCAGACCAGTTCGCGCGGCTTGCGGTAGCTGCCGTAGATCAGCCCGCGGAACATGTGCAGGTAGACGACCACGAAGAACGCACTGGCACCGGTGGAGTGCATGTAGCGCACCAGCCAGCCCCAGGGCACGTCGCGCATGATGTACTCGACCGACGCGAAGGCCAGCGCCGCGTCGGGCTTGTAGTGCATCACCAGAAAGATGCCAGTGACGATCTGGATCACCAGCACCAGCATCGCCAGCGCACCGAAGAAGTACCAGAAGTTGAAGTTCTTCGGCGCGTAGTACTCGGACAGGTGGTCGCGGTAGGCGTCGAAGGCGGTCGGAAAACGGTTCTGCGTCCAGATCGTCAACTTGTCCGCGATCGACGCTCCAGCCGGAGCGTCCTTGAATTCGGCCATGAAGTGGTGCCTCGACTGTCGATGCCAGTTGAATGTCGTTGAAAAAGCTCAGGCGGCTTTGTCTTCGCCGATCAGCAGCCTGCTGTCGGACAGGTACATGTGCGGCGGCACCTCGAGGTTGTCAGGTGCCGGCACGTTCTTGAAGACGCGGCCCGCCAAGTCGAAGGTGGAACCGTGACAGGGGCAGAAGAAGCCGCCCTGCCAGTTGTCGGGCACTGAGGGCTGGGGCCCCGCCTGGAGCTTGGCCGTGGGCGAGCAGCCCAGATGCGAGCAGATGCCCACCGCAACCAGCACCTCGGGCTTGCGGGAACGGTACTCGTTGCGTGCGTACTCGGGCGTCAGCTCTTCGGGCTTGCGCAGCGATTTCGGATCGGCCAACAGGGCGTCGGTGGCCTTCAGCGAAGCCAACTGCTCCGGTGTGCGTTTCAGGATCCAGACCGGTTTGCCGCGCCACTCGACCGTGGCCATCTCGCCCGCACGCAGGTTGCCGATGTCGACTTCCACAGCCGCGCCAGCGGCCTTGGCGCGCTCGGACGGCGCAAAACTGGAGATAAAGGGAACCGCGACCGCAACACCGCCGAGCGTTCCGGCACCGCAGGCGATGCCGATCCACATGCGACGGGAGGGGTCGATGGCGTCATTGCTCATTCATTTCCTCGCAGTAAAGCGACACAGTCAGGGGACAACCCGCAATTCTAGCGGACACCCTTCAGCCGATAGCCGCGGATTGACTTGTCTTGCCGCTCGGCAATACTGCCCGCCGCCCAGGCCAACCCCCTGGCCCGGACGCAAACCAACACCAGAGGAGAAAGCGGCATGAGCTTCGCCAGCGAATTCAAAGAGTTTGCAATGAAGGGCAACGTGGTCGACCTGGCGGTCGGCGTGATCATCGGCGCGGCCTTCGGCAAGATCGTCGACTCGATCGTCAAAGACCTGATCATGCCGGTCGTCGGCAAGATCTTCGGCGGGCTGGATTTCAGCAGCTACTTCGTTGCACTCGGCAACCTTCCTGCCGACTACAAGGGACCGATGACGTACGAGGCGCTGTCCAAGGCGGGTGTGCCACTCTTCGCCTACGGCAACTTCATCACCGTGGCGATCAACTTCCTGATCCTGGCCTTCATCATCTTCATGATGGTCAAGCAGATCAACCGCATGAAGAGCCAGGCCAAGCCGGCACCCGTCGTGGCAGCCGAAGACGTGTTGCTGCTGCGCGAAATTCGCGATTCGCTGAAGAAGTAGGCATCTGCGGCCGCCGGCCACGGCCGGATTTGGCGGCATACTTTGTGCTCTGTGCGGCGTCGCACCTTGCTGCATGGTCCACCCGTCGATGAACCCACCGCTGCTGCGACTGCCCGCCGCCTTGACCGCGGCGGTGCAGAGAGTGAAGGTTGCCGCCCGCGAGGCGGCGCAGCGCTGCGTCGACACCCTGGGCGCCTCAGCGCTAGGGGCTGCCAGCGCCAGCGAGCGCGAAGACCTGCAGGCGGCGCAGTTCGAGATGAACCGCAAGCAGTCGGGCTTCGCGATGACCTTCAACGAGAGGCTGGACGACAGCATTGCGGCCGAAATGCGGCGGCGCGAAGGTTCTGCGCGCACCACGACGATCGGCTCGTCGTGGCAGTCGCTGACGCTGGTCGACGACCGCGAAGTCGAGATCCAGGTCAGTGCCGAGCGCTTCGCAGTCACGCTGCAGCATGACTGCGAGTGGGAGCTGCGCGAGCTCGAAACCCTGATGCTGGGCCTGCTGCACAACCCGCACGGCCCGCGTGACGCCGTCGAGCCGCGCAATCCGCTGCGCCCCGAAGCGATCGGCAAGGCGATGGTCGCTGCGTGCGATTCGATCACCGACCGCGACTCGGTGCGCAAGGTCATGTCCGAGCAGATGGCGCGCACCCTGGCCACAACGATGGCGGCGCTGTACGCCACCATCGTCGCAGAGCTGAAGGCCGCCGGCGTCAAGCCGCCCGAGCCCGCCGTGCGCAGCGTCCAGGGCCCGGGGAACGAGCTGGGCCAGTTCACCAACACCGGTTACGACACGCTGGGCAAGCCCGTCGGCATCGACTCCGGCGACAGCGGCGCCGGTCGACTCGGTGCCACAGCCACAGGCCATGGCAGCAGCGGCGGCATGAGCACGCGGTCGGGCCTCGGCTCGGGGGTGTCGGGGTCCGGGTCGGGATACGGCCAAAGCGGCATGGGCGGCGGCGGCAGCAGCGGCAGCATCGGACAGGTCGACGGCGAGGTGATGAACCTGATCCGCCGCCTGGCCATGCTCGGCAACATTGCCGTCGACACGCAACTCGACGCCGCGCACAGCGGCATCGGCGGTGGAGCGATGGGCCCGGCAGGTGCGGTCGCGGGCGGCATGGCCGGCGCAGCGGCAATGCCGAACCTGATCGTCGCGCACCGGGAAGAGCTGCGCCGCGCCGCCACCGGCTCGCTCGACCACATGGTGATCGACGTTGTCGGCAGCCTGTTCGACCAGATCCTGGCCGACCCGAAGGTGCCGCCGCAGATGGCGCGGCACATCGCACGCCTGCAACTGCCGGTGCTGCGTGCCGCACTGGGCGACGCCACTTTCTTCTCGTCGCGCCGCCACCCGGTGCGGCGGCTCGTCAATCGCATGGCCTCGCTGGCCGTGGCCTTCGACGACTTCGCCGAGGCGCCAGGCCAGCACTTCCTGAGCCTCGTGCGCGATCTGGTCGACGACATCGTCAGCGGCGACTTCGACCAGATGGCGCTATACGAGCAGGTGCTCGACAAGCTCGAGACCTTCGTTGCCGAGCAGGCCAAGCGCGATGTGCAGGCCAACAGCAACGCCTCCAGTCTGCTCGACCAGAAGGAGGTCGATCTGCTGCTGCAGCAGCGCTACATGCAGCAGTTGCACGGTGCGCTGGCTTCGGTGGCCATGGACGACTTCCTGCGCCAGTTCCTGGCCCAGGTCTGGTCGCAGGCGTTGATGAAGGGCACGGCGCTGCACGGCGCCGAGAGCCCGGCGATGGCGCGCCTGCGCGTCGCCGGGCGCGACCTGGTGATGAGCGTGCAGCCCAAGGGCTCGCCCGCCGACCGCAAGGCCTTCCTGGTGCGCCTGCCGCAGTTGATGCGCGACCTGAACGAAGGCCTGACATTGATCGGCTGGCCCGACGCGGCCAAAAAAGACTTCTTCGACAAGCTGATGCCCGCGCACGCGCAATCGCTGAAGGGCGAGTCGCTGCGCACGCTCGACCACAATCTGCTCGTCAAGCAGCTCGATGCAATCCTTGCGATGCCGCTGCCGCGACCGGAAGACACGCTGCGTGGCACCAGCGCGATCCCGGTGCTCGACGATGTGGTGTCGGGCCCCGGCTTCACGCCCGAGGAAGCCGCGCGCATCGGCCTGGTCGAAGAGAGCGCGATCGACTGGAACGGCGAGGTCGACATCGATCTCAGCGCCGAGCAGGGCGGCGACGGCCAGGGCCGGGGCGAAGCCGAGGGCGACGGCGAAGTCACCGCGCTCGACATCAAGATCGCCGGTCTACCACCGCCCGAGCCGGTCGAGCCGACCAAGGGCGCGACGCTGGCCGACCATGTGCAGATCGGCTTCTCCTACCGCATGCACTTCGAGGACCAGTGGCACAAGGTGCGGCTGTCGCACATCAGCCCGGGCCGCACCTTCTTCGTCTTCACCCGCGGCAGCAAGCACCAGCACGCGATCTCGATGACCGCGCGCATGCTTTATCGCCTGTGCGAAACCGGGCGCCTGCGCGCCTTCGAGAACGCCTACCTGATCGAGCGCGCGACGGCACGCGCGCGCAAGCAGCTGGCGGCGCTGGGCGGCGGCGGCTCGGCGTCGGGCGTGCCGCTCACGACTCGGCACTGACCCCGGAACTGAGGCCGGGCCGGGCCGCTGGCGCGATCGCGCGCCGGGCCCACGCGATCGCCGCTTCCAGGCTCGACGCATCGGCCACGCCCTGGCCGGCGATGTCGAAGGCGGTGCCATGGTCGGGGCTGGTGCGCACGAACGGCAGACCGAGCGTGACATTGACGCCGCGCTCCACGCCGAGGTACTTCACGGGGATCAGGCCGTGGTCGTGCGTCATCGCCACGACGACGTCGAATTCGCCGCGGCGCGCCCGCATGAAAACCGTGTCGGGCGCGAACGGCCCGTGCACGTCCAGGCCCTGGGCCCGCGCTGCCGCGACGGCCGGGCCGATGATGTGCTGCTCCTCATCGCCGAACAACCCGCCCTCGCCGGCATGCGGGTTCAGCCCCGCCACCGCGATGCGCCAACGCTGGCCCGGCAGCGGCGGACGGCTGGCCGCGGTGATCTGCAAGGTCGACAGCACGGCGTCGTGGGTGACGGCGTCGATGGCCCGGCGCAGCGACTGGTGAATCGTCACCAGCACCACGCGCAGTTCGTCGTTGGCCAGCATCATGCGCACCGTCGGCGGCGGCGCGCCCGGGGGCGCCGCCAGGGCCTGCAGCATCTCGGTGTGGCCGGGAAAGCCGATGCCGGCGGCCGCGAGTGCGCCCTTGTGCAGCGGCGCCGTGACGATGGCTGCCGCTTCGCCGCGTAGCACGCAGGCCACCGCCGCCTCGATGCAGACGGCTGCAGCCGCACCCGCGCGGGCATCCACGCGACCCCAGGGCAGGCTCGCCAACGCCTTGCCGTCGCTGCCAGGGGGCCGCAGCGACGGCGGTTCCCAAACCGGCACGCAGCGCGCGGGGCATTCGGCCCAGTCGCCCGGCGATGGCAGACACGCGACGGGCCAGCGCTCAGGCAACAGGGCAGCGGCGCGGCGCATCACTGCGGCATCCGCGACGGCCACCGAGCCTGCGCCCGCGCCGCTCTGGAAAGCGCGAACGAGGATCTCCGGCCCGATGCCGCAGGCATCGCCCATCGTCAGCAACAGCGGCAAGAAAGGCGAATTCACGGGGAGATTGTCGCCGTGGCCAGCGTCGAGCGTCGCGGCGGCGGCGGCCGCACCTGAACGAAACCCTTTCGCTGGATGTAGGACGCCTCCTATGCTTTATCGAGGCCTCGGCTGACAAGGCCACCTGCTAACTCGGCGCACGCGTGCCGCATGCTTCTCCCAGCCGCCGGTTACCGGTTGTATCGCCCTGCCGGGCAATTTGGGGGGGAGACTTGACTGTCCTCGAAGAACAGAGCATCGCGCACGCCGACCGCGACATGACCACGCTGCTCGCGGCGCTGACGCAACTTCGCCGTGGCGACGCCCAGGTGCGCTTGCCGCAGCACTGGACGGGCATCGCAGGCAAGGTGGCCGATGTCTTCAACGACCTGGTCGAGCAGAACGCGACGATGGCCAGCGAGCTGGCCCGTCTGCGGCAGATGGTCGGCAAGGAAGGCAAGCTGAAGCAGCGCGCCGTGTTGAGGGAAGCCCGCGGCTTCTGGGGCGAGTCGATCGAGTCGATCAATGCGTTGATCGACGACCTGGTACATCCGACCAGCGAAGTTGCGCGCGTGATCGGCGCGGTCGCGCAGGGCGACCTGTCCAAGAGCATGGCGCTCGAGGTCGAGGGGCGCGAGCTCGAAGGCGAGTTCCTGCGCACCGCCAAGACGATCAACAAGATGGTCGAGCAGCTCGGCAACTTCTCGGCCGAAGTGACGCGCGTCGCTCGCGAAGTCGGCACCGAAGGCAAGCTCGGCGGCCAGGCCAAGGTCAAGGGCGTGGCCGGCACCTGGAAGGACCTCACCGACTCGGTCAACTCCATGGCCGGCAACCTGACCGACCAGGTGCGCAACATCGCCGACGTGACGACCGCGGTCGCCAAGGGCGACCTGAGCAAGAAGATCGACGTCGACGTCAAGGGCGAGTTCCTGACCCTGAAGAACACCATCAACACGATGGTCGACCAGTTGCGGTCGTTCGCCTCCGAGGTCACCCGGGTGGCGCGCGAGGTCGGCACCGAAGGGTCGCTGGGCGGACAGGCGCGGGTCGAAGGGGTTTCGGGCACCTGGAAGGACCTGACAGAGTCGGTCAACTTCATGGCCGGCAACCTCACCTCCCAGGTGCGCAACATCGCCGAGGTGACGACTGCGGTGGCAGCCGGCGACCTCTCGAAGAAGATCACCGTCGACGTGAAAGGCGAAATC
>Ga0163144_10010232_pt1 | contig 20023 bp, 20 predicted proteins | sample OliLak19BULKMAT1_FD_123175 | JGI IMG/M metagenome (GOLD analysis project Ga0163144, IMG submission 123175) | Freshwater microbial mat bacterial communities from Lake Vanda, McMurdo Dry Valleys, Antarctica - Oligotrophic Lake LV.19.BULKMAT1 | ecosystem: Environmental > Aquatic > Freshwater >... | reverse complement strand
ACGCCGCGCCCGACCGAAGAGCAGATCCGCGAGCAGCTCGACGGCAACCTGTGCCGCTGCACCGGCTATCACAACATCGTCAAATCAATAAAAGCCGCATCCGAAGCGCTGAACCCCTGAACCACTGAACCACTGAACCCCAGAAGCCTGAACCCCAGAAGCCTGAACCACAGAGAGCACAGAGAAACCCCGAGAAAAAGTCTCTTTTGTTTTTCCTCTGTGTTCTCTATGTACTCTGTGGTGAAAGCTTTTAGGTTTTAAAAGCCCAAAGCGCGGGACATGTATCCCGCGCTCGTGAACGCGACCGGAGGAGGATGACCATGGGTGCCATGAATTTCATCGGCCAGGGCGTCAAGCGCCGCGAGGATTACCGCTTTCTCACCGGCGCGGGCAATTACACCGACGACGTTGACCTGCCGCACCAGAGCTTTGCCAGCTTCGTGCGCTCGCCGCATGCCCACGCCAGAATCCGCGGCATCAAACAAGACCGCGCACTGAAGGCACCGGGCGTCATCGCCATTTTTACCGGCGACGATATCGCGGCGGCCAAGATCAACGGCCTGCCCTGCGGCTGGCTGATCACCGACCTCAACGGCCAGCCGATGAAGGAACCGCCGCACCCGGTGCTGGCGCAGGGCAAGGCGCGCTATGTCGGCGACCACGTCGCCATGGTCATCGCCGAGACGCAACACCAGGCGCGCGACGCCGCCGAACTGGTTGAAGTGGATTACGAGGTTCTGCCCGCGGTGATTCGCGCGGAAGATGCGCGCAAAAAAGGCGCGCCGCAGGTGCATGACGAACTCGCACCCGAGAACACCTGCTACGTCTGGGGCCTCGGCGACAAAGGCGCGGTGGACAAGGCTTTTGCGCAAGCGGCCCATGTCACGACACTTGAGTTCATCAACAACCGGCTGATCCCCAATGCCATCGAGCCGCGCGCGGCCAACGCCGTGTACTCGCGCGCCGACGAGAGCTACACGCTGTATGTGTCGAGCCAGAACCCGCATGTCGAGCGCCTGTTGATGACGGCCTTTGTGCTGGGCCTGCCCGAGCACAAGGTGCGCGTCGTCGCGCCCGATGTCGGCGGCGGCTTTGGCTCGAAGATTTATCTTTACGCCGAGGACGTGGCGCTGACCTGGGCCTCGAAGCAGGTCAACCGCGCCATAAAGTGGACCGCCGATCGCTCTGAATCCTTTGTCAGCGACGCGCACGGCCGCGACCACGTCAGCAAGGCCGAACTGGCGATGGACAAGGACGGCAATTTTCTTGCGCTGCGCGTGGCGACCACGGCCAACATGGGCGCCTACCTGTCCACATTCGCCTCGTGCATTCCGACCATTCTTTACGCCACGCTGCTCGCCGGCCAGTACAAGACGCCGGCGATATACGCCGAGGTGACGGCGGTGTTCACCAATACCGCGCCGGTGGATGCCTACCGCGGCGCCGGGCGTCCGGAAGCCACCTACCTCGTCGAGCGCATCGTCGAGCAGGCGGCGCGCGAACTGAAAATGGACCCGTCGGCTTTGCGCCGCAAGAATTTCATCACGACCTTCCCCTACCAGACGCCGGTGGCGCTGCTCTATGACATCGGCAATTACGAGGCGACGCTGGCCGAGGGCCTGAACATGGCCGACGTCGCCGGCTTTGCCGCGCGCAAGGCCGAGGCGGCCACGCGCGGCAAGCTGCGCGGCCTCGGTTACGCCTGCTATATCGAAGCCTGCGGCATCGCGCCCTCCAATGTGGCCGGCGCCCTCGGTGCCCGCGCCGGCCTGTTTGAAGCGGGCGAAGTACGCGTGCACCCGACCGGAAAGGTCAGCGTGTTCACCGGCAGCCACAGCCACGGCCAGGGCCACGAAACCACCTTCGCGCAAGTGGTCGCCGAGCGCCTCGGCATTCCGATGGAGGACGTTGACATCGTCCACGGCGACACCTCCAAGGTCTTGTTCGGCATGGGCACCTACGGCTCGCGCTCACTGTCGGTAGGCGGCACCGCCATCGTCAAGGCGGTGGACAAGGTCATTGCCAAGGGCAAAAAAATCGCCGCCCACCTGCTTGAAGCCTCGGACACCGACATCGAGTTTCGCGACGGCGTGTTCCGCGTCGCCGGCACCGACAAGCAGGTGCCCTTCGCCAGCGTGGCGCTGACCGCGTACGTGCCGCACAACTACCCTCTCGACAAGCTCGAGCCCGGTCTCAACGAAAACGCCTTTTACGACCCGACCAATTTCACCTTCCCGGCCGGCACCCACATTTGTGAGGTCGAGATCGACCGCGACACCGGCGTCACGCGCATCGTCAACTTCACCGCGGTCGATGACTTCGGCAAGATCGTCAATCCGATGATCGTCGAGGGCCAGGTTCATGGCGGGCTGACGCAGGGCATAGGCCAGGCGCTGACCGAGGGTTGTCACTACGACCCGCAGACCGGCCAGTTGGTGACCGGCACCTACATGGATTACTGCCTGCCGCGCGCCGACGACGTGCCGACGTTCAAGGTCGGCACCAAGGAAACCGCCTGCACCCACAATCCGCTGGGGGTGAAGGGCTGCGGCGAAGCAGGTGCGATAGGCGCACCTGCCGCGGTCATGAACGCCATTACCGACGCCCTCGGCGTAAAAGACATCGCCATGCCCGCCACAGCGCAAAAAATCTGGCGCATCCTTCAGGACAAAGCAGCTTAAAATTCAGGAAATCAGGAGACACATAAACCATGTACGCGTTCAATTACCAAAAAGCCAAATCCGTCGCCGACGCCACCGCCGTGCTGGGCCAAAAGCCCGACGCCAAGGTGCTTGCCGGCGGCCAGACGCTGATCGCGGCAATGAAGCTGCGCCTCGCCAATCCGTCCGACATCGTTGACCTGGGCCTCATAAAGGAACTGGCCGGCATCAAGGTCGAGGGCAACACCGTGACCATAGGCGCGATGACGCGCCACGCCCAGGTCGCCGCATCGGCCGAGGTCAAAAAAGCCATTCCCGCGCTCGCCGCACTCGCCGCCGGCATCGGCGACCGCATGGTGCGCAACATGGGCACCATGGGCGGTTCGGTTGCCAACAATGACCCGGCGGCCGATTACCCGGCCGGCGTGGTTGCCCTTGGCGCCACCATCATCACCGACAAGCGCAAGATCCCGGCTGACGAGTTCTTCACCGCCATTTACGAGACGGCGCTGCAGCCGGGCGAGCTCATCACCGCCATATCCTTCCCGGTGCCCAAACGCGCCGCCTACATGAAGTTCAAGAACCCGGCCTCGCGTTACGCCATCGTCGGCGTGTTCGTCGCCGACACCGGCTCTGGCGTGCGGGTCGCCGTGACCGGCGCCGCGCCCTCGGTGTTCCGCGTTGCCGAAATGGAAAAAGCCCTCAGCGCCAAGTTTGCGCCCGAGGCTGTGGCCGGCATCAAGGTGCCCGAGAACAACCTCAACTCGGACATGCATGCCAAGGCCGATTACCGCTCGCACCTGATTACCGTGATGGCGAAGCGGGCCGTTGAGGCCGCGCTGAAATAAACACGTTTCCCCTCCTTACGGGAGGGGATAGGGGTTGAAGCCCAACGCTTCGCCCCGCCGCCCCGCTTCCGGTTCCCGGGAGCGGGGTCTTTATTTGGGGAACCGTAAAATTACGAAGCCCGCAATGACGGACCAAGCCCTGTCAGACCGGGCTGGCGCCGGATCCGGACTCCAGAATGATGCGCGCGGTTTTGGAGTAATGCGCCTCCAGGGCGGCGCAGGCAGCGTCGGCATCGGCTGCGATGATCGCATCGACCACGGCGCGATGCTCCTCGAGTTCATTACGGTGCTTGTACGCGCGCTTTACCGCAAGCTGGCGGTAGCGGTAGGCCTGATCGTAGAGTTGCTCGCAAAATGCCGTGAGCCAGCGCGAACCGCAATGCCCGACGAGGGCCATGTGAAAAGCCCGATGCAGGCTTTCCCATTCGGGATTTTCGTCGTAGTGCTCGCTCGACAACGAACGCGGCGTCTTTGACAGGCGATGCAGCGCGACCACCACGCGCTCCTCCCAGGCCTCGTCCTTGCACGCCATGGATTTTTGCAACGCCAGTGTCTCTACCCAGATGCGCGTTTGCGCCAGTTCGCGCAAAGCCTCTTCGCTTACCGGCGCAACGGCGAATCCGCGCTGCTCCAGATGCAGCACCCAGCCCTCCGCCGCAAGGCGATTGAGCGCTTCGCGTACCGGCGTGGCGCCGGTGTCGTAATGCTCGCGCAACACCTCAATGCCGAGTTTCTGCCCCGGCGCCCAACGCCCTGAGAGGACATCCGCGCGCAGGCGTTCGTAAGCAGATGCAATGAGCGTAGTCGGAGAAGTCATAGTCATCACAAAAATTAATCGACAAAACCGTTAAAAATAAATTATTATCGATTTTATCGTCAAATTTAAACTTTGATCGCTATTTTAACCCATTCCTTATTTTGGACAAAATGAGCGCGCTACCAAATTCCGACAAAGCCAAAGTTGCCATGTCCTCGACTGGTCGCGGCGTTGATGCGTCCAGTGTCACCTCGGCGGTAGTCGCGAGCTTCGCCAATACCTCTTCGGCACGCATGTCCGAACTGCTGCCACTTCTGGTCAGCCACGCCCATGCCTTCATCCGCGAAGGCCGCGTCACCCACGCCGAATGGCGCGCCGGCTTGCAGTTCCTGACCGACTGCGCGAGCATCACCACGGCCGAGCGCAACGAGTTCTCGCTGCTGTCGGACATTCTGGGCGTCTCGTCACTGGTTGACCTGCAATCCCACCAGCCCGGCGCCACCCCCGGCAGCGTACTCGGCCCCTTTCACAATCAGGATTCGCGCTGGGTGGAGAACGGCGCGAACCTTATCGGCGGGCAGGCCGGCGAGCCGGTGTTGTTCGTCGGCGAAGTCTGCGATACCGACGGCCGGCCATTGCACGGCGCGACCATAGACTTCTGGCAAAACGCCGCCAATTCGCTTTACCCCGCCCAGGACAAAGATCAGGACCCGCATAACCTGCGCTGCAAAATGCGCTGCGACAATGGCGGACATTTTTCCCTGTGCACCGTCATCCCGCAACCTTATACGGTGCCCTATGACGGCCCCGTCGGCGCCATGTTGACTGCCGCCAAGCGCCACTGCTGGCGCCCCGCGCACTTTCACCTGATCGTCGAGGCGCCCGGGTATCGCTCCCTCGTGACCGAGGTATTCCCGCAGGACAGTGCCTATCTTGATTCGGACGCGGTATTCGGCGTACGCGAAGGCCTCACAGTGAATGTCGATACGGTCAACGACCCAAAAATTGCGGCAAAGACGGCGCTATCATCCCCGTTCAAACGCGTGCATTTCCGCTTCCAACTGGCGCGCGCCTGAACCGTCGGTGTCAAATAACGTAATAACAAGGAGGAAACACACCATGAAGCTCACACCTGTCCGATGCGCCCGCCCGCTGTTGCTGGCAATAGCCGCCTCATTTGCCCTGTCGGCCGCGCCTTTGCACGCACAAACCACCATCAACCTGACCGCCATTGATGGCTATCCGCCAAAATCGCTCTGGATAAAGGAATTCATCGAGTTCTACATTCCCGAGGTCGACAAGCGCCTGGCCAAGGACAACAAGTACAAAATCCGCTGGAACCAGGCCTGGGGCGGGCAGATCGCAAAACCCAACGGCGTACTCGAGGGCATACAAAAGGGACTGGGCGACATCGGCATCGTCACCACGGCCATTTACGGCGACAAGATGAACATCCTCTCCGTAGCCTACGCCACGCCGTTCGTGACAACCGATCCGGTTCTCGTCTCGAAAACCATTGACGCGATGGTGGACAAATTCCCTGCCATCCGCAAAACCTTCGAATCCTACAATCAGGTTTACCTCACCAATTCAGTGGTGCTGGACAGCTATCAGGTATTCACGAAAGCGCAGGCAAAGAACCTGGCCGACCTCAAGGGTATGAAAATCGCCGGCGCCGGATTCAACCTGCGCTATCTTGGCCCGCTTGGCGCGGTCGGCGTTTCCGCCCCGCTGGTCAATTATTACAACCAGATCCAGACTGGCGTCGTCGATGGCTGCATGGTTTGGCCTGAAGCTGCGGTGACGTTCAAGCTCGCCGAGGTCGCGCCCTCGATGCTGCGCGCCGATATCGGCACGGTTAACTCCAAGGTCGTCAGCGTCAACGCCGACACCTGGAAACGCCTGCCCGACGAGGTAAAGACGGTGCTGAAAGCCGTCTCCATCGACTACCGTGACCGTCTGGCCAAACTGGCGCAGGACGAGGGCGCCGACAGCGTCGCCGCCTACAAGAAAGCCGGCGGCACCGTTCACGAACTGCCCAAGGCAGAACGTGCCAAGTGGGCGCGCGATCTGCCCAATATCGCAAAGGAATGGGCCAGCGGGCTGGACAAACAAGGTGCGCAAGGCACGGAAATGCTCAAGTTCTACATGGACGCGATGCGCGCAGCCAAACAACCCATAGAGCGGCAGTGGGACCGGGAATAGGCATCAGGCGGGCGACGTCATGAGTGATAACCATCATCCTCAAAACGCCGACTCCGGCGTGTTCAGCCGACTGATCATCGGCATGAACGCGCTGGGCTCGGTCTGGATACTGCTGCTGGTACTTCTGGTGACCAGCGACGCGCTCAGCCGCAGCTTTTTATCGCTTCCCATCGCCGGGGTGACCGAACTCATCCAGGTCTCGATCATCGGCATCGTTTTTTTGCAGCTTGCCGATGCCATACGCACCGGCCGCCTGACGCGGGCGGACTCGCTGCTATCCATGGTAGAGGGCTGGCGTCCGCGCTGCGCCCATGCCATGGAGGGCGTCTTTTTCCTGTTCGGTGCCATTTACATGGGCATCGGGTTGTGGGGATCCGTTCCCCTGCTAAAGGAGGCCATCGAGCGCAAGTCCTACCTCGGCAACCAGGGCGTGTTCACAATCATCGTGTGGCCGATCAAGGCCATCATCGTGCTCGGGCTTGCGGTGTGTCTGGCCGAATTCGCGCGACAAGCTGTTCAGGCCTTTCGCCGCGGTCGCGGCGCCTGACAACAACCGCGTCCCACCCCCGCATCAAGACCCCCGACCGAGCCCCCCCCCCCCTGCTTGCCATGACCTGCCCCCAACCATCGCCGCACCCACAAAGAACTGGAACACGGTGGAATTGAACAGCATTTCGGTAGGCATCGCCTCCGTCGCCGCCATCGTCGTTCTCATTTATGCCGGCATGCACATCGCCGTCGCATTGGGGATGATTTCATTTGTCGGCGTGCTGTTCCTCAAGGGCAATCTCGACGTCGCCCTCAACCTGCTCGCGCTGGCGATGGCCGATTCGATTTCCGACGAAGCCTTCGCCACCGTCCCGCTGTTTGTGATGATGGGCCTCGTCGTCAGCCGGTGCGGGCTGGGGCGCGATGTCTATGAGTTCGCCAACGATGTGTTCCAGGGTCTGCGCGGCGGCCTTGGCATCGCCACCGTTGCCGCCAACGCCATTTTCGCCGCCGTCACGGGCTCGTCGATCGCCTCTGCGTCGGTCTTTGCCAAGGTGGCCATTCCGGAAATGATCCGCTACAAATACGGCAAGCGCTTTGCCGTGGGCATCGTTGCCAGCAGCTCGGTCCTTGGCATGATCATTCCACCGAGCGTCATGCTGATCATTTACGCCGTCGTCACGGAGCAATCGGTCGGCGCGATGTTCCTTGCCGGCGTGCTGCCCGGACTCCTGCTCGCCTTCGCCTATTGCGCCGCGATACTGCTGTTTGTCCTGATAGCGCCGCGTTTTGTCGGCGGCGAACCCACCGGCCTCGCACGGCCCCCGCTGGCAGAACTCGCGCGTGACGCCGTGTTCAAGCTCGGTCCGGTGCTTTTGCTTGTCTTCATCGTGCTCGGTGGCATCTACGGCGGCATTCTCACCCCGGTCGAGTCGGGTGCCGCGGGCACCGTGGCGGCGGCGATCATAGGCGCGTTCAAACGCCGCCTCAGCGCGCAAGCCATCTGGGGCGCACTGGTCGACACCGGGCACATCACCGCCAACATCCTGTTCCTGATCATTGCCGCGTCGATTTACAGCCGCATGCTGGGCATTGCCGGCCTGCCGACCCTGTTCGGCGAATGGCTCAGCGCCGTCCAGCTTTCCTACGCCGGCTTCATGATCATTTACGTATTGTTGCTGCTGGCGCTTGGCACCATTATCGACACCGCATCGATCATCCTCATCGTCGTGCCGCTGTTCCTGCCTGCGTTGGAGCCCTTCGGCATCAACCTGGTGTGGTTTGGCATCATTACCGTGGTCGGCGCTGAAATCGGCCTGCTGACACCGCCTTTCGGCATTTCGTGCTTCGTCATCAAGGCAACCATAGACGACAAGTCGATCACGCTCAACGACATATTCATGGGGGCGCTGCCATTCGCGGCGGTGATGCTGCTGGTGCTGGTCATTCTTATCATCTTCCCGCAGATCAGCCTGGCACTGCTTTGACCGGATCGACCTGACATCCCGTTTTTCAATCTACCGTCGCAATCGTCACAAAGGGAGAAAAGCATGGCTAAAGGCAGTTGGCAGGAACACATCGATCACGTCACGGCCAAGGGATTGCTGGCCAAACGCCTTTACGTCATCCAGACCACACCGACCGGCGGGCTGGAGGCCTTGCAACAGAACCTCGGCGCACATCTGGCCTACCAGAAAGACCTTGAGGCACGCGGCATCACCTTCGGCGCCGGCCCCTTTGCCGACGACAGCGAAACAGAATGGAGCGGCGAAGGCATGATCATCGTGCGCGCCGACTCCCTTGCCGCCGCCAAGGCCATCGCCGAAGCCGATCCCATGCACAGTTCGGGCGCACGCCGCTTTCGTATCCGCCCGTGGTTGCTCAACGAAGGCTCCTACACCGTGACGGTGCGCTATTCCGAGCAGCACCGCTCGCTGGCTTGACTCTTGTTCACTTTCATCGACGCTTAACCACTTTCACAAGGAGTACCGCAATGGCTGTCGTTCGCGAAAAAACCACCATCAAGATGCGCATGCAGGGCGAGGCGCTTTCGCATTCGCGCACCGATGTCAGCATCCGCGGCCTGACCAAGGTCATCGACGAGCCGGTCGAGCGCGGTGGCACGAATCTGGGCATGAGCCCGACTGAAACCTTCGCCGCCTCATTGATAGGCTGCACCAACGTCATCAGCCACAAAATCGCGGAAAAGAACGGCGTGCATTTCAAGGCGATGAAAATCCGCCTTGAAGCGGACTTCGACCGCCGCGGCGTCACCCTGGCAGAAAACGTCGATCTGCCCTTTCCCGCCATGACGCTGCACATCGACGTGACCACCGATGCAACGCAGGATCAGATTGACCAGATCCGCAACGAACTGCAAATGTATTGCCCCATCGCGAAGGTGGTGCGCGCCTCGGGCACGCAACTGACGGAAATCTGGAACGTCGTTTCGGACTAGGCCCCTCGCACACTCCACAACAGCAAACTGGTCCCCCCATGCGACTCATCAGCTACGACAACCAGGGACGCGCCGCCATCGGCGTGGTCAAATCGGCCACCGCCACCGACTTCATCGCGCTCGGCGCGACCAGCACCAGCCTGCCGACCGACATGACCGAGTTGCTGGCCATGCCCGGCGGATTGGCGGCAGCCAGGGCCGCCGCTGAGGGCGCCGGTGCCGGCGCGGTGCGGCCCCTCGGCAATATCCGCTTCCTGCCGGTGGTGCCGCGACCGCCCAAGATCATCTGCCTCGGTCTCAATTACGCCGACCACGCCAAGGAAGGCGGCCACGCCAAACCCGAGTACCCGAGTTTTTTCATGCGCGGTTCGGTGTCGCAAGTGGCGCACCGCCAGCCCATCATCCGGCCAAAGGCATCGACCAAGCTCGACTACGAGGCCGAACTGGCCGTCATCATCGGCAGCCGGGCGCGCCACCTGACCAGGTCCAATGCGCTCGATTGCATCGCCGGCTATTCCTGCTACAACGACGGCTCCATCCGCGATTACCAGCGTCGCGGCACGCAGTGGACCCTGGGCAAGAATTTCGATTCGACCGGCGGCTTTGGCCCGTGGCTGGTGACACCCGACGAGTTGCCGCCCGGGGCGGCCGGCCTGCGCATCCAGTCGCGCCTCAACGGCAAGCTGATGCAGGACGCCAGCACCTCGGACTTCCTCTTTGACGTGGTCGAGTCGCTGTGCATCATCACCGAGTGCATTAGCCTGGAACCGGGCGATGTCATCATCACCGGCACGCCGGCCGGGGTCGGCTATGCGCGCACCCCACCGGTGTGGATGGCGCCCGGTGACGAGTGCGAAATCGACATCGAGGGTGTGGGGGTCTTGTCCAACACCATTGCCGACGAAAAATAACCAGCGCCATCTGCGGTGCGGACAATCCGTCCGCGCCCTTCAAAGGGGAACCCTGACATGACACCGATCAAAGTTGTGGCGGCCATTGCCGCACTCGCCTGCATGCTGTTTGGCGGCGCAGCCCAAAGCCAGAGCGCCCCCGTCGCAAAAGACGAGTTCCGCGTCACGCTGCTCGGGACCGGCAGTCCGATGCCGGTGATGCGCCGGTTCGGACCGGGGGTGCTGGTGCAGGCAGGCGGACAAAACCTGCTGATCGACGCCGGGCGCGGGGTGACGCAACGCCTGTTCCAGCTCGGACTGAAGCTGGGCGCGGTGGATGCGCTGTTCATCACCCACCTGCACTCGGACCATATCGTCGGCATCCCCGACCTGTGGCTGACCGGCTGGCTCGAAGCGGGCTATGCCCAGCGCCGTGGTCCTTTCCGCGTCTATGGTCCTTCCGGCTCAAAAAATCTGATGGACGGTCTGGTCAAGGCTTATGACTGGGACATCAAGGCACGCATCGCCGACCAGAAACTGGATCCGGAAAACGTCCGCCCCGAGGTAACCGAGTTCAAGCAGGGGGTGATCTACGACAAAGGCGGCGTCAAGGTCACCGCCTTCGAGGTGGACCACGGCGATCTGCTGCACCCTGCCGTGGGCTTTCGCGTCGATCACGCGGGACGCTCGGTCACCATTTCGGGGGACACCAAATTCAACGAGAACCTGATCCGCCATGCAACCGGCACCGACCTGTTGATTCACCAGGTCGCCGCAGCGCGTCCGGAACTGCTCGAGTCACCGGTGTTCAAGGTCATCCTCGCGCATCACACCAAGCCCGAGGAGGCAGGCATCGTGTTTACCCGTACCAAACCGCGGCTCGCGGTGTACTACCACTTCGTGCTGCTGGGAACGCCCAAAGTGCCGCCCATGACCGAGCAGGAAGTGGTCGAGATGACACGCAAGACCTACTCCGGGCCCTTGCTCGTCGGTGAGGACCTGATGGCCTTTCGCCTCGAAGCCGACCGCGTGGTGCAGTTGCCGGCGGCGGCAGGCGCCAGGTAACGAAGAACGAGGAACGCGGCAGCGACACGCAAATCAGCCATGTCCGAACAACTCAAAAATATCCACTCGAGCATGACGCTGGCGCTCGCCGCCGCCATCATCGACGCGGCGATAGGCATCCGCCACCGCGAAAACCTGCTGCCGCTGGCGGTGGCGGTGCTTGACGCCGGCGCGCAACTCGTTGCCTTCAAGCGCGAGGACGGTTGCGGCGTGATGCGCTTCGATATCGCCTTGGGCAAGGCGCACGGCGCCCTGGGCATGGGCATGTCCTCGCGCCTGATTCGCGACCGGCTGGCGCAACGCCCGGCCTTCCAGGGCGCGCTGGCGGCGGCCTCGGGCGGGCGCTTCATTCCGACCCCGGGCGGCGTGCTTATTCTCGACGAAAAGGGTATCGCGATCGGCGCCGTCGGCATCAGCGGTGACGCCTCTGACAAAGATGAGTACTGCGCCATAGAAGCCGTACACGCCGCCGGTTGCAGCACCGAACCGGCGACACCGAATCCGGCCTGGCGCGACGCCGGCCTCTGACAAGGAAGACACCACCATGCATCGCCGCAATCTGCTCAAACTCGCCCTGCTCTGGACATTGCCCGCAATGGCATCGGTGGCACGTGCCCAATCCGCCTACCCGTCCAAGCCGCTGCGCCTGGTCGTGCCCTTCCCGCCCGGCGGGCCGACCGATGTCTTTGCCCGCCAGTACGCCAGCCGTCTTGCGGCAATACTCGGCAAGCCCGTGGTGGTCGAAAACAAAAGTGGCGCGAGCGGAGCGATCGGTTCCATGGACGTAAAGAACGCAGAGGCCGACGGTCATGTGCTGTTGTTCGGCACGGCATCAACCCACGGCCTTTACAACCTGATCGCCAAACAGGCGCAGTACGACTCGGTGCGCGACTTCACGCATATCGCCATCGTCGGCGGCGCACCCGCGGCTTTCGGGGTCGGGCCGGGGTCACCGCAAACGCTCAAGGCGCTGATCGAGGCCGCGCGCGCGACCCCGGGCAAGCTGCAATACGGCTCACCGGGAGAGGGCACCTACCTGCACCTTGCCGCCGAGCGCCTCAAACGCGAGGCCGGCAACGCCGACATCCAGCACATACCGTTTCGCGGCAGCGCGCAGGCAATGCCTGCCTTGCTCGGCGGCCAGGTCGGCATGACGGTCGATACACTCGGATCACTGCTGCCCAACCACAAGGCGGGCAAACTGAAAATTCTCGCTGTGGCCGCGCCCAAACGCTCTGCGCTGGCACCCGACGTGCCGACGGTGGACGAGGCCCTCGGCATACGCGGCTTTGACGCAACGCTGTGGAATGTCGTTGCAGCGCCGGCCGGGTTGCCACCGGCCGTCACCGCTGCGCTCGCCGCCGCGACCGCAAAAGTCATGGCCGACACCTCATTGCACCAGCAGCTCGCCGCACTGGCCATCGAGCCCAATACCGACTCGGGTCCGGCAGCCGCGACGGCATTTATCCGCGCCGAAATCGAAAAGTGGCGTCCGGTGGTCGATGCAACGGGCATCAAACTCTGAAAATCAGGCGCTGAAAATCAGGCGCTGAAACCCGGCACGCGCGCGCGTGGCGGACGCGATCATCGCTGCCATGCGCCGGTGCACTTTTGGGACGCAGCGCTTACTGGCATAATTCTCCCCATGGCAACCCTATCCCTCCCCAAATCCGTTGACGATACCCTGGCGCTGCTGGCCGGGGCCGACTACGTTGCCGAGCGCAGTCTTGCGACCTCGGTCTTCCTCGCGCTCAAGATGGAGCGTCCACTCATGCTCGAGGGCGAGGCCGGCGTCGGCAAGACCGAAATCGCCAAGGTCCTCGCCAAGGCGCTCGGCCGCGACCTCATCCGCCTGCAATGCTATGAGGGTCTCGATGTGGCAAGCGCGGTGTACGAATGGAACTACTCGCGCCAGATGATCGAGATCCGCCTCGCTGAAGCGGCGGGCGAAAAATCCAAGGACAAGATAGGCGCCGATATTTTTTCGGAAAAATTCCTCATCCGCCGGCCGCTGCTGCGCGCGCTCGAAGCCAGGGGTGCGCCGCCGGTGCTGCTGATCGACGAGCTCGATCGCACCGACGAGCCGTTCGAGGCCTACCTGCTGGAAATCCTGTCGGACTTCCAGATCACAGTGCCGGAAATCGGCACCATCGCGGCAACGAAGCCACCCATCGTCATCCTCACCTCGAACCGCACGCGTGAAATCCACGACGCGGTCAAACGACGCTGCCTCTACCACTGGGTCGATTACCCCGACGCCACCCGCGAACTCGACATCCTGCGCCGCAAGGCCCCGGGAGCGTCCGAGCGCCTGTCGCGCGAGGTCGTCGAATTCGTGCAGCGCCTGCGCAAAATGGATCTGTTCAAACTGCCCGGCGTGGCCGAGACCATAGACTGGTCCAAGGCGCTGGTTGCGCTCGATCGCATGACCCTCGACCCGGCCACCGTCAACGACACACTGGGCGCACTGCTCAAATACCAGGACGACATCGGCCGCGTGCAGGGCAGCGAAGCCGGGCGCCTGCTGGCAGAGGTCAAAGCCGAACTCGCGGCATCCTGAGTCAGCGCCCGACCGCGTACCCTTCGAGCGCAGCACCCCGTGGACAAACCCAATTTCCTGAAACGCCTGCTCGGCTCGGTGTCCAGGCCGGCCGGCGCGCTGACCGCCTCCGAAGCGCGCAAGGCGCGGCAGGTCGTCGCGCGCTGCCGTGCGCTGCTATCCGAACGCGGCGAGGCCTCGGGTGCGTCACTCGCGCGTGAGACGCTGACCGACTACCACGCGCTCGCGGATGCCAGCCTGGACGCGTTTTTCGACATGCTGGACGAGGAATTTTCACCCGATCCGACAATGGTCTGGCGCGCCGCCGAGGATTACCGCAACGACCCGTCGCAGCAACACCTGATCCAGTTGCAGAAGGTGGTCGAGGCGCCGCGCCAGGAACTGTTCCGGCGTCTCAACCTTGCATCCGGGGGCACCGGCACACTGGTGCAGATGCGCCGGCGCATACTGCTGGGGCTGAAAAAGAACCCGCAATGGGCGAGTACTGAATCGGACCTCGGCCATCTGTTGTCGTCCTGGTTCAACCGCGGCTTCTTGACGCTGCAGCGCATCGACTGGCGCACCTCGGCCATCGTGCTCGAAAAGCTCATTCAGTACGAGGCGGTGCACCAGATCCAGGGCTGGGACGACCTGCGCCGCCGCCTGCAGGCCGACCGCCGCTGCTACGCATTTTTTCACCCGGCGCTGCCCGACGAGCCGGTGATTTTCATCGAGGTCGCGCTGACCCACGGCATGAGCGCGATGGTGCAGCCGCTGCTCGACCCGGCATCGCCGATCTCCGACCCGGGACGCGCCGACTGCGCGATTTTCTATTCCATCACCAACTGCCAGGAAGGCCTGCGCGGCATTTCATTCGGCAATTTCCTGATCAAGCAGGTGGCCGATGACCTCGGGCGCGAATTTCCAAAGGTAAAGACCTTTGCCACGCTCTCCCCCATCCCGGGCTTTCGCAAATGGCTGGCGGGCGACGTGGCGAAACACGCCAGTGAGGTGCAGGGCAGGCAGATCGCAATGCTGCTCGAGCGCATGGACGACCCGCAGTGGTTTGCCGACAAGGGCCTTTGCGCGGCGCTGCAAAAGCCGCTGACCGCCTTGTGCGCGCACTACCTGCTGCACGCCAAGCACCGCGATGAACCGCTCGACGCGGTGGCGCGCTTTCACCTGTCCAACGGTGCCCGCCTCGACCGCATCAACTGGCTCGGCGACATCTCGGAGGCGGGCATGGTGCGTTCCGCCGGCCTGATGGTGAACTACGTCTATAAACTCGCCGACGTCGAGCAGAACCACGAAGCCTACGTCAAGGAGCACCGTGTCATCGCATCGTCACGGCTGGAGGCGCTGGCCAAGGACGCTCTGCCGGCGCAGTCCAGACGGGGCGGGACGAAATAGTGGCACGGCAGCCGGTCGAAGGCGGCCGCCTCGGCGAGAACGTCATGCATTTTGCGCGCGTGCTGCGCGCCGCCGGCATCCCGGTCGGCCCGGACCGCGTCATCGACGCGCTGCGCGCGCTCGGAGCGACCGGGGTCGCACGGCGCGATGATTTTTACTGGACCCTCGCCAGCGTGTTCCTCGGCAAGCGCGAGCAGTTCGATATTTTCGACCAGGCGTTTCATATTTTCTGGCGCGACCCGAAAATGCTCGAGCGCGCGATGGCATTGATGCTGCCGCAGGTCTATGGCCGTGCCGGCAACGACGAAGAGCAGGTCAGCAACCGCCTGGCCGAGGCTTTTTCCACCAGCCAGACGGACGATGAAAAACAGCAACCCGAGCAGGATCAGGAAGTCGAGATCGATTCGACCTTCACCGTGTCCGAGCGCGAACTGCTGCAGCATGCCGATTTCGAGACGATGACCAACGAAGAGCTGGCGCAGGCGAAAAAAATGATCGCCGCGCTGCGCCTGCCCATACCCGAGGTGCGCACGCGCCGCCTCGCGCCGGACCAGCGCGGGCAACTGCTCGATGCCCGCGCCACATTGCGCGCCAGCCTGCGCTCGGGCGGCGACCTCATCCCCTTGCGCAAGCGCTCGCAGCAAAAGCGCCACCCGCCGCTCGTCGTGCTGTGCGATATCTCCGGCAGCATGAGCCGCTACTCGCGCATGTTCCTGCATTTTCTGCACGCCCTCACCAACGACCGCGACCGCGTGCACTGCTTTGTCTTCGGCACGCGGCTGACCAACGTGACGCGGGCCCTGCGCCATCGCGACGTTGACCTCGCCATGGACCGCGTATCGGAACTGGTGGCAGACTGGTCCGGCGGCACACGTATCGGCGCCTCGATGCGCGAATTCAACATGCGTTGGGGACGGCGCGTGCTGGGCCAGAACGCCGTGCTGCTGCTCATTTCCGACGGCCTCGACCGTGAGGCGGGTGAGGGCCTGTCGCAGGAAATGGCGCGCCTGCATCGATCCACCAATCAACTGGTCTGGCTTAACCCCTTGTTGCGCTACAGTTCTTTCGAGGCCAAACCGGCGGGCGTCAAGGCCATGCTGCCCCACGTCGATGCCTTTTTACCGGTGCACAATATCGCCAGCCTGGTCGAATTGGGACGTATACTTGGCACTCTGAAGCGCACCGGCATGCCCTTGGCCGCTTAGGCAACCCCAACCTTTCACCACAAAGAACACAAAGAACACAAAGAACAATTTTTACTGCGTTTTGAATTCTCTGCGTTCTCTTTTTTCTCCGTGGTCCTTGCTCTTACGTTTTTTCGTTTTTCTGCAATTCATTCAGGACAAACAATGGAACTCACCGGCGAACAAATCATCCCGCAAACCCAGGCTATTGTCTGGGACGGCCTCAACGACCCCGAAGTGCTCAAGGCCTGCATCACCGGCTGCGAGACCATAGAAAAAGTGTCGGACACCGAATTCAATGTCACCATCCTCGCCGCGGTGGGGCCGGTGAAAGCGCGCTTCAAGGGCAACCTGCTGCTGTCGGAGCTCAACCCGCCGACCTCGTACTCGCTTGCTTTCAGCGGCAACGGCGGTGCGGCCGGCTTTGGCAAGGGCGGTGCGCAGGTTACGCTGTCACCCGAGGGCGCGAATACCAAGCTCGTTTATGTCGCCAAGGCCCAGGTTGGCGGCAAGCTTGCCCAGGTCGGTTCGCGCCTGATCGACGGCGTGGCGAAAAAGCTCGCCGAGGATTTTTTCAAGGCTTTCAACGCCAGGGTCGCCGGTCCGGCTGTCGCCGCCGATGGCGGTGCGGCGGCCACCCAACCTCGCGACAAGGTGGCTACAGCCGAACCCTTCAACCCGCTCTGGTTCGTGCTGGTGGCCGTGGCCGGCATGTTTGCGCTGACCTATTTCATCTGAGTGCAATCGACTGGAAATGGCCGCCAGGCGGGCATTTCCAGCCACTGCCCTGGTCACGCAGGGCGTTCCGGTCAGCCCTTGCCGCGCCCCGTCATGTCAGCGGCGCGCACCCACAGGTCGAAGTCTTCGGCGCTGACGTAACCGGAAGTCAGCGCCGCCTCGCGCAGGCTCAAGCCCTCCTTGTGTGCCCGCTTGGCAATTTCGGCCGCCCGGTCATAACCGATATGCGGATTGAGGGCTGTCACCAGCATTAATGAATTGCCGACCAGTTCGGCAATGCGCTCGCGATTGGGCTCTATGCCCCTGGCGCAATGGTCGTTAAAGCTGATCGCGCCATCGGCCAGCAGGCGCGCACTTTGCAGGAAGTTATGGATGATCAGCGGCTTGAACACGTTGAGCTCGAAGTTGCCCGACGCGCCGCCGATGTTGATCGCGACGTCATTGCCCAGCACCTGGGCGCACAACATGGTCACGGCCTCGGACTGCGTCGGATTGACCTTGCCCGGCATGATGGAGCTGCCCGGCTCGTTCTCGGGAATCGACAGTTCGCCAAGACCCGAGCGCGGCCCGCTCGCCAACCAGCGCACGTCATTGGCGATTTTCATCAGCGACACGGCGAGGGTTTTCAGCGCGCCGTGCGCATGCACCAGCGCATCGTTGGCGGCCAGCGCCTCGAACTTGTTGCGCGCCGACACGAAGTGCAAGCCTGACTCGCGACTGAGTTCTTTCGCCACGCGCGCGCCAAATTCCGGATGGGCGTTGAGTCCGGTACCCACCGCCGTTCCGCCAAGGGCCAGTTCGGCCAGATGTGTGAGCGAAGCCTGCACATGGGCGATGCCGTGCTCCAGTTGCGACACCCAGCCGGACATTTCCTGACCCAGCGTCAGCGGCGTCGCATCCTGCAAATGCGTGCGACCGATCTTGACGATATCGTCAAAGGCCGCCGACTTGGCGGCCAGCGTGTCGCGCAGGGTTTTGATCGCCGGCACCAGGTTGTCGTGCAGCGCCGTCATCGCCGCGACATGCATGGCCGTCGGGAACACATCGTTGGATGACTGGCCGCGATTGACCTCGTCGTTGGGGTGCACCCGCCGCGCCCCGCCGCGTTCACCGCCCAGCAGTTCCGAGGCGCGATTGGCCAGCACCTCGTTCATGTTCATATTGGTCTGCGTGCCCGAGCCGGTCTGCCACACCACCAGCGGGAATTCGCCGTCCCATTTACCGGCAATCACCTCACCCGCAGCGGCAGCAATGGCATCTGCCTTGTTGCCATCTAGCCCACCCAACGCCTTGTTGACCACGGCACAGGCGCGCTTGACGCGGGCCAGCGCATGAATGAACTCGGCCGGCATGCGCTCGGAGGAAATGCGAAAGTTCTCGAGTGAGCGCTGCGTCTGCGCGCCCCACAACCTGTCCGCCGGCACAGCGATGTCGCCGAAGCTGTCGTGCTCGAGGCGGATCGCGGCCATGGCTGGCGGCTACTGCGCCGGCGGCGCGACCGATACGCCCGGCACCGCGTGACGCCTGATCGCATCGGCGACGAAGCCCGAAACCTTGAACTCCTCGATACAGGCGCGCAACCAGGCCGCGCCGGCGTCGCCGCGCGCGCGCGGCGTGCCTATGGATTGCTGTATCGCCGTGAATTTGCCCTCGAGGATGCGCGAACCGGGCAACTGCGCCGCATCCGCGACCAGCCGCGGTTTGAGCCCGGCCAGCACGTCGAGTTTGTCTCTGACGAATATCTCGAAAGAGCCGTCTATGCTGTCGGCGTGAACGCGCGTCGCCTGTTTGAGGTTGCGCTCGAGATACAGGTCGTAAGCGCTCTTTTCCATCAGCGCGATGCGCACGCCCTCGCGATCGACCTCGGCCATGCCTTGTATCGGCGAGCCCGCGGGCACCAGATAACCCGCCTCGATTTCGAGGTAGGCCGGGCTGAAGGCGATTTCCTTTGCACGTGCCGGTTCATTGCCCATGAAGGCCACGTCCCAGACGCCGGCGGCCACCGCCGCCGCCATTTCGCCGGGTGTTTCGAATCCGACGAACGCGACCGGCACGCCGAGGCGCCTGGCCAGCTCACCGGCGATATCAATGGCCACGCCGCCGTAATGGCCGGCGGCGTCATGATGCGAGAGCAGGAAATTGCTGTGATTGATGCCGACGCGAAGCCGGCCGGTCGGCGTGAGGGCGGCTGATGCCGCAGCGATGCGTTGGATTGTCATGGCAACGGACGATAGCACGGAAGCGAAAATAACTTCGCCCGGGTCAGGCCATCACCCCGAAACCCGCGCCGGACGGTCGTTTCCAGCCATTTAATTCTGCATCGTCTGCATCCCGGGTCAAAGCGGACGGGACGCCGCCGGCGCGGAACATGGCGGCGCATGTGCGCACCCTGAAAGCTGAACCGGCGCTATCGACCCCTGAGCAGTCATTCAGACTTTTAGCGTTTGGTCCGGGTCATTCCCGGTCCGTAAAGGACTTTCCCCGGGGTGAATTGAGCTCACTGCCCCGTTCTCATGCACAGTTTGACCGTTGACGATGACGTACCAAAAATCTCCGGCGTATTGGAGAGGCCCGTTGAAGCTTGCCTTGTCGCTCACCCGGGTCGAATCGAACACGGCGATATCCGCCTTCATCCCGACCGGTAGAACACCGCGATCCACAATGCCGATTCACGCTGCGGGGAACGAAGACATTTTCCTGACGGCAGCCTCGCGCGTGATAATCCGTTTTTCACTAAGGTAAACGGGTAAACGGGTAAACGGGTAAACGTGTACACGGGT